>Ga0335073_10016525_pt1 | contig 10307 bp, 10 predicted proteins | sample Lox_Sample_22_FD_207093 | JGI IMG/M metagenome (GOLD analysis project Ga0335073, IMG submission 207093) | Soil microbial communities from Loxahatchee National Wildlife Refuge, Florida, United States - Lox_Sample_2.2 | ecosystem: Environmental > Terrestrial > Soil > Wetlands | place: USA... | reverse complement strand
GTCGAGCACCACCGGCAGTGACCGCAGACCGGCAGGAACGAGCAGATCACATGATCACCCGGCTTGAGCCGCGTAACGCCCTCGCCGACCTCCTCGATGACCCCGGCGCCCTCATGCCCGCCCACGAGCGGGAAGCGCGGGACGATGTCCCCGTGCCGAAGGTGCTCATCGGAGTGACATAGCCCGGCTGCCACGTAGCGGATGAGGACCTCGCCCGCCTTCGGCGGATCCAGGTCCAGCTCGGCGATTTCGAAATCCTGGCCTACCCCGCGCAAGACCGCGGCCCTGGTCTTCATTGACCCCTCCTTGCCTTCACTGTCCGACTGCCACCATAAATCGGCCCTCCGCGGCGCACCAGCCCCGAAAGGCGCGCGTCGCGGCCGGGTGGACGCTTGCCAACGACTTCGCGGGCCAGGAACCTGGCAGCAATGAGGAAATCGTCGAATTCTGCACGGGCACCTACGGCGTCCAGTTTCCGATGTTCTCGAAGATCACGGTCACCGGCGCCGGCCAGCATCCGCTGTACGCCGAGCTGACCAGCGCGGTACCCCATGCCCGCGGCGACAAGGAGGCATTTCACGGCAGCCTGCGCGGCTACGGGATGACGCCCACCGAGGACCCCGAGGTGCTCTGGAACTTCGAGAAGTTCCTCGTCTCCGCCCGTGGCGAGGTTGTCGATCGCTTTGCCCCGGACATCACTCCGGATGACGAGCCGATCACCGCCGCCATCGAACGCGAACTTCAAATCGGCGCCGCACCGTCTTGAGACATGGATTAGTTGGCAAGGTAGTCAAGGAATAGTGGATAATGTCGGCGTGGTGCAGATGCTCGACAGCGAAGAGGCCGCCCGGCGACTGGGCGTCAAGGTTCAGACCCTCTATTCGTACGTGAGCCGCGGACAGATCTCGGCTCACCGTGGGCGCGACGGGCGCCGGGTCGCGTTCCGTGCCGACGAGATTGATGATCGCGCGCGCCGGCTGCGAGGCCCTAGCCACGCGGAGTTCCGAGTCACCACGATCACCACCGAGGTCTCGCGGCTGACCGCCGAAGGGCCGTCCTACCGAGGGCATCCGGCGGTGTCGCTGGCGGGCGACACATCCTTCGAGGAGGTCGCCGGCCTGCTCTGGGTGACCGATCCGGGACCCTGGCATCCCAAGCCGGACATCGTCGCGATGACGGCACGCTCCGAGCTGGCTGCGCGCGATCGCCTCCGCCTAGCCGTCGTGCTCGCAGGCGCCAACGATCCGATGCGCGCCGACCTGCGCCCCGAGGCCGTGGTGCGCGCTGGCCGGAGCCTGATCGCAACGATGATCGCGTCGCTGCCCGGACCCGACGACGGTCGTTGCCGTGCGGACGACGACCGGCCGCTGGCGGCGAGGCTCGCCGAGCGCCTTGGCGCGGGCCAGGTGACAGATCAACTGCTCGAGGCCGTCAACGCGATCCTCGTGGTCCAGGCTGATCACGAACTCGCTCCATCGACCCTGGCCGTCCGGGTCGCCGCCACGACGCGCGCCGACGGCTACGATGCCTTGCTGTCTGGGCTCGGAGCGATCTCCGGCCCGGTACACGGGGGAGCGGCCGACTACGCCCGGCGGCTGCTGGACTCCGCGCAGCGTACCGGCGTCGATCCCGCGCTCGGCGAGGCGCTGCGCTGGCAGGGCTCCCTGCCCGGCTTCGGCCACGTTGACTACGACGAGGGAGACCCGCGTTTCGGCCCGCTTATGGGATTCTTCGAGCGGCTCGCCGACGCGGACGCGCGCGCGCTGGTCGGGGATGTACTGGCGCGGGCCGAAGCCCAGCACCTTCCGCTTCCGAACGTCGATTTCGCGATCGGCGCGATCACGTTCGCCGCGAGCCTGGCCCCCGACGCCGGGGAGACGCTGGTGACGATATCCCGGACGGCGGGGTGGATCGCCCACTACCTCGAGGAGATCCAGGAGACGCCGCGGCACATCCGCGCTCGCTCGGTCTATGCCGACCAGCCATAGCGGGGTCATCCGTCCGTCGAGGCGCCGCAGTCGGCACACGGGACGCACGGCGCTATTGCGCTGCAGCGATACTTGCTCGAGCTTGCTTTTAGCTTGTTTTACCTGAGATCTTGACAGTTGAATCAAGGTGAAATTAGGGTCGGCCGGTAAGGAAGGCTCGTGTCAGCGGACCACGCGGGTCGGGCACGGGCAGGCGAGGAGGCCACCCATGTACACAGCGCGGCAGAAGCGGTCGGCGATAAGAGCGTGCGCGCTCGCAGCGGCCGCGGCGTTCTTGGTGGTAGGCACGGCTTCGTGCACGAAGTCGTCCGCGGCACCCACGGCAAGTTCCAGCGCTCAGGCGGCAAGCGTGAGCGCGGCAAACAAGGGGATAACGATCGACTTCGTCTCGGGCCCCCTCAACGACTCCTTCTTCCCGCCGCTTTACAACGGCGTCAAGGATGCCGCGGCCAACCTGGGTGTCAAGGTCAATTACATTGCCATCAACGAAGGCAATCTCGTGCCGTCCTCGGTGCAGACGATGCAGGCAGCAATCGCCGAGCATCCCAGCGCCATCGTCGTCGGCGACTTCGTCACCAGCTCGGTCGACCCGCTGATCAAGCAGGCCATCGCCGCCGGGATCCCGGTGTACGTCGATCAGTCCGGCCAGGAGAGCTGGGCCAAGGACGGGGCCTTCGGGTTCGTCGGCCAGCAGGGGGGCGCCGCCGGCAACGCGGCTGCCCAGCAAATGATCTCGGCCGGCGCCAAGAATGTCCTGTGCGTGATCCACAATGCCGGTAACCCGTACCTCAATCAGGTCTGTAACGGCTTCATCGCGACGATGAAGGCCGCGGGCGGCACGGTCTCGGAGCTGAACTTCCCCATCTCTGACTCGACCAACCCGCAGAAGGTCACCAGCGACATCGGCGCATACCTGGCGTCGCATCATGGCATCCAGGGCGTCTTCGCGCTCAACGCCGCGGTGGGCACCGACGCGGTCGCAGCGCTCTCCCAGGCCAATCTGACCGGGAAGGTCAAGGTCGGCACGCTTGAGCTGTCGAAGGTCGCGATCAACGACATCCAGAACGGAACGATGCTGTTCCTGGTCAACGAGCAGCCGTACCTGGACGGGTACTACGGTGTGCTGTTCGCCTACCAGTACGTGAAGTACGGTCTCGCTCCGGTAGGAACGGTCAACACCGGGCCGTCGATCATCAACAAGGCCAATATCCAAAAGGTTATCGAGACCACGCAGCAGTATCCGGACGTCCTGGGCTCCTCCTGAGTCGGCGATGAGTACCACAAATGCAGAACAGTCACAGGCCGCCGTCCGCTCGGATGGCGACGGCGGCTTGCGCCGGACTGGCGCGCTGCACCGGCTGATCCTGCTGCCAGAGGCGGGTGGCCTGGCGTCCGCGATCGTGGCGTTCATCATCTTCGCCATCCTCGCGGGCAGCAACGGATTCATGAGCCAGCTCGGCACGGCCAACTGGCTCGACGGGGCGGCTGAACTCGCCATCGTCGCCATTCCCGTCGGGACCCTGATGACGGCCGGGGAGTTTGACCTGTCGGTCGGCTCGGTGGCGGGCGCCACGTCAATCACGATTGCCATCTGCGACGGCTACTACGCGCTGTCGCCGTGGATCGGCATCGTGATCGCAATCGGCATCGGCGTCGCGATCGGCCTTCTCAACGGTTTGATCGTCGTCAAGACCAAACTGCCGTCGTTCATCGTTACGCTCGCGAGCCTGCTGATGGTGGCGGGTGCCGGCCTGGGCCTTGCCAACGCCATCACGGGCTCGTCGAGCATCTCTGCCCAGATCGGCGGGTCTGCGCACGCGGTGTTCGCCTCGAACTTCAAGGGGTTCGACATCTCGATCGCGTGGTGCGCCCTGCTGGCGATCATCGCCTCGTGGGTGACGCGCAAGGCGCGCTTTGGCAACTGGATCTACGCAACCGGCGGCGACGTCCAGGCGGCGCGCGCCAACGGTGTCCCCACCGATACCGTCAAGGTGATCTTGTTCGTGTGCTCGGCCCTGGGGGCGGTGCTCGTCGGCGTGGTCGAGACGATCACCTTCCAGAACGGGACGACGACCCTGGGAGCGGAGTTCGACTTCACCGCGATCGCCGCTTGTGTGATCGGCGGTGTCCTCCTCTCCGGTGGCTACGGTTCGACGATTGGCGTGCTCTTCGGCTCGGCGACGTACGGGATCGTGTCGCTCGGGGTTTACTACCTCGGCTGGGATCCGAACCTGTCTCAGTTGTTCATCGGCCTGTTCATGCTGGTGGCGGTCATAGCCAACAACCGGTTGCGTCAACTGGCGTCGGGCCGGGGTTAGGAGGCAGCGGTGGACCCTGTTGTCGAACTGCGCGGTGTCACGAAGGAGTTCGCCGGCGTGCGCGCGGTGAACGAACTGTCACTGTCGCTGTCCCTCGGAGAGGTGCTCTGCCTCCTCGGTGAGAACGGCGCGGGCAAGTCGACATTGATCAAGCTGCTGACCGGCGTCCAGACGCCGACGCGGGGCGAGATCTTCGTCGACGGCAAGCAGGTCCATTTCGGGAGCCCCCGGGAGGCCCGCGAGCACGGGATCGCGTGCGTCTATCAGGAGGTGGGCACCTTCCCGCTGATGAGCGTCGCGCGTAACTTCGTCGTGGGCGCCGAGCCGGTCAAGGGACGCTGGCCGTTCCGGCGGATCGACATGAACAAGGCGTCCGACATGGCGATTTCTGAGCTGCGCAAGCTGGGGATCCGCCGGGTCACTGACGGCCGCCGGCTGGTCGGCTCGCTGTCCGGCGGCGAGCGCCAGGCGCTCGCCATCGGGCGCGCGATCCACTTCGGCGCCCGGGTCCTTGTGCTTGACGAGCCGACCGCCGCACTCGGCGTCCGGGAGTCCGCCAGCGTGCTGCGGCTGATCAAGGCGGCTCGCGCGCATGGCGTCGCGGTGCTGTTTATCACCCACAACGCCTACCACGCCATGGAGACGGGGGACCGGTTCGTCGTCCTGCGTCACGGTGAGGAACTGGCCGCGTTCAATCAGGGAGAGATGGGAATCGAGGAGTTGCTCAGCTTGATGGCGGGCGGCGAGGAACTGCGCGAGCTGATGGCCGAAGAGGACGGCCCCGACGGGCTGGGCGCGCGTGCGGGAACGCCGTGACGCCATCGCGCGGCGCGGCGTGGCGGCTGGGCCCGATGGGTCTGTGGTGCTCGCTGCCGACGACGTACGCGGTCGAGATCCTCGCTCGCTGCGGATTCGACTGGCTGTGCGTCGACCTCCAGCACGGGTTCATGACGCTCGCCGACTTGCTGCCGGTGATGCAGGCCGCGTCGATCACCGCCACGCCGGTGCTCGTGCGGGTCGAGGACCCGGCCAGCCTGGTCATCCACCGGGCGCTGGACGCCGGCGCGGCAGGCATCATCTTTCCCACGATCGAAACCGCCGGGCAGGCGGCCGCTGCCGCGGCACTGTGCCGGTACCCGCCGCGCGGACGTCGCAGCTGGGGCCCGGCGCGGCTCGTCCTCGGCGACCCGGCCTACTCGCCGCAGGGCGCGAACGCGGAGGCGCTGTGCATCGTGATGATCGAGTCCCGCCGCGCGCTCGAGAACCTCGAGGAGATCTTGTCGGTCCCGGATGTCGACGCCGTGCTCGCCGGCCCCAGCGACCTCGCGATCGACCTCGGCCTGGATCCGTCGCCGCTGCCGGTTCCAGGCGAGCACGCCGAGGCACTGGCGAGGATCGCGGCGCGGGCCGAGGAGAAGGGCGTGGTGCCGGCGGTTTTCGCCGACAGCCCTGAGGGCGTCCGCGCCTTCCGGGAGCTCGGCTACGTGATGTTCGGGGCCGGCAACGACGCGGCGCTGCTCAAGGCGGCTGCTCGCCGGCTCGTCGGGGAGCTCCGGGAGGACGCCGCCGTGATCCGCTCGCTGTGACGTGGAAAGGGAGCCTATGAGCACGCAGAAAGCCGGGCAGCCGGCACAGGGGGTACTGGGCGCGATCGCGCCTGAGGATCTCGGGTTCACGCAAAGCCATGAGCACGCGAGCCTCGATATCCGGGAATTCGTCGACGAGACGTTCCACCTCGATGACCTCGGGCAGGTCGGCGATGACCTCAGGGCCGCCCGCGGCAACGGACTGCGAACGATCGTCGACGTCGGCACTGACGGGCACCGGCGCTCGCCGGATTTTCTGGCGGACGTGGCACGCTACAGCCAGGTGCAGATCATCGCCAGCACCGGGTACTGGCGCGAGGTCGCGTATCCACCGTACGTGGCATCTGAGACTGACGAGCAGCTCGCCGCGCGGATGATCGCCGACATCCGCGACGGGATTCAGGGCACGGAGGTCCGCGCCGGGGCCATCGGCGAGATCGGGTCCGAGACGCCCGGGATGTCAGCGCTGGAGAAGAAGGCGTTCCGGGCGGCGGCGATCGCCCAGCGCGAGACCGGGGTTCCGCTGATCACTCACACCGCCGAGGGGCTCGACGCGCTGCGCCAGCTCGAGCTCCTGACCGACTCCGGGGTGCTGCCAGAGCGCATCCTCATCGGTCACGTCGACTGCATGGACGATGTGGAGCTGCACTCCAAGATCGCCGCTACGGGCGCGTTCGTCGGCTACGACCGCGTCGGCCTGACTCAGTTCCAGCCGGACAGCGTGCGCGTGCGGCTCGTCACCGAGATGCTCGAGCGCGGGCACGGCCGCCAGCTGATCATCTCGACCGACCTGGCAACCCAGAAGGACATGCGCAACCACGGGCGCCCCGGCTACTCGTACCTGATCGAGGAGTTCCTGCCGCGCTTGCGGGCGGCCGGCGTGGACGAGCCCTCGATCTTGATGCTGACTGTTGGGAACCCGCGCAGGCTGCTCTGCGGCGCATGAGGCCCGCTCGCGTCAAGCCCGAACCGGATAAGGAGACCTGTCTTGCTCAAGGCAACTAAGGACAAGCTGCTGCCTACAGCGATCATCGGCTCGGTGCCGCGCCCGTCCTGGTACACCGAAAACCTGCGCGGGCGCTCGTTCACCGAGGCGATGGGGGACTCGGCGTACCGCGAGCAGTACCTGGACGCGATCCAGTGCCAGATCGGCGCCCAGGAGCGGGCTGGGCTTGACATCATCACCGACGGCGATTCCCGGTTCGATCTCGAGGTCGGCGGCCGGTCATGGTTCTCCTACGTGAGCGAGCGGATCGGCGGCCTGGGCCCCGTGAGCAAGCGTTCGCGATGGCTGGACTACCAGGAGGTCCGTCGCGGCCACATCCTGCGCGAGCTCGACGAGGTGTACCGTCCGCCCCGCGTGGTCGGTGCCGTGACCCCCGGTCCGCTCGAGTACACCGAGGTGTGGAAGATGGCGCAGCGCATGACGCCGCGCCCGGTGAAGCTCGGCGCGATCGCCAGCGGCTCACTCATTCACCTGCTGTGGAACGAGCACTATGCGACCGATCACGACCTGGTCATGGACCTCGCCAAGATCATGAACCGCGAGTACCGGGAGCTCGCCGAGGCCGGCGCGGGGCTGATTCAGATAGAGGAGCCCCCGATCCATTTCGCGGCGTGCACCGGGACCGGCACCCCGCCCGTGCGCCTGCGCGAGATGGTGGCGGAGTTCAATGCCGAGGTCGACGGTGTGCAGACGGAGATCTGGGCGCACACCTGCTGGGGCAATGCCAATCAGCAGGCGGGCTTCTGGGATGTCCCGACGTACGAGAAGGCCTTGCCCTACCTCAGCGAGCTCGCCGCGGACGTGGTCACCTTCGAGTGCGCCACGACCGACGGTCGCGACTTCCCGCTGCTCGGGCGCTGGGAAACCGGCAAGAAGATCGGCATCGGCGTGATCAATCACACGATCACCACGGTCGAGCCCGCCAGCGTCGTCGCCGACCGCATACGCAGGGCGCTTGAGCACATTCCAGTGGAGCGCCTGGTGATCGTTACCGACTGTGGGTTCGGGCGCGAGGGGCTCTCGCGGCGGATTGCGTTCTACAAATGCGTGGCGCTCGTCCAGGGAACGAACATCGTCCGTCGCGAGCTCGGACTGCCCGAGGCCGCGGTGCCTGCCGAGAACAATGGTCTTGACCTGATGGAGTCCTGAGCCATGGAGTACCGACAGCTGGGCCGGTCTGGCATGAAAATCAGCCTGCTCTCGTTCGGGTCGTGGATCACATTCGGATCCCAGATCCAGGAGCAGGAGGCGGTCGAGTGCCTGGCGGCGGCCTACGAGGGCGGCGTCAACTTCTTTGACAACGCCGAGATCTACGGCCGCGGAGAGTCCGAGCGGCTGATGGGGCGGGCATTCCGCGAGCTGAAGTGGCCGCGGGAGAGCTACATCGTCTCGACCAAGCTGTTCATGGGGATCACCGATCACCCCCACCTGCAGCGCACACTCAACCGCAAGTACCTGTTCCAGGCGCTTGACGCCTCCCTGGAACGACTGCAGACCGACTTCGTCGACCTGCTCTTCTGCCATCGCGCCGATCCGCACACGCCGATCGAGGAGGTCGTGTGGACGATGCATGACCTCATCACCGCGGGCAAGGTTCTGTACTGGGGGACTTCGGCGTGGTCGGCGGAGCAGATCCGCGAAGCGTTCGCGGTCGCCGAGCGCCACCACCTGCACAAGCCCGTCATGGAGCAGCCGCAGTACAACCTGTTCGAGCGGCAGCAGGTGGAGCACGAGTACCTCGGCCTGTACGAAACGCTCGGGCTCGGGCTGACCACCTGGAGCCCGCTGGCCGCCGGGCTGCTCACCGGGAAGTATCTCGACGGGGTCCCGGCGGACTCCCGTGCCGAGCTGCCCAGCTTCGCATGGCTCAGGGATGGCCTCGTGGACCCCGAGCGCAACAGGAAGGCTGCCGGCCTGAAGCCGATCGCCGACGACCTGGGATGCAGCATGGCGCAGCTAGCGATCGCCTGGTGTGCCAGCAACCCCAATGTCAGCTCGGTGATCACTGGCGCGAGCCGGGCCACGCAGGTCACGCAGAACCTTCGCGCACTCGACGTGCTCGGCAAGCTCGACGAGGACGTGCTCAGCCGTATCGAGCAGGCCTTTGGCTGACCGCGCGAAGTACTCAGGGATGAGGAGACAGGTCATTGTCACGGCTGCCGTCGCGCAACACGAGATGGCCCGGCTGCGGCGGCTGACAGACGCCGGGCTTGAAGTCGTCGAGCGCTTCGACCTCGACGACGTGAGCGACCAGGCAGCGCTGCTCGCCGGGCTGGCAGGGGCATGGGCGACGATCGCCGGGAGCGAGACCTATTCGGGAACGCTGCTCGAGCAGCTGCCTGACCTGGCCGCGATCGCCCGGTGGGGTTCGGGTTATGACCGGATCGACGTCCGGACCGCGACCGAGCAGGGCATTGCCGTGCTCACCGCACCTGGCGCCAACGCAGATCCGGTCGCGGACTGCGCGGTGATGCTGATGCTTGCCTGCGTACGCCGGCTGCGGGCCGTCGACGCATCCGTCCGCTCAGGCGCATGGCGGCGGCCGGAGCTGACCGGCGACCTGACCGGCGCCACGGTCGGCGTCGTGGGGCTCGGGGCGATCGGGCAGGCCGTCGTGCGCCGGCTACGAGGCTTCGATTGCCGTGTCCTCGGCAGCGATCCTGCCGCCGACCCCGCTGACTGCCGGCAGGCGGGCGTCGAGCTGCTTGACCTGCCCAACGTGTTGTCGCAAGCGGACATCGTCACGCTGCACGCACCGCGAACGCCCGCGACTCGCGGTCTCATCGGAGCCCGTGAACTGGCGTCGATGCCGAGCGGTGCGATCATCATCAACACAGCGCGTGGCGAGCTGGTCGACGAGGATGCGCTCGTGGCGGCGCTCGAGCGAGGTCATCTCGGCGGCGCCGGCCTCGACGTCTTCAGCCAGGAGCCGATGCCGCCCGGCCACCGCCTGACGCAACTGGACAACGTTGTGCTCAGCGGGCACGCCGCCTCGTTCACGGCGCTTGCTGCGCGGCGCACCGCCGACGCGGTAGTGGATGCCTTGCTGCAGTTGGAGCGGGGCACGCTCACGGCAGGCTGCGTCAACCCGGAGGTGCGCCGCACGCCGAATGCGCGATCGGCGATGGCCTGGCGGCGGTGACGCCGCGCCTTGTAGGCCGGCGACAGGACGCAAACACTGCGTGTGCTGAAATGAGACCCGCTATAAGGCCAGCGGCCACAGGAGGACTCATGCTGACCCGAAAGGAACTCGCCGAGGCGCGTGAGCGAGCGGCGGGGATATTCGCCCAGGCGGGAATCGTGCTGACGGACGCTGAGCGCTCCACGATTGAGATAGCCGACTTCGGCCTGTCGAAGCTGGAGGAGACCGGCCTGGAGATCGTCGTCTACGTGAACACGGAGCGGGTCG
>Ga0335073_10016524_pt1 | contig 10307 bp, 8 predicted proteins | sample Lox_Sample_22_FD_207093 | JGI IMG/M metagenome (GOLD analysis project Ga0335073, IMG submission 207093) | Soil microbial communities from Loxahatchee National Wildlife Refuge, Florida, United States - Lox_Sample_2.2 | ecosystem: Environmental > Terrestrial > Soil > Wetlands | place: USA: Florida... | reverse complement strand
AGGCGCCGCATGGCCTCGCGCAAATTTTCTTCACGATCACCAATGTTGGAACCCAGCGCTATATAAGCAGTAGCCATGCTTGCCGGTTATTTTATGCCGACACGGCGGCGCAACATGCCAAACATGGCGTCTGCCTCCGGCAGCTTGAGCAGGAAGCTCATCGCGAAGAACACAACCCCGTAGAGGCTCAGCACTGCCACGGCAAGCAGGATGTGATGGTGATTACCTAAAACGTGTGTGCTTAATTCGTAAGTTAAACCGCGTCCCGCGGCTGCCGCAATTAGCGCTGCCAGCCACACTTGAGCCAGAAACCGCATGGGCACCCCGACGTGACCTAGGAGCACCCGCAATCCGCGCTGCAGCAAGGTGAACTCCACCCAAGAAGCGATGCCTGCAGAAACTGTCAGGCCCGCGACACCCCATCGCGGTTCAATGCCGAACAAGCGCGGCAACGGCAGAGCCATCAAATAGCCGAGTAATGTCGTGAGCACCACCCGAACGATCGCGAAACGCAATGGCGTCCGTGTATCCCGCAAGGCATAGTAAGCCGAAGAATACAGACGTCCGAGGGTAGATGCCAGCAACCCCACGGTCGAACCAATAAGAATTCCCCACACATAAATGACATCGTTGTGCATGAAACGGCCGGATTGATAGATGGCCGCGACGATAACATCGCCAAGAATCAGAAAGCCGACCACCGAAGGCACCACCAGAAACGTGATTTGCCTCAGGCCATTATCCAGCCGAGTTCGCAGTATGCCCGCAACTTCATCCGCGGCGCCCAGTGCTCCGCTCATCACCGGGAGCTCCGCGGCGGACACCGACATTCCAAACAGACTCACAGGCAGGGTGTAAAGAGTCTGTGCGTAGGCCAGTGCGGCAACCGCGCCAGTAGGCAGCCAGCTGGCCAGGAAGGCGTCGATATACGCGCTAATCTGGACCACGCCGCGGCTTACAAACACCGGGAAAAAATTGTGAATCACGACACGCACGTTTTGTGCCTGATATGCCAGCGCGAGTCTTAATCCGCCAAGCAGTTTCAAAACTGTGGGAAGCTGCACTCCAACCTGCAGGGCACTCCCTACAACCGACGCCCACGCGGTAACCACCACCAAAGAATCCTGCGCGCGGCCGCGTCCAAAGCTGACCATACCGACGATCATGGCGATGTTCCAAAGCACCGGCGCTGTGTAGGAAATGAAAAATTTGCGGTGGCTGTTGAGGACGCCAAGGCACCAGGCGGAGGCGACGAGCAGTCCCGCGCCCGGAAATAAAATGCGCACTAAGAGGACCGTAAGGTTGCGTTTATCTCCGTGGAATCCCGGTGCTATCGCTTCAATCAGCCACGGTGCGGTCAGCACGCCCAGCCAGACAATTACGGAAGTTGTCAGCATCAGCAAGGCCGCGATGGCACCCGCGGTCTTGCGCGCTTCTTCCCTATCGTCGCTTGCCAGAAGGCGCGCATATACGGGAATGAAGGAAGCGGAGAGCACGCCCTCACCAAACAGGTTCTGAAGCAAATTCGGGATACGAAATGCGGCACGAAACGCGTCGGCGGCGTCGGAGTTGCCGAAGTAGTGCGCGAACACACGGTCGCGAATCAGGCCGGCGATCCGGCTTAGCAAAATGCCGGCGGCCACGAGGAAAGCGAATCGCTTGGAGCTGGAGAGCTGCGATTTAGAGCTGGCGGGGTCGGTCACAGTCGATTCCAAACCATCCATTCCTTCGGGCCGAAAGCCCAGATCCTTTCGGAAACATTTGCGTCGCGCCACCATCCGCGGCTAATGCCCAACTCAATTCGCGTTTTGCTGGACCATGTGCTCCTAAATTTAAGATAGCTTATCAGCCAGCCCGGCATGGGTGCGAATTGCGGCAAATGTGCCGTGAAATTACTTTGCCGCAGGGCAATGGTAGAATTCGGCGCGGCTTTACCGATTACCACGTAGGTGAGATGTGCGCTGCCCACTGGGGCAGCGTTCAAGGCATGAACAAAAGGTGATTTGGTGAAGCACAACTAACCGGCAACCGAATTGGCCGTTAGAAAAGGCGGGGCTGGCGTTTGGGGAGCTCGCGGCCGAAATATTCATAGGCACGATGCGTGGCGACGCGGCCGCGCGGAGTGCGATCGAGCATCCCGATCTGCATCAGATAAGGCTCGTACATTTCTTCGATGGCGTCTTCTTCCTCACTTAGAGCCGCCGACAACGTGCCCAGGCCAACCGGACCGCCACCATATTTGTCGAGCAGCGCAATCATCAAGTTGCGATCTACTTCGTCGAGGCCATGTTCGTCCACGCCCAGCATCTGCAGTGCTTCGCGCGCTACTTCGCGCGTGATGCGTCCGCCCGCGCGAACTTCCGCAAAATCACGGGCCCGCCGCAACAAGCGATTGGCGATGCGCGGAGTGCCCCGGCAGCGCCCGGAAATTTCTTCGGCACCAGCATCGTCCATCTGAATGTTCAGAATCTTTGCGGAACGATGCAGGATGATCAGCAAATCTTCGGGCTCATAGAAATCCAGCCGATGCACGATTCCGAATCTCGAACGCAACGGTGCGGTGATCAGCCCGGCGCGCGTGGTGGCGCCCACCAAGGTGAAATGATTCAGAGCAAACGGATGAATGCGAGCGCCCGGCCCCTGTCCGATCACTAGGTCGACGCGAAAGTCTTCCATCGCCGGATACAGCACTTCCTCGACTGCCGCTTGCAGCCGATGAATTTCATCCAGAAAGAACACTTCCTTGGATTCGAGCGAGGTCAGAATCGCGGTCAAGTCGCCTTTGCGTTCGAGCAATGGGCCCGCGCTCGTTTTGATCGGCACATTCAATTCGTTAGCGATGATCTGAGCCAGAGTGGTTTTGCCCAGCCCCGGTGGGCCGTAAAGCAAAACATGATCGAGAGCTTCGCCGCGGTTCCGGGCCGCTTCCAGAGCGATAGAGATATTTTCCTTTACGCGCTTCTGGCCAATGTATTCCGAAAGAGTTTTTGGGCGAACGCTGGCATCGAGCCGCGCGTCTTCCTCCCATGCCGAACCGGAAACGATCCGCGGCTGGCGGTCAGTGTTGGCAGGATCTTTTTTAGAACCGAACGTCGTCATGCTGATTAGAGAATAGCAGGAATCACAAATCGAACCGCAGCCAGCCCGCGCCAATGAACAAATCTTGCATCAACGTGTCTGTGGCGCGCTCAATTTCGTGAGCGTCACGCGCAACAATTTCTCGAAATTTGTAATACCTGCTTCGCGTTTTGCTTCCGCCACGGCGGAATCCGCGGCTCGCTCGTCGTAGCCCAGATTGATCAGCGCGGATTTCACGTCGGCTTCCACGCCTGCCGGAGAAGCCGGCGCGGGCTTTTCCGCTTCCACCACAACGGCCTCAAGTTTGTCCTTCAACTCCACTACCATGCGTTCTGCCGTTTTACGCCCAACGCCCGGAATTTTCGTCAGCCGCGCCAGATCGCCGGTGCGAATCGCCGGAACTAGTTCCTCGACATTCATGCCTGAGAGAATCTTCAACGCGAGGGTCGGTCCAACGCCGGAGGCGCCCAACAGCAATTCGAAGAAATGCTTTTCGCGTTGCGAAAGAAACCCGTAAAGCGCCAGCGCATCTTCCCGGACATGCGTGTGGATCAGCAGCGTCACTTCGCCGTGGAGTTCGCCGAGAGCCGCAAACGTCGAAAGCGGAACTGCAACAAGATATCCGACTCCGCCAACATCGAGAATAATTTGGTTGGGACGTTTTTCGAGCAGCCGGCCACGGAGGAGTCCGATCATCGCCGGCCAGTATTGCCGCTTTTTCTTCGCCTGTCAACGCGAAGTCTAGCAGCCTCGTCAGTGCGAGTAACGTCCCACGTATTCGCCTCGGGCCAAAACGTGCCCCTGTATGGCGTGCTCTAAGTCCTTCTTAGTCGCACCAGCGTTAAGGTTCAGCTTGGTGTCGAGTGCATACAGTTTGAAAAAATAACGATGCACTTTCCCGGGAGGTGGACAGGGGCCGCCATAACCAGTTTTGTCGAAATCATTCTTGCCCTGACGCGTGCCGTCAACGGATTGTTCGTCCTTCGGATAATTCTGCGCAAGCGCCCGCGATGTCGCCGGTATGTTGAATATTACCCAATGAACCCAAGTGCCAACGGGCGCATCTGGATCGTCTGCGATCAAAGCGAAGCTTTGGGTCCTCTCGGGAGGCGCTTTCCACGCGAGTGCGGGCGAAGAGTCCCCACCATCGCACGTGAAGTTCTTCGGAATGGTGGCACCGGCCGCAAAATCCGCGCTGGTCAAGTCCAGCGTGGCTGCCGCCGTCTCTTTTTGCGCTGGACGAATAGAGCAAGCCGTAATGCACAAAAAGCAGCCGAGCACGAGTAGGCTGTTTCTGACGAGTTTCCATCGATCGGCATCCGGCATAGCACACCTCGAAAGAACGTTGCGCCACCTATACGCCCAGGCTCCGTAGATAATCCGCCACCGCGGGGTGATTGCGCTCGGTTGCAAGCGCCAGCGCGGATTTTCCGTCGCTGCTTATGGCATTCGCATCGGCGTGATGCGCCACCAATAGCTTAACGATTTCGAGATGACCGTTGGCGGCAGCAGTCAAAAGTGGCGAATAGCCCGCGCCATAACGATAGTTCGCATTCGCACCACTCTCCAACAACCAGCGCACAATCTCTGTGTGGCCGCCAGCCACTGCGCCCGTAAGCGCGTTGTACCCGGAATCGTTGTTCGCCGGAGCATTGATGTCGGCGCCCTGTTCGGCCAGATAGCGAGCCACAGCCAAATGCCCAAAAACCGTGGCAAGCGCCACTACGGGAAAACCATCTGGAGAAAACGCTTTGGCCAACACCGGATTTCCTTCCACCAGTTCCTTAACGCGTTCTAGATTGCCAACCGCCGCCGCATCGTGCATCTCGAGCGTCGCCCCGCGTGCCAACAGCAAATCGCGGATCTCCTGTCGCCCGCAATAGGCTGACATCAGCACTGCGGATACGCCCGAATTATTTTTGGCGGAAACCAGCGAAGGATCGGAGTTAAGCAGCGAACGAACTGAAGCGGAATCGCCTGCACGGATCGCCTCGAATATCGCGGCGGTGGACATGAACGCGAAGAAAATAGCTCAGCGGCGGGCGCGATCTTTGCGAACGGCTTCGTCGACCAGCGCATCGAGTTCCGAGCGCGTGAGCGTCACTTCCTCGGTGGGGCTTTCGCGGCCATCACAAGTTTCCGGCAATTCGGCGCCACCGCCCGGTGGCGGAGTGACGTTGTACCGGGCGCGTGCAGCCATCAATTTGGCGACTTCACGGGTGGAGAGCAGCTGTGGCTGGCCCGCAAGTCGGGCCGCCAGCACGATGCGGGCGAAGTGCTCGACCGTTTCCATGCGATAAAACGCCGTGAACAAATCCGGTCCGCAGGTGACCACACCGTGATTGGCCAAAAGTAGCGCGTCGTAATGCGGAACATAGGGTTCGAGTACCGCGCTTAGATCCGAAGTTCCCGGAGTCGCGTAACGCACCAACGGCACTTTGCCAAGTCCCACGACCACTTCGGGGAGCAACGCCTGATCGAGCCCTTGGCCCGCGGCCGCGAAGCCCGTTGCTGTGGTCGGATGCGCATGACACACAGCTTGCACATCGGAGCGCATCTGGTAGAACAACAGATGCATCGCTGCCTCTGAAGAAACGGGCCGGTCTCCGTGGACGTGCTTTCCATTCACGTCCATCACAACAAGGTCACCCGGCGACATCATGCCTTTGTTCAAGCATGTGGGCGTGGTCAAAATATGGTTGGCATCCAAACGAACCGAAAGATTGCCTTCCTGCGCAACAATATGTCCGCGCTCATACAACCATCGGCCCACCAGGCAAATGTCGTGCCGGTGTTGCTCCTCCGTTCGAGAGGTGCGAGAGCGTGTTGAGTCCGTAGACACGGTTCGGACTCCTTCCCGGGACCCGGGGTATGGCCCCTACGACTTTCATGTACGACACTGGCACAAAGAGTACGCTTGGTCGCCGTGAAAGCCAAGAAAAAATCAGGCGTAAATGCCGCGTAGTTTGAGCGAAGTGGCCACGCGGTCAATCGCCAACATATATGCGGCTATACGGTTGTTCACACGATGGGTTTCCGCATAGCGTACCACCTCATCAAAGGCGCGATCCATTACGTCGAACAGCCGCTCGTTTACTTCGCTTTCGCGCCAGAAGAAGCCCTGGCGATCTTGGACCCATTCGAAGTAACTCACGGTAACGCCGCCGGCGTTTCCTAGTATATCTGGAACCGTAAAGATGCCCTTGGAGTCGATAATCGCGTCCGCCTGCCAGGTGGTGGGACCATTGGCGCCTTCACACAGGATTTTCGCCTGCACCTGATGGGCGTTCTGTTCAGTGATCTGGTTTTCAATGGCCGCCGGAATCACCACGTCACAGGGTTGGAACAATACGTCACGGGCGCTCATCTTGGTGCCGCCACCCGGGAACCCCTGCAGCGGCTTCTTGCGCGTGTATACCCAGTCAATCACCTGGGGAATATCAAATCCATTTTCGTTATGAAGTCCGCCGCCAATATCGGCCAAGCCGACGATCTTGTAGCCTGCCTTCTGCATCAGTTCGGCAGCCAGCGAGCCCACATTGCCAAAGCCTTGCACGATCACGCGCGTGTCTTCTTTGCGCATGCCCAGTTTGGTGATGGCCTTATCCACGCAGATCATTACCCCTCGGCCGGTGGCTTCGCGGCGCCCTCGCGATCCGCCAAGCTCGATGGGTTTGCCGGTGACCACCGCGGTGGTGGCCTGGCGCGCATGCATGGCGTAGGTGTCCATCACCCAAGCCATGGTCTGCTCGTTGGTACCCACGTCCGGAGCCGGAATATCACGCTCGGGACCCAGCCAGTCCGAAAGCTCGGCGGTATACCTGCGGGTCAGCCGTTCCAGTTCGCCGCGCGACATCTTTCGCGGATCACAAACAATCCCTCCCTTAGCTCCTCCAAACGGAATATCCACCACCGCGCACTTCCAGGTCATCCAGGCGGACAGCGCGCGCACCTCATCCAGCGAAACGTCGGGCGCAAAACGAATGCCGCCCTTGCCCGGGCCGCGCACCGTCGAATGCAGCACACGATAGCCGGTGAACACTTCCAGTTGCCCGTTGTCCATGCCTACGGGAATGTACAAGGTGATTTCTTTATCGGGGTACTTCAGGTAGCGGTAAACACCTTGTTCCAGTCCAAGCTTGTTCGCCGCTACCTCAAAACGCGCCTCGGCATTTTGGTAGACATTCATCTCTTCCGGCACAGGCATATTGGCCATGCAAAATTCTCCTTTTACGCGTACAGCCCATTCTTCAATGGACTGCGCAACAACCTCGGCCTGTGAGAGACGTTCAGGCGCGATAAATGTTGGCCAACAGGAGAGCAATTCAGCGGGCTACCCACCCGCCGGACCTGCCAATTGGCCGGGTGGTCAGTATATTAAGGGGCATAGCAGAGAGCAAGGTTATGGCACACAGGTAGCAACACCGGAAATATTAAGTAGCCGGAAACCACCCGGCGGTAGAATGACCAAGTCAGACTACAGCCAGCCAATATTGGGGCAGACGAGTTCATGGAATCCAAGCTGAGCTTATCGGTTCTTGTGCCGGTTTATAACGAACAGTACCTCGTGGAAGCCAGCCTGAACCGGTTGGAGATCCTCGCCGATTCTCCCTCGCTAAATCGCGTGCGCGTCATTGTAGTGAACGATGCCTCTAATGACCACACCGCCCAGGTTTTGAAACGTATTCAGGAAAAGCTGCAACAGCCTGGAGCCACGCGCCTCGAGTGGATTTTTCAGGAACACGCCCAGAACCAGGGCAAAGGCGCATCGCTTCGCACCGCCCTGCAATACGCGGACACCGACTTGGCAGTGGTCCACGACGCCGACCTCGAATATCACCCCGAAGATTTGCTGAAGATGATTCCGTTGTTTGTTACCGAGGAGGCGGACGCCGTTTACGGATCCCGGTTTCTCGCCAGCGATTACCGCCGCGTTCTGTTTTTCCGGCATACCCTGGGCAATAAACTGCTGACCCTGCTCACCAACATCGTCACGGACCTGAATCTGACCGACATGGAAACTTGTTACAAGATGATCCGTACCGGTCTGTTGAAGAGCATCCCGCTCGATAGTAACCGCTTCGGCTTCGAGCCGGAAATCACCATCAAGCTGGCGAAGCGGGATGCGCGTATTTTCGAATTACCCATCCGTTATTCCGGTCGCACTTACGCGGAAGGCAAGAAAATCACCTGGAAAGACGGCCTCCGCGCTATGGGAGCGTTGTTGAAATACGGCATCTCCGATCATATTTACGTTGCCGACGAACACGGCAGTGAAATTCTGGCCAGACTGAATCGCGCCCCTCGTTTTACCAAGTGGATGGCCGATACCATCCGGCCCTATCTCGGCGAGCAGGTTCTGGAAATCGGCGCGGGTATCGGCAATTTGACCGCGAATCTGGTGCCGCGCCAGGTCTATTGGGCCAGCGACATCAATCCGCATTACTTGGATCGATTGCGCAAACTGGAGCCAACCCGGCCGTACCTTCACGTGCAATTCACGGACGCTACTGCCGTCGAGACTTATCCCGAAGAACACTTTGACACCGTGATCTGCCTCAATGTCGTCGAACATCTCGAAGATGACCTCAACGCGTTGCGGAACATTCGCAGTGCCCTCCGCAAGGATGGCCGAGCGATCATCCTGGTTCCGAATGGACCTGGATTGTATGGTTCGCTCGACCAGGTGCTTGGGCACTACCGGCGCTACACCCGAAAGCAACTCCAGGACGTTTGCGAGCGAGCCGGATTCCGTGTGGAAAAAATTTTGAAGTTTAACCGCGTCGGCGCGCCTGGATGGTGGTGGAATGGGCGCATTCTAAAGAAAACCACGTTCGGTTTTTGGCAGATTAAGCTACTGAACACCCTGTTGCCCGTAGTTCGACCGATCGATCGCTTCCTGCCCTTCCCGCACCTCTCCTGGATCACGATTCTGCGGGTCGACGAGCAGCCACAGGAAAGCGCCACCCAAGCAGCGGCACAAACCTTGCTGCCCGCGCAACGATAACGTCTCGCGTCTGTTTGCGGTTAATCAAACTACTTCGATTCAAGGATTACTGCTGGTGAAAATCCACGGTAATGGTCAAGTGTGCCGAGGTCGCCTCTCCATCCAACATTGCGGGAGAGTACTTCCACTGTTTTACGGCCTCGATTGCCGCGCGGTGCAGCAGCGTCGGACCGGAAATGATCTTTACAGCTTCCACGTTTCCGGAAGCGTCGATCAGCGCGTCGATCCGCACACTTCCCGAAACATGCTGCGCTTTGGCCAGCGCCGGATAAACGGGTGGAACTGCCTTGAGCAATTGCGCCTGCTTGACCTCGCCGCCCACCGGAAGTGGCGCGGCCGGGCCGGCACGACGAGCAGCGGCGGAAGCAAACGCATCGGAATCGCCGGGAATCGTTTTGGTGTCGATATTTTGTAGCGTGTCCGCAGCCGGCTGCGTGGTGTCACTGTGACCTACCACCGGCGCCGCCAGATGTACGTCTCCCAGCACCGACTTCGGCTCTTCCGGCGCGGGCTCCGCATTCTTCGGCGCAGGCTTGGCATTTTTCGATGGCGCCATGGAAACCGACGTAGAGACGGCTGGAGCTGCCACTGCCGGCGTGAAATTCTTTTCCGGTTGCGTGGTCAAGGCAGGAACATTAGATTTTGCCACTGTAGCGGTTGAACTTCCGGGCACACTCGCCACGCTGTTCGCGGGCGCAGACGCGCTGGCGACAGGTGCCTCGATGGAATGCTTAATCCCGACAGCAGTCGGCGTAGATCCACTCTGGTGGAAGTAGTAGTAACCGCCGCCAGCTACTACCATCAGTGCGGCCGCGATGCCAATGAATAGTCCCTTCTTGGATCCCGACACCGTTTCTGGTGCAGCGGAAGCTTCGCCCAGCAATTGTCCGCCGAAAACCGCGGTTTCCGGCCGCTGCGGCGCATCCGCCGTGACCAGTGCGTCGAAAGATTCCTCCGAATTAACCGAAATGGACGAGCCAGTCGACGCTTCAGGCGCGGCCGACGCTTCGGGAACTGCTGTTTCCGTGTGCTGCAGAGGGGCGAGCCATGAGGGAACCTTCACTTCCTCGTCTGCTCCCAGCGTTGTCGTCGCCCGTTTGCGTTGTGCCGGAACCGGTTTCGACTCCACCGGGGCCGCCTTCGGTTCGTCGGCTATCGCTTCAAGCAGTTTGTTCGATATTTCCGCGATGGGCGCCGGTGTTTTCGGTGCGGCCGCCACAGC
>Ga0335073_10016523_pt1 | contig 10307 bp, 6 predicted proteins | sample Lox_Sample_22_FD_207093 | JGI IMG/M metagenome (GOLD analysis project Ga0335073, IMG submission 207093) | Soil microbial communities from Loxahatchee National Wildlife Refuge, Florida, United States - Lox_Sample_2.2 | ecosystem: Environmental > Terrestrial > Soil > Wetlands | place: USA: Florida... | reverse complement strand
ATTTTCTTCTTCACTCTGCACAGCACCAATCCGCAGTTCGACGTCATGGATCTCAAGTCAATCGAAGACTGGACCATCGAGAAAGCGTTCAAGTCCGTGCCGAACGTGGTGGACGTGGCCAGCTTCGGAGGTCCCACGCGCGAATATCAGGTCCGCCTCGACCCGGACCAGCTGATCTCCTATGGAATCGGCATCGGCCAGGTGGAGCAGCAACTCACCAGCAACAACGTGAACGGCGGGGGCAATTTCATTCAGGCCGGAGCGCAGCAGGTCAACGTTCGCGAGGTCGGCCTGGTGACCGATGTCCACGACATTGCCAGCACCGTCATCACCACCAAAAACGGCACCGCCATCCGCATTCGCGACCTTGCGACGGTGGAACAGGGAGCCAAGGTCCGCCTGGGCCAGTTTGGGCGGGCGAGACACCTGGCAAACGGCAACATCATCGATAACGACGATGTGGTTTCGGGGATTGTGCTCCTCCGCAAGGGCGCGGAGTCCGACAGCACCCTGACTTTGGTTCACCAAAAAGTGGAAGAGTTGAACCATGGTATCCTCCCGCCCGGTGTGCAGGTGGTCCCGTTCCTCGACCGCAGCGACCTGGTGCATCTGACCACCCACACGGTGCTGCACAACCTGACGGAAGGCATCATTCTGGTTTCCGTGATTCTGCTTGTCTTCCTCGGCAACGTCCGCGGCGCCCTCATCGTTACCCTGACTATTCCCTTCGCCCTGCTGTTTGCCTCCATCTGCCTTCAGCTCTCCGGCATCCCGGCGAACCTTCTGTCGCTCGGTGCCCTGGATTTCGGCATGATCGTGGAAGGCGCGGTGGTGATGATCGAGAACATCGTGCGCCTCCTGTCCCATGCCACGGAGAATTCGGAGGACACGGTGGCTGTGAAGATTCAGAAGGCGGCCCATGAGGTGCAGCGCCCGGTTTTCTACTCCATCGCCATCATCATCACGGCGTATTTGCCGATTTTCACTTTGCAGGCGGTTGAAGGCCGCCTGTTCAAACCGATGGCATGGACCGTCGCGTTCGCGCTGCTCGGGGCGCTGATCTTTTCGATGCTGATCGGACCGGTGCTGGCGTCGGTGGTGTTTCCCAAAGGCACCCGCGAATGGCGCAATCCGGGAGTGGTCTGGTTGACGCGCATGTACGACCGCACGCTTCGCGTGGCCATCCGGATGCGATGGGTTACGGTCGGCGCGGCAGTCGCCACGCTGGCCGCGACGATCATGCTGGCGCGCGGGATCGGATCGGAATTCCTGCCTCACCTCGATGAAGGCGCCATTTGGGTGCGCGGCACCCTCGCGCCTTCCACCGGCCAAACCGAAGGCGTCGCTTTGGCAAACCGGGCGCGCATTCTGCTGTGCTCATTTCCGGAGGTGCCGCAGTGCACCAGCCAGGTGGGAAGGCCTGACGATGGCACCGACACCACGGGATTTTTCAATACCGAGTATTTCGTCGACCTGAAGCCCAAGGAGCAATGGCGGCCGGCGTTTCATCAGAATAAGGATGCGCTGATCGCGGCCATGGATAAAGAACTGGAGAAGATTCCCGGCGTAGTCTGGAACTTTTCCCAGCCGATTGCCGACAACATGGAGGAAGCCGTCAGCGGCGTGAAAGGCGAACTCGCGGTCAAACTTTACGGCATCGATCTGCGGAAGCTGGAAAGCACCGCGGAGCAGATTATCGACGTGATGCGCACAGTGCGCGGAGTGCAGGATTTGGGCCTCTTCCGCGTGATCGGGCAGCCGAATCTGAACGTGGTTTTGAATCGCGAAAAGGCCGCGCGCTACGGCATCAATGCCACCGATGTGCAGGACGCCATCCAGACGGCCGTCGGAGGCAACGCGCTCACGCAGGTTCTACAAGGCGAGCAGCGCTACGACCTGGTGCTCCGCTACCTTCCGCAATTTCGGGACACCAGGGAGGCGATCGAAAACATCCGCCTGCTGGCGCCCGGCGGAGAGCGCGTTTCGCTGGCGCAACTTACGGACGTCAGAATGGAAGATGGCGCGGCGGAGATCTATCGCGAGGGCAGCCGGCGCTACGTCGCCATCAAGTACGGCGTGCGCGGGCGCGACCTGGGCAGCACCGTGGAAGAAGCCATGCGGAAGGTGAATGCGCAGGTGAAACTGCCCACCGGGTACACCATCGATTGGGCGGGCGAATACGCCAGCCAGCAGCGCGCGCAGCGGCGCCTGGCGATGATCATCCCGCTGACGCTCCTGCTGATTTTCTTCATCCTCTATACGATGTTCGCGTCCGGGAAATGGGCCGGACTGGTGCTGATGAACGTGGCAATGGCGCCTGTGGGAGGGTTGTTGGCCCTGCTTTGGACCCACACCAATTTCAGCGTGTCGTCCGGCGTGGGATTCCTGGCATTGTTTGGGGTCTCGGTGCAGACCGGCGTCATCATGGTGGAGTACATGAATCAACTGCGCTCGCGCGGACTTCCCATTTTGGAAGCAGCGCGCGAAGGCGCGGTACGGCGATTCCGCCCCATTTTGATGACCATGCTGGTGGCTTCGCTGGGGCTGGTTCCGGCGGCCACCTCGCACGGCATCGGATCGGACTCGCAGCGGCCCTTCGCCATCGTGATCGTGGGCGGTCTGATGGCGGTACTGGTGATGAGTGTTTACCTGCTTCCGGTGCTGTATGTCTGGTTCGCCGGCGAAGACCAGCGGACCTTACAATCGGCGGAAGAGATTGCCGAGTAGACTACTCGGGCTTGCGTGTGTTATCTCGCCCGGAGAGCCGTTTGCGCAGGCCTGGCCAGGAACATTGAAACCATTCAGGCTCGTGTAGTTCTACAAGGATTGCGCGGGTCGCCGCGCTCGCATCACTTGACTTCGATATTCAAGGTTGAACTCGCCATCTTCCCTTCCACTGTTTCCTGGACCACGGTTCGCAGCCGGTATGTGCCCGACGGCACATCCAAATTCAGCCCGGCATTGATGCCGTTGGCCGACAGACGAGCGTAGGTTGCGCCGGCCATGGCGAAATCCATTGTCCCCACTTTCGCCGCAACGATATTTCCCTTCCCGTCGAGCAGTGCCGCCACTACCTTCAGGCGTTGCACCCGCCGTCCATCGCGGACCGGGAACTGCAACTTGTCAATAGTGATATGGATCTGAGCCATCACCGTCTTGATACCCGCGGATGGCGCGCCACCCAAGCGGAACGCGACCGTGGCCGGTAGGTCGGCGCGCAGCGACGTGCCGCTGACTTCGCGATCCAACTCGGCTTCACGGTTGACGGCTTTCCCGGAGGCGCCTGGCGGGTTTGCAAAATAGCCCGGCCGGGCTTGAACGACGTACGAATTCAACCCCTTCAGGGTCACTTTCAGTTTGTGGTATTTCCCATTTCCCGCTTCGGTGGGCGTAAACCCGAGCAGGTAACTCACCTCCGGGATTGAACCTAATTGGCTGAACCCATAAGGCAGGTCATTATTGTTATGGAAGAACAATCCCCCGGTCGCCTGCGCCAAATCGGACATCACCTGGTTATCGGCGAACCCCTCGCCACCGATTGAGCCGGTCTCAAAACGAAAAGTCTCCACCGGAAGCGGCCTATCGGTGTTGATCTCTTCATTGGGGCCGCGGGAAGGAACCGCCGCGTACAACCCCTTGGCATCCACCGAACTGATCACGATCCCGGAGCGCAGAGCCTGACTAATCAGCTGGTCTCGCTCCGTTTCGAGCGTGGCGGAATTGAAGCCCGAAGAGACCAGCAGGAATAAACGCTGTCCGGGCATCGCTTGAAGGGATGCCATCGCGCGCCCGATGGCATCGAGAGTGGCTTGCGATGCAGTGCGGACCTGGCCCCAGGTAATCTCCGCCTGTTCCAGAATTGCATGGGACGCAATCTTCGCCTGTGCCCCGCCATACGCAGAATCGTCGCCGGAAGAAGCGCACGTTCCCGCCTCCTTGGCCGCCGCGTCCATCGCACCCGGATCGGACATCACGGTGATCAAGTAAGCCTGGTACGGGGTGATGCGAGGACACCCGCCAAGTCCAGACTCGGAAAACTTCGGATGCGGCCTCAGCTTGCCGATCGCCGCGATCAGCTTCGGTTTCTCGTTCGTGTAGTCGAGGAAGTCCCCCGAGCTGGAAAACACCGCGACCCGGTCGTTGTTATCCAGCCCCTCGGTGACAAATCGCCGTCCCGCCAACTGGGCGCGCTTCAAATCCCCGCCGTTCGTGCCGAAGTCTTCAAAATAAAGCGCAATAAAGCGAGGCCGGGCGGCAACGCTGCTCTGCTCAGGCGGCTGTGCCGGGGAACCAGCCGCAGTCTTCGCCATGCCTCCAGATGCAATCTCCGTGGGCGGACCTCGACGAACGGCTCCCGGCGTCTCGACCGCGAAATAGCTCAGTTCCCGCCGCGAACCTTGATCGCTAACCACAAAGTTCTCCTGCTTCAGCCCCGAAATGGCCTTCCCGTCGTGGCCGCGTACCACCACTCCCACTTCGACCAACTCAGTCTCGACGCGCATGGCGAGGGGCGCGGGCGCGTAGGGCTGGGCGCTCACTTGAACTTCCTGCGCCGGCTTGCGCTCCTGTGCCTCCGCAGCGATCAGCAGAATACTCAAGAGGGTTGGCAGATAATACGACCGGCTGACTAGCATTCGGGGCGTTCCCATCGCCTGGGGGTCATTGTACGCGAACGCTTATGCCGGTGCTATGCCGATTCGATTCGTGAGGGGCGGCAGACGTCTTCCGTAGGCCTCGGGCTTCCCGAGACCACCGCGCGCACATGAGCAAGAACTTCCACGGGGTTGGGGTTGTCCACGCGGATGACGTTACCTTGGGGGCGCCAGCGGTGGAACATGCGGAGTGTGGGGAATCCGGCGAAGATGCTGATGAGGGGCACTCCGGCGGCGGCGGCGACGTGCTGGCCGGCGGAGTCGTAGCCGGCATAAAGGCGGGCGGCGGCGATGATGGCGGCAAATCCGGCAAAGCTGCCTTCCCAGAATGTGGCGCGGATGCCGGAACGGGAGACGGCGCGTTGGACGCGGTCTGCTTCTTCGCCACCGGCACCCTTGTCGATGCAGATTTCGGCGCCCGATTCAGCGAGCAGCGCGAGGAGATTCTCTTCGAACGGATCGGCAATGCGCTTGCCGGGATTCTCGCCGACGCCCAGACTGACGGCAATCACTCCGCGGTGCGCCGGTTCGCCGGCGAGCGCGAGGTACGGCTTCGCCCCCGCAATACCGAACGTTTCTTCGGCCCACGCGGCGGCCAGCGGCGGCAGCGAGGCATGGCTCGCGCCGCCATAGGCACGGCTTTCGAAGAGGTGATAGCGATCTTCGGAGCAGATGGGCAGCAGGCCGAGCTGCGTCAGGCGCGAATCGGAATCGATGACGAGCGCGTCCGGCGGGGCGGCCAGCGATTCGAGATCGTGGCGGACGGCGAGACGGTCGGCCAGAGTGCCGCGGCGATAGGAAACCGGAGCGTGCGCGATGCGTGGATCAGCAGCGAAGAGCTCGTAATTCTTGGATGGTCCGGCGAAGACAATTTGAGCGCGTGGGAAGCGCCTCTTGGCGGCGTCGAGGAGCACGCTCGTGACGGCGACATCGGCGCCGAGCGTCACGCGGGAAAGCACGACGACGGTGCGCGGCTCGAACCCGACGGGGCGCGGAGTGCGGATGCGGCGGTAGCGCGCGGGGTCGGCGCCGGGGATGGCACGCGCGAAGAGATCGGCATAGATATCGCAGAGCGCAGGCTCGAAGCGGTCGGCGAGCCCTTCGGCGAGGATGCCGAAGAGCGCCTGCCCACAGGAATCTTCCAGAAGCTCGCGCGGCAACCCGGCGGGCGGGTTGCCGTCGATGGCGCGGGCGAGCAGTTCGCGCGCGATGTCGCTACACGAAGTACTTGTCAACGAGGAGTCCTAGCTTCTGGCGGGTGGCGGGCGGAACGGCGGTTTTATCGGTCAGGATGGCGTGCGCGAGGGCCGACCCGCATGTGCAGGTGCGCCCAGCGGGCATGGCGGCGACGGCCGCGGCCACTACGGCGCAGGCGTTTTCGGCGTTCTTCACCAGGTTGCCGATGATGTCGTTGACCGTCACGGCATCGTGATGCGGATGCCAGCAATCGTAATCGGTGACCATGGCGACGGTGACGTAGCAGATCTCGGCTTCGCGCGCGAGCTTGGCTTCCTGGAGGTTGGTCATGCCGATGACGTCCATGCCCCAGCTCCGGTAGATATTGGACTCGGCCTTGGTGGAAAACGCCGGCCCTTCCATGCAGAGATACGTGCCGCCCTTTTTGGTATTGACGCCGGCGTGCCGGCACGCGGCGGCGACCACCTCGGCGAGCTGCGGGCAGATCGGATCGGCGAAGCTGATGTGCGCCACAAGCCCTTCGCCGAAAAAAGTGGAGATACGGCCGCGGGTGCGGTCGAAGAACTGGTCGGGGATGACGAAATCCAGCGGATGATGCTCTTCCTTCAACGATCCGACGGCGCTGAGGGAGATGATGCGCTCGACGCCGACCGATTTCATGCCGTAAATGTTGGCGCGAAAGTTGAGCTCCGAGGGCGAGATACGGTGGCCCCGTCCGTGGCGCGTGAGGAACGCGACGCGCTTTCCCGCGAGCGTGCCCAGGACGTAATTGTCCGAGGGATCGCCGAAGGGAGTCTTGATGACGATCTCTTCGGACGCTTCAAATCCGGGCATGGAGTAGAGCCCGCTACCGCCGATGATGCCGATTTCTGCTTTCATGGTGAGCTGTCAGCCTTCGGAAGTTCCCTTCTCCTGTATGAGTTCTAATGATACGCCGGGCGGGGGCTGGATGACGATGCGGCCATCGCCGTTTGGTTGGATTTGAGCTCCCGCCGATCGCAGAATCGCGATCGCTTCGTCCAGATTGGTGACTCGGAGTGCAACAGGATGCGCGGCAGATACAGGCGACCGCGGACCAGCGGTCCGGATAGCCTCCAGCAGTTGGTCCACGCCTTCACCCGTAGTGGCGACGGTCTTCACGACGGGGCACGTCAAGTCGTTGGCATGCAGTTCGATCTCGACGCGGCCGGCGCCAGGCTGATCGGCTTTGTTGATGGCGAAGATATCGGCAATTTCGAGAATGCCGGCTTTGATGGTCTGGACGTCGTCGCCCATACCGGGGACGAGAACGACCACCGTCACCTGTGCGAGGCCGGCGATGGCGATTTCGGCCTGTCCGACTCCCACCGTCTCGATCAGGACGTAATCCTTCCCGGCAGCGTCCATCAGTTTCGCCAGGTCGGCCGTGGCGCCGGCGAGTCCGCCGAGGCTGCCGCGGGTGGCCATGGAGCGGATGAAGATGCCGGGATCGGCATAATGCCGCTGCATGCGGATGCGATCGCCAAGGATAGCGCCCCCGCTGATGCCGCTCGAAGGATCGACGGCGAGGATGGCCACGGTTTTGCCTTCGCGGCGAATGGCCGAAGCGATCGCGTCGACCAGCGTGCTCTTACCGGCGCCGGGAGGTCCCGTGATGCCGACAATGAGGGCATGCCCGGGCGCGAGAGTGCGCAACGTGGCGAGCGCCCGGGGATCGCGATTCTCGACGCCCGTGGCCATCCGGGCCAGTGTTCGTTCGTCGAAGTTCATTTGGTTTTCAGAAGCTGGCGCGCGATGACCAGGCGCTGGATCTCGCTTGTGCCTTCGCCGATGGTGCAGAGCTTCACGTCGCGGTAGAACTTTTCGACCGGGTAATCCTTGATGAAGCCATAACCGCCATGGATCTGGACGGCCTCCCCGGCGATGCGCACGGCGGCTTCGGAGGCGAAGAGCTTCGCCATGGACGATTCGCGGGTGACGCGCCGACCGTGGTCGAGCATCCACGCGGCGCGGTAATTGAGCAGGCGGGCGGCGTCGATATCGATGGCCATATCGACGAGCTTGTGCTGGATGGCTTGAAATTCGGAGATGGGGCGGCCGAATTGTTTGCGCATTTTGGAATAGGCCAGGGAGGCGTCGTAGGCGCCTTGCGCCATGCCGATGGAGAGCGCGGCGATGGAAATGCGGCCGCCATCGAGAATCTTGAGGCTGTCGACAAAGCCGTCGTTCTTGCGGCCGAGGAGCTGGCTTTCGCCAAGGCGGCAGTTCTCGAAGATCACTTCACCGGTAGCGCTGGCGCGGAGTCCGAGCTTGTTTTCCTTCTTGCCCGGCCGAAAGCCGGGTGTGCCGCGCTCGATGATGAAAGCGGAGATACCATGCTGAGCGGCGGCGCGATCGGTAACGGCCATCGCGACGCAGGCATCGGCATAGTGGGCGTTGGTAGTAAAAGTTTTTGATCCATTGAGCACCCAGCATTCGCCATCGAGCGCGGCGGTGGTCCGGGTGCCGGCGGCATCGGATCCGGCCTCGGGTTCGGTGAGCGACCAACAGCCGATCCATTCGCCGGATGCCAACTTCGGAAGATAGCGCTCGCGCTGTTCCTGCGTGCCGGACTTGAAGATATGGTTGGAACAGAGCGAGGTGTGGGCGGCGACGATGATGCCGACCGAGCCATCGACGCGAGAAAGCTCTTCGATAATGATGGAGTACTCGATGTAGCCGAGGCCCGCGCCGCCGAGTTCCTCGGGGAAGATGGCGCCCATGTATCCGAGTTGGCCGAGTTTGCGGATGGTTTCGAGGGGGAAAGTCTGCGCCTCGTCCCACTCCATGACGTGGGGCGCAATTTCACCTTCGGCGAATTCGCGAACCGCCTTGCGCAGCGCGATTTGTTCTGCTGTGTATTCGAAGTCCACGGGTTCCTAGGGCAAAGGTACCGCTTCCGCGCTCGCCAAAACACGAGTGCGGCCGCGGCTCAGCAGAGTCGGTGAGGGGTTCGTTGACGGCGTTTGCATAGGTCAGACGATTTCTTCGCGCGCGGGATCCCAGCGGACGGTGCGCTGGCGGCGGTAGCTTTCGACGGCCATGCGGCAAGCGATGGAGACCCGGTAGCCGAGATCGAATGGGCAATTGAGCTCGCGGTTGGAGCGGATGGCGTCGAGAAAGTTGGCGACGTGCGCCTTCGGATCGGTGCGCGTGACGCCGTTCATTTCGTTCCCGCCGGGACGGTTCTTTTTTTCGGGCGTGTAGCGGATGGTCTGGGGCGTGCGCGAAATAGTTCCGGCGGTGCCGAGCACGTCTTCCGTGATGCCAAGGCGCTCGTTGCCAAAACCGCAATCCCAGGTGAACAGAAGCTCTTCGTCGTGCTCCATGGAGACGTTCATGGTGTCGGGGACTTCGCGGCCATCCTTCCAGATGTAGATGCCGCCGGTCATGGTTACGGCGCGGGGAATGCGCAGCCCCATTGCCCGGTACCAGAAGGCGAGCTGGTGGCTCATGTTTTCGAAGACGCTACCGCCGGAATAGTCCCAAAAATAGCGCCAGTTCACGAAGCGATGGGCATCGAAGCCGATTTCCGGAGCGCTGCCCAGAAAAGACTGCCACTGGATGCTTTCAGGCGTCATGTCGGGGTAGACGGGGCGGGCCCACTGAGGCTTACCGGCCGGGGTGTTGCGATACATGCGTGCCTGAATAAAAGTGATTTTGCCCATGAGATCGGGCTGGAGGAAGCGCGCGGCATCGGCGGCATGGCCGCTGGAGTTGAATTGATGGCCGATCTGGACGGCCCGGCGGTTGCCGGCACGCTCGAAAGCAGCGCGCATTTGTTTGGCATCGTCCACCGTGAAAGCCATGGTCTTTTCGAGATAAACGTGCTTTCCAGCATCGAGCGCGGCGATGAAGTGTTCAGCGTGGAGGTGCTGCGGGGTGGCGATAAAAACGGCGTCCACGGCCGGGTCCTCGAGCAAGCGCCGGTATTCGGCATGGAGGTGCGCCGCGGGAGCGATGGCACGGACTTCTTCGAGGCGGCGAGAATAGATGTCCGCCACGCCGACGCATTCGGTGTTGGCGCAGGCTAGGGAGTCGCGCAGGAGTTCGGCGCCACGGGCACCAGCGCCGATAATTCCGAAACGAACCCGATTCTGGGCGCCAAGGACGTTCGGCGCGGCGAGAGTGCCGGCGAGTCCGGTAGCCATATTGCCGATGAAATTACGGCGAGACTGCATGTTACTCCTTGCGGTTGGTTTCCAGGGGTGGCTAATAAGATTATCGCATGGCTTCAGAGGCCCCAAGAAGATTTACCAAACGAACCCAATTTTCGAGATAAGCCTTTCCATTTCAGCAACTTTAGAAGGGTGACGATGAAACCTTCCGGCGTTCGGCCGGGGTGCATGACTTCGCCGGTGGAGCGGGTGAGGAACGAACCCAATCAGGCCGGTGCGGCTCATATGGAAAGAATGGCACACGGAGCGGCCGGACTACACG
>Ga0335073_10016522_pt1 | contig 10308 bp, 7 predicted proteins | sample Lox_Sample_22_FD_207093 | JGI IMG/M metagenome (GOLD analysis project Ga0335073, IMG submission 207093) | Soil microbial communities from Loxahatchee National Wildlife Refuge, Florida, United States - Lox_Sample_2.2 | ecosystem: Environmental > Terrestrial > Soil > Wetlands | place: USA: Florida... | reverse complement strand
GCCGGATGCGGCTCAGGCCGGCCTGCCTTCGGCCGATGCCACGCGAGCCGTGCGCTCCTCCCATGATCTCGCCCGCGTGCTCGCGAGCACTTCTGTCCCGCTGACGTTGTTCACCTCGTCTCTCGCGCAGCCCAGCTTCACCACTAGCGAATCCCCTGAGTCCCCACCGCCCATCCTGCTCGCCGTCCTCCGCATTTAGTCCTCTCGTTCTGCTCGCGTGTCCGCAGGATGCGTCTTCGCGTCCTGGTCCGTCCCTTTCCGACCCAGCGAGGAATGAAGATGAGAGCTTTGCCGGCAGCGTTGCTGCTCCAGGCCGTGTGCGTCGCTGCCTGCGCGCAGATGCCGATGGGCAGCGCACCGCACAGCTTCGAGCAGGAAATCAAAAATCACGACACCTCGGGCACCAGCGCCGAGCCCAACTCCGTCCCGCAGCCCATGTGGATGACCATGCACGGCAACTGGATGACGATGTTCCACGGCAACGCCTTCGCCGCGGACATTCAGCAGACCAGCCCCCGCGGCGGCGACAAGTTCTTCTCCACAAACTGGTGGATGCCCATGGCCCAGCGCTCCTGGGGCCGCAGTCAGCTCACGCTCCGCGCCATGCTCAGCCTCGAGCCCGCCACCGTCACCGGCCGCCAGTACCCGCTCCTGTTTCAGCAGGGCGAAACGGCGTATGGCAATCCCATCGCCGACGGGCAGCACCCTCACGACTTCTTCATGGAGACCGCCGCGCTCTACGATTATTCGATTTCCGGCCGAACCCTCCTGAGTCTTTACGTCGCCCCTGTCGGCGATCCCGCCATCGGGCCCATCGCCTTTCCGCATCGCGCTTCCGCGCTCGAAGATCCCGTCGCCACGCTCGGCCATCATCAGGAGGACTCGACCCACATCTCCGACGACGTCATCACCGCAGGTCTGGCGTACGGCTGGGCGCGCCTCGAAGCCGGCGGTTTTCACGGCCGCGAGCCCGACGAGCATCGCTGGGAAATCCAGCAGGGCGCCATCGATTCCTGGTCCTGGCGTCTGACGCTCCAGCCCGGGCAAAACTGGAGCGGCCAGCTCTCCTCCGGACGTCTCCACAGTCCCGAAGCGCTCTACCCAACCGAAGACCAGGCCCGCACCACCGCCTCGATCCTCTACAACCGCCCCCTCAGCGTCGGCAACTGGGTCAGCTCGCTGGTCTGGGGCCGCACCCGCTCCATCCCCGGCAACGCCATCGAGAACAGCTACCTGCTCGAATCCACGCTGCGCTTCCGCCGCAACAATTACGTGTGGACGCGCATCGAGAACGTCGAGCGCACCAACGAACTGCTGCTCGGCGAGCGCCCTCTGCCGCCTGACTTTCAGGAAGAGCCGGTAGGCCGCGTGCAGGCGTACACCTTCGGCTACGATCGCGACTTGCCGCTGTTGCCGCATTTCGAATCCGCTCTCGGAGCCCAGGTCACCGCCTATGCAGACACCTCGCGCCTGCAGCCGATCTACGGAACCGATCCCATGGGCGTCGTCGTCTTTCTGCGTCTCCGTCCGGCAGGGCACAACCAGTGATCCGGCTCGCTTGCTTCCGCACGCCCCTCGGGGTTAACGTATCGGTACACGGGAAAGGAGGATGATCCAGCCAATGAAAAATTCTGATGGTAGTAGTTGCACGACCCTACGTGAGGTGACTGAGGCTTAGGCCGCTTTTTGCCGGAAACCTAAGACCAGGCGGCAATCCCCGCCGAGGCCAGCCCCGCAGGCAAGAGGCGCCTCAGGTCAAACTCCACAGTCTACCGGTGATCAAGGCCCGCATGCCCAATCTGGCTGCGGGCCTTTCACGTTTGTGTCATCGAACGCAACCAGCTACGCTTGCGTCGCAGACTTACAATGTTCCCATGGAACCCCTCGTCATCGCAGGCAAAGCCTTCCAGTCGCGCCTCATCGTCGGCACCGGCAAATATAAGGACGGCGCTGAGACCCAGGCCGCCATCGAGGCTTCCGGCGCCGAGATGGTCACCGTGGCCGTGCGCCGCGTCAACCTCGATCGCTCGAAGGAATCCCTGCTCGATTTCATCGATCCCCGCCGTTACTCGCTGCTGCCCAACACCGCCGGCTGCTACACCGCCGACGAGGCCATCCGCGCGGCGCGCCTCGCCCGCGAAGTGGGCATTTCCGACTGGGTCAAGATCGAAGTCATCGGCGACCAGGCGACGCTCTACCCCGACGTTCAGGCCACGCTCGAAGCCACGCGCACCCTCGTGAAGGAGGGTTTCACCGTCCTGCCCTACACCTCCGACGACATCGTCTTTGCCAATCGCCTCATCGATGCCGGCGCCGCCGCCGTCATGCCCCTGGCCGCTCCCATCGGCTCCGGGCTCGGCATCCAGAATCGCGCCACCCTCCAGATCCTCCGCGAGAAAATCACCGAGGTCCCCCTCATCGTCGACGCGGGCGTGGGCACGGCTTCCGACGCCGCGCTCGCCATGGAAATGGGAGCCGACGCGGTGCTGATGAACACCGCCATTGCCGCCGCCGCCAACCCCGTCCTCATGGCCGAAGCCATGCAGCACGCCGTCCTCGCCGGGCGCCAGGCGTACCTGGCCGGGCGCATGCCCCGCAAACTCTACGCCACGGCCAGCTCCCCGCTGGAGGGCGTCTCGAATGTCGGCGTGTGAGATGGCGGCCCCTCGCCGCCCGGCCTGATTTTGATGGGCGCAGAATCCTCACAGAAATCTGTTCATCTGCGGCGGCCTCCGCAGTAGAATGCCTCCCCGAGAGGTCTTCCTATGGTCACCCTGTCTGCTGCGGATGCCATTTCCCCCGCCGTTCAACGAACCAGAGATTTCCTCTTCCGCCCCTTCCGCTTCGGCACCTACCTGAAGCTCTGCCTGGTCGCGCTGCTGACGGAAGGCATCGGCAACTTTCAGTCCTCCCATCACGGCGGGCATACATCGAACCGGGTCTTCGGCGCCGCTTCACCGTCTCCCTTCACGCCTGCCGAGGTCGCTGGAATCGTTGCCGCGGCGCTGCTGGCCACCGCGCTTGCTTTCATCGTCTTTTACCTCATCACCCGACTTCGCTTCGCGTACTTTCATTGCCTCGTCCATAACGTGCGGCAGATCCGCCCAGGCTGGAGCATCTATCGCGCTCAGGCGATGCGCTTCTTCGGGATGAACCTCGTCGTGGGTGTCTGCTTCCTGTGCCTGGTGCTGCTCGCTGTCCTGCCGTTCGCAGCCGGGCTCTGGGCGGTGGTGCGCGGGGTCGGGCATGGTGGCCGTCCTGAATTCGGCGCGATTCTTGCCCTCGCCTTGCCGCTCATCCCCATCATCGTTCTCGTTGTCATCGCGGCTATCGCCGTCGACGTAATCCTTCGCGACTTCATGCTGCCGCACTACGCGCTCGAGAATGCCACCGCCGAAGGCGCCTGGCGTGCCGTCCGCCTGCGCATCCGCGCGGAAAAGGGGCCGTTCCTCCGCTATACTCTGGTGCGCGTCTTTCTGCCCATCGTGGCGATCATCGGCCTCGGAATCCTGTTTATCCTTCCTGCCATCCTGTTCGCGGCCATGACCGCCGTGATCGAGTTCGGAATACACTCGGCCGTCACCGGGATGGCCGGCATCGTTCTGGAGGTCTTCGTGGGCGCAACGGCGTTCTGCGTTCTGGCGGTGGTTGCCATCAGTGTCGGCGGCCCGGTGAACACGGCAATCCGCGAGTACGCGCTGATGTTCTACGGCGGCCGCTTCCCGGCGCTGGGTGATATTCTCGCGCCGCCCACCGCCCCCGCCGGCGCACCGGGACTGGTCTGAGCCGGTTCTCGGGGCCTGGCTGTGGCACTTCGCCCTCCGGGGCCTGCGCAGATACGTTGCTGCGGCCGGCCCCCAATGCGGTAAACTGTTTCCAAATCCCCCGGTTCGGTTCGCCCTGAGGTTGCTCCTATGCGTGTCTGCGGTATTGACTGCGGAACCGAAACCACCGGGTACGGCATCGTCGAGTGCGACGAGCGTTCCCGTGATCCGCGCCTCGTCTCGCTCTGCTCCGGAGCCATTTGTCCTGCAAAGAAAGCTCTTCTGCCCCAGCGCCTCGCCCATGTCTATCGCGACCTGATCGATGTTCTCGAGCGTTTCCGCCCCGACGTCGTGGCCATCGAAGAGGTCTTTTACTCGGTCAATGCCAAGTCCGCGCTGAAGCTTGGTCAGGTCCGCGGCGTTGCGCTCCTTGCCGCCGCCACCGCGGGTCTGCCTATCGCCGAGTACGCCCCGCTCACCATCAAGTCCACGGTGACCGGCTACGGCCTCGCCCAGAAAGAACAGGTGCAGTTCATGGTTGCGCGTTTGCTCGCGCTGCCGGCCGCGCCCGAGCCCGCCGACGTCGCCGACGCTCTGGCCATTGCCATCTGCCACATCCACCACACCCAAACCCTCACGCTGCAGGAGGCTCGCGCTTAGCCATGCACCGATCCATCCGTCTTCTTCCGCTCTTTCTGCTTGCCGGCTCCATCGCGCTCGCGCAATCCGCAGCGCCGTCGGTATTTGTCGCCCGCCAGTCCGATGCCTCTGCGCCGGCCTCCCCCCAGATTGCCGCCGCGCTTCCCGCCGCCTCCGCATCGGCACATATCATTTACACCTTTTCCCACCCGCAGCTTCAGCCTGCCCGCTACACCATCACCATCGATGAGAACGGCTTCGGGCACTTCGTCTCCGAGGCCGGTCCGGTTCCCGCAGACGATACCGACGACGTCTATCCGGCTCCCATCGACCGCGAGATCCATCTCGACGACGCCCTCCGCTCCGAGCTCTTTCGCTACGCCCGCGATCACCAGTACTTCCAGCAAAGCTGCAGCCGCAACGGGCATCTCGCCTTCACCGGGAGCAAGACCATCGCCTACGTGGGTCCCGAAGGCCGCGGTTCCTGCGCCTTCATCTGGGCCTCCGATCCGGCCCTGCAGCACCTTTCCGACCAGCTGAACGCCGTCGCCTTCACCCTCGAAATCGGACGCCGCCTGGACGTGGAGGTTCACCACGATCCCCTGGGCCTCGACTCCGAGCTCGAGTCGCTCGAGGAAGCCGTCCGGGACCAGCGCGCCTCCGATCTGCCCAACATCGCTCCCCAGCTGGAGGCCATCGCTTCCGACGAGGACGTGATGAATCGCGCCCGCCGCCGCGCTCAGGACCTGTTGGATCGCTTCGGAAACCAGGAGCAAAAGGCCAACTAATCGCTCCTGCGCGACCGCGACTGGCTGTCCTGCGCGGCTCCACTCTCTCTGTCCCTCCGCGGTCTCTGTGGTGAACAACTTCTGTCTCGCATGCGCTGAACACGCCCCTTCTGGGTTCGTCCGTGAGAAAATTAACTCGAAACTTCCCCCCGTACTCGTGCGTTTAATAGAGTGCAGATGAGTTGTGGGTCCGCAGGAGGTGCTGGCATGAAGCACCGCAATCTTTTCCCCGTCCGTTGGCCATTTTCCCTCACCCTTCTTCCTGCCGCCCTGGTTCTGGTCCTGATTGCCGGCCCCGCTTTCGCGCAGGATTCCGTTCCGCCCCCGCCCCCTGACAATTCCGTAGCCTCCGGCTCAGCCGCCGTGCCCAGCAATGTGCGCGCTGTCCGCCTGAGTGACGTCGAAGGCCAGGTGCAGGTCTATCAGGATGGCCAGGTTGCCTTCAATCAGGCGGAGCCGAACATGCCTGCCGTCGAGGGTATGCGCTTTGTCACCGGCGACGACGGCCGCCTCGAGATCGAGTTCGAAGATGGCAGCGTGGCCCGGGTCGCCCCCAACAGCTCCGTCCGCCTCACCCAGCTCTCGCGCGCCGCTGATGGCACCACCGTCACCACCATCACGGCGCTCAGCGGCCTCTCCTACTACGAGCTGAACGGCCGCGACGGCCAGGTCAGCGTCCGCTTCGGGCAGGATGCCGCCACGCCCGACGCCAACTCCGTTTTCCGCATCGACCTCGACGACGTGCCCAATGAACTCGCGGATATGCAGGGCAATATCCACATTGGCGACGGCGGCGGAGTATCCATCGACCTCCGCCCCAACCAGACCTTCCAGACCGACCCCCAGCAGCCCGGCGAATTTACCGTTGCCCAGAGCGTGACCGCCAATTCCTGGGACGAGTGGAATTCCGACCGCGATCAGGCCCTCGCCGATCTCGAGTCCAGCGAAACCACCGCCCGCTCTTCGATGAATAACCCCAACGACGCCTCCTGGAACGACCTCGATTACTACGGCAGCTGGTACAACGTTCCCGGCTACGGCCAGGTGTGGTCGCCCAATGGCGTCGACGCCGACTGGGATCCCTTCGGCAGCGGCTACTGGGGGTACTACTCCTCCTTTGGATACACCTGGATCTCCGGCTATCCGTGGGGCTGGTGGCCCTATCACTGCGGAGCCTGGGATTACCTCGATCCCTGGGGCTGGATCTGGATTCCCAACAACTGCGGCTACGGCTTCTTCGGAGCCGGCTGGTACCCCTACCCCACCCTTTGGCGCGTTCCTCCCGGCTACATTATGCCGCCGCGTCCGCGCCGCGGACCCGAACCGCACCCGCGCCGCCTGATTGCCGTGAGCCGCGGCCCGCAGTTCGCTGCGCCCTTCCGCTTCGATCCGGGATCGCGCCCGCAGGCGCGCCCGCTCCTGATCGGCGGGTCGACCATCCGGCCGCTGGATGCCGGCATTCATCCCCTGGAGCGCGGCCCGCTGGGCGAGACCTATACCACGGCGCTCGTCCGCGTCCATCCGGAGATGGCGCCCGCTGTCACCAACACAGGCGGAGACCGCTCACCGTACGGCGCGCCCATCCGCACCTTCGGATCGCCGCCAGTTTCGCGGCCTTCGTCTGATGGTTATCGTCCTGCGCCGCGACCCGCCCCGGCTCCGGCGCCGCGTCCTGAGGCTCCGGCAGTCCGTCCCGCTGCGCCTGCCGCACCGTCGCACCCCAGCGGAGGCAGCCCGCACCACTGATCGCCCGAGTCGGCTTTGCTCGCGTAGCGTGGATCGGGTGCCTGCCCTGGTCGTCCGCTGAAGCCTGCCCTGAGCGAAGGTCGTTCACTCAGGAGAACGGTCGCGTCGAGTGGAGCGGCACGGCGAGCCAGCTCCCCTCCGCCTATTCCTGCCGCAGCGCCTGCATGGGATCGACACGCATCGCCCGCCGTGCCGGCAGGTAGCACGCCGCCAGCGCAATCCCCGTCAGAATCGTCGCTACCGTCGCATACGTCACCGGATCCATCGCGCTCACCGCAATCATGCTGCGCAGCAGACGCGCCGCTCCAAAGCTCGCGGCCAATCCCACGCCCACTCCGATCCCCACAATCCACAACCCCTGCCGGTACACCATCCGCAGAATGTCTCCACGCTGCGCGCCCAGCGCCATCCGCACCCCGATCTCTCCCGTTTTCTGGCTCACCACATACGACAGCACTCCGTACACCCCCACCATGGCCAGAATCAGCCCCAGCGTTCCCATCACCCCCGCCAGCGCCGCCACCACCTGATACAGCAGCAGCCCGTTTGGCGAGTACAGCGCCTGGTGCAGCGTCTTCACTTCAAACACCGGCAGCCCCGCGGCCATCCCGTGGATCGCCCGGTCGATCTCCGGCTCCATCGCTTCCGGATTGCCCTCCGTCCGCACCTCCAGCGCCAGCAGCGAATTGTCCGCCGAGTGCTGCAGGTAAGGCTTGTAGAAATACGCCTTCGTGCTGCCGATCAGGGTCCCGTAATGCGCATCCGCCGCCACCCCCACCACCTGCATCGGATGCCCCGCGTCGCCTCCCACCGTGAATCGCCGCCCGATTGCATCCTCATGCGGCCAGTACTCCTGCGACATCGTCTCGCTCACAATCGCCACATACGGACTCTTGTCATTGTCCGCATCCGTGAAGCTTCGCCCCTCCACAATGGGAATCTGCAGCGTCCGAAAATAGCTCGTCCCGATCATGTTGAAGTCGATCGCCGGCGGCGCCTGTCCCGGCGGCGGTGTGTAGCCCTCAACCGACACCGTGTCTCTTCCGGCGTCGATCATGCCCATTGGAATCGACTCCGCCACCGTTGCCGACACCACCCCCGGCAGGCTCCGCACCCGCGGCAACAAATCCTGGAAGAATCCCATCGACCGCTGCGTGTTGTACCCGATCTCTCCCGGGTCCATCATCATCGTCACCACGTGCTCCGGATTGAACCCCAGGCTCACATGCTCCGTCTGCACCAGGCTCCGCGTGAACAGCCCGGCAATAATCAGCAGCATCAGCGCCGCGCTCACCTGCACCGTCACCAGCGCATCCCGGAACCTGTGCCCGCGCCCGGCAATCCCGCGTCCGCCCTCACGCAGCACCATGTTCAGATTCGCTCGCGCCAGCCGCACCGCCGGCACGATCCCTACCACCACCCCGGCCGCCAGCGCCACCACCACCGCGAACGCAAACACGTGCCAGTCGAATCCGAAGTCGAAGGCGATCGGCAGGTCGGTCTGCAGGCTGACTGAGCTCAGCAGCTGGCTGCCGCCGAGACCCAGAGCAACTCCGCCCAGCCCCCCAAAGATCGCCAGCAGAATGCTCTCCGTCAGCATCTGCCGGATCAGCCGGAATCGCACCGCCCCCAGCGCCGACCGGATCACCATCTCCCGTTCCCGCGCCGTTGCCCGCACCAGCAGCAGATTTGCCACGTTCACGCACGCCAGCAGCAGCACCAGCCCGGCCAGCCCGAGGAAAATCGCCGAGGCCAGGTCGAAGCTGCCGTCCTGGTCCAGCGACGACCCCGTCAGCCGCCCCGCCTGCAGCGAGAACCCGTGCAGCCCAATCCCGCGTTCCTCCACCGGATGCTCGCGCTCCAGATCCCCCGCCGCCAGCGCCAGCGCGGCATCCGCCTGCTCCCGCGTCACTCCGCCCTGCAGCCGCCCGTAAATGTGCAGGCCTCGGTTACTGACTTTGTTGAAGTCCATCAGCGGCGTGTTCTCGATCGGCACAATCATCGCCATCGGCAGATACGCCTGCACGCTCACAATGCTGGTCAGCCCGCGATAATTCTCCGGCGCAACTCCGATCACCGTCACCGGTTTCCCGTCCAGCGCCACCTGCCGTCCCACAACGCTCGCGTCTCCGCCGAAGTGTTCCTTCGAGTACGCGTAGCTCAGCACCACATACGGATCGGCTCCCGGCGTCACGCCCTCCGTCGCCTTGAAAAGCCTTCCCAGCGCCGGTTTCACTCCCAGCCCTTCGAAATAATTCCCGCTCACGTAATCCGTGAAAACCCGATCCGGCCGGCTCCCCTCCACGCTCAGGCCGTCCAGCCCATATTGGTCGGCAAAGACCGCGGAGAACACCCCCCTCGTCTGCGCTGCTACCGCCTCATATTCCGGAACCGACAGCATCGGCTCCCAGCTTCCGCCGTTCTGCCGGAAGCCCACCTGCATCACCTGGCGTTCATTTGCGATGTGCAGTGAGCTGAACATCAGTCCGTTCACCACCGAAAAAATCGACGTGTTCACCCCGATCCCCAGCGCCAGGGTCAGAATTGCCGTCGCGGCGAACGCCGGCGCCCGCAGCAACTGGCGGAAGGCATAGCGGATGTCGCGGCCCAGGTCCTCAACGGAAACGAAACTGTTCATCTTCCAGATCTCCTCGCGGATCAGCGTCGGATTCCCCAGCCGGATATACGCCTTCCGCCGCGCCTCTTCCGGAGACATTCCTCTCGCCCGGTTGTCGTCGATCTCATGAGCAAGGTGGGCTTCCAGCTCGCGCGCGCGTTCCTCGTCCCACGATTTCCGTCGAAAATACCGGCGCAGACTCATCGCCAATCCCCCCATCCCGCCTGCCTGCCCAACCGCATCTTTGAAGGGGCACGGCTTGAACCGTGCCGTGAAACCTCCAAAATCGAGAGGGCTTTAGCCCCTGAGGGACGTCTTTCGTACGGTGCGCCCCCGCCCCCACTCCGGATGCCCCATCCACAGCTCCAACCCCCCGCAACTGACACCAGCGGACCGGCGACTGGGGACTTGCAACTGGCGACTGGGGACTGACAATTGGAAACCAGCCCCACCCCCTCCCCAGTGCCCGGCGGACTGGCAACTGGGGACTTGCAACTGGGGACTTGGGACTGGCGACTGGCGACTGACAACTGGAAACTGAGAACCTTTTCACTCCACCGTTCCCGCCTGCCCCAGCACCCGTCCGATCGCCCGCACCATCGCCTGCCACCGGTCCGTCTCCGCCGTCAGCCGCTTCCGCCCCGCCGCCGTCAGCTCGTAAAACCGCGCCTTGCGGTTGTTCTCGCTCGCGCCCCAGTACGACGAGACAAACCCCCCGTCCTCCAGCCGGTGCAGCGCCGGATAGAGCGATCCC
>Ga0335073_10016521_pt1 | contig 10308 bp, 10 predicted proteins | sample Lox_Sample_22_FD_207093 | JGI IMG/M metagenome (GOLD analysis project Ga0335073, IMG submission 207093) | Soil microbial communities from Loxahatchee National Wildlife Refuge, Florida, United States - Lox_Sample_2.2 | ecosystem: Environmental > Terrestrial > Soil > Wetlands | place: USA... | reverse complement strand
GCTATCCTCTTTAAATCAGATCAACCTGATTCGCCGTTTTCAACCCACCGGCGCGAGCGAAATATCCGCGGACCGCGGCGGAGGCTCACTCTACAGGCGTAGAGGCACCGGGGTGGCAGCGAGATGGATCGACCGCTGACGCGCATCGAAGCGAATCAGGCCGTCCTTCTGGTCGAAGGTGAGCGCGAAATCCTGCATCGGGCAAGAGCCGAAGTTGGCCAGAGGAAATGCCGGATTGATTTCGACGAACGGCCGCGCAAACGTGTAGCCTCCCAGATGCACGTCCTCGGCAAGCCTGGCGGCTTTGATTTCGAATCGCGTCGAGAGAGCGATGCGCCGTTGCTGAAGGCGGCCCGCGCGGCAGCGAACTTGAGCCGCGAAACAACCCGCGCGGGAAGGCTTAGCCCTCCACCGCCTGAATCGACCTGCGGCCGCCATCGGCCTCCAATGCGCCCGTGGCAAGTCTCATACGGGGATTGGGAAAATCGAGCGTGAGCAGGTAATCGCGAAACAGCGTAATACATCCGGCGGGAATCTGGCCGAGTCTTCTCGGAGGATTGGTTCGTCGCTCAGGTCTGGATTCCCCGCCGGAACCCGCTATTGAACTATGAATGCCGGCAATTGATCGGCCTCACCTCATCTTCACCGATTGTCCGCCGGATTAGTGGTCACAAGCCATAACCAATCGGAGAGGACACAGCATAACCACCTCTGCCCCGCCCACTGCTCAGGCCCCGATATCCAGGGCAGCTATTTACTGTCCGCGCTGTCGGAGTTACCCACGAAGCACTCGTGAATCGCGTCCAGCGGCGCGTTGGGCCACTTTGCCTGTCTCATGTCGTCTTCCGTGAGCTCACGCAGCGTAAAGTCGATGGTCCCGTCGCCGTGCACGACTCCCTGCATGAATCCGTAGATATCGGTTCGGGCCGCTTTGTTGGCAGTCTTGGGCAAGCTGTAGCGGTGCGCGCCCGCCGCGCCGATGATCCACCCTGGCACCACGCGAGCGGAGTACTGCTTCCAATAAGGTGTATTGAAGATATTAGGCGAGTAGTAGTGCGAGTGGCTGGCAATGATATAGACATGCTTGCCGGCGGCTTGCGTGTCGTACAGCCAGGTGTAGACCAGGGCGCCCGTCTGCAGGCCCACGTCCGAGTCATCCATGGCATGCTCGGCGCCGGTGGAGTGCGGCAGAGCTTCATGCATGCCGGCAACAATGGCGCGGACGCCGGAATGCGGGTCGAGGTCGCGGTCGAGGACCGAGCGCAGCCACTTCAACTGCTCTTCGGTAAATTCCTCGTGGCTGGCATTGTCCAGGGTGATGAAATCCACGCCGTTCTCAATCCAGTGGTACCAGCTTTCGATGGGCGTGGACTGGTCGCCGTCCAACTGGCGCTGCGCTTCAATCTCCGGCCGACTAAGAAACCCGTGAAACTTGGCAATATAGTCGTCGCGGCTCTTGTCGATGGTCTCGTGGTTCCCGCGTCCGAGAAAAACAGGCATCGATCCGAAGGATGCCATCTGGTGGGTGAGAAAATCGTCCCACGCACGCTGCTGATACTCGGATTTGGAAAGCTTTGTTCCGGCGGGGAGCATCGCCAGTAGGTCCTGGTCCGCTTGGTACAGCCATCTGAAGTCGCCGAGATGCCAGTAGAACCTGTCGCTTTCGGCCTTCACCTTGGCTGCGATCGCCGGCATCACAAAGTCGCCGCAATTGCGGCTGTCGCCGGAGACTGCGAATGTCCATGTGGAATCGCTGGTTTGGGCGGCGGCAACTCCGGAGATCGAAGCTAATGCACAGGAGACGGCAAGCGTGAGCGGCCTGAACATGGAAACAGAATAACCGTCGCCCCTGGCCAGGCGATGAGTCGATCTTCCCGGAATGGCTCGGATACCCTGGGGACAAGGAGTTGTCGACTGCGATGGGAAAGCACTTATACCAGCCGCGCTCCAGCCAGCTTCTCCAGGATTGCCACTGGCGCAGACTCCGGCGTCACCATCGCCGCGCGATCGATGAGGAACGTCTGCTCCAGCGCGTATTGACCGGCGAGCACCGCGTGCGGAACCGTCTCGGTGTAGACCATCCAGCTCGAGCCGGGAGGAAAGTTCACGCTCTCCTTCACGCAGTCGCGCTGGAACTCCGCGTTCTCTTTCATCGCGTTGTGCAGTTCCATCATGAACTGGTCGTAGGGTGTGCGCTTCAATTGCGGAACAATGTTGGCCAGCCCGACCGCTTGCGCCAGGCGCTTGCCCGCGCCGGCCATGCGCCCGTCGGCATGGGGAATCGCGAGCCTGCCCGGAGCAAACGCGCCAACCACGCGCGCAAATGGTTCGCTCACTACCCAGTCGCGCGTGCGCGTGGGATGAATGTTATGGAAGAAACGCAGAATCCGGCGACCACGCGTGGGCCGTGTGGGAAATGCGTCGGTGTGCAGCATGTCATTGCGCTTGCGCAGGGCGAGATCGCGACCCTGCTCTTCGAGCGGACGAAAGCTCGCGTAATCGAGCAGCCAGCGCTGTTCGTAAGGAGCCAGAAAATCCTTGAGGAACGCGGTAACGCTGGCCGAGTAGCGCCGCATCACCGCGCGAAGCTGCTCCACTTCGGCCGCGTTCGTCGATTTCTCATCCGCACCGCTCAACTGATCGCGCACCGGCTTGTAGGCGATGTTCTTGTGCAGCCCGCTGCCGGTCTGGCGCTGCTCGAGCAGAAAGCGAAGATCGTCGGCGGGGATGGGAACGGGAGTTTCAGGGAAGTAGAGGATCTCGCCGGCCTCGAGCCGCTCGCACCACACGCGCGCTTGCTTGGCGCTTGGCGGTTTGCCCTCGCGTAAAGCGCTCAGGGGGATTGAACAGACAGGCATAAGCGGCTACTTGCGCAGCCTGGCGCGCACCCACAGCGTGAGAAAAAAAGGCAGCGCAATGGCCAGCACCAGCAGTCCGGCGGGCAGGCCTACGTAGCGATACGTGTCCGCATAGTTGATCGAGTGGCTGCCAATCACGTTCCACGCCAGCAGCGAAAAGATGGCAATGCAGGTGGACAAGAAGAAAGTGAAGAAAGCAGACGCGAACGACAGCAGGAGGCTCGAAAAGAGCCCGAAGCCCTCCAGCGGAAATCCCAGAACAGTCTTGCCGCCGGAGCGGTGCATTGGAATGGATTGCGACATAATTGCGATCCCTTTGTAGTCTAGAATACTAGTTCATGGCCAGTACGGCGCAAATCGAGCTTTGGCACGCGGAGAAGGTGGCCACGCAGACGACCGTGAGCGAGGCTCCAAACGGGCTCCGCTATGCCGCATGGGGCGACACGCACATCACCGACCCGGACCTGGAGCGGCTGGTGGGCGCGGTGCCCGGCGCGCTCGCGCCCGCACTCAGCCGCCGCGCCTATTACTTCGTTCCGCTGGCCATCGCCGATACCGGCGAAACCATGATCGCGCCCGGCTACACGGTCGAGCTCGGCGACCGCGCCATCTGCCATCGCAACGCGTCCTTTGGAAACACCGAGGCGGTATTCATCTCCACGCGCCTGGTCGAAGACCGCTTCGGCCTGGCCTTCGAGTTCTTCATCAACGTGGCCCACAACTTTGTCGAGACCGCCGGCGTCCCCGACAGCTTTGCCTCGCTTGTCTGGTCGCAGGCCGAGAGCGGCGTGCGCGGCGAAACCAGCCAGGACGCCTGGGAGACGCGGCGCCGCGCGCAGGACAGCCGGACCAGCCCCAAGGGAATCGACGAGCGCTCGCGCAACGGGTTCTTCGAATCCACCTTCTCCGACGCGCTGGCGATTTATATGCTCTCGCTGGCCGTCGACTTCGACTATCACGACTTGCGCGAGCGCGAGTACCCGCTGCTGGCCGCTCCCGCCCTCGCCGAGCGCCTGCGCCACGTCGCCTCGCTCTTTCCCACTAATCCCGGATACGAGTTTCAGGTGCTCTACCGGCGCAAGGGCTGACCACGCTCCTGCTCGCGCACAATCTTCTTTGAGCGGCCGTTCTATTTCGTACTCGGCGATTCGGCAGCGCCCAGAAAACGGAATCCCATCTCTCCCGAATTCCAGTCAATCGCCGCGTGCAACAGCATCGCCGGCCACAGCGACGCCGACCCAAGCGCAATGCCGGCCATCAGCAGGCCGACGAGCGCCGTTCGCGGAACGTGCGCCAGGCCCAGATAGATGTGGCCAAAACCGAAGAGGATGGCGCTCAGAAACACCGCGGGCACGAGGCCAATCCAGGCGGCCAGGTACCAGGTGAGGAATCCGCGATAGAAAATCTCCTCGCAGACGCCGGCGGTCAGGCTGACGAGCCAGAAGAGCTTGCGTTCTGCGGGTGTGTGCGGCAGCAGCGGCTCGGCGTACTTGAGTGCGGCGCGAACTTTCTCATGCGATTCCGGCCGTTTCAGGATAGCGAACCGCTGGGCGACCAGAAGCGCGGCGATCGCAACTGCGCACACCAGCCCGATCGCCATTCGCCATTGCGAGGGTTCCGTGAGCCATAGGTTCGACCAGGGCCGTCGCCGCATCGCCCAGACCACGAGCAGGCAGATCGCCGGAAGCCACTCGCCCAAGACGAGATTGCGATAGTGGCGCAGGCGCGCGCCAGGCACGCCGGCCGCGAGACTGCGCAGGAAGCGCGGCCAGCTCCAGCGCCATTCAATGAGAGGAGCTAAGAGCAGCAGGGCGAAGAGCACGTGGTCGAAGATCGAAAGAGCCCCGTTCATTCATCCCCCGCAGCGCGCATTTTTTCGCTTTGTCAAAATAACTATCACGGCGGCCCGGGCACTGCTTTTCACAACGCATTCATGGCAGATTAAAATGCCGCTCATCGGGCCGGACTTCAAGTCGCCGGAGCTGTCGGTGCCTTCCCGAGATTCCCGAGCCGTCGTGGGATCCGTGCACGCTCTTCGACATCTTCGACTCGCGCGACGAGAGAGGCAGCGTGGTCAACACCAGGAAAGCGATGGCTCTGGCCGAATCGAAGCACGCCCGCGGCGAGGACAACGAGACCTACGATTTCTATCTGCTGATGAAATCGGAGCGCACGCGCGGCTGGCGAATCCCGACCAACCTGATCGAACAGTAACAACTCGATCTATTCCGTCGGCAGCGAGTTTGGCGGCGGCGCCGGCGGAGTGCCTGGCTGCTGGGGCGCTGTGTCAGGCTGTTCCGGCGGCGCAATTGGCTTGGCCGGCGGCGTGAGCACGAATCCCTTGCGCACCAAGGCAAATCCCTGGTCCGGCAGCTCAGCCTGAAGAAGCCTGTTTTCGGAGCCGGCGAACAGATCGATCTCATTGCCCGCGATGGTGGCAATCAAGTGGTGCACCAATACAGGCCTTCCGTCCAAGGTGCCCTGTTCGTCGGCATAGGTCGCTAGCTGGATCGGCGCGACGGAGCCGGCCCGCTTGGGAATGACGGCCCATAGGTCTCGGTTGCTCTGTTCGGCAGCCAGCACCAGGAGCGTCTCAAGGGCGCCCGGGTCAAAGTCAGGCAGCACCACTGAGGCTGCGTGTCCGGCAAGTTGTGTCGTTGAGCTGCGGCCGTTGGCGGAGATGTTGAGCAGGATTTGACCTGCCTCGGGCCTTCCGATGATGCTGACCGCCGAGCCGTTGACGATGCCGCTCAGCAGGACGTGGACAAGGTGGCTGTGCGGACCGAGTTTCTCAGTCTTGGAAAGCGAGTAGTTCAGGCCCTGCATGTCCACGTGCACCAGAGATGTCGAATCGAAGCCCGAAGGCGTGGCTCTCACGCTGTAGCTCGCCGACCCCACGACAGTGCGATTCTGAGTGATTTCGAAACTGCCGGACTGACCCAGCCCAGCCGCCGGCATCAAGGCAAGAATCCCCGCAAGGGGGAAAAACACCAGTTTTCTCAACAACTCTCTCACCATTCCTGACCAATTAGACACGCGCGGCGGAGAAAGTGTTGCGGGTAAAGCAGCTATTAGCTTTTAGCCTCTAGCTCTTAGCCCCTCTGTGACCTTCCCATCACAGAGTCCTACCGGGGAGTCGCGGCGCAGGCCGCGAGCTAAAAGCTAAGAGCTAACAGCCAAAAGCTAACAGCTTGCCTCACCCCTTCGCCGTTGCGAACCGCTTATTCACCTCGGCCCAGTTCACCACATTCCACCACGCGGCCAGGTACTCGGGGCGCCGGTTCTGGTACTTGAGGTAATAGGCATGCTCCCACACATCGTTGCCAAGAATCGGGTAAAGCCCGTGGCTGAGCGGCGAATCCTGGTTGGCGGTGGTGATCACCTTGAGCTTTCCGCCAGTGAACACCAGCCAGCCCCAGCCGGAGCCGAACTGCTTGGCCGTAGTCTCATTGAAGGTCTTTTTGAAGGCCTCGAAGTCGCCGAAGTCGGCGGAAATCTGCTTGCCGATGGCGCCGGTCGGGTCGCCGCCGACTTCGCTCGATCCAGCCGGGCCCATCAGGTGCCAGAAGGCGGAGTGATTCGAGTGGCCGCCGCCGTTGTTGCGCACAGTGGTGCGGATGTCTTCGGGAACGGCGTTGAGGTCGCGCAACAGATCGTCGACCGTCTTGGCGGCAAGATCGGGATGGCTGGCAAGAGCGGCGTTCACGTTGTTGACGTAGGCCTGATGATGCTTGTCGTGGTGCAGGTGCATGGTCTCTGAGTCGATGAACGGTTCCAGAGCGGCGTAGTCGTAGGGAAGCGGTGGGAGTTCGTAAGCCATTGGCAAAATCTCCTTCTTTCGGATGAACTGCGTTGCCGTCAACAAGGTTCGGCGAAATGTGCCGGTGCGGGATGAAACGCAATCTTCACATTACACCCGCCGCCGAAGCCGTATGTTTGCATGGATGCAGGAATGAGGAGTGGGGTTCGGGAAACTTCGCCGGGTCCGCCTCCACAATGCGAGACCACAGGTGGGAACGGTCCCGCAAAGCGGTTCCTCAATTGCTATATCCGGAATCCACTGCCGCGAAGAAGCATTTTCCTCAAGAAAATGCCTCTTTCCGCTGCTTCCAAAAGGACGCGTGAATTGAGGAACTGCTCTAAGGAACCAAAAAACAAGTAACCTCAATGTCCTGGTGATCATCGATAAGGGGTCCAGGCTTTCCCGCCGAGCTTTGATTCCAGGCAGACCTTCGATTCCAGACAGTAAGATTGCCTCTATGGTTGACCAATCGATGTACCGCTGGCTTGATTTGCAAGGTGAAGCCTTCGGCGCGCCCGGCCTGGCGCCGCGCTGGACCTCGAGTGTGAAGGATGCCGTGGGCACCGCCTACTCGGCGTCGAGCCGCGTCTGGTTCACCTGCTCGCATGGCATCCTGAACGAGATCTACCACCCAACCATCGACCATCCCCAGGTGCGGGACATGGAGTTCTTCGTCACGGACGGGGAGACCTTCGTCCACGAGGAAAAGCGCGATCTCGATTCCACCTTTGAATACATCCACGACGAGGCGCTGGGAGTCCGCTATGTGAACCGCGATCCCGATGGCCGCTACGCGCTGACCAAGGAGATAATCTGCGATCCGCACCACGCCGTGGTGCTCACGCACGTCATCCTCACAGGCAATGCGGACCTGCTGCCCCGGCTCCGCATCTATGCGCTGCTGGCGCCGCACCTCGATTGCGGCGGAATGGGCAACACCGCCCGTGGGATCGACGTTGCCGGCCACAAGGCCCTGCTGGCGTGGAAGAACAACTGGTCGCTGGCCATGGCCGCGAGCCCCGGATTTTCGCGCATCAGTTGCGGTTTTGTGGGTTCCAGCGACGGCTGGCATGACCTGATGGACAACTTCCGCATGGATTGGGAGTTCGGCTCGGCCACCAACGGCAACCTGGCCCTGATGGGCGAGCTCCAGATCGATGGCGCGCGCGAGTTCACCGTCGCCGTCGGCGTGGGCGACACGCTGCACACCTCGCTGCAGAAGACTATCGTTGCGCTGGCCACTCCATTCAGCTCCCACCGCGATCGCTTCGTTGAGCAATGGCAGCGCGCGGCGAGCCCGACGGCACTGGCGCGCAAATCCCGCGACGGCGGCCGGCTGATGCGCACCAGCCTTCACGTCCTGCTGGCGCACGAAGACAAGACCTATTCCGGCGCATTCGTGGCTTCGGCGTCGATTCCCTGGGGGCAAGTCAAAGGCGACGACGATCTGGGAGGCTACCACCTGGTCTGGACCCGCGACATGGTGCAGACGGCATCGGCGCTGCTCGCCGCGGGCCGCGTGGACACGGCGCGGCGTGCCCTCGTCTACCTGGCCTGCACCCAGCAGCCCAACGGCGGCTTCGCGCAGAATTTCTGGATCGACGGCAGGCCGTATTGGACCGGACAGCAGCTCGACGAGGTTGCCTTCCCTATTACCCTGGCCTGGCGATTGTGGAAGGCCGACGGCCTGGGGAACATGGACATCTTTCCCTTTGTCGAGCGCGCTGCCGGCTTCCTTGTCGCCAATGCACCAATTACCCACCAGGACCGCTGGGAAGAAAACGCCGGCTATTCGCCGTCCACGCTGGCCGCGGTGATCGCCGGCCTGATCTGCGCGGCGGAGATCGCGCGGGCGCGCGAGTCGACCGAGATGGCAGTGTTCCTCGAGGAGTTCGCCGACTGGATCGAACGCCATCTCGAAGATTGGACGGTAACCAACCAGGGCGTGCTCGACCCGGAGATCAACCGCCACTACATGCGCATCCGCCCGCCGGAAGCAGGCGAGGCCTACGCATGCGAGAGCTGCGGCAAGGAGCACATCCGCATCTCCAACCGGCCGCCGGGATCGCGCTACGAGTTCGAGGCGCGCGAGATCATTGACTCCGGATTCCTCGAGCTGGTGCGCTACGGCGTCCGCCGCGCCGACGATCCGCTCATCGTTGACTCGCTCAAAGTGGTCGACAAGGTGCTCAAGCGCGACCTGCCCCAGGGGCCCTGCTGGTTGCGCTACAACAACGACGGCTATGGCCAGCGCCCCGACTGCGGCCCATTCCAGGGTTGGGGCCAGGGCCGGCCGTGGCCGCTGCTTACCGGCGAGCGTGCCCATTACGAGCTCGCGGCAGGCAACGACATCTCTTCGCTCATCAAAACCTATGAGAGCTTCGCCAGTTGCGGCCAGATGCTTCCCGAGCAGGTATGGGACGAGCCCGACCGCGCCGGCTGCAGCATGCAGTTAGGCAAGCCGGCCGGCTCCGCCGTGCCGCTGGTGTGGGCCCACGCGGAATATCTCAAGCTTTTGCGGTCGGCGCAGGACGGAAAGGTCTTTGACCGCATCTCCCCTGTGTACGACCGTTACTGCGAGTCCGAGGGTCGGCACACGCTGCGCACCGACATCGAGATTTATAGCCGCCATCGTCCCATCCAGAAGATCGCGGCCGGTGAAACGCTGCGCATCCTCGATGACACGCGATTCGAGGTGCTCTGGACCGCCGACGGCTGGCAGACCAAGAACGTCGTCGACAGCCGCAGCCTGGGCAGCGCCGGTTTCTCCGCGGACATCGTTCCGCACGCCAATGGAGACCGGGCCGAAGCGCGGAGCACTGGGCTATCATGGACTCTCCGCTGGCCGGAGCAGGACCGTTGGCTGGGTTACAACGTGGAAATAGAGATCGAATCAAAATAAGGATCGTGCTGGGCCAAATCTTGATTTCTGCGAAAGGACTTTAGGATCCCATGGCTACGACTCTGACGAACGTTTCTCTCGACCAGTTATCCATCGACACTTTGCGGCTGCTGGCTGTTGACGCTGTGGAAAAGGCCAAGAGCGGCCATCCCGGCGCGCCGCTGGGCTGTTCGCCCATCGCCTACCTGCTCTTCCATAAGTGGATGAGGCACAATCCATCCCACTCCAAGTGGACGAACCGCGATCGCTTCGTGCTCTCCAACGGACACGCCTCGGCGCTGCTCTACTGCTCGCTGTTTCTCTCCGGCTACGACCTCACGCTCGACGACCTGAAGAGCTTCCGTCAGTGGCACTCGAAGACGCCCGGCCATCCCGAGTACCGCGATACCGACGGGGTTGAAGTGACCACAGGCCCGCTCGGGCAGGGACTCGCCATGGCCGTCGGCATGGCCATTGCGGAAAAGCACCTCTCTGCAATCTACAATCGCCCTGGCTTCGACGTCGTCGACCACCACACTTACGTTTTGTGCGGCGACGGCGACCTGATGGAGGGCGTTTCGCACGAGGCCTCGGCGCTGGCCGGAACGCTCGGCCTGGGCAAGCTGATCGTCTTCTACGACGACAATCTTGTCTCGCTCGACGGCCCCACCTCGCTCAGTTACACCGACGATGTGCCGGAGCGCTTCAAGGCCTATCACTGGCATGTGCAACGCGTGGCAGACGGCAACGATCTGGCCGCGATTGAA
>Ga0335073_10016520_pt1 | contig 10308 bp, 7 predicted proteins | sample Lox_Sample_22_FD_207093 | JGI IMG/M metagenome (GOLD analysis project Ga0335073, IMG submission 207093) | Soil microbial communities from Loxahatchee National Wildlife Refuge, Florida, United States - Lox_Sample_2.2 | ecosystem: Environmental > Terrestrial > Soil > Wetlands | place: USA: Florida... | reverse complement strand
GGAAGCGCTCCAACAGGTAACGCGTCGCCGCGGCGTAGTCCCAGTCGTCGCAACTGTTGTCAACGACAGTGTGAAAGCCTGCCTTTTGCGCCAGAGCGCGGGCATTCTCGAGCAGGTCGTGACTGGAAAGCAGGATTTCGAACACCGAATCGCGGAAGGCCTCATCTTCCTCTTTCATCGCGGCAGCCGCGGTGACGCGGCGCGCCAGAACCGCCTCCGTCCATGGAAGTTTGGACGGCAGCTTGGGCAGGAAGCCGGGAAGACGGACCTTGCTGCCCGGCGACTCCGGCAAATCTTCTTGTTCGAAAAAGGCTTGTACGGAAGGCGGAAGCTGCGCCGCGAGATTGTAGCGGGTCAGCAATTCGCGGACTTCGGTGACGGTGGAGTGATCGGGGGACGTCGGACCGGAAGACAGCGCATCGAGCGTGCGCAGCGGCACATCGGGCAGCAGCAAACTTACCTTCATCGCTTCCGGAGCGGCCATCGCCAGCCGTCCGCCCTTGACCGCGGAAAAATGCTTGCGCAGCGTATTGATCTCATTGATCGGTGCGCCCGAAGCGAGCAGCGCCTGGTTGAAGGCGATCGTGTCGTCGAGCGTGATATCAGGGTCCAGGGGCAGGTCAAACATCGCGGATCCGCCGCCGGAGATGAGGAAGAAGACGAGCGTGTCTTTCTTCGCCTTGCGCAGCATGGCGAGGGTGGCACGGGCTGCGGCAAACGAATCTTCGTTCGGCAGCGGGTGGCCGCCTTCAAAGTAGCGGAACCGCCAGTTGCGCGCCTTGGGAATCTGATTCCAGCAGCAGATGCCGCGCAGGCCCTTGCGGCGCTTCATGCGATCCAGCAGAACATCCAGCATCGGTCCGGCGGCTTTGCCCAAGGCGATTACGAAGATGCGCTTGTACTCGGAGAGATCGATGGTGGAGGGTCCGCTGCCGTCAGGCAACAACCGATGCAGCAGATTGCCTTCGAAACGAATGCGGCGATCGAATGCCGACGCGATGTTGCATGCCGCCAACGCGCCCGTAAAGATATCTGTAGCCGTGGTGTGGAGTGCGTCGAGGGTAGAGTCGCTCACTGGGGTCATACCAACTGCTCCTTCAGCCAACCGGACAGCACTTGCTGCATCGGCTCTAGTTGGCCGCTAAGAAAATGATCGGCGCCGGGAAGAAATACCAAATTCTTGGGGTCAGCGGCAGAGGCGACTACCTGCTGAAGATGTGCGACCGGCGCAAACTGGTCACGATCTCCGCTGATGAATAACTTGGGAATGAAGACATTTTTGAGGAAGGGGTAGAGATACTTGCGGCTTCCCGCTTCGATGGGCAGGCCGAGCGCTGCCAGAGCGCGAACGTTGCGCGTGCGGGCAGGCTGACTACAGGCCTTGAGCGCCATGACCGCCCCGAAGCTGAACCCTGCTGCAACGACGGGCAGATTGTAGGCGTTTTCAAGCCACTTGAGACAGGCCAGCACGTCATCCACTTCCGCCTCGCCGTCGTGGTCTCCTTCACTGAGGCCTGTGCCGCGAAAGTTGAAACGCAACACGGGCATGCCGAGCCCCCACGCCGAATCGTTCAGGGCCTTCATTGCGTGGTACACAACCTTGTTGTGCAGATTTCCTCCGCCAAGCGGGTGCGGATGACAAACCAGCGCCGCGAACGTTGCGTCCGGCGCGCCTTCATTGAGCAGCGCTTCGAGCCGGCCGGCGGGTCCATCCAGATGCACGGTGCGCAAGCTGCGCGGTGCGGCTGCGGGCGGGTGGTTTCGGTGCACCGGCGGTCTGACCTCAGTCGCGTCGGCCGATATCGTACGATCTTGGACGGAAGCAATTGCTGCGGTCATCCCACGGAACATTCTACGCTCAATGGAGTTTCCGCTCCAGCGCCGGAATCTGGGAGCGTCTGCTGCGCTATGCTGGCATCATATGATCGACTTTTCCCGGCCTGCACGCCTTGACCCGATCGGGTTGACCCGCCAGTTATGTGAAATTGAATCCACCACCTACCATGAGGGCGCCGTCGGCGATTTTCTCGCGGAGTTTCTTTCTCATCGCGGGTGGGCGGTGGAGAAGACCGCGGTTCCGCAGCCGGCAGAGAGCGCTACTGTAGGGCCGCGCTGGAATGTCTACGCAGGGGCCGCAGGGCAGACGCCGGACCTGGTGTTTTCCACCCACATGGACACGGTGCCGCCCTACATTTCATACGGTGAGGATGACGAATTTCTATACGGCCGCGGTGTGGTGGACGCGAAGGGCATCATGGCGGCGCAGATCGCGGCTGCTGAAGCCCTCCGGGACAAAGGACTCCCGGTTGGCCTGCTGTTTGTCAGCGGCGAAGAGCGCGATTCAGCGGGCGCAAAAGAAGCAAATAAGGCGTCCAAAGGCAGCCGATTCCTTATTAACGGCGAGCCGACGGACAACCGGCTCGCGCTGGCCTCGAAGGGCGCATTGCGCGCGGTGTTCAAAGCTACCGGCAAGATGGCCCATTCGGCCTATCCGGAACTCGGTGACTCGGCGGTCCATAAGCTCGTTGACGTGCTGAACCGAGTGCTGGCGATTCCTCTGCCGACGCTCGATGATGTAGGTCCGAGCACGCTCAACATTGGCCAGATTCGCGGAGGCCATGCTCCGAATGTGATTGCGGACAAGGCTGAAGCACAGGTGCTCGTGCGGCTCGTGGGGGATTCGGCTCCCATCCGTACCGCGTTGATGGAAGCCTGCGGTGACCTGGCCGAAGTTGACTTCACGCTCGAGATTCCCTTCGTCCGCCTGCGCGCGGTGGAGGGATTGCCGACAATGATCGCGAAGTTCACGACCGATATTCCGCAGCTATCGAACTGGGGCGAGCCGTTGCTGCTTGGCCCCGGTTCCATTCATGTAGCGCACACGCCGAATGAGAAGCTCGCGAAAAAAGAGTTGCTCGAAGCCGTGGAGATCTACATGCAGGTTGCGAGGCGGCTGCTGAGCTGAATGTTCAACGTGGTAGAAAGGCTTCTGGGAGATATTCATCATGCCAGCTTCGATCTACGAGATCCCTGTTGAAAAGATCACCGGTGAGCGCGCTTCGCTCGCCGACTATAAGGGCAAAGTTCTGCTTATCGTCAACGTCGCGTCCAAGTGCGGGCTCACGCCGCAATACGAGGCGCTTGAAAAGCTCTACGAGAGATTCCGCGGACAGGGCCTTGTGATCACCGGCTTTCCAGCCAATGATTTCAAGGCGCAAGAGCCGGGGACGAACGAAGAGATCCAGTCGTTTTGCAGCTTCAACTACGGCGTGACGTTTCCGCTCTTCAGTAAGATCACGGTTGTGGGCGCGGGCAAGCATCCTCTTTACTCGGCGTTGATTGCCGCGCAGCCGAAGGCGACCACCGTAAACGAGACGCCATTCCGCGAAAAGCTCAAGGGCTATGGGATCGATACCCTGCCGGAGCCCGAGATCCTGTGGAACTTCGAGAAGTTTGTGGTCAGCCGGACAGGCGAGGTGGTCCGCCGCTTCTCGCCGGATACCGCTCCCGATGCGCCGGAACTGATTGCGGCGATTGAGGCGGAGCTCGCGAAGTAGTAACAGTCGCAGGGGCGACGTTCCTGGTTTCCCACCCTTTCGATAGAAAGACGTCGCAAGGACGGGGCACCCGGTTTTCACACCGATTGGCCGCGCAGCATGGGTTCCGGTTATCCTGAGCCCATGCATGAGGCTTCCTCTATTTCCGCCACCAACCAGCTCGAACACGCAGCCTCTTCCTACTTGCGTTCAGCGCGGCACCAGCCGGTGCAGTGGCGCGCATGGGGCGAGAACGCTTTTGCCAGCGCGCAGGCGCAGAACAAGCCGGTGCTGCTCGACATTGGGGCGGTGTGGTGCCACTGGTGCCACGTGATGGACCGTGAATCCTATGAAGATGCCGAGATTGCGGCGCTGATCAACCGGTTTTTCGTTCCCGTCAAGGTAGATCGCGACGAGCGGCCGGACGTGGATGCGCGCTATCAGGCTGCGGTGTCCGCTATCAGCGGGCAGGGCGGATGGCCGCTGACCGCGTTCCTCACGCCGGATGGACGGCCCTATTTCGGCGGCACGTACTTTCCGCGCGATGACCGCTATGGACGCCCAGGCTTCGGGCGGATTCTGATGGCGATGGCGCAGGTATGGAACGATCGGCGCGATGAGGCCCTCGAAACCGCGTCGAGCGTGATGGCGGCCATTGAGCACAATGAGAGCTTCTCCGGCCGCGGGGGCGATCTTACGCTTGCGCTGGTGGAGAAGATTGTTACATCGATGCTGGCGCAGTTCGATCCGCGCAACGGCGGTTTTGGCGCGCAGCCAAAGTTTCCGCATCCCGCGGCGCTCGATTTGCTGCTGGAAGTGGGTGTGAATCGCGGCAATGAGCAGGCCCGGGCGGCGTTCGCAACCACACTCGAAAAGATGGCGCGCGGCGGCGTTTACGATCAGCTCGCCGGCGGCTTCCATCGCTACAGCGTAGACGAGCGCTGGGTGGTGCCGCACTTCGAGAAGATGCTCTATGACAACACGGAGCTGCTGCGCAACTACGTGCACGGCTTTCAGAGCCTGGTGAGAGAAGACGTCCTCGAAACCGCACGGGAAATTGTCGCATGGCTTGACTCCACCATGACGGACCGCGACCGCGGCGGCTTTTATGCTTCACAGGATGCCGACGTGGGGCTCGATGACGATGGTGACTACTTTACCTGGACGCTCGACGAGGCCCGCGCGGTGCTTGATCCAGCAGAGCTCGAGCTGGCCGCGGAGTACTACGATATCGGCGAGCTTGGCGACATGCATCATAATCCGGCCAAGAATGTGCTGCATGTGGACCATTCGCTGGCAGAGTTGGCTGCGAAGCGCGGAGCGTCGATTGAAAGCCTGAGGCCGTTGCTCGACTCGGCTCGACGCAAGCTGATGGCAGCGCGTGTGCTGCGGCCTACGCCGTTCATCGATCAGACGCTTTACACCGGCTGGAATGCGATGGCAGTCACGGCTTACCTCGAGACCGCACGCGTATTGCGTATGGACGCCACGAGAGATTTCGCTCTGCGCACGCTGGACCGGCTGCTGAGCGAGGCGTGGGATGGCGAGACACTCTTGCAGCACGTCATCGCGTATCCGGAGGGCTTTGCGCCCCAAGAGAAGGCTCCGGGAACGCTCGACGACTATGCGTTCACGGTGCATGCATGCGTGGATGCGTGGCTGGCGAACAGCGAGATGAAGTACTATCGCGCGGCTACGAAGCTGGCCGACGCGATGATCGCGCGCTTCTACGACCGGACGGCCGGCGCGTTTTATGACGCGGCCGAGCCTGCCGCCGGAGCCGCGCCTCTGGGCGCACTGACCGCCCGCCGCAAGCCGTTGCAGGACGCGCCCACGCCGGCGGGCAATCCCACAGCTGCTGCGGCGCTGCTGCGGCTCGAGGCCCTGAGCGGACGCGCCGAATATCGTGAAATTGCCGAAGATACGCTCGAGTGCTTTGCCGGGATTGTCGAGCACTTCGGCTTGTATGCGGGCAGCTACGGGCTGGCGCTGGAACGGCTGCTGCTCGATCCCGTGCAGGTGATTGTGGTGGGGTCGGGCGATGAGGCCCAGCGGCTTGAGGCCACTGCGGTAGCTGGTTATGCGGTGAACAAGACGGCCGTACGCATTGCCTCCGCACGGCTTGTAGTGGGAGGTCTTCCGGAGGCGCTGGAAGAAACACTCTTGCAAGTGCCCGCGCCCGCTGCCGAAGCGTGGGCGCTGGTTTGCAAAGGACGCGCCTGCCTGCCCCCGGTCACGAATGCGGAAACGCTGCTGCAGGCGCTCCAGTCCGGCGCGGCGGTATCCGCTGGTTGAGCATTCGGATTACTCGCCCGAAAACGGATTGGTCTCCTGAGGCTTGAGGGACGTGGGATCTGCCGTGTGGCCAGATTCGTGGGCTGAGGCCTCGGGTACCGGCTGAGTCCGCGCTGTGCCGCTACGGTCTCCCCCGCCAAACGCACTGAATACCCGGTTCGGATCGCCAGGAAGCATGTGGTTTTCTTCGAGCACCAGCCGCACACGCCGCTGAAACTCGCGCATGGGAGCGTACTGCTGCGTGGGCAGCGTTTTGAAGATCACGGGAAAGATGAGCTGCGAACCCTTCACGGAGTCCACACCGAGGACCTGGGGATCGGCGACGAAGAGGTTCTTGAACGGTTCGCTGTTGCGCACATCCATCGCGACTTGTTTGAGCAACTCGATGACGCGATCGGGATTGGCGGAGAAGTCAACGCTGACATTGATGGTGGCCACGGAGTAGCCCACGCTGAGGTTGGCGACGGTGGTGATCTGCGAGTTGGGGATGACGTAGAGGGTTCCGTCGCCATCGCGGACCGTCGTTTTGCGCAGGGTCATGGCTTCCACGGTGCCGGCGAGACCGGCAAGCCGAACGGTGTCGCCGACGTTGAACTGTCCCTCGACCAGGATCAGGATGCCGTTGAACATGTCTTTAACAATCGTTTGGGCGGCGAGCCCGATGGCGACGCCCGCGACGCCCGCCGAGGCGAGCAGCGGCGCAAGATTGACGCCCAACGCGGCGAGGAACTGCATGCCGGCGATGGCGCCGATAATCGCCAATCCTGTGGCGCGAATCACACTGGCGAGCGTCTTCACCTCCGCGATTCGTCCCTGTCCGGCGGCGTGACGCTCAGCCACTCTGACCATTCTGCCGGTGATAATGCGCAGTAACTTATTCAGGAAAAAAGCGATGGCTATGATGACAACAAGGTGGGGCAGCTTGGTATGCAGAAACTCCTGGCTGTCGCCGATCCATTCGTCGAGCACTTTGCCCATGAAACGGCCCTCGGCAAAGATGCCCGATCGCACGGCTACGCAAATTTCCGCAGTGAATTCGTAAGGAACCATACCAAAACTCCTCGTTCTAGACTAGACTGTGCCCATGAGCCGCAGGTATCCCCGGCTCACTCTCATGGCATCCATACTCTCCAGACCGTGAGGTCATCATGGCAAGCGGGCGCATCGGCGCAAGAACCCCAGGAACCGGCATTGGGCGCTGGCGGGTGGGGCTGTGTGTGCTTGGAGCTTTGGCGTTGCTTGGCATAGCCGAAATAGGAGTGAGGCGGGTTCATGCGCAATCGGGGCAGTCGACGCCGACTGCCGATAGCGCCAATGCGCAGAATGGCTCGGCTGCTGATGCACAGACGCAGAACAGTGCAGTTCCGGACGCGCAGAAGGATTCCAACACAGACGCGCAAAGCGGCGGGAGTGCAGACGGACAGAATGGCACCGCTGCCGATGCGCAAAATGGCGCGGCTGCGGACGCTCAAAACGCTCCCAGTGCGGAGGGACAGAATGGTGCAGCGGCAGCCACGCAGACCGGGGCCGCTGGGGAGGCGCAGAACGGCGCCGCTCCAGCTGAGAGTCCTGAGGCCGGCGAGAAGCAGGTGACTGCTGGCGAAAACGCGGCGGCCGCCACGCCGACGCCTGCTGCGAAACCTGCAACCCCCAGCAGCCCGGAGCAGCTGCGCAAGCAGGAGGTTGTCACCCAATGCGCGAGCCTGCTGAAAATGGCCACAGATCTGAAGACCGAGGTGGACAAAACGACGAAGGACGAGCTGTCGCTTGCCGTGGTCCGCAAGGCCGGCGAGCTTGAGCAATTTGCCCGCAAGGTGCGGGTCGATCCGCGGCTCACAGCAGGGAAAGTCGAGAGCGCGCCATGAGAGACTCCGGTTTCTTTGCCATGAGCAAGTTCCCGAATTTCGCCTGGAGGGCTTTCTTGGCGGTGGCTTTGCTTGCGCTTCCTTGCGGCACGTCTTCCCAGCAGCAGCAACAGTCGCAGGGCATGAGCGGCAGGATGTCGCCTGTGGTGCCGCGCGATTTTCCGCAGGACCCGAATCAGCTCTCACCGTTCTATGACCCCAACAATTCCGCAGAAGCGGAAAAGCGCCTGCGCATGATCAATGCAGAGCGCCAGAAATCTATGGTCGCCGATACCGACAAGCTGGTGAAACTGGCCAAAGAGCTGAATGAAGAGATCGCGCATTCGAACTCGGGCGAGCTTTCGGCTGCGCAGCTTCGCAAAGTGGCCGAGATCGAAAAGCTGGCGCATAACGTGCGCGACAAGATGATCATGTCGGTGCGCGGTCCGCAGTTCAATATCGACAACACTCCTCCGTATTTCCCATCACCCGTCCATTAGGGCCTGTGCAATCTCGTTTCGTTCCGTAAAGCATTCTGCTGTTTGCTCTTCCGCCGGACTGCCTGCAGCTTCGCTCATCTTTTCCATTGTGTCTTCTGTCACTGCCGGGGCATCTTAATACGGGCAAGGCTTTTCATGAGGGGAATTGTTACAATTTTCCTTGATTAGCCCGGCGGGAGGGATTGACGGGAATGGAAGTTGCACTTTCCAGCGCTCGGGCGCAGGAGACAGCTGCCTCACAGGGCCTGAGCGCGCAAAAGCTGGTGGACATCTACCGGCTCATGGTTCTTTCCCGGCGCATCGACGACCGCGAAATCCTTCTCAAGCGCCAGCAAAAGATCTTCTTCCAGATCTCGGCGGCAGGGCATGAGGCTCTGCAGGTGGGCGCCGCGCTGGCGCTCAGGCCGGGTTACGACTGGTTTTTCCCGTATTACCGCGACCGCGCGCTGTGTCTTTCGCTCGGGGTCACGCCTTACGACATGATGCTGCAGGCAGTGGGTGCGGCGGCGGATCCCGCCAGCGGCGGCCGGCAGATGCCGACGCACTGGAGCAGCCGCGAGCTGCATATCGTCAGCACATCCTCGTCGACGGCGACGCAACTGCTCCACGCAATAGGCTGCGCGGAAGCCGGCCGCTATTTCAGCCGGCATCCGGAAGCTGCGCTGCGGCCGGCGGCGTCCGGTCCCGAGACGGACTACCGCGCTTTCCGTGACGTGGAGTTTCGTTCCGACGAAGTTGTGCTTACCTGCGTGGGCGAAGGGTCAACCTCGCAGGGCGAATTCTGGGAGGCGATCAGCGCCGCATCGAACCAGAAGCTGCCGGTGATCTTCATGGTGGAAGACAACGGCTACGCCATCAGCGTTCCCGTCGAGGTAAATACGCCGGGCGGAAACATCTCGCGTCTCGTTGCCAACTTTCCGAACTTCCACTTCGCCGAGGTGGATGGCACCGATCCGGTGGCGTGTCTGCATGCCTTTGAGGCAGCGGCAGCTTATTGCCGTGCGGGCCTCGGGCCGGCTTTCGTGCACGGACACTGCGTGCGGCTTTACTCGCACTCGCTTTCTGACGATGACCGGAACTATCGCAGCGCGGCGGAACGCGAGAGAGACATTCTGCGCGACCCGATAACGCGTACACGCGAGCGCCTGATCCGCGAGGGAATTCTCACTGCGACTGAGCTCGATGAACTGGAGCAGTCACTCGACCGCGAAGCGGCGGAGGCGGCCGAGCGCGCACTGCATGCGCCGCTGCCTTCGGTCGCGAGCATTCCCGAGCATGTTTATTCGAGCCATCTCGACCCCACGCGGCCACCGTTCGCTTCGGAAGAGCCGCAGCGGGTCAAGGAGAATGAAGAGAATAAGAAGAATGGCCAGAAGACGTCCGCGCAGCGGACCATGGCCGACCTGATCAACGCCTGCCTGCACGACGAGATGCGACGCGATCCGCGGATTGTGGTCTATGGCGAAGATGTGGCCGATGCCAGCCGCGAGCAGGCTCTTGCCGAGGTGAAGGGCAAGGGCGGCGTCTTCAAGCTGACGGCGGGGCTGCAGACCAAGTTCGGCACGGAGCGCGTCTTCAATTCGCAGCTCGCTGAGGCGAACATCGTGGGCCGCGCTGTAGGTTACGCTGTGCGCGGCATGAAGCCGGTGGTCGAAATCCAGTTCTTCGATTACATCTGGCCGGCGATGCACCAGATTCGCAACGAGCTCTCGGTCATGCTGTGGCGGTCCAACGGGGCCTGGGGCACACCTGTGGTGATGCGCGTGCCCATCGGCGGCTATCTCACCGGCGGGGCAATCTATCACTCGCAGTCGGGAGAGAGTATCTTCACGCACATTCCGGGGCTACGTGTGGTGATGCCTTCGAACGCGCTTGATGCCAACGGCCTGCTGCGCACGGCTATCCGCTGCGATGATCCGGTGCTATTCCTGGAGCACAAGCGCCTCTACCGCGAACCCTACGGCCGCGCGCCGTATCCGGGGCCGGATTATGCAATTCCGTTCGGCAAGGCGAAGATCGTTCGGTCCGGTTCGCACGTCACGCTTGTGACCTATGGCGCACTTGTGCCACGCGCATTGCAGGCGGCGCAACAAGCCGAGCGCCTGCATGGAATCGAGACGGAAGTCATCGACC
>Ga0335073_10016519_pt1 | contig 10308 bp, 13 predicted proteins | sample Lox_Sample_22_FD_207093 | JGI IMG/M metagenome (GOLD analysis project Ga0335073, IMG submission 207093) | Soil microbial communities from Loxahatchee National Wildlife Refuge, Florida, United States - Lox_Sample_2.2 | ecosystem: Environmental > Terrestrial > Soil > Wetlands | place: USA... | reverse complement strand
GGCTGACGCATGCTGATCTGATCGACCCACCGGCGTATCACTGGATACCCGAACCGAAGTATGGCGGAGGGCGAAATGGAAACGGGGTCAGGTCGGGCCATTGAGGTGGCCCCATTTCATTCTCATGGTGCCCTGAAAGGGTTTGTGATTTCCGGCCGTTGGCCGGATTCAACGAAGGAGTGGGCGCAACTATTGATGGTTGCGGTCAGAGTAGCGTCGCTGCCCGGATTGCTAGCCACCACAACGGTTTTCGGTGCTCGCGAGGAACTGCCGGATGCTCCGGTGCCGGGCACCGTCGGCCTGGTGCTGGCGGAGGGTCCGGTGGTTGGCGAATCCGCCATCAAGCCAGGCTATTTCGCTGACCACCAACCACCGGCGCTGTTGATGTTGCATCCTCCGTCGGAGACCACACCGTCGTTACCCGAATGCAACGGCGCGGCGTCGGGATGCGTGTTGCTGCCCGGGTTGCCCTATCTCGGCCTGGAGCACCGCGCAGCCTGGGTCGAGGCAGAAGCCGACGGCACAATCACCTCGATGGTGAGCCGGGTGGGTGTCGACCCCATTACCCACCCCGACACGGCGATCTTGGCGATGCTCCTAGCTGCTTAACTAATTTCACCGACCAGGCTCCTCTGAAATCAGCGTAAAAGGGTGTACTCAGGCCGCGGTCACGCCCGAAAAGCGCGCTCGCAGGTACCCGCACGCGCGACGACAGCAAATAGGCTTTTCGCGACGTCGGCGCGCCATGCCGGTTGCCGTAGAGTCCGATGCGCTGGGCCATCGAAGCCGCGCGCCGCTGGCAGGTCGGGGCCAGCGACTCCAGCCGTGGCACAATTCGCTTGCTACAACATGTGAATTCGCTGAAAATCGAGCTTGTCGCGCCGTGACAGCGTCACCAACTAGCACGATCACTGTCGCTAACAATTGCCGCCAAGTTTGCACTTGGATGCGGCGATAACTCTCGCTACGATGATCAGCAAATACTCCAAGGAATTATTTGTTCTACCGACCCGGTGGAGGTCATATCGATGAGCACGACGTTTGCTGCCCGCCTGAACCGCCTGTTCGACACGGTTTATCCACCCGGACGGGGGCCGCATACCTCCGCTGAGGTGATCGCGGCACTCAAGGCGGAAGGCGTAACGATGTCGGCTCCCTACCTGTCGCAGCTACGCTCCGGCAACCGCACGAACCCGTCGTCTGCCACCATGGCCGCGCTGGCGAACTTCTTCCGCATCAAGCCCGCCTACTTCACCGACGACGAATACTACGAAAAGCTCGACCGAGAGCTGTCCTGGCTGATGACCATGCGCGACGAGAACGTTCGCCGGCTCGCGCTTCGCGCCAGTGATTTGTCGCCGGAGGCGCAACACGACCTCGTACAGCGCGTCGACGAGCTACGCCGCAAGGAACACCTGGACGCCTAGCCTGCTGGCCCGCCCCGCTAGGGTTGGCTCATCGATGGGGCACACGCACCTCGACAGTCGACGAGATACCGGGGAGGTGATGCGCGAATGGGGCTGTTCGGCAAACGAAAAACCCGCGCGACGCGTCGTGCCGAGGCCCGCGCCATCAAAGCCGCGGCCAAACTTGAGGCGAAACTGGCCGCCAAAAACGAGGTCCGCCGGTTCAAAGCCGAGCAGCGAGCCGAATCGAAGGCGCTGAGGAACCAGTTGAAAGCCCAGCGCGACAGCGACCTTAACGCGTTGAAAGTCGCCGAGGCCGAACTCAAGGCGGCGCGCGAGGGCAAGTTGTTGTCACCGACGCGAATTCGCCGGATTCTGACCGTATCTCGGCTGCTCGCCCCGATCGTGGTGCCGCTGGCCTACCGGGTCGCGATCGCCGCCCGTGGATTGGTCGACCAGCGCCGCGCCGACCAGCTCGGCGTTCCGCTCGCCCAGATCGGCCAGTTCTCCGGGCACGGTGGCCGGTTGTCGGCCCGCATCGCCGGCGCCGAGCAATCGTTGCGCGCGGTGCAAGAGAAGAAGCCCAAGGACGCCGAGACCAAACAATTCGTGGGAGCGATTTCTGAACGGCTCACTGACCTGTCGGCGGCCGTCACCGCTGCCGAGAACATGCCCGCCGCACGGCGCCGTGCCGCCCACGCCGCGATCTCCCGTCAACTCGGCGAGATCGACGCCGACCTGATGGCGCGGCTCGGATTGACCTGACTCCACTGAACCCGCAGCCGCCCACCGACGCGGCCTGACCCGCCGACAAAGGAGACAAATGGTTAGCAGTCGGATGTCTTGGCACCGCAGTTTGGTTTGGCGCGCACTGATCTCGGCCGCCGCCACCGCCACGCTCTACCTCGGATCGGCCGCCGCCATCGCCCCGGCGTCAGCCCATGTCCAGGCCAGCAGCGACGACGCCGTCCGCGGCGGCATGGCTCTGGTCACCTTCCAGGTGCCCAATGAGTCCACGAAGGGGTCGGCCACCACCGCTCTCACCATCGACGTATCGAGTGTCAGTTCCGTGCAGGCCGAAGCGACGCCCGGTTGGACGGCCAAGCTGGACCGCGATGCGGCGTCCGGCGCCGTTCATTCGGTCACCTGGACGGCAGCACCGAACGAGGGCATCCCGGTCGACCAGTTCGGGCTGTTCCGGATTTCGGTGAAGCTTCCCGACGCCGACAGCGTCAGCTTCCCGGCTACCCAGACTTACGCCGACGGCACGGTGGTCAAGTGGGATCAGCCGCCGGCGCCCGGTGCGCCCGAGCCGCCCAACCCGGCCCCGATGCTCACCCTCACCGCGGGGTCGACGCCCCCGGCCACCCATCAGCCACACCCAACCAGCACCACCGCGCCGACCGCTCAAGCGGCGCCGGCTACGCAAAAGTCAAGGGCTGCAACCGATAACACCGCCCGTATAGTCGCCGGAGCCGCGCTACTTTTCGGCGCTCTGGGTATCGGTATCGCGCTGATCACTCGGCAGAGATGAGCCTGCGAGCACGCATCGTTGCGGTGAGTCTGCTGCTGGCAGCAGTCGTACTCGCCGGCACCGCGACCACAGGGGCCGCCCACGCGCACGCCGCCCGGGTGTCGGTCGACCCCGCCGAGAATGCCGCTGTCAGCACCGGTCCGGCCCACGTTCGCGCGACCTTCAACGAGGACCTGCAAACCACCTTCGCCGCCATGACCGTTGTCGGTCCGGACGGCAACCTGTGGACGTCCGGACAACCGCAGGTGCAGGGCCCGGTCGTCAGCGTCGGCGTACGGCCACTGGGACCGACCGGCAACTACACGGTGAATTACCGAGTGACGTCGGCAGACGGGCACGTGGTGTCCGGATCTTGGTCGTTTCGGCTGACGGTAGCCGGTACCGGAACGCCCGGGCCGGCGGCGAACGCCGCCGATAATGGGCCCGGCGATGTCCCGGTGTGGCCGTTCATCGTCGGCGCGGTGGTGGTCGTGGGCGGCGCGGTGCTCTGGCAGCTGCGAAATCGCCGCTGACGGCCCGCGCCGCGACCCTGGCATGATGGATTCGACTGCTGGTGGACATGGCCGCTGTAGCGGTTGTACCCGACGAGAAACTGCAAAGGAGCAGCCGCATGGCAGACCCGCAGGATCGACCGGACGATTACCCCGACACCACGCCCGAGCACGCGGCCGACGCTGAACCCACACCGCCCACTCCACCCGTCCCACCGGCCGACACTGCCCCGCCAAAGCTGCCCGAGCACGCCGCGGAAATGTCAACACCGCCGGCCAAGGTGCCGGATAAACCCGCCGAGAAAACCCCGGCCAAAAAAGCACCGGCCAAGGCTGCGAAAAAGAACCCGGAGGCCGCGGCCAAGAAAGCAGCAGCTAAAAAGGCTGCCGCGAAAAAAGCACCCGCGAAAAAAGCCGCCAAGAAAGCACCGGCTAAGAAGGCCGCCGCCAAAGAGGTCGAACCCAGCGCCACCAAGCCACCGAGTCAGCCCGCGACGCCACACGTCGATACCAATGGCCAGCTCGCCGCGGCGGCCAAAGATGCCGCGGCACATGCGAAGTCAACGGTCGACGCGGCGCGCAACCCGGTGTCCGGGGACGCCCTGCTGCCGTCAGCCGGCCGGTCACCGCTGCCCTTGGCGGTGGCCCTCGCGCTCAGTCTGCTGGCGTTGCTGCTGGTACGCCAGCTTCGTCAACGGGGCGAATCGCGATGACTAGCATGGCCCGGTGACCCTGATATTCCGGCCCACGGCCGACCTCGTCGACGACATCGGGCCCGACGTACGTAGCTGTGACGTCCAATTCCGCCAGTTCGGCGCGCGAACGCAATTCGCCGGTCCGATCACCACGGTGGGCTGCTTTGAAGACAACGCGCTGCTGAAATCGGTGCTGTCCGCACCGGGCGACGGCGGCGTGCTGGTGATCGACGGCGAAGGCTCGTTGCACACCGCGTTGGTCGGCGACGTCATCGCCGATTTGGCCCATTCCAACGGCTGGGCCGGACTGATCGTGCACGGTGCCGTTCGCGATGCCGCCGCCCTGCGCGGCATCGACGTCGGCATCAAGGCGCTCGGCACCAACCCCCGCAAGAGCGGCAAGACCGGCGCCGGCAATCGAGACGTGACGGTCAGCTTCGGCGGGGTGGAATTCGTGCCGGGCGACATCGCCTACAGCGACGACGACGGCATCGTCGTCGTCGCCGCGGCCGCTACCGACTAAACCGGCAGGACGGCAGGCTTTTTCGAGAAGTGCAGCGCCTCGTCGTCGACCCGTCCACGCCGGATCAGCTGCAGGTCAAGCAGATAGTTCTGCTTGAGCCGCCACGGGCTGACGGAACCCGCCTTGGGCAGATAGTCCAGCGCCCGCAGCACGTAACCCGGTGTGAAGTCCATCAGCGGACGTTCGTCCACCGAGTCACCCGGATGCTGGGGCACCACGGTGGCGAAGCCCTGTGAATCCATGTAATTGAGTACACGGCAGACGAACTCCGATACCAGGTCGGCCTTCAGCGTCCAGGACGCATTGGTGTAGCCGACGGTGAAGGCCATGTTCGGCATGTCGGTCAGCATCATGCCCTTGTAGGCCATCAAGTCGGTGAGTTCGACCGGCATGCCGTTGCGCCGGATCTTGGCACCGCCGAACAGCTGCAGGTTCAAACCCGTTGCGGTGATGATGATGTCGGCTTGCAACTCGTCACCGGAGTTGAGCTTGATGCCGGTTTTGGTGAACCGGTCGATGGTGTCGGTGACGACCTCGGCCTGGCCCTTACGGATCGTCTTGAACAGGTCACCGTTGGGCGCCAGGCACAACCGCTGGTCCCACACGTTGTAGCTCGGGCCGAAATGCTTCTCCACGTCGTAACCCTCGGGCAGTCGCCGCTTGGCCATGGTTAGCAGGGTCTTGCGCATGTAGGCGGGGAATTTTCGGGAAAGCTGATATTGGGCGGTGCTGAAAGCGATTGCCTTCCATCGGTTCACAACGTGCGCGGCGCGGGCCGGCAGCCACCGGTTGGCCCGCTCAGCGACGGGATCGATCAGCGGCAACGAGCCGATGTAGGTCGGCGAGCGTTGCAGCATCGTGACGTGGCCCGCGCCGGAGTTCACCAGCGCCGGAATCAGCGTCACCGCGGTAGCACCGGATCCGATGACCACGACCCTCTTGCCCGCGTAGTCGAGGTCCTCCGGCCAGTGCTGGGGATGCACAATCGTGCCCTGGAAGTCTTCGGCACCTTCGAACTCCGGCGAGTAGCCCTCGTCGTAGTTGTAGTAGCCGCTGCAGGCGAACAAGAACGAACAGGTGATCTCTTCCTGTCGGCCGTCGTTGTCCACCGTAACGATCCAGTGGTTGTCGGCGTCGGACCAGTCGGCGGCCAGCACCCGGTGGCGGTAGCGGATGTGCCGGTCGATGCCGTTCTCCGCCGCGGCCTCCCTTATGTAGTCCTTGATCGACGCGCCGTCGGCGATCGACTGAGCCGACTCCCATGGCTTGAACCGGAAGCCCAGCGTGAACATGTCCGAGTCGGAGCGAATGCCCGGGTAGCGGAACAGGTCCCAGGTGCCGCCGAGATCGTCGCGGCGCTCCAAGACCGCATAGCTCTTGGATGGGCAGCGGTCCTGCAGGTGCCAGGCGGCGCTGATGCCGGAGATGCCGGCGCCGACGATGAGGACGTCGAGGTGTTCAGTCATGGCGCCACGTTATCAACACCGTGTTGAGTGCGTCAACACCCTGTTGATTTTCTCAACACCGTGTAAAGTAGCGGCAGTGACTACCGTCAGCTCCAACCGCGCTGCCCGGGGACGCCGCTCGGCACGCCCGTCGGGCGATGATCGCGAGCAGGCAATTCTGGCGACGGCCGAGCGGCTTCTGGAAGAACGCGCCTTCGCTGACATCTCCGTCGACGACCTGGCCAGGGGCGCCGGCCTCTCCCGACCGACCTTCTACTTCTATTTCAAGTCGAAAGAGGCGTTGCTACTGGCGCTGCTCGAGCCCATGATCATGGGCGCAGACGCGGAGTACGAGGGCGCGGCGCAACGGCTGCCTGCGGATCCCCGACGGGTCTGGCGGGCCGGCATTAACGCCTTCTTCGTTGCCTTCAACTCACATCGGGCGGTGGCCCGGGCCGGCGCAGAGGCGGTGGCAAGCAGCCCCGAGGTCCGCGCGGTCTGGTCGGGCTTCATGCAGAAATGGATCAACCAGACGGCCGCACTGATCAGCGCGGAACGGGCGCGCGGCGCAGCGCCGGAAACCATCCCGGCGATAGACCTGGCCACCTCGCTGAATCAGATGAACGAACGCACCATGATGGCCGCCCTCTCGGCCGAGCAACCGGCTGTCGACCGTGACCGCGTCGTCGACACTCTTGCCCATATCTGGGTGAGCAGCATCTACGGCGAGGCGCTGAACCCGGAGACGGCGTAGCCTTTTTCACTGCGCGGGATCCTCTGCGCCGGGTTGCTGCTTCACCTCAAGCCGGACATGGGCTATGGCGCGCGCCGCAAAGACCGCACCGCGCGTCCCACCGCTGCCTAGCCGCAGCGTCGACGGATGTCGCCGGTCAATGCGAACATATGTTCGTGCGGACTGAGGCGTCGATTCTTCACGCGGACCTCGACTCGTTCTACGCGTCCGTCGAACAGCGCGATGACCCCGCCCTGCGCGGCCGGCCGGTGATCGTCGGCGGCGGGGTGGTGCTGGCCGCCAGCTACGAAGCAAAGGCCTACGGTGTGCGCACCGCGATGGGCGGCGCGCAGGCCCGGCGGCTGTGCCCGCACGCCGCGGTGGTCCCGCCCAGGATGGCCGCGTACACGCGGGCCAGCGAGGCGGTGTTCGAGGTTTTCCGCGACACCACACCGCTGGTGGAGCCGATTTCGGTGGACGAGGCGTTCCTCGACGTGGGCGGGCTGCGCCGAGTCGCCGGAGCGCCGGTGCAGATCGCCGCGCGGTTGCGCAGCGAGGTACGGGACCGCGTCGGCCTGCCCATCACCGTCGGCATCGCGCGGACGAAGTTCCTCGCCAAGGTCGCCAGCCAGGAGGGCAAGCCGGATGGCTTGCTGCTGGTTCCGCCCGGGCGGGAGCTCGCCTTCCTGCATCCGCTGCCGGTACGCCGATTGTGGGGCGTCGGCGCGGTGACGGCCGACAAGCTGCACACCCACGGCATCGAGACGGTCGCCGACGTGGCCGAGCTCAGCGAGTCCATGCTGGCCTCGCTGGTGGGCGGGGCGATGGCCGGCCGGCTGTACGCGCTGTCCCGTAACGTCGATCCACGTCGGGTGTCGACTGGCGTGCGCCGACGGTCGGTGGGCGCTCAGCGCGCACTGGGCCGCGCCGGCAACACCATGTCGCCCGCCGAGATCGACGCGGTGGTGATCAACCTGATCGACCGGATCACCGGGCGGATGCGGGCGGCCGGGCGCACTGGCCGGACGGTGACACTGCGGTTGCGGTTCAACGACTTTGGCCGGGCCACCCGCTCGCGCACGTTGCCGTGGGCCACCTCGTCGACGCAAACCATCCTTGCCGCGGCGCGCGCACTCGTCGAATCCACCGCGCCGCTGACCGCTGAGCGTGGGCTGACCCTGGTCGGGTTCGCGGTCTCTGGGATTTCGGAGATCGACCGCAGCGGCGCCGAGCAGTTGATGCTGCCGTTCACCGGGGCACGACGACAGCCCGCGATCGTCGACGCGGCGGTCGACCTGGTGCGTCGCCGGTACGGCAAGTCAGCCCTCACCCGCGGCGTGCTGGTCGGCCGCGATCCCGGCCTGGAGATGCCGCACCTACCGGATCGCTAGCCGATCAGCTTCGCAAAGGTCAGCTGTCCGGGGTATTGATACGTAACCCAGCGATCATCATGGGGTCGATAGCGACAACGCTGTCTGCGTGGTTGACCCACGGATGCAGCATGTGTTCATAACACGAGATTTCGTCGGGATCGGTGAGGGTGTGCGCGCGCCCAGTGGCGACGACGCTCCACCCCGTCTTGGTGTGAGCGTCGATCCTGTCAGCCTCGTAAGCGACAACGACACCATCGGCGGATCGCACGGCGGCCGAGATCGCCGAAGTCAGTCGGGTCCGGATGATGATCCGGCCGCCGTCCACCAGATGATTGACCGGGCGAATTGCCGGCAGCGCATCGAGAGTGAATACCACACGCCCATGGTCGATCCCGGCAAGCAGCCGCATCGCCGCGGTGTCGTCCAATAGCTGAGCGCCGACAGCGGGCTGTGCCAGGCCCAATCCGCCGTCATAGCCCCAGTCACTCATGAGCTAAAGCATCCGTTCGACGCTGGCTACCACCTAGGGCCATAAGGCCCCGCGCCGGATGCCGAAAGCACGCATTCAGCAACTAATTGCCGGCCTAGTTCTCGTGCGTCCAGGCCAGCAGCTTGTCCACCGGCCAGGTGTTGACGATGCGGTCCGGCGGCACACCAGCATCCAGCGCGCGCTGAGCGCCGTAGCCGAGAAAATCCAGCTGGCCCGGCGCGTGCGCGTCGGTGTCGATGCTGAAATCACAACCGATCCCCAACGCCAGGTTCAGCAGCCGCGTCGGCGGGTCGCGGCGTTCCGGCCGGGAGTTGATCTCCACGGCGGTGCCGTGATCGCGGCAGGCGGTGAACACCGCTTCGGCGTCGAACTTCGACTCCGGCCGGATACCACGGTTTCCGGCAACCAGCCGACCGGTGCAGTGGCCGAGAACATCGGCGTGGCCGTTGCTGACGGCGCGCACCATCCGGCGGGTCATCGCGGCGGCGTCCATGGACAGCTTCGAGTGCACGCTGGCCACCACGATGTCGAGGCGATCCAGCAGCTCGGGCTCCTGGTCGAGGCTGCCGTCGTCGAGGATGTCCACTTCGATGCCGGTCAGGATCCGCATCGGCGCGAACCGATCGCGCAGCCCCTCGATCACGTCGAGTTGTTGACGCAGCCGCTCCGGTGACAGCCCGTGGGCGATGGTCAGCCGCGGCGAGTGGTCGGTCAGCGCACAGTACTCATGCCCCAGCGTCGCCGCGGTGGCCATCATCTCCTCGATCGGCGCCGAGCCGTCCGACCAGTTCGAATGCAGATGCAAGTCGCCGCGCAAGGCGGTCCGGATCTCTCCGCCGCCCAGATCACCCGCAGCAGAACGCAATTCGACCAGGACGTCGGGTTCACGGCCGGACCAGGCCTGCGCAATCACCTTCGCGGTCTTAGGCCCGATGCCCGGCAACGACTGCCAGCTGTTGGCCTGACCATGCCGCTCACGCTCCGCGTCGCCGAGGCGCTCGACGATGTCGGCGGCGTTGCGGTAGGCCATCACCCGCCGCGAGTCTTCGCGGGCGCGGTCTTTGTAGTAGGCGATCTGTCGCAGGGCGGCTACCGGGTCCATGGCTCCAGTGTGCCCCGCCGGCGATAACAGCTAACCGGCGACGAACCCGGCGAGCAGCACGCCGAAGCCACCAATCTCGCCGATGCTCAGCAACAGCGTCGCGAACGATTAGAGCAGGGCGGCCCGATGCGCGATGTCGACGTACGGATGCGCCCGATGATCGTCGGACATCATGATCTGGCGGTACTTCCATACCCCGAGCACCAGTGCGAGCAGAAAGATCAGTCCGGCGGCGAGCAGGGTAATCGTGGTGTCGAGTCCCGAGTGCCAATTCATTGCCCGGCCGAGTCTAGTTGGGCGCCGCTTTCGCACGCATGACTAGTGTTGGTGTAATGCGATTCGCGTTCAAAACCTCTCCGCAAGAAACCACCTGGGCACAGATGCTGGCCGTATGGACAGCGGCCGACGACATCGACGTGTTCGAGTCCGGGTGGACGTTCGACCACTTCTACCCGATCTTCGGAAACTCCGCCGGCCCGTGCCTGGAGGGCTGGACGACGCTCACCGCGCTGGCGC
>Ga0335073_10016518_pt1 | contig 10309 bp, 13 predicted proteins | sample Lox_Sample_22_FD_207093 | JGI IMG/M metagenome (GOLD analysis project Ga0335073, IMG submission 207093) | Soil microbial communities from Loxahatchee National Wildlife Refuge, Florida, United States - Lox_Sample_2.2 | ecosystem: Environmental > Terrestrial > Soil > Wetlands | place: USA... | reverse complement strand
GGGAGGCCAGATCCCGCGTCGTCAGCCTCGCCTCGGCTGCCAGGCGGGAGGCCAGATCCCGCGTCGTCAGCCTCGCCTCGGCTGCCAGGCGGGAGGCCAGATCCCGCGTCGTCAGCCTCGCCTCGGCTGCCAGGCGGGAGGCCAGATCCCGCGTCGTCAGCCTCGCCTCGGCAAGCGGGTCGTCGCCTCTGGCGCTGGCGGGGCTGTGGGTCATAACACCTCCCGTATACCTGTTCGATTAGTTTAGCATGACATACCTAGGCATGCGATTTATTTTCGAGCATGGTTTGCGGTGCGCCGGGCAGTGGGTTCCGCGGGATGCGTGTCCCTGCCGATGTCACTTGTGCGCTAGTGCTTTGGCAGACTGGTGACCAACGCACAGGGAGGTGACGGCCGTGAGCGTCGCGCCTACAGAGGTTGAGCGGTCGGAAACCGAGGAGCGGACCGCTCCCGATATGCCATGGGTCACGATCGTGTGGAACGACCCGATCAACCTCATGTCGTACGTGACGTACGTATTTCAGACGGTGTTCGGTTACGCGAAGCCGAAGGCGGAGAAGCTCATGCTGGACGTGCACCACAAGGGCAGGGCCGTGGTCTCTTCCGGCGCCCGCGAGGCGATGGAGCGAGACGCAGAGACGCTGCATGGCTACGGCCTCTGGGCCACCATCAGCCACGACTCGTGAGCGGCAGCGAACAGGGAGCAGCCGGCGGGGAGAGGCCGGGGAGCACGCCGCGCGGCGGGCAGGACGCGACGGGCGGGCAGGAGCCGGAGCAGGACGGCAAGCAGGAGCCGGAGCAGGACGGCAAGCAGGAGCCAGACGAGGCTGTGAGCCTGGAGGATCTGATGGCAGGGTTCCGCGGGGCATCGGGCGGTGCCACGGCGCGGTTCGCTGCGGCCCAGGCTGCCATCATCCGGGACCTCGTCGGTCAGGTCATCGAGCTCATCGGGGCCGACGCCGAGGGCGACCGCGCCGCCGGGCATGACGACAGCGGAGCACGCGAGACCGGCCCGCGCCCGGGCGGCCTGCCGACCGATGGGACGGTGGACGCCGACGATCTCGCGGCGATGGTGGGGTTCACGGAGAACACCGATTTGCCGGAGGATCCCGTTCTGGCCCGGCTGCTGCCCGACGCCTACCGCGACGATCCCGAGGCCTCCGGGGAGTTCCGCAGGTACACCGAGCAGGGGCTGCGTTCGGGCAAGGCCGCCGCCGCGCGAACGGTGCTGGCGACGCTGCCGCCGGGCGGGGGCAGGATCCGGCTGTCGGAGCCCGAGGCGCAGGCCTGGCTGCGGGCCCTCAACGACGTTCGGCTGGCTCTCGGGACGACCCTGGGCGTCACCGACGACTTCGATGATCAGGTGGCGGAGATGGGGTCCGAGGATCCCCGGGCCGCGTACGTCGGGGTATACCAGTGGCTGGCATACCTGCAGGAGACCCTCGTGCAGGCGCTGTCGCGGTAGCGGCGGGCTACGCTCGCGTTCATGCTGACGTTGCCAGGCGAGCTGCGCGCCGCCATCATCGCGCACGCGAGGGCCGACCACCCGGACGAGGCCTGCGGGGTCATCGCCGGGCCCGCGGGCAGCGACCGCCCGCAGCGCTTCATCCCGATGACCAACGCCGAGCGCTCCCCGACGTTCTACCGGTTCGACTCGATGGAGCAGCTGCGAGTCTGGCGCGAGATGGACGACGCCGGCGAGGAGCCCGTGGTCATCTACCACTCACACACCGCGACCGAGGCCTACCCCTCGCGAACCGACATCTCCTACGCCAGCGAGCCTGAGGCACACTATGTGCTGGTGTCCACGCGCGATCCCGACGAGGTCGAGTTCCGCTCGTTCCGCATCGTCGATGGGGTCGTCACCGAGGAGAAGGTGCGCGACCCGGTGGACGCGGCGCCGGAATGATCCGGGCAGGCTGCCGGTTGCACCGCACGAATCCCGTTCGCCCATCCGCACGATCTGGAGCTCTGTCCATGGCCATCGAGGTACGGATCCCGACCATCCTGCGCAATTTCACCGGCGGGGCAAAGTCGGTCGAGGGCTCCGGCGACACGCTGGGCGTCCTGATCGCCGACCTCGACGAGCGTTACGGCGGGCTGCGGGAGCGGCTCGTCGACGACTCCGGGCTGCGCCGGTTCGTGAACGTCTACCTCAACGACGAGGACGTGCGCTTTCTCGGCGGGCTCGAGGCCCCGGTCAAGGACGGTGACACGGTGACCGTGCTCCCGGCCGTGGCCGGCGGTGCTCGCTGAGCGGTCGCCGCCAAGGCTGACGCACAGACCCATGCGCTACGACTCGCTGCTCGACTCGCTCGGCAGGACCCCGCTGGTCGGGCTGCCGCGGCTGTCGCCGGGGCCGTCGACGCGGCTGTGGGCCAAGCTCGAGGACCGTAACCCCACCGGCTCGGTGAAAGACCGCGCTGCGTTCTACATGGTCGCTCAGGCGGAAAAGGACGGGCTGCTCAAGCCGGGCTTCACGCTGCTGGAGCCGACCTCGGGGAACACCGGGATCTCGCTGGCGATGGTGGCCAAGCTGCGCGGTTACCGGCTGATCTGCGTGATGCCGGAGAACACGTCGGCCGAGCGCAGGCAGCTGCTCGAGATGTACGGTGCCGAGATCATCTCCTCGCCCGCGGCTGGCGGGTCCAACGAGGCGGTCCGGGTGGCGAAGCAGCTCGCCGCGGACAATCCCGACTGGGTGATGCTCTACCAGTACGGCAACGAGGCCAACGCGCTGGCGCACTATGAGACCACCGGCCCGGAGATCCTGGAGGACCTGCCGTCGATCACTCACTTCGTCGCCGGGCTCGGCACCACCGGGACCCTGATGGGAACCGGCCGCTACCTGCGTGAGCACGTGCCGGGGGTGCAGATCGTCGCCGCCGAGCCCCGCTACGGGGAGCTGGTCTACGGGCTGCGCAACATCGACGAGGGCTTCGTGCCCGAGCTGTACGACGAGTCGGTGCTCACCTCGCGGTTCTCGGTGACCTCGGCTGACGCGCTGCGCCGGACCAGGGAGCTGCTTGACCTCGAGGGGCTGTTCGCCGGGATCTCCTCCGGAGCGGCTCTGCACGCCGGCCTGGCGATGGCCGAGAAGGCCGCCGCGGCCGGCCAGGACGCCGACGTGGCCGTCATGATCGCCGATGGGGGCTGGCGCTACCTGTCCACGGGCGCATACAGCGGAACGCTGGAAGAGGCAGAGGCCAGGCTGGAGGGCCAGTTGTGGGCGTGATTCCCGGAGCCGGTGCGTGAGCATTTTCGATGAGGCCACGGCGGTCCGGCCGACAGGCGGCGGACGGTACGAGATAAGGCCCGACGAGAGGTTCGCGATCGTCGCACCGGGCAACGCCGCGCCGTCCGCGGTGAACGGCGGGGTGATGGTGGCGACGATGCTGCGCGCGGTGCTCGATTCCTCGCCGCTGCCATACCCGGTGGCGACCAGCGCGCACTTCCTTCGGGTTCCGCTGCTGGAGCCCGGCGAGGTCGAGGTGACCTGGCTGAAGCAGGGCAAGACGGCCGCGACCGCCCGCGCGGCGCTGGTGCAGGACTCGCAGATCGTGCTGGACGTGACCGTGACCACCGGGAACCTGCCCGGGAACCTGCCCGGGAACCCGCCCGGCGCCCCGATGGCCGCCGAGCCCAGCGCCAACGGCGGTCTCTACTGGACCGGTGAGCCGCCGAAGCTCCCGCCGATCGAGGACTGCGTCAACCTCGGCCCGTGGCGGGGCACGGTCGGCGCCGACGGGGTTGCAGGCTACGCGGCCCAGGTGGACCTGCGCATGGACCCGGCGACGACCGGCTGGCGGCGCGGCGAGCCGGCGGGCATCCCGGAGATGCGTGGCTATTTCGGCCTGCGCGAGCAGCGGGACCCGGACGCTTACCTGCTCGCCGTGGCCGTCGACGCGCTGCCGCCGGTGGTGTTCGGCCTCGGCGCGCTCGGCTGGGCGCCGACCGTCGAGCTCACCTGGTACATGCGGGCGGTGCCCGTGCCCGGTCCGCTGCAGGTGACCGCGTGGTGCCGGCACGTCAGCGACGGCTGGTTCGACGGCCAGGCCGAGGTGCGGGACGCGGCGGGCAGGCTGGTTGCCCACGGCAGCCAGCTAGCCCGGGTCGGCCGCAGCAGCTCACGCAAAGAGGCGTGACAATGTGGCTCGTCAGGGCACGCTCTTGATGTTCCAGACCAGCACCGAGCCCAGGACCGCGACGACCGCGGTTCCGGCGAACAGCGTCGGGTAACCGCCGAGCGACACCAGCGGAGCGGCGAGCAGCGATCCGATGGCCTGCGGGCAGACCAGCGCGATGTTGATCACCCCGAGGTCCTTGGCCCGGTCCCTGGCCGCGGGCAGCACCTGCGTGATCAGCGCCTGGTCCACGGCCAGGTAGCAGCCGAAGCCGACGCCGAACAGGGCGGCGGCGCCGATCGAGGCGGTCCAGGTCTCCACGAACGTGAGCAGCAGCGCGGCCGCGGCGATCACGATGCCGGAGATCAGCACCATCGTCTTCCTGCGGCCGAGCCGGTCGGAGATCATGCCGCCGACGATCGCCGTGAGTATCACGCCGACCGTGTAGATCACGATCAGGATCAGCAGCCCGTCGGCGGCGTCCTGGCCGGGGAAGAGCTTGGCGTAGTGGATCCTGTCGCGCAGGAAGTACAGCAGGTACAGGGTTCCCATCGCGATCGCCAGCGACATCAGGAACCTGGTGAACCAGGCCCACGCGAAGTCCGGGTAGTCGCGGGGGCTGACCCAGTACGAGCGCCCCAGCTCCCGCCAGGAGAACGGCCTGCGGTGCTCCGCCGCCAGCGGGTAGTCGGGCGTGAGCAGCACGAACGGCAGCACCAGCACGGCCATCGCCACCGCGAGCACCACGTAGCCGCTGGTCAGGCCCGTGAACACGAGCACCACCAGGATCGTGCCGACCACCAGCCCGAGTGCCTGCGGCATCCCCACCCAGCCGGCCACCGTGGCCCGCTGCCGCACCGGGACGTGATCGGGGATCGCGGCGCTCAGGCTCGCGAACTCGCCGTTCTGGAACGCGCAGAACAGCACCCAGAGGACGGTCACTCCCAGGACGGTCCGCATCTGTGACAGCGCGATCAGGCAGACAGCGGCCAGCACCGCCATGCCGAGCGTCCAGCGGTGCCGCCGTCCCGCCATCCGGCCGAACGCGAACCGGGGGGTGGTGTTGTCGGACAGGGCCCCGGCCAGCGGCGTGGCGATGCCGGAGGAGATCGCGCCGAGCCCGGTCACCACGGCCAGGGCGACGATCTTGCCGCGCGGCGCGATGTCCTGGAGCTGGATGGGCAGCAGGACCTGAAACGGGGTGAGGCAGGCCATCCACATGCCCAGGCTGGCCAGGGTGAGGCCGGTGATCCAGCCGTGGCGCACGTGCACGGTCGGCTCGGCCAGCGCATGGGGCACCGCCTGAGCCTGATCGGTCGTCTGGTCGGCCATCAAACCCTCCCGGTGGGGCACCCTGCAGGGATCATGCCCCGTTCACCGCCATATTGGTAGATGCTCAACCTGTGCGATTGACGATAGTCGGCTGCTCGGGCAGCTTCCCCGGGCCGGACAGCCCGGCTTCCTGCTACCTGGTCGAGGCGGAGGGCTTCCGGCTGCTGGTTGATCTTGGCAGCGGCGCCCTCGGCGCGCTCCAGCGTTATGTCAGTCTTTACGAGATTGATGCGGTATGCGTCAGTCACCTGCACGCCGACCATTGCCTGGACCTGTGCGACTACTCGGTCGCGCGCCGGTTTCATCCGGACGGCCCGAGGCCACCGGTGCCGGTGTACGCGCCGCCGGAGGCGGCGCTGCGGCTCGGCCTGGCGCTCGGAGCCGACCCCGCCGCCGACGCCCGGCCCGGTGCCGATCCGTATCACGGGATCACCGAGACCTTCAGCTTCACGACGATTACCCAAGGGGTCAGCCAGATCGGCCCGCTGCGGGTGACCGCCGCGCGCATGAACCACCCGGTCGAGACGTTCGGCTTCCGGCTCGAGCACCGGGGCAGGTCCCTGGCCTACTCCGCCGACACCGGCCCGACCGACGCGCTCCCGGAACTGGCCGCAGGCGCGGACGTGCTGCTCTGCGAGGCGTCGTTTCTCGAGCCGGCCGATGATGGCGCCGAGCCTCTGCCCGAGGACCTGCACCTCACCGGGCGGCAGGCCGGCACTTGCGCCACACGGGCCGGCGTCGGCCAGCTCGTGCTCACCCACCTGGTGCCGTGGAACGATCAGAGCAGGACGCTGGACGAGGCCGGCCAGGCGTTCTCCGGAGCGCTCTCCCTCGCCGCGCCGGGACTCGGCTTCGTGCTCGACTGACCACGCCCCGTAGCGTTGCGGCCTGTCATACACTCCTGCACCATGCGCGTACTCGTCACCGGCGGCGCCGGGTTCATCGGCTCACACCTCACCGATGCGCTGCTGGCACGGGGCGATGAGGTGACCGTGGTCGACGACCTGTCCCGCGGCCGGCTCGCCCGTCTCGACGAGCAGGCCTCGCTGCACAAGCTCAGCATCACCGACGCGGGTGCGCTGGCCGCGCTGGTCCGCAGCGTCGGGCCCGAGCTGATCTGCCACCTGGCCGCGCAGATCGACGTCCGCGTCTCGGTGGTGGCCCCGGCGGACGACGCGCAGACCAACGTGGTGGGCACGGTGAACGTGCTCGAGGCCGCGCGCGCCGTCGACGCGCGGGTGCTGCTCTGCTCGACCGGGGGAGCCCTGTACGGCAGGGACGCGCCGATCCCGTCGATGGAGGACGTGCTCCCGCTGCCCGAGTCGCCGTACGGCATCGCCAAGTACTGCGCCGAGCAGTACGTCAGCCTGTACAACCGGCTGCACGGGTGCAGGCACACGATCCTGCGGCTGGCCAACGTGTACGGCCCGCGGCAGGACCCGGCCGGCGAGTCCGGCGTGATCCCGATCTTCTGCGCCCGGGTGCTCGCCGGGGAGCGGCCGGTCATCTACGGCGACGGGACGCAGACTCGCGACTACGTCTACATCGGCGACGTGGTCAGCGCCTTCCTCGCCGCCGCGGACCAGGGCCGGCCGGGGGTCTGGAACTTCGGCACCGGGCTCGAGACCAGCGTCCTGGACCTGGCTCGCCTGATCGCAGATGCGGCCGGCGAGGACGTCGACCCGGAGTTCGCTCCCGCGCGCCCCGGCGAGTTGCAGCGCAGCGCGCTCGCGGCCGAGAGCGCGGAGCGTGACCTGGGCTGGACGCCCATGGTTCCACTGAGCGAGGGCATACGGAAGGTCTACCAGTGGATCGAGGCCGGCGCGCCCGACCGGTCGGGTTACTGATGCGCCCGGATACCCTGGTCGGCATGTCGCGACCAGACGGGCGCAGCCCCGATCAGCTGCGTGAGGTAAAGATCACCAGGGGCTGGCTCGATCACGCCGAGGGATCCGTGCTCGTGGAGTTCGGCGCCACCCGCGTGCTCTGCGCGGCCAGCGTCGCCGAGGAACTGCCGCGCTGGCGCCGTGGCAGCGGGCTCGGCTGGGTCACCGCCGAGTACGCGATGCTGCCGAGAGCGACGAACACGCGCGGCGAGCGCGAGTCGGTCAAGGGACGGCTCGGCGGCCGCACGATGGAGATCTCCCGCCTGGTGGGCAGGTCGCTGCGGGCCTGCGTCGACGCCAAGGCGCTCGGCGACAACACGATCACCATCGACTGTGACGTGCTGCAGGCCGACGGCGGCACCCGCACCGCGGCGATCACCGGCGGCTACGTGGCGCTCGCCGACGCTGTCTCGTGGCTGCACGGCCGCAAGCGGACCAAGGGCGACCCGCTCGTCGCGTCCGTCGCCGCGGTCAGCGTCGGGATCGTGGCCGGGCAGCCCAGGCTGGACCTGTGCTACGAGGAGGACGTCGCCGCGGACACCGACATGAACGTGGTCTGCACCGGCGACGGCAGCTTCGTGGAGATCCAGGGCACCGCGGAGCGCGAGCCGTTCGGCCGCGACCTGCTCGACGAGCTTCTCGGGCTCGCGGTCACCGGTTGCGCTGAGCTGACCCGACTTCAGCGCGAGGCGCTGTCCGCGACATGAGCCCGCAACGCGACGCCGGCCGCGAGCCCGGCGGGCCGCGGCTGGTCCTGGCCACGGCGAACCAGCACAAGCTGCTCGAGCTGACCAGGATTCTCGAGGCTGGCCGGGTCGAGGTGGAGCTTGCCGGGCTCGGCGAGTTCCCCGGCGCACCCGAGGTGGCCGAGACCGGGGCCACCTTCGACGAGAACGCGCTCCTCAAGGCCAGGGCGATCGCGGAGTTCACCGGGCTGCCCGCGGTCTCGGACGACTCCGGCCTGTGCGTCGACGCCCTGAACGGCATGCCGGGCGTGCTGTCGGCGCGCTGGGCCGGGCGGCACGGTGACGACGAGGCCAACCTGCGGCTGGTCCTTGCCCAGCTCACCGACGTGCCCGACGAGCGCCGCGGCGCGCAGTTCGTCTGCTCGGCCGCCCTGGTCCTGCCGTCGGGCAAGGAACACGTCAGCGAGGGCACCATAGACGGCAGGCTGATCCGCGAGCCGCGGGGGAGCAACGGGTTCGGCTATGACCCGATCTTCGTCCCGGACGGATTTGACCTGACCACGGCCGAGATGGACCCGGCGGCCAAGGACGCGATCAGCCACCGGGGCCGGGCGCTGCGGGCGCTCGCCCCGGTCATCGCCGCGGTGCTGGACTAGCGCCCCTGGCCCGGTAACGTTGGTGCGACCGGCGCGGCCTCCTGAGACCGGGCCGCCGCCAGCGAAGGAGCAGGAACTCATGACCGACGAACGGCTGGCGCCCGGTGATCCGGCGCCCGAGTTCACCCTGCCGGACGCCGATGGCAACGAGGTCAGCCTCTCCGAGCTGCGCGGGCAGAAGGTGATCATCTACTTCTACCCGGCCGCGATGACGCCCGGGTGCACGAAGCAGGCCTGCGACTTCCGCGACAGCAGGAGTGACCTGTCCGGCGCCGGATTCACGGTGCTGGGCATTTCCCCGGACTCGCCCGCGAAGCTGGCCAAATTCCGGGACAAGGAGGGCCTTACGTTCCCGCTGCTCTCGGATCCGGGGCGCGAGGTGCTCAAGGCCTACGGCGCGTTCGGGCAGAAGATGATGTACGGGAAGACGACGGTCGGCGTGATCAGGTCCACGTTCGTGATCGGCGAGGACGGCAAGATCGAGAAGGCCTCCTACGGAGTCAAGGCCACCGGCCACGTCGAGCGCCTGCGCAAGGAGCTTGGCGTCTGACGATACGCCCGGGCGGGTGTGGCGGAATTGGAATACGCGGCAGGTTTAGGTCCTGCTGGTGCTAGCACCGTGGGGGTTCGAGTCCCCCCACCCGCACTGCCAGACGGGAGCTGGCTAGCTCGAGCCAGACGATGAGCTGGGCCCGTAGCCGCTACCTGGGTTCACTCCCTGATCGGGGAGCCGAAACGGATCACGTTGCCGTCCGGGTCGGTGTGCGAGCCCTCGAGCATTCCCCATGGGGTCGGCTCGGCGGGGTGGGTGTGGCCGGAGATCCCGGGCCTGCTCCACTCCTCGTAGAGCGCGGCGGCGTCACGCACGTTGAGGTAGGCCGAGGCCGGCCGGTGCCGCGCGTGGCCGGCGTGGACCGACAGGTGCAGGCCGACTCCCTCCCGGTTTGCGAAACCGTAGTCGGCGCCATCTTCGTAGGCGACGGTCTTGAAGCCGAGCGTGCCGTAGTGCGCCAGCGCCGCCCGGAGGTCGCGCACCGGGAAGATGGGGTAGAAGCGGAGCAACTGGCGGGCTGGTCTGGCCCGGCCCGCTCCCGTGGCGGCGTCGGCCTGCTTGATGCCGGCCAGCGCGCCGAGCGCCGATCGCAGGGCGCCGACCTGTTCCGGCGACACGATCGCCTCTAGCTGGCGGTCGACCGCCTCGACCCCGCGTGTGATCGCGGCCACGGCACCGTCGCCGCGATCCGTCAGCGACAGGCGGACCCGGCGGCGGTCGTCGGGGTCGGGCTCGCGTTCCAGGTAGCCCCTGTTGACCAGAAGGTCGATTACCTGGCTTACGGCCTGCTTGGTGATCCCTAGCTCGGACGGCAGATCCTGCCTCGGCCAGCCAGCCGCGTCGATCCCGGCCAGGATGAGCGCGCCGTTCCTCGGCAGATCGCTGATTCCGGTCTCGTGCAGCTGCGCCCGGATGGACTGCGCGTATGCCCCGCGGGCGGATCGCATCAGGGCGGGGGTGGTGAGCTCGCCCCAATCGCCGCCGATCATATTCGGGTACGGTATCGGCAAGCATATTGTTAGTCAAGTTACTTGTCGATCAGCCGGCCCACCGCGGCGTGCGGCAGCGCCGG
>Ga0335073_10016517_pt1 | contig 10309 bp, 10 predicted proteins | sample Lox_Sample_22_FD_207093 | JGI IMG/M metagenome (GOLD analysis project Ga0335073, IMG submission 207093) | Soil microbial communities from Loxahatchee National Wildlife Refuge, Florida, United States - Lox_Sample_2.2 | ecosystem: Environmental > Terrestrial > Soil > Wetlands | place: USA... | reverse complement strand
CATGAGTGGCAAGGATGGATACCATTCGAACAGCTACCAACCGTGTTCGACCCGGATAGCGGGATTGTCGCTACCGCGAATGCGCGTATCACTCCCGACGGTTACCCGTATCCTTTAGCGCTCAATTGGGACGCACCTTATCGGAATGAGCGGATATGGAAATGGCTTTCCGCGCGAACCAAACTCACACCGGCGGACATGCTCAAATTGCAGACGGACACCTATTCCGAAGTGGACCGGGAATTGGCGCAGCGCTTTGCTTACGCAATCGATCGATCGACGGCACCGGATGCGACATTACACCAGGCGGCCGACATTTTGCGCATCTGGGATGGGGTCATCACCAAGGATTCAGTGGCTGCAGAGATCGTGGATGCTACCAGACAGGCGTTGTGGCCGCTGGTGCTGGAGCCAAAACTGGGCGCCGATTGGCGACTCTACAGTTGGCAAAGCAAAAACTTCGTGCAGGAAGAAATGGTGGAGAAGGCCGCACCGGAGTGGCTGCCTGCGAAGTACAAGAGCTGGGATGATCTGATTGCTGCCGCGATTCGCAAGGGCATGGCAGATAAACATGCGCCCTCGTCGCTGCGGGACTGGACATTCGGCAGCCAGCACATCCTTAATGTGAAACATCCGCTGTACGGGATGCTGCCGTTTTTCGGCTGGACGAGTACCGGGCCTCATGAGCTGGCGGGTGATGAGACCACCGTGGACCATGTACGCGGGATACTTGGTGCGAGCCAACGGCTTACCGTCGACTGGAGCAACGTGGATGGATCGACAGAAAACATCGTAATGGGTGAGTCCGGGGATCCAGTGAGCCCCTACTACCTGGACCAATTTCCCTACTGGTATGCCGGCAAGACCTTCCCCATGCCGTTCACGGAAGCGGCGGTGAGCGCCTCGACGCAAAACACTCTGCGCCTGTTACCGTGATCGAGCGAACCGAATTGAAAGCAGTTGGATCCCGGCGCTCGCAGATCTCCAGCTGCCTGGCGGATAGGGAATGACTGAACTTTCTCGGGGCCGGGCATGGCTGCATAGCCTGCTGATCGTGGGCACTGCTTTCCTCGCGGCCGCCACCCTAATAGTCCGAGGGAATTCGTGCGGCCACGATTTCGACTTCCACTTACTTTCGTGGATGGAAGTTGCCCGAGCGTGGCACTCCGGTCTTCTGTATCCACAATGGGTGCAGGATGCGAATTACGGAGCGGGTGAGCCGAGGCTGATTTTTTACCCACCTGCTTCCTGGCTTCTGGGAGCCTTGTTGGGGAGCATCAGCGGTTGGCATGCTGCGCCAGTGCTTTTCGTGCTGCTGGCGCTGCTCGGCGCCGGCGCCAGTATGTACCGGTTGGCGCGGGAGTGGGCGAGCCCCGGAGCCGCGACCCTGGCCGCGTGCCTCTACATCGCGAACCCCTACGCCATGTTCGTCATGTACGAGCGTTCGGCCTTGAGCGAGTTGCTGGCCGGGGCATGGTTGCCGTGGATGGTGTGGTTCGCGCTCCGAACCCGTCCCGCAATGGTTCCGTTGGCATTGTCCGTAGCCGCTCTGTGGCTCACGAATTCGCCGGCGGCGGTGGTCGGCAGCTACCTGCTCGCGTTTCTGGCGCTTGGGATGTGGATCCTGGAAGGCAGGCCGTGGCCTGCTCTACGCGCGGCAGGCGGAATGGCTCTCGGGCTGGGCCTGGCAGCGTTCTACATCGTTCCCGCGGTAGTGCAACAGCGATGGGTGCAAATTCAACGGGCAATCAATCCCGGGATGCGCGTTGAAGACAGCTTCCTCTTTGGACACACTGCGGATGCGTTTCATGACCATGTATTGCACACGGCATCCTGGATTTTCTTAGGTGAAATCGGCGTCGCTTCGTTCGCGGCGTGGCTGGCATGGAAAAGGCAGGCGGACGGTAAGGCAAGGATCGTGCTCACGGCCCTGCTCCCGGTGATTCTGTTCCTGCAATTGCCAGTCAGTGACGTGCTCTGGAAATACGCGCCGCACATGAAATTCCTCCAGTTCCCATGGCGTTGGCTGTTGGCATTGGGCGTGGCTGGATCCGTGCTCGCAGCCATGGCTCTTGCGAAGCCGGGTCGATGGCTGGCGCTCACCACTGCCACAGTGGTCGTTGCTTTAGCCATCGGCGGCAGCGTGTTGTTTTTTCAGCCCTGCGATGACGAAGACGCGGTCGTGGCACAGGTGGCTAACTTCCGGTCAGGACAGGGTGTGGAGGGGACGGATGAGTACACGCCCATGGGTGCAGATAGTTCCCTGGTGCAACAGCATCTACCCCTGGTACGCATGCTGCACGAAGCCGGGGCTGACCAAGCCACCTCTTCCCAGGGTGAAAATCCAGAATGGCAAGCCGGAAACACTGCCGCTATTGCTGCCAAGACTGACGCCAAACGGTGGAATGCGGAGCACTGGATAGTAAGCGTGTCGAGCCCGGAAGCAGGGTACGCTGTCTTACGTTTGATGGATTATCCCTCGTGGCTTGTGACCGTCGACGGCAAGCCGATATTCCCGCGCCCGGTTCGGGATGATGGCCTCATGGCCATTCCAGTTGGCGCCGGGAATCACGAGATTGAAGTTCAGTGGACAACAACGCGGGATATCGTGGCGGGGCGTGCCATCTCCGTCCTGGCGCTTGTGGCGCTGGCCGGAGCCACCCTGTGGGAACGCCGCTACCGTCGCGTATGATTACCAAAATGCAGGAAAGCGTTCGCGAAATTCTAAGCAGAGGGGCGGAGCTTATCGATCAGGCTCTGGATCGTCTGTTGCCCGGTGCGGATCAGGCTCCGATCTCCATCCATCGCGCGATGCGGCACAGCGTATTTGCCGGAGGCAAACGCCTGCGCCCGGTGTTGTGCATGGAGGCGGCAAGAATGATCGCGGAGTCCGGCCAGGCTCCGCCGGGTGTGGAGGATTTGGGCGCGGCGATCGAGATGTTGCACACTTATTCGCTCATTCATGACGATTTGCCCGCGCTGGACGACGATGATTTGCGCCGCGGGAAGCCGACCTGCCACGTTGCCTTTGGCGAAGCGATCGCTATCCTCGCCGGAGATGCCCTTCAGACGCAGGCGTACGAAGTTCTTTCCGGGCTGAACTGCCCTCCCGCGCAGGCGGTAAAGATCGTGCGCTCCATCGCGGAGGCAACGGGGACCGTCGATGGCATGATTGGTGGCCAAGTCATGGATCTGGAGGCCGAGGAGCACAAACCGACAGCAGAACTGGTAGAAGCGATTCATCGCGCCAAGACGGGGGCGTTGATTCGGGTCAGCCTGGTAACCGGCGGGATTTTTGCATGCGGCACGTCCGATGACATCGGTCGATTGCAAATGTTTGGACGCAAAGCTGGACTGGCATTCCAGATTACCGACGATGTGCTGGATATGACACAGGACTCCTCCCAGTTGGGGAAGACGGCTGGCAAAGACGTGGCGAGCGAAAAGGCAACATGGCCCGCAGTGTTTGGAGTAGAGCAGAGTATGAAGGACGCGAAGCGATTCATCGACGAGGCGTTCGCCCAACTGGAACACTACGGGAAGCGCGCGGATCGATTGAAGGCGGTGGCACTTTATCTGGTGGAGCGGCAAAACTGATGGCGATCACAGAGGAAGACGTATTGAACGCACTCAGAGACTGCTACGATCCGGAGGTGCCCGTTAACATCGTCGACCTGGGGTTGATTTATGGTGTGAAGGTGACCCCAGACCCAAACTCCAAACCCGCCTTTCCCAGGCAGCGAGTCGAAGTCGAAATGACGATGACATCGCGGGGCTGCCCATCTCACGTGCAGATCACGGAACAGGTACGGAATCGCCTGGCGGGCATTCCGGAAGTCAGCGGGGCTGCCGTGACCGTGGTATGGGAACCTGCCTGGACCCCTGAACGCATCAGCCAGAAAGCACGGGAACAGCTGGGTATCGGTTGATCGTCAGGGCCGCACGACCTTTTCGACTACCGTCCGCAGCTTGTCGCCCTGGACTGTCAGTTCGCCGACAAACTTCTCAAAGCGGGTCAGCATGTTGTGGCCGTTATCAAGATAGTTGGGGATGTCGTTCCAGACCTTCTTGACGCCTTCAGGGTCTTCGATCAGGGCGAAGAGCGTTCCGGCCGCAGCTACAACTAAGCCAGCCTTGCGCCGGCCGGAAGCCAGCAAAACAGCTCCGGTCACCAACGACCCTGCAGCCACAGTGCGTACCCAGTTCTTATCCCATCCCTGGCCTACTAAGCGGCTTCCCTGGCGTTTCAGGCGGTCCGTTGTGTCCTCTACGGTCGATGCCACCTGCTGCGGAATGTGTGTGATTCCCATCTTTATCTCTCTTTCGCGATGCACTGTTCGTTATAGATGCGCGGAATGGCTCAATCAAGATCGAAATCGCGCAACGGGCGCTCGTCGCTGGGCGTCTCCCTGGCTTTGCGCAACGCTTCCTCGAAGCGCTTGTCGAACAGTTGTTGTTTGTTTTTTTCAGCCTCTACCGATTGCCGGAAAATGTCTTCTTTGCGGACATCCTGCTCCCGCATGGCCTTGGCGGCGGACTCAAAGTCCTCAAACATACGTTTACGGGGCGCCGGGGTGTGGGAGAGAATCGCTTTTGTCTCAGGGTCGACCTTGAGGATCGCCCCACAATCGGGACAGATAACATCAAATGGCTGAACCGGCTTGGACTTCATAACTGCAAACATTCTAAAACATTTAGCAATGACCTGCCGGGGCTACAGCAGGCGCCTCTTTGCGCCGCGGGCGGGTAATTTTTAGGAGGGAAGAGAGCTGGGTTCAGGGGGCTTGGCGGCCGGGGATTGGGGAAAATTGAAACTTACAACCAGAGGGCTTTGTGGCCAGGACACTGCTGTCCCGCCTGCTCGACCAGCAAATGAGAAAGATCGTCGTAGCGAGACAGAAACCAGGCTGCGCCCAGTATGCGCTCTTGCGGATGGCGGTCCGGAAACAAATTGAGCGCAATCAAGCCGGCATCCCGGCTCAGGGACTGGTTCTGGCGGAGTTCATAATTGGCTGCCAGCCGGCGCATCCGGTTCATCTGATAGCGCATTTTGGAGCTGCTCACGTCCGCCGCCCGTCCCAAGCCGGGGTCGAGCGAATGCATATACGTGGCCAGCGCCGAGAGCTCGGTGTCAAGCGCATTGCCGGCGGCCGCGAGCTTGCGCTTGCCGACAACAGAAATAGAGCGCGCGCCCAAGCGTTGGGACAACTCCAGGGGATCCTTCAGGGCGCTCTGGATTACATCGGGCAACGAAACTTCATGCCTGGCAAGCAGAGCTGCGATGGCTGGCTCGATAAGTGTAGCCGACAAGCGGGGAAGCACCGGTGTGGTGCGGCCGAGGATCCGGTCGTAAAGTACCTGCGACTGAGCGAAATAGGCCACTTCGGCTGGCCCGCCAATGTATGCGGCTGTGGGTAGGATTGAGTCCTGAAAGATAGGACGGAGCAGGGCGTTAGGACTGAGCCGCTCGGGTGTTTCATCGAGTACGGCGAGCAGTTCCTGCGTGGAGTAGTGCTGGCGAGCAGCCTGCCATGAACCGTCAGTCGCCCGACGCAGCGGAACCCGAGCTCCGGACTCATTATCAAAGAGAAAAAGCAGGCTCGATGACGGCGACACCAACACCTGTGAGTGATAACCTGCCGCAGCCAGCTGCTGGTCGCGATCGGTGAGCGCGACGCGCAATTCATCCGCGCGGACGACCGCCTGGCGCAGAACGTCTCTTCCCAGAGTATGGAATCCGCGGGCAGCGGCATCTACAACGATCAAACCGTGGGCAGCAAAGACACTGGAAATAAGCCGTCCGAAAGCCTGCCCCAAAGTCTGGCCCGGGCGATAGCAGGCCACAAGCTGATCGAGGAAAGGGCCCGGACCGAGAATCTCCGCCGCCTGTTCCAACAGGCCTTCGATACTGTTTCCCAAAGTCAGAGAACCGACGGCCGCGGTATTAACACTCGTGGAACCCAGACTGAGTTTGCTCAATTCGTGCCGGTTGGGAAAGGTGACGTGATCTGCTTCGGCCAGGTCATGGTCTTCCGTCGCCAGCCAGAAAATCGGAACATGCGGTGTGCCGGCAACGGAAGCATCCTTGGCTTTCCGAATTGCCGTTGCTGCTTTGAGTATGGTGAAGAGCGGACCACCAAACAAGGTCACTTGCTGACCTGTAACCACCGCGCCTGCGCCGCCGCGAAGCCGGGCGATGTTTTCGAAAACCGCATCCGAAGCGGCCAAAGACCGGTTCTGCTGCTCCAGCAGGTCGCACAGCGTCTCTCGCTGCGCAGGCGCGAGCACCGGCTGCGGGGCCATCCAATCGGTGGAGTAGGCGCTGGCGGCATAAAACGGCGCAAGCGCTTCGCGCCTATCCGCAAAATCCAGAAACAGCTTGCTCAGCCCGGGCAGAATCGCTATGGGGTAGCACTCGGTTTTTCCTTGCTCTACCGCCATGCGCATCCCCCTCGCCTGTTGTAGTTTCTCATCATTTCCGCTTAAGCGACGCACGGAGCGCTTTCCTGCGGGGCGCCGGAAACGCCTCGAGCGCATACCGCGCCAATGACCGATACACGTCCGCCAAGATAGGATGGGGCTCGAGGGCCTGAAGATGCAGGCGAATTGTCTGCACATCTCCGCGAGCGATGGGCCCGCTGAAGCTCCGCCGGTCCCCCTTGAGGAAAAAGTTGTCCAATGTGGCCCGGGCAATGGGCTCAATGACTTGCTGCGCCTGCCTGAGATTCAAACCGGCTCGGGCAGCCAGCTCTTTCGCCGCTGCCAGGTGAGCGACCAGCAATGGAGAAGACATCGTTCCCGCGAGATGGTAGAGCGTTTTGCTCCCTGCCTGAATGTCAAAAGGGCGGCCACCTATGCAGCGGACTATTGCGTGTAGCGCACGGCGGTTTGCAGCCTCTGCCTCCACGCCAAACGGCACATCTTGCAACGAGACCGGTGTGCGGCTGGGAAAGCTCATCATCGGATGAATGCCGGCCACCAGGGCGCCTGCGCGCGCAGCCACGCGAAGAGCTTCTACGTTTAGCGCACCACTCGAGTGGACGACAATTTTTCCTTGAAGACCACGCGGACGAGCCCGCTTCACCAGGCGGTCAGCCATTGGAGTAATCGCCGAGTCCGGCACGCAGAGCCAAAGGACATCGGCTTCCAGCCGGGCACGATCAAGAGTGACAAGCGGTAAATCGCGAGCCCACTCTCTTCGGTTCGCAGAAGAGCGCAGGCGGGGGACGATGATTTCGTCGAGCTGCATTCCGGCTTGAATGACTGCGTACGCCAGCGAACTACCCCAATTACCCAGTCCAATGATGCAAAGCTTCCGCTGCATCCCCGGATGGTACTTTAAAACTGTCCAAGTAACCTAAAGGAGTGGCATGGCGAAAAAGGCATCGGTCAAGCGCGATGTGAAAGTGATCTCCTCGAAAAAGAGCTATGAAGGCCCTCTTTTCAGCGTATATACCGATCGGGTTTTAGAAAATGGCCGAAAGATAACTCGCGACGTCATTCGGCACAACGGTTCCGTCGTCATAGTGGCGATCGACGATTCGAAGAGCTCACGAGACCCAATGATCGTGATGGAACGGCAGTACCGGCACGCGGCACGAGAATTTCTCCTGGAGGTTCCCGCCGGAAAACTGGAGGCGGGAGAGAGCGCTATCGCAGGCGCGAAGCGCGAGTTGCTGGAAGAGACCGGCTTCAAGGCGAAGCGCTGGCGAAAAATGGTCCGCTATTTTGCCAGCCCGGGCTTTCTCGGCGAATGGATGCAAGTGTTTGTCGCGGAAGGCCTGACACGCGGCGACGCTCAGCCAGAGTACGATGAACAACTCGAAATCGAGATGGTTTCGCTTTCGACTCTGCTCGGCATGATCGAGGCGGGCAAGATCTATGACGGTAAGACACTGATTTCAGTCATGCTTTTTGACCGACTTCATCGGGCGGCGAAGAAAACGCGCAGAAAATAGAACCGGCCCTGTCACTGCCCGGCAAGCCGCCCAGAATTCGCGAGACTTTTGAGGAAAACCAAACGTCACTCTGATGCGTCTGTAAAAAAGAGCAGTTGTTCTCTCACGCTCGATCCGCATCAAGGAAGGTCGACAGGCTAGTGGCTCAATATAAAGGCAAAGTCAAGTGGTTCAACAACGCGAAGGGTTACGGCTTTATCGGCCGGGACGACGGACCCGACGTGTTTGTGCACTACAGCGCGATTCAACTCGATGGATACAAGAGCTTAAAAGAAGGCGACGAAGTGGAGTTCGATATCGTTCAGGGGCAAAAAGGACCTCAAGCCGATTCCGTAACTCGCGTTCGTGAGGTAGCCTGAGCCAAACAGAATAAACAGTGCTGGGCTTTGAGCCGAGCGGGTTTCTCGGAAGCGATCGTCTTGGTCCCCGAGTTGCCCCTCGGCATCTGTCCGTCAAATGATTTAATGTGCCTTGGATGGATAACAAATCCATTGCACAACTATTGGGAGAAACCGCCGATCTGCTGGAGATCGCGGCGGGGGATCCGTTTCGTATTCGCTCTTACCGCCGCGCAGCTGAGGCGGTAGAGAACAGCACCGAACAACTCAGTTCCCTCATCAGTGAGCCTGCCAGGCTTCTCGCCATCCCGGGAATCGGCAAGGGCATGGCGACGAATATCCAGGAAATTGAAACCCGCGGCAGCCTCAAGCTGCGCGATGAGCTTCTGACCAAATACCGGCCATCCATGCTGGAATTGCTCAAGCTTCCCGGCATGGGTCCCAAAACCGTTGCCTTGCTGTGGGAAGCGCTGCAGGTCGGCGATATAGAACAGTTACAGGCTGCAATCGAAGCGGGCAAGTTGGCGGAGTTGCCCCGCTTCGGACAGAAGTTGATCGAAAAGCTGTCCCGCGGTATCACTGAATACCGTAAGAACAGCGGCCGGTTCCTGCTCGACGATGCCCAGGCGGCGGCCGAACGAGTCACGCTCTACCTGCAACAATTCCCGGGGGTTACACAGGTCATGCCCGCCGGCTCCCTGCGTCGTGGCCGGGAAACGGTCGGCGACCTGGACCTTCTAGTGACGGGCCCCGCGTGCGCGGAAGGATCAGTTGCCGCGGCCGTTGAGTACACGGCAGCCTATCCACCCATCGTCGAGCTGCTAGCCAAGGGTCAGAACAAAGTCAGCTTTCGTTTACGCGGCGGCTTACAGGTGGACGTTCGCTTGCTACCGGAGGCTTGCTACGGCGCAGCCCTGCAGTACTTTACGGGCTCGAAAATGCATAACGTTTCGCTCCGCCAGCGCGCCCTGAAGCGCGGCTACACTTTGAGCGAGTACGCGTTGGCGCGCCTGGACAACGGCGCCGTGGTTGCAGCGGCTTCGGAAGAGCAAATATACGGCGCTCTCGATCTGGATTGGATTCCTCCCGAGCTGCGCGAGAACCAGGGCGAGTTGGAAGCTGCCGCGGAACATCGGCTGCCACGGCTTATCGAAACAGCAGATGTGCGCGGCGATACACACATGCACACCGTGGCGACGGATGGCCGAAACACCATAGAGGAAATGGCGGAAGCGGCGATCTCGCGCGGTTACGAATACATTGCCATTACCGATCATTCCAAGAATCTGGCTATGGTCAACGGCCTCGACGATCAACGGGCACTCGAGCACATCGCCCGGATACGCGACGCCGACAATCGCATGCAGGGCCGCATCCGTGTGCTGGCCGGCATCGAGGTAGACATCCTCGGCGATGGAGAGATCGATCTTTCAAACGAAGTGCTAGCCCAGATGGACGTGGTGATTGCCAGCGTTCACTCTCTTTTCCAGCAGCCCAAGGAACAAATGACGGAGCGCCTGCTCAGGGCTTTGGAGAATCCTCACATCAAGATTCTGGGTCATCCGACCGGGCGTCTCTTGCTGCGCAGAGACGGCTACGAAATGGATTTGACCACGGTGCTGAAGGAGGCGGCAAAACTCGGGGTCGCGGTCGAACATAATGCGTATCCGGACCGGCTTGACTTGTGCGATATCGATTTACGAAGAGCCCGGGAACTGGGTTGCAAAATCGTAATCAATACTGATTCGCATCACACCAGCCACCTGGACGCGATGCAATATGGAGTTCGGCAACTACGGCGCGCGTGGCTCACGAAAGACGATGTACTGAATACAAAGCCGCTGGATGCATTCCTGGCTGGATTGCGTCCAGGGTGACTTTTGTGAGGCGCTGCCACGGCACGCCGGGGCAGGCAGGTTGACGACGCTGTGGAGGGGTTTAACGACATCCAGCTGAGTCAGCAAAACACCAAAGGTTAGAAGTCTTGGGCTGTCGCACCGCCGGTTGGTTAAA
>Ga0335073_10016516_pt1 | contig 10309 bp, 11 predicted proteins | sample Lox_Sample_22_FD_207093 | JGI IMG/M metagenome (GOLD analysis project Ga0335073, IMG submission 207093) | Soil microbial communities from Loxahatchee National Wildlife Refuge, Florida, United States - Lox_Sample_2.2 | ecosystem: Environmental > Terrestrial > Soil > Wetlands | place: USA... | reverse complement strand
CGGACGCGTGCCCCGCTACAAGCATCTGCGTGTCGCCGCGCTCGATCGCGAAGCCACGCCGATCGAGATCGTCGCGACGGACTTTCACGCGCGCGTCATCCAGCACGAGACCGATCATTTGAAGGGCGAGGTCTACCTGGATCGGATGCCCGATCTGAAGTCGCTCGGCTTCCTGCAGGAGCTGCAGCGCTTCGTATTTAACAAGTGATTGCTACTTGGGCGGATTGGGTGGCTCCAGCACCGGCATCTTGCCCGTCGCCTTGAAGGTTGCGATCGCCTTGCGCAACTCGTCGTTCTGCGCCGCCAGCGCGGTCTGCTCGCTCTGTACTTTGTTAAGCGCGTTCTTGAGGTTCTCGTTTTCGCTCTGAAGGCCAGCGATCTTCTGATTGAGCGTATCGATTTGCTGGGTCTGCTGCTCGGCTCGAGTGCGATAACTCTGCGACATCAGGAAAAAGACCACCGCCGCAATAATCGCGGCAACGATAAATCCGATCAGCACTCGACCCATGCCCTAAAAGATACGGCAGCCCAGGACGATCGCCAAATTCTAAAATCGCCAACCGGTGCCAATAATTTGCCTGCGATTTCTGTTACGAGACCGAGCCAGAAAAATGAATTGACTTCGTCGCGGATGCGTCAATAGAATGCGCGAGTATTGCTATTTTCGTCGGGCGCGATTTGCGAGAAATAGGAAATTATGCTTAAGGCGGGCGAATCGGCCAGCGCCATCGGGCGCATATTTCGCGCAAATCCGCGGATGCTACCTTCATGATCGAGGTCCAGGGACTCACCAAATACTTCGGCACCACACGCGCCGTTAACAACGTCTCCTTCAAGGTCGAAAAGGGCGAAATTATCGGATTGCTGGGTCCCAACGGCTCCGGCAAGACGACGATCATGCGCATCCTGACGGGCTTTTTCCCCCCGACCACCGGCAAGGCTCTCATCGGCGGCCTCGACGTCGCCGAGCATTCGCTCGAGACGCGCCGCCGCGTCGGCTACCTGCCGGAGAACATGGTGCTCTATCCCGACCTCAGCGTCTCCTCGATGCTCGACTTTGCCGCGCGCGTGCGCGAGCTCGATACGCGCACGGCCAAGGCGCGAATCGATTTCGCCACCGAGACCTGCGGCCTCAAGGACGTGCGCCGCAAGCTGATCGGCAAACTTTCCAAGGGCTATCGCCAGCGCGTCGGAATCGCGCAGGCGATCCTGAGCGATCCTGAGGTTCTTATCCTCGATGAACCCACGGTCGGCCTCGACCCGCGTCAGGTGGTGGAGATTCGCGATCTGGTCCGCTCGCTTGCGGGCCGTTCGACCGTGCTGCTGTCGACGCACATCCTGCCCGAGGTCACCATGACCTGCCGCCGCGTGGTGATTATCGATCGCGGCAACATCGTCGCGCAGGACACTCCCGAGCAGCTCACCGCGAAGCTGCAAGGTACCGATCAGACGATCGTCACGGTGTCGGGACCGGCGCCCGCGGTGCGCGAGGCGCTCAGCGCCGTGCGCTTCGTCGATCGCCTGCAGGACCGCCCCGCCGAGGTCGGTGCCGACGGCTCATGCAGCTTCATCGCGTACTCCAGCGGCCATGCCGAGGAAGTTCGCTCGGCGCTTGCCGCCTGCGTCGTGCAGCACGGATGGGGTCTGCTCGAAATCAAGCCGATGGCGCTCAGCCTCGAAGACCTCTTCATGCGCCTCGTCACCAAGGAAGATCGGGTTTAGGGCGGCCGCCTGAATCCTGGAGTCAAGCAATGTCCAATGGAGCAGCGACACTCGAAGCCGCGCGAGCTGCCGGCGATACCCGGCGCGCCGCCACTGCGGTCGCGCGAACGGGATTCTCGTTCGGCCGGATGCTGGCGGTGACGCGCAAGGAGCTGCGAACCTACTTCGCGTTCCCTCTGGTGTACATCGTGTCGGGAATTTTCGCGCTGCTGGGCGGATGGTACGCGTGGACCGATCTGAACTTCTTCATCACGATCGCGTTCGGCAAGGACATCATTCAGAACTATTGGTCGTTGCTCTTCACCGATCTGCGCCTACTCTTCATCCTGACGTTGCCGTTCATCACGATGCGCTCGTTTGCCGAGGAGCGCCGCCTCGGCACCGTCGAGCTGCTTTACACCTATCCGCTGCGCGACGGAGAAATCCTGGGCGGCAAGTTTCTCGCTTCCGCAGTTATCTTCCTGCTGATGCTGGCGCTCACGGTCCTCTATCCGGCACTGCTCTACGCCATTCATCATTTTCCGCTCTTCCCACTGGTCGCGGGTTATCTCGGACTCGTCCTGCTCGGATTCTCATTCCTGGCGTTCGGGCTTTTCATTTCGTCGCTATGCGAGAGCCAGGTCGTGGCGGGCATCGCAACGATTGCGCTGCTGCTCTTTCTGTGGATCCTCAACTGGAACGAAGCGGGTTTCGAGACCGGGACGATCGATATCATCCGGCGTTTTTCGCTGTTTGACCAATTCGGCGGATTCGCCAAGGGCGTGATCGACCTCGACCACGTGAGCTACTTCGTCTTTTTCATCATCTTCTTCATGTTCCTGACGCTGCGCTCGATGGAGGCACGTAAGTGGACCGGCCGCAGGTAACCAACGCGTCCGGCAGCGGACGCGTTTCACTCTGGAAGAACTACCTGATCCTCGTTTACACGGCGGTGGCGCTCGCGGCGCTGCTCGGCGTGATCAACGCGATCATCAGTATCCACAATGTGAAGTGGGACCTGACGCCGGAAAAGCGCTTCTCACTATCTGACTTCGATAAGCGCGTGCTGGGCGGCCTGACGCATCCGGTAAAGGTGATGGCGTTCGTGCGCACCGAGGATCCCGCGTACCTCGAGCTCGCGGACCTGCTCTTCCAGGCGGCGGCATTCACGCCGCGGCTCACCTACCAGGTTATCGACGTCAACAAGGCACCCGGCATGGCGCGCGAGTACGGAATCAACAGCTACGGCGAGGTGGTCGTCGAATCTGAAGGACGGCGGCGCGACTTCGACAATGCGCGCTCGGAGCTGCTGATCCCGGCGATCCTGCAAATCTCGCAGGACCAGACCAAGCATATCTACTTCACCGTCGGCCACGGCGAGCGCGACCTCTTCGACACCGATCGCAACACGGGATACTCGCAGTGGCGCAACCTGCTCCAGCAGAACAACTACGAAATCGACAACGTATCGCTCTTCGCGAGCGGTGTTCCCGATGACTGCAAGGTCCTGATCTCGCTCGGCCCCAAGAAGGACTTCCTGCCCGAGGAGATCGCGGCCCTGCAGAAGTATCTCGCCAAGGGCGGCCATTTCATCGTGATGATCGATCCGTTCGGCTCGCCGTCGCTCGTCGACACGATGAAGAAGTATTACCTGAACTTCAGTTCGCAGGTGCTCGTCGATCCTGCCTACCGCCTGAGCGCAGGAGAAATTCTAACGACCCAGGTTCCGTTGCGCTCGACTGATAACGCGATCAGCCGCGCGATGACGGCGCCCGCAGTGTTCTCGCTCGCGCGCGGCGTGTTTATCACCGGCAAAGTTGGAGATGCGGCCCCGGACAATCTCCAGCTCGCGATGGAGACGCCGTTCCTCGAGTCCTCGCATGAAAGCTGGGCCTCGGGAGATGACAAGGCGCTGACCACCGGTATCACGAACTATCAGGACGGCCGCGATCTCAAGGGTCCGATTCCGATCGGTTCGGAAGTCGATTTCACGCCAGCCGCGAATCCGCACGTCCCGCTGATGAACATGACGCGCATCGTAGGCTTCGGCAGCTCGGCATTCGTATCGAATCAGTTCATCGAGATGCTGAGCAACCAGGAGCTGGCGGTCGGCGTCGTTAATGAGCTCGCCGGCGACGAAATGCTGATGGCGAGCCGCGAGCGCCTGGCCAAGACCGACACGGCGGGCTTTTACATAACTGACGCGCAATCGCATACGCTTCTCATTCTGGCGTCGGTCGTCGAGCCGCTCCTGCTGTTCTTTATCGGCACCGCAGTCTTCGCCCGCAGGAGGTTCTTCGCGTGAGCACGCGCCCCGCGATTCTCTACACCATCGCGTTTTTCATCCTGCTGCCGTTCTATATGTGGGATCGGCCGACGATTACGCCGGTCACGCTCAAGGACACGCAGGAGAGCTTGCTCAAGCTCGATGCGATCGATTCGGTCGAAGTGAGCCGCGGCAACGAGTCGCTCAAGTTTCAGATGATTACCGATCTGAAGCGCTTCGAAGTTGTAGAGCCGCAGGGCAAGTTCATCCCGCAGGACCTGATGAACGCGCTGGCGCAATTGCTGATCACGCAGAAACAGGTCGAAGTGGTGGCAGAGAACTCGCAGGATTTGCGGCAATTCGGCCTCGATCAACCGAGTTCGACGATGACGGTGCAAGGTCCCGGTCAACCGGCGATCAAGCTGTCATTCGGCGCAGAAAATCCGACCCACACTGCGATCTACGCGAAGATCGAAGGCCGCCCGCAAGTCTTCCTGCTCGGCAAGAACATCGACTACTACGACGCGTTGATGTTCCAATGGGTAGAAGGCAAACAAGGCAAGAACGCGTAGCGGACCTTCGCTGCCGAGTCTGCCCACGGTGTTCCTAGACGGAATGCCCACCGCGCGGATAGAAATCAATCCGGCCGTGATGCAGGGTAAACCCGTAATTCGGGGGACACGCATCACTGTGGAACTGATCCTGCGCAAACTCGCCGAGGGTGAGAGCGAAACCGAACTCTTGGAGGACTACCCTCACCTGAAGCCCAAGACATCCGCGCCGCAATCGCTTACGGCGCAGCAAGCGTCTCGCACGAGGAGATAGTCCTTCTCCCGAAAACGAAATCCAATCGATCCTGACCGGTGCGTTTCCTGGCGACGAGAGTTGCGCGCGACAAGTAGTTCGTGCGCTGCGTTTGGCAGGCCACGATGTTTTTGCGATCGCGGAGTCCCAATCCGGGATTTCTGACGACGCTGTGCTCCAACCGACACTCGAGGAAGAGCGCGTGCTGATCACCGAGGACCGTGATTTTGGTCAGCTGGGGTTTTCGCGCCGATTACCTTCCGCAGGAGTGATCTTTCTCAGATTCCCCGCGAATTCTCGCGGCATGAAACCGTCTACACTAGTCGAGGCAATCACAAAACTGGGAAGACGACTCAGAGGTGGCTTTGCGGTTATCGAGCCGGGGAGAGTTCGAGTGGCGATGCAGCCAAAAAACTGACTTTGCGAACCCCATTCCGATCTTCGTGCTTTCAACTCACCTCTGATTTGGCATACGATTGGCCCATCGTGATGCTTCAGTTGCCAGCGCGCGAAACATTCGTGATTCAGGGGGCCAGGCGATTTCTCAGTTAGCTACCGACGACTCGCTCGAACTCCACTTCGACGACCCACGGCTTTTCACCGATCTGCTCGGACAGCATGATGCCCATGTCCGTACCGTAGAGCAGGCGCTTGGCGTCAGAATCGGCGTCAGCGGCACGGCGCTGCGCATCTCGGGCGCGCACGCCGACCAGGCCCTTGCGGGCAAGGTGTTTGGCGAACTCTACGATCTGCTCAAACGGAGCTACCCGGTCTATCCGAGCGACGTCGAATACGCCGTGCGCATCCTGCGCGCCGATCGCAACGCCGAACTCAAGGACATCTTCCTCGATACCATTTACGTCTCGGCGCACAAGCGCGTCATCTCGCCGAAGAGCGTCAACCAGAAAGTCTATATCGACGCGATCCGCGCCCATGACATCGTCTTCGGTATCGGTCCCGCCGGGACAGGCAAGACCTACCTCGCGATGGCGATGGCGCTGGCGGCGCTGATGAAAAACCAGGTGACGCGGATGGTGCTGTGCCGGCCCGCGGTCGAAGCCGGTGAGAAGCTCGGCTTCCTGCCCGGCGATCTGGCTGAGAAAGTGAATCCCTATCTGCGGCCGCTCTACGATGCGCTCCATGACATGGTCGATTTCGATCGCGCGCGGCGGATGCTCGAGCGCGGCACGATCGAAGTCGCGCCGCTGGCCTTCATGCGCGGCCGCACGCTCAACGATTCGTTCATCATCCTCGACGAGGCGCAAAACACGACTTCCGAGCAGATGAAGATGTTTCTGACGCGGCTCGGCTACAACTCCAAGGCCGTCATCACGGGTGATATCACGCAGATCGATCTGCCGAGCGGCAAGCTCTCCGGCCTCAAGGAAGCTCGCATCGTGCTCGGCAGCTCCGAGGGTATCAAGTTCGTGTACTTCACCGATCGCGACGTCGTGCGCCACCGCCTGGTGCAAAAAATCATCAACGCCTACGAATCGTTCAACACCGAGGGCCCCGCCCAGCCCGGCGACAAAGACGGCAACCCTCAAGGCTGACGCGCGTGGCCGTGGAATTCCGATGCGCCACGGCGCGCGGACGCGCGTATGCCTCGCGCCTGCGTGCCGACGCGGAGCGCCTGCTCGATCTGACGCGCGTTGAGCATTGCGAACTGTCGCTGACTCTCACATCGGACCGCGCGATCCGCGCGCTCAATCGTGATTTTCGCGGCAAAGATGCGCCAACCGACGTGCTCTCGTTCTCGCAGCTTGAAGTGGCCGGGGCCGAGCCCGAAAAGCTGCCTGAGATTCCTGACGTCGACAGTTCTCCCCTCGGCGATGTCGTGATTTCGATCGATACCGCGCTCGCGCAAGCCCGCGAATATCGCATCGCTCCCGCAGCGCGTCTCAGGACTCTGCTAGTGCATGGATTCCTGCATCTGCTCGGCTACGATCATGAACGCTCGCCGGCAGAGGCGCGCAAGATGTTCGCGCGTCAACGCCGCCTGGAAGCTCGCCTCGCGTCAATTCCAGCCAGGCAACGCCGCGCCGCCTTGTCACGATGAAGCCGCGCGAACTCGCTCTGCCCTCGGCACCGATGCTCACGCATTTCACGCGCGCGGCGAAGAATGCGTCGGCGCTCGACAACCTGATCGCGATCATCGAGCAAGGCGTCGTGAAAGGCGCGCGGCGCATGATTCGCGGACGGCGTGCCGTGGTGAGCCTCTTCGATGCGCCCTTCGATGAGCTCGGACCGCTGCTCGATCGGCGTAATCGGCGGCGCTACGAGCCGTTCGGGATCGCGATCGACAAACGCTATGCTTTCAAACATGGCGCCCGTCCCGTCATCTACCTTCCGCTGCACGAGGCGATGGAACTCCTCGCGCCCGACGAACGCTGGCGCGTCGTGACTATCGAGATGGATCGCACGCCCGCAATTGATTGGACACACGAGCGCGAGTGGCGCCTGGCCGGCGATCTCGTGCTCGAGCCGCGATGCTTCTCGGCCCTGGTCGCGAGCTGGCGCGACGCCGACGCAATCTTCGAACACTTCGACGGCCATCCGCCGTGCGCCGGCGTCATTCCGCTCGACGCGATCTTCGGGCAGTTTGTTTAGATATGTCTTCTAACGCGGCTTCGCGCACTGCTCTTGTGGTCGCCAGCGGCCTCGCGCTCGCGCTGGCATTTCCGAAATTCGAGGTGAGCCTGCTGGCGTGGGTTGCGTTCGTGCCGTTCTTCTACGCGATCGACGGCGAGTCGATGCGGCGCGTGCTCGCATGGTCGTGGCTGCAGGGCCTCGCCGCTTTCACCGGCTCGCTCTACTGGATTCCGATTCCGCTGCACGATTTTGCCGACGTGCCGTTCGCCCTCGCGATCATTCCGCTGATGCTGCTGGCGGGGATCATGGCGATTTACACCGGGATCGCGCTGTCGTCGGGCGAGTACATCGCGCGCCGCCTCAGGCTGCCGCGTCCGCTCACGATGCCGCTCGCGTGGGCGGCGCTCGAATGGGTTCGCACCTATTTTCCGATCGGCTTTCCGTGGAACCTGCTCGGCTACACGGCCTATCGCAATAGCGTCCTGATTCAGTTCGCCGAGTTCACCGGAGTCTATGGCGTCGGCGCGCTGATCATCTTTTTCAACGCGGTCGTTTACGAGGTCGCGTTCCGCCGCACCAGCCATCGTGCGCAGACTATCAGCCTCGGCGCGCTCACGGGCACGATGGCGCTCGTGTTCGCCTTCGGCATCTGGCGCACCGGCAATATCAAGGAGGCGGTTTCGTCGGGCACGTTCCGGGTCGCGATGGTACAGGGCGATATCCCGCAGTCGATCAAGTGGGATCCGAACTTCCTACCCCAGAGCTTCAAGGTCTACGAAGATGAAACCGTCGATGCTGCCCGGCGCGGCGCCGACCTCGTTGTCTGGCCCGAGGCCGCGGCGGCATTTCTTTTCCAGCCTGACGAAAATTATCCAGCCGACTACCTGCCCGACGCGGCTTATCGGCAAACGCTCCTGACGCTCGCGAAGAACACCAGCACCCCGATCCTCTTCGGCGCGCCTGCTCTCGCAACCGATGGGCAGGAGGGCTTCTACAATCGCGCCTACTTCGTCTCGGCCGCGGGCCAGGTCGAAGGCCATTACGACAAGATGGTGCTGGTGCCGTTCGGCGAGTATGTCCCGGCGCGCAAGCTGTTCGGCTTCATCGTCAATCGCGTGGTGAAAGGGTTCGGCGACATGATCCCGGGCGATAAACAAACGCTCTTCGATTTCAAGGGCGCCAAGCTCGGCGTGCTCATCTGTTACGAAAGTATCTTCCCGGATTTGACGCGGCGCGAAGTGAAGGACGGCGCCGACGTGCTGGTGAACATCACCAATGACGCGTGGTACGGCGAAAGCTCGGCGCCCTTCCAAGCACTCGCGATGGCGACGATGCGCTCGGCAGAAACGAAAGTGCCGATGGTCCGCGTCGCCAATACCGGAATCAGCGCGATCATCGATCCAACCGGCAATATCAATTTTCCAACGCCGCTCTTCAAACGCGGCACCGAGATCGAGTCGGTAACCTGGCGCCCCGAGCGCACGGTTTACACGATGATCGGCGACACCTTCGCCGAGACCTGCCTGCTCCTGACGATCGCAGGTCTGCTGCTGGGCCGCTTTCGCCCCCGCCCCGCCGAGCTAGTGGTCGAAGCGCCAATCAAGTCCCGCGCCCCCAAGCTATCCTCCAACGGCCGCGCCTAGCAGCAACCGTATTGGGAAACCGCGCCCAGGAGGGGAGAAAAGGGAGCAGTAGTGGAGATGAGCGCAGGCGTTTGCCAGTGGGTTTTGTTGTGAAGCATGGCGTTGAGAATGACGAGGAATTTGCGCATGCAGGCGGTGAGCGCGGGCTTGGCGTGTTTACCATTGGCGCGCAGCCGCAGATAGAAGGTTCTGAGGGTGGGATTGCAGCGAACTCCCGCCACCGTTGCCATGTACAAGACGCGCCGGACCTGAGCGCGTCCACCCCAGATACAGCGGCTGCCGCGCATGCTTCCACTGTCGCGGTTAAATGGGGCCAGACCGGCCAGTGCGGCGATCTGCTTGCGGTTAAGCATTCCGAGTTCAGGCAGCTGTGCGAGCAGAGTACTGGAGAGCACCTTGCCGACGCCGGGCATCGAACGCAGCAACTCGTCGCGCTCGCGCCACAGGGGCGTATTGCGGATCAACTCGCCGAGTTCATCGTCGAACGCCGAAAGTCGCTTTTCTAACCACCGGATGTGCTCATCGATGCTGCGGTGTAAAACCTTTGGGCCTCGGGCCCGGCGATTCTTCTCCGCCGTTAGCATCTCGACCAACTGGCGCCGCCGGCTAACCAGTGCTTCGAGCGCCTGGGCCTGTTCGTCGGCTAACGGCCGTGCTTCTGGTCGAACCGCTTCACCGAACCGCGCCAGCACTTCGGCATCGAGCCGGTCGGTCTTGGCCAGTCTGCCGGTGGCACGGGCAAAGTCTCGCACTTGGCGTGGATTAACTATCGCCACTGCGATCCCCGCAGCCGCCAGTGCGCTGGCGACAGGCGTTTCCAAGCCACCGGTCGCTTCAAGAATAACAAAGTCAGCCGGCCCGAGCTGGCTGACTAAATCCCTGATACCGACCTCGTCATTAGCCACTGTAAAAGCCTTTGCGGCGGACCCGATAAACACGTCCAGTGCCGCCTTGGCGACGTCGATACCGACAAACCGTCTCACCTCTTCCATGCTCCACCCTCCTCAGCGCGGCTTGCCCCGCCTTGCAATCCGGGATTTTCTTCCCTCACAACCGTTCGGGCTAAGCGCTAGAGGTGGTGCGGCGACCTTCGCTGCTAGACGGGATCTCTGTCCCAAGGGTGCACCGGCCTGCTGCACCACCAACTCTGATTCTTTTACCACTTCGTCAACATACAAGGATGCTGGACTTGTTACCTGCCATATCGTTTAGGACGTGCGGACAGTATGCGCACTTCGATCAGATTGCTTGCGCCCGTCGCGCTAAAGAAGAGTCTGCCAAGGCAGCGGCTCCGAGCGGGACA
>Ga0335073_10016515_pt1 | contig 10309 bp, 12 predicted proteins | sample Lox_Sample_22_FD_207093 | JGI IMG/M metagenome (GOLD analysis project Ga0335073, IMG submission 207093) | Soil microbial communities from Loxahatchee National Wildlife Refuge, Florida, United States - Lox_Sample_2.2 | ecosystem: Environmental > Terrestrial > Soil > Wetlands | place: USA... | reverse complement strand
GGCCGGCGCCTGGAGATGGCGCTTCCCGAAGGCCTGGTTGATCTCAACATCCCTGAGAACTGAGCGGGAAGGGGAACGCCTGCGTCTGTGCTGAAAGGCCTTCGTGCGGAAGACGCGAAATCTCTTTGTGCCTCCCGCGATATATGCTTAAGAGCGAAACAGCGCTAAAGTTTTGGCCGCGCAATGTATCGGGCGGGACGAATTCCCCATCGATCTGGCGATCGGGCATCGATCGAGGAGCAAGTTGGCAGCTATGAAAGCAATGCGTCCCGAGAATGCAATTGTCCCGGCTGTGTCGGCCGCTTTGCTTTTGCTGGTGCTGGCCGGATGCGGCAACTTCTGGGAGCCGCCCGGCGGGAACGGTTCAACTGGCACCACGCCTACCACTACTACCCTCACACCTGCCACTACTGCGGCAACCGTTGGAACGGCTGATACGCTCACGGCCTCGGTTGCGCCGACGACTGGCACGGGCACCGTTTCAGGCACCGTGATCTTTGAAAGCAACAGCAGCTCCATTGGCAGCGCGACGCTCAGCTCGGGTTCGACGACCGATTCCTACACGTGGTCGACTGCCGGCACTTACTCCGTGACGGCGAACTACCAGGGAAATAGCACTTACGCCTCCAGCGTATCGAGCGCAAGTTCAATTACGGTCACGACCGCCTCATCAAGCTCGTCGCGAACGGGCATCTTCAACCCGGCAGTCGCGTCTCGCGCTACAACTCTCGTGCTCGATGCTGCGAACAGCTGGACCGCGCCCGCGAGCGTTCATCTGCACAACGTTGCGGTCGTAGTGCTCAGGAACGGTACGGTTCAAAACATCGACGGCGACGGCCACTGCGTTTTCTACTCGGGCCAGGTGTTCTTTGCGAAAGGCTCGGAGAAACCGTCTAGCAGTTCCGAATCGCCGGGCGTGTATGAGTTGGCTGGCGGAGGGTATCTGGCGCCGGAAGGCACGAAGGAAATCGGCTGCGAGTGAGGCGCCACGCCTCTTCGCTGTTCTCTTTTATCTGTTCTCTTCCTTTCTAGTCCCTTAGTCCCTATTCCCTAGTCCCTGCTTCATAACGGCTTCCACACGCCGTTGTCCTTAACCGCAAGCTGAATCGGCCGCGGCGGGCCCTCGGGCGGCAGCGTCACTTCAATCCATAGCTCCTGCCCCCGCTTCAGGGCCATTGGGTCAGGTGCATGTTCCGGGAGAAAGAAATCGGTCGCCTCCTTCAGGTGCATGCGGTCGCAGGGTGTGCCGTCGTTGGCCCAGACCTCCATTCCATCGGCCTGTACCCATTCACCTTCCAGCCACCTCGCAACCAGTCGATTATTCTCAACCCTCAGCTTCGCGTAAAAACTCAGCGGACCGCCGCGCACTTTGTACGGCCCCGGCCGCACCGCACCGCTCACGTCCCGCGGAAACTCGGCATGTGCAGCCGAGGGCAGCGTGCTGCCGCATCCATCCACCTCGAGTTGCGCGCTCAGGTAACGGCCGCGCATCGGCATCTCGGGGTCGTACGCAATGGCCCGCGCCCACACGCGCGGACAGGTCTCGCGCTCGTACAGATACTTGGCCGCAATCGAGAGCACCAGTGCAAGCTGAACCACAAGCACCGCAACCGCCGCCCCGCTCACCTTAACTCTGCCAATATTCATCCGTCGACTCCCGGTCCCTAGCCCCTGGAACTGGTTGCATACATCCGGTTTTGAAAGGGCACGACTTCAGTCGTGCCGATAAAGGCCAATAAAATCGAGGGCTTTAGCCCCTGAGGGAGTTTTCCGGTCGTCACCAAGGAATTTATGCAACCAGCTCTAGCCCCTCAGTCCCTCAGTCCCAGCTTCTCCCATTCCTGCAATGATTCTCCGCCGCATCTTCTCGAGCGCCCATCCACCGGCCAGAAACAGCACGCCCAGCCCGATCAGCCCCAGCGAGCGGCCCAGCTTGTCGAGAAGATCACTGAAGTAGAACCACGCAACCGCCAGCGCGAATCCGACGATGCCGAAGTTCACCAGCAGTCGCGAGCCGAGCCGCACTCCCCACCAGCACAGAAAAACTGCAAACCCTGCCACAAGAACATGCGGTAAAACCGCGCCGGCAGCCAGCAGCGCGCGCGCGGAAAAGGGAAGCGCTGCGCGGTAAGAGTCGTACGCTTCGCGAGTCGTAAAGGTTATGCCTGGGCGCGAACCGTGCACAGATAAGGCAATGGTGAATGCAATCGCCACAGCAATCGGGATCAGCCCCTTATGCCCGTGAAATGCCGCCACCGCCAGCGGCAAAGCCGCAATCGCGATCCATCCCCACACGCGCAGGCTGAAAGGCACGACCGTCGGCTCAAAGCTCCATGTGTGAAAGTTGTTCACCATCATCGCCACGCCCCCGATTGACGCAATGACTGAAACGGCAAACAACCCCCCTTGCACAACCCTCCGCCGCGACCCCACAAAGAACGTGATGTAGAGTATCGACCATACAAACAGCATTCGCCCTTCGTACACATCTGCCCCAATGTGCCAATGCGCGCGTGACTCAAACTCGCAGAACATCCACGCCGGCACCAGCAAGAGCGCCAGAGTCTGCTGCGCCTGGTCGCGAAGCAGCGCCCATCCGGACAGCGCCGCAATGGCCCACAGGAGCACCGCCGAGGTCCAGTGCTCGTCGATGTTGAAAATCTGCCCGGTGAGCGCAATCGCAGCGCCGGTTGCGACGGTTCCCACGGCATTGAGCGCCGTGCCCAGCGCACGGTATCTGTCGCGCACCAACCCGCCGGCGACGTGAAAGACGCTGACCATCGCCAGCACCAGCGCGAATCGTCCCACGCGGCCCATCTGGTCCCAGTGCGCGGAGACAAACAGCACCAGGCCGCAAGCCAGCAGCATCGCGCCCAATATGAGCGCGGTTACGCTTTGCCAGGTTAAGCCGACGGCACTGGATTTGCGTTCGCCGTCAACCTGGCGCGGTTGCGCCCGCTCCGTCTCAAACGCGCGAATGCGCGCGGCGGCGGCAGCATCGAGCACGCCCGCCGATTGCCAGCGATTCAAAAGCGGTTCCAGATCGTCCATGATGGTTGGCAATCATTATATGGACGTTGAGAGCATCAAGCCTGGATCCATCCAATTCTCATTGCCTGCGATCCTTCACTCGAATCGTGTTTCGCGCGTTATCGCCTCTCTCTGCGCCTTCACGTCGCGCATGGGCGGCTGGCCAAAAAAGCGGCTGTACTCGCGGCTGAACTGGCTTGCGCTCTCGTATCCCACTTCGTAAGCCGCGCTGGCCGCATCGAGGCCGTCGCTCAACATGCGCTCGCGGGCCGTATGCAGCCGCAACTGCTTTTGATATTGCAGCGGGCTCATCGCGGTCATCGAACGAAAATGATGATGCAGAGTCGACACGCCCATCTGCGCCATGTCTGCCAGTTCCTCAATGCGCAGCGGCTTGGCGTAATTCATTCGCAGCCAGCCCACCGCCTTCGCCGTGCGGTGGCTCTGCTCGCCGAGTGTGGCGATTGCGCGCAAGTGCCTGCCCTGCGGGCTGCGCAGCAACCGGTACACAATTTCGCGCTGGATGAGGCTGCTCAGAAATGGAATGTCCTGGGGCGCGTCGAGCAGATCGATCAGCCGCAGGCAGGCGCTTAGCAGTTCGACGCCTGTTTCGCCCACTGCCATGCCGCATGCGCCGCAGGGCTCGGGGACTGCCGCAAATTCGGCCGACCTGCCGAACTCGGCGAAATCGTCTTGGCTCAGCAGCCGGCGCACCTCGGCCATCTCGAGCTTAAGCGTCAGGCCCAACAGAGGCTTCAGGCGCGTGGCCGTTACCACCTGGCTCACCACCGGCAAATCGACTGACGTGAGCAGAAACGATTTCTCGTCGCACAGGTGGGTGGTTTTGCCAAGGTTGATGCGTTTTTGTCCCTGCACAAACACCACGAGGTTGGGCTCATAAGTCGCCGGGTTACACGGTGAAGGTTCAGTGCGCCTATACAAACTCAACCCCGGCACGGTGCTCGCATATTGGCCTTCGACGCCTGCGGTAATCGTGCCTATTCTCTGCGCCAATTGCGCCCGCATCTCCACGGTCCTCGGGTCCTGCTTCAGTTCTTTGGTGCGCGAGGCTGCTGCTTTCATTTCTCGTTCATCTCCTGTTCATGTCAAATCGAGGGTATCGCTCTTTCCGTCGCCCGTGTGCACAAAAATGCATGCAACGACAGAATCAGGCAACAAATAGGAAGGATCGGGATACCGCGCCCCGGCATCGATTCAGTAATCTCATCCCTGAGATGGTTCTGCGCAGTGCGACCTTTAAGCCTGCGCCCGCTCCCACCCCATTCAACCGCCGAGCAGGCCACGAGGTTCTATGTACAACGCCAAAGCTTATGCTGCTCACAGCGAAACAGCGCCCCTTGCATCGCACACCATCGCGCGCCGCGACCCCACCGATTCAGACGTTCAAATTGAGATTCTCTACTGCGGCATCTGCCACAGCGACGTTCACCAGGCGCGCAACGAGTGGAGCGGCATGATGCCCACCGTCTACCCGTGCGTGCCCGGCCACGAGATTGTTGGCCGTGTAACCAAGGTCGGCTCGGGCGTTACCAAGTTCAAGGCCGGCGACCTGGCCGCGGTCGGCTGCATGGTCGACTCAGACCGCACCTGCCCCGAGTGCAAGGCCGGACTCGAACAGTTCTGCAACAACTTTGTGCTCACTTACAACTTTCCAGATAAGCACCTCGGCGGCGTTACTTATGGCGGCTACTCCGACTCCATCGTCGTTGACGAGCATTTTGTGCTGCGCGTGCCTTCGAACCTCGATCTCGCCGGTACCGCGCCGCTGCTCTGCGCCGGTATTACCACTTACTCGCCCATGCATCACTGGGGCGTAGGCAAAGGCAAGAAGGTTGGCGTTGTCGGCCTCGGCGGCCTCGGGCACATGGGCGTTAAATTCGCGCATGCCCTGGGCGCGCACACCGTGGTCTTCACCACTTCGCCATCGAAGAAAGACGATGCGCTTCGTCTCGGCGCCGATGAAGTGGTGATCTCAAAAGACGCGAACGAGATGGCCAAACACGCGGGCAGCTTCGATTTCATCCTCGACGCGGTGGCCGCCGAGCACGACATCAATGCCTACATCAATATGCTTGCGCGCGACGGCAACCTCACCATGGTTGGCGCGCCGCCGCAGCCCCTCGCCGTCGGCGTCTTCGGATTGCTCTTCCGCCGCCGCAGCTTCTCGGGCTCGCTCATCGGCGGCATCGAAGAAACGCAGCAGATGCTCGACTTCTGCGGCGAGAAAAACATCACGTCGGATGTCGAGGTGATACCGATACAAAAAGTGAATGAGGCGTACGAGCGCGTAGTCAAGTCCGACGTGAAGTACCGCTTCTCGATCGACATGGCCTCGCTCAAATCTGAGTAAGTGACGTCGGCTCGAGTTGGGTAGCGCCGGTCTTCCGACCGGCTGTGGCGCGGGTCTCCGGACCCGCGCAAAGAAGGAGCAAAACATGCAAACACGGAAATTAGGCAATAGCAACCTTGAAGTCTCCGCCCTCGGCCTCGGCTGCATGGGGCTGAGTTTCGGCTATGGCCCTGCAACCGAGAAGGCGCAGGCCCTCGCGTTAATTCGCTCGGCCCATGAGCGTGGCGTGACGTTTTTCGATACGGCCGAAGCCTACGGCCCTTGTCTGAACGAAGAAGTTGTCGGCGAAGCGCTGGAGCCTTTCCGCAAAGAAGTTGTAATCGCAACCAAGTTCGGCTTCAAAGATGGGATTCCTGCCAGGGGGCTCGATAGCAGTCCCGAGCGCATTCGCGAACATACTGAGGACGCGTTGAAGCGGCTTCGCACCGATGTAATCGACCTCCTCTATCAGCATCGCGTCGATCCTGATGTGCCGATTGAAGACGTTGCCGGCACGGTCAAGGATCTGATCGCCGCAGGCAAGGTGAAGCATTTCGGTATGTCTGAAGCGGGTGTCCAGAGCATCCGTCGCGCGCATGCGGTTCAACCGGTCACTGCATTGCAAAGCGAATACTCGCTATGGTGGCGTGAACCGGAGAAGGAAATCTTGCCCACGCTCGAAGAGCTTGGCATCGGATTCGTACCTTTCAGCCCGCTGGGCAAGGGCTTCCTGACCGGCGCCATCAGCGAGAAAACTCAGTTTGACTCGACGGACTTTCGCAACGTGGTGCCGCGCTTCACTGAAGAGAACCGCAAGGCCAACCAGAAGCTCGTCGATGTTCTTTCTGAAATTGCGAAGGCCAAAGGTGCGACCAATGCTCAAATCGCTTTGGCCTGGCTGTTGGCACAAAAGCCTTGGATCGTGCCGATCCCCGGCACCACGAAAATGCATCGGCTCGAAGAGAACCTCGGCGCTGTTGCCGTGGAACTAAACCAGGGTGACCTGAGCGAGATCGAAGCCGCGGTTTCAGGCATTGAGGTTCAGGGCAATCGCTATCCGGCGCAATTACAGGCCCTCGTGCAGCGCTAGAAAACGAAGCAGATTATGAAGGCTCTCAATTGCATTGTGCCGGCTTTCTTTGTTGCGATCGCCGTCTTCGCTCAGCCCCAATCGGCGAACCAGCAATCCTCTGACCGAGAACGGCTGATTGGAGCCTGGCATCTGGTCAGCATCGCTGCTCCGGGGCCGGACGGGAAGACAATGGTCGTCTCGCACCCCAAAGGCATGCTCATCTACACGCGCGACGGCCACATGTCGGTCCAGCTTATGTACCCCGTATCGGCAGGTGCTCAAACAAATGAGTATGTTCAGCAGGGTTATGAGGCTTCATTCGGAAGCTTCGATGTGAACGAAGCTGCGCACACATTGACCCATCACGTGCAGGGGTCGGTGACTCGCGACCTTCTCGTCGGCAAGGATCTGCCTCGCGCGTACAGGTTCACCGAAGACGGACATCTGATCATCCGGTCAGTTCGCCCGGAAGAGCACTGGACTGTCACCTGGGAGCACTATTGAGCTGACCCGCTCTGCGATTGGCGGTCGCCCGCGCGGGAGCCATTAAAGAAGGAGAAGCAATGCAGAGACGCAAATTAGGAAAAAGCGGTCTTGAAGTTTCGGCGCTTGGTCTGGGATGCATGCGAATGACCCGCGGCCATGGCCCGGTTGCTGGGACCAAAGAAGAGATGATTGCAGTAATGCGTGGAGCGGTAGACCGCGGCATTACACTCTTCGACACGGCCCAGGTCTACGGCCCATTCGTAAACGAAGAGGTCGTAGGCGAGGCGCTCGCTCCCGTGCGCGACCGGGTAGTGATCGCGACCAAGTTCGGCTTCCAATTCGACAACGATAACGATCCGCATCCGACAGGCTTGAATAGCCGCCCAGAGTACATCCGGCAGACGGTCGATGGCTCGTTGAAGAGACTGCGAGTTGATGCGATCGATCTTCTGTATCAGCATCGCGTTGACCCGGCGGTGCCGATTGAAGACGTGGCCGGCACCGTGGGGGATTTGATTAAGCAGGGCAAGGTGAAACACTTCGGCTTGTCTGAAGCAGGCCCCGAGACGATTCGCCGTGCGCACGCTGTTCAACCGGTTACCGCACTGCAAAGCGAGTATTCGCTCTGGTTCAGGCAACCGGAAGAGGAGATACTGCCCACGCTTGAAGAACTCGGGATCGGCCTGGTTCCGTTCAGCCCTCTTGGCAGAGGCTTTTTGACCGGCACGATTACTGAAAATACCCAGTTCGACAAAGAGGACAATCGCGGAACCTTCCCACGCTTTTCGCCGGAGAATCGTAAAGCGAACCGAGTGTTGGTGGACGCGATTGAGGCTTTCGCAAAGAAGAAGAATGCGAGCCCTTCGCAGATAGCGCTCGCGTGGCTCCTGGCGCAGAAGCCGTGGATCGTGCCAATCCCCGGCACCACAAAACTTGAGCGCGTCGAAGAAAACATCGCTGCAACGGCTCTCGAGCTTACGCCTGACGATCTCCGCGAGATCGAAGGCATCCTAACAACGATACCCGTGCAAGGTTCGCGATACCCTGAAGCCCTCGAGCGAATGGCGAACCGATAGGATCGTCGATGCCGGCCCCCAAGGAGAGACGAATGCCCCATGTTCTTGTAAAGTTAGTGCCGGGAAAGTCGGAACAGCAGAAGACGCAACTCGCTGTCGAGATCACCAAAGATGTTGTATCGATTCTCGGTTACGGTGAAGAGGCTGTTTCGGTCGCGTTCGAAGAAATCCAGCCGCAGGATTGGACCGAAAAAGTCTACAATCCGGAGATTCGCGATAAGTGGGAGATGGTCTACAAGAAGCCGGGATATGAGCCCTCGTAAACAGGAGTATCTAGAAATGGCAACATGGTCAAAAGAGGAACTGCGCAAGATTGCCGAGGCCGACGACCTGCATATTTCTCCTCTGCGCGAAGACGGCAAGACCTACGGCACCCCAACGTGGATATGGAACGTTGCAGTAGACGGCGATTTGTATGTGCGCGCGTACAACGGCAAGAGTTCGCGCTGGTACAAAGCGGCGATACTTCAGAAGGCCGGTCGGATTGCGGCCGCGGGCATGACCCGCGAAGTAAGCTTTGAGCCTGTCGGCGGGCCAGTCAACGATCTTGTCGACGATGCATATCGCGCGAAATACAAAGGCAGCCCGTACCTCAAGCCGATGATCGGCGCCGGCGCGCGTTCGGCAACCGTTCGAATCGGCCCCAGAGGACATTAAGATTTAAGCTGTCGATTGAGTGCGAACAAAGGAGACTATAAAAATGGAAATCAAGCGCGCAGGTTCTCAGCCATCAGGCAAAGGCCCTTCAGACTGGTTTACCGGCACCGTTCGCGTCGATCCGCTTTTCGCTGCGCCCGATCCGGCTCGCGTTGCAGGCGCGCACGTCACCTTTGAGCCTGGCGCGCGCACCGCATGGCACACGCACCCGCTCGGCCAAACGCTGATTGTCACTTCAGGCTGCGGCCGCGCCCAGCGCTGGAGCGGGCCCATTGAAGAGATTCGTCCCGGCGATGTTGTATGGTTTGCGCCCGGCGAAAAACACTGGCACGGCGCCGCGCCCACAACTGCCATGACTCACATCGCCATCCAGGAAAAACTCGATGGCAAAGTGGTGGACTGGCTCGAACACGTGACCGACGAACAGTACGGCCAATAAACGCTTGTTCCCTCGCTCCCTTGCTCCCTCGCTCCCTGCCTTTATATTCCCGCGAACCACGAATACCCATACTCGGGATCGACGGACCCCAGCCCCTTGCCGATGTTCTTCACCGAGTCAACGGCCGTGATGTGCGTAACAAATTTCAGGCTCTTGTAGCCAAGCTGCCGCGGGACGCGCAAGCGAAGCGGGCCGCCAAAGCCCACCGGCAAATCGCCGTCGTTCATCCCCATCGTCAAAAACGTCTGCGGGTGCATCGCTTCATCAACGTCGATCGTCTCCCATAGATACGGCTCGACCGCGTGGTAGTAGATGAATTTGACTCCCGGCTTCAGCACCGCGGCATTCAACACGTTCGAGAGCGGCGTGCCGATCCATTCGGCAATATACGACCACCCCTCTTCGCACGACACTTCGGTGATCTGGCTGTGAACGGGCATCGACTTCAAGTCCGCGAGCGAGAGCGTCATGGGATGCTCGACCATGCCGTCGACTGTCAATCGCCAATCAACGAATCCGCGCGCCTGCATTTCCTTGAACGCTTTTGTAGGCGGGGCAATCTCGTTGGCGAAAGGCTTCTCTGAGATCATGCTCCGCTCAAACTCGCGCGCCATCGCGTTGCGTCCCAGCATTTGCCGCACGCCGTAAGTAAGCGTCTCGCCGGGGCCGTACACGCCTTTGCAATCGGGTGGCACCAGCCCGTACCTGCGCGAGAGGCTTGCCGCAACGCCAAGACCGGTCGCGCCCGCCGCCGTCGCCACTCCGGCTGTGATCAGTCTTCTCCGCGTAATCAGGCTCATAAATTGTCCTCCGTTTTGCCGGCGCCCCCAATCGTCATTCCGCGCATCCGCCGCCAGAATCCCGAGATTGCAATCATGGCAACGTGCACCACCAGAAAAGCCACCAAAGACCACGTCAGGAAAAAATGCAGCGTGCGCGCTGTTTGCTTGCCGCCCGCTATCAACGCTATCGCCGGGAAAGCACCGACGAATGAGGGAGACATCGCCAGCCCCGTCAAAATGATCGCCGGAAACAGCACGAAGATAACTACGAGATAAGCAACGCGCTGCAGCACGTTGTAGCTTCGTTCTTCTTCTTTGTCAGGTGGCGCGCGCCGCAGATACTTCATCAATCGCGCCCACACTGCGCCCAGGTTTCGTTCGCCACTCGCCGGAAAGATGTTGCGCCAGAAGTGGCCG
>Ga0335073_10016514_pt1 | contig 10310 bp, 6 predicted proteins | sample Lox_Sample_22_FD_207093 | JGI IMG/M metagenome (GOLD analysis project Ga0335073, IMG submission 207093) | Soil microbial communities from Loxahatchee National Wildlife Refuge, Florida, United States - Lox_Sample_2.2 | ecosystem: Environmental > Terrestrial > Soil > Wetlands | place: USA: Florida... | reverse complement strand
CAAGCTGCGCTCGGCTGGCCTGGATGTTCTCGTCCAGTCAGGCGCGGGCGACGGCGCCTGGCATACCGACGACAGCTACGCGGAGGCGGGTGCCACAGTCGTCAGCCGTGCTGACGCACTGGCGGCCGACGTCGTTCTGATGGTAGGCAAGCCCGACAGCGCCGCGGTGTCTGTCTTGCGGCCAGGCCAGGTTGTCATCGGCCTTTTCGCGCCACTCACCGACCCAGACCTGACCGCCGCGCTCGCGGCGGCTGGCGTCACGGCGCTCAGCATGGACATGATCCCGCGGACGCTTCCCAGGGCCCAGCCGATGGACGCGCTGTCCTCTCAGGCGAACATTGCTGGTTACAAGGCGGCTCTGCTTGGCGCTAACCAGTTCGCGCGGTTCTTCCCCCTGCTGATCACAGCTGCCGGCACCGCGAGGCCGGCCAAAGTCCTGGTGCTCGGGACCGGCGTGGCCGGCCTGCAGGCCATCGGCACTGCCAAGCGGCTCGGCTCTCTTGTCAGCGCCTACGACGTGCGGCCAGAGACGAGGACCGAGGCCGAGTCGGTCGGTGCCACTTTCATCGAGCTCAAGTCCGTGGGACCTGCCTCAGGCGAGGGAGGCTACGCGCGCGCCCTGACCGAGGACGAGCGGATGGCGCAGCAGGCGGAGCTGGCCGGCCACATCGCCAGGCATGACGTTGTCATCACGACGGCACAAGTACCTGGCCGGCGCCCCCCTCTGCTGGTGACCGAAGACGCGCTCAAGTCGATGGCGCCCGGTTCGGTAATCGTGGACATGGGCGCCAGCGCCCTGGGCGGGAACGTGGCGGGATCGGTTCCCGGCGAGACTGTCCTGACTGAGAACGGCGTTGCTGTCATCGGCGCATCGGGCTTGCCGTCCAGCATGGCCACGGCCGCATCGGCGATGTACGCGCGCAATATCAGCGCGCTGCTGCTCTACCTCGTCAAAGACGGCCAGATAGCTCTGGACCGCGATGACGAACTGCAGGCAGGCGTGATCATCACCAGCGGCGGCGCGATAGTTCATCCCGCGCTGGCAGCTGCCACAGGCCAGGCACCACCAGTTCCACCCGACCAACCCCGCGACCAACCTGACGAAGGGGCTCCCAGTGTCCACGGCTCTGCTCGTTGACATAACTATCTTCGTGCTCAGCCTCTGGGTGGGCTTCGAGGTGATCAGCAAGGTCCCGGCTACCTTGCATACGCCGCTGATGTCGGCCGCCAACTCGATCCACGGGATCGTGCTGGCTGGCGCGATGCTTATCGCCGTCACCGCGCACAATGCGGTCGGCTACGTGATCTTGTTCCTGGCCGCGGCGTTCGCCGCCGCGAACGTAGTCGGCGGGTACACGGTAACTGGCCGGATGCTGAAGATGTTCCGCAAGCGGCCAACCGTCCCGGCAGGGCCTGACCGGGCCGCCGTGGCCGCGGCCGCGAACGGCTCGGCTGCGCCAGCCGCGAACGGCACGGCATCGGCCGGCAACGCCGCCCGCCACGCCGCCGCGAGCCGGCAGGAGCAGTCCGGATGAGCGCGTTCTCGTGGGTCATCCAGCTCATCTATGTCCTGGCGGCGTCGTGCTTCGTGTTCGGCCTGCACCTGATGAACACGCCAGCCACCGCGCGACGCGGTAACCAGGTGTCGACCGCGGGCATGGTCACCGCAGTCGCGGCAACGCTGGCACTGATCATCCAGCACGGCGGGATCACCGCGACTGCCTGGATTGTGCTCATCCTCGGCGCACTTGTCGGCGGCGCGGCCGGGCTGTATGCAGCCCGGAGCGTCCAGATGACTGCCATGCCGCAGCTGGTCAGCATGTTCAACGCGGTCGGCGGTGGCGCGGCGGCGCTGGTCGGCATTCACGACTACACGCACGCCGGAGCCTCGGTATCAGCAACCACGTCAGTCACCACCCTGCTCGACGTGATCATCGGCGGCGTTACGTTCTCCGGGTCTCTCATCGCAGCCGGCAAACTGCAGGGTGTCATCACCTCAGCACCGGTCACTTTCCCTGGCGCCCGCGCCGTGAACGGCCTGCTCGCCTTGATCGCCGTCGGCTTCGGCGCGTACCTGATCGCGGCGCCGAACGCCGGCCTGCTGACCGTCGTGATCGTCGCCGCGCTGGTCTTCGGCGTCTCGATGGTGATGCCGATCGGCGGAGCCGACATGCCGGTGGTCATCTCGCTGCTGAACGCGTTCACCGGAACCGCGGTGGCGATGGCTGGCTTCGTCATCGGCAACTGGGCAATGATCATTGCTGGCGCGCTCGTGGGGGCGTCGGGTGGCATCCTGACCAAGCTGATGGCTGACGCCATGAACCGCTCCATCCGCAACATCATCGTCGGCGGCTTCGGCACTGGCGACGCCATCGTGGCGGTGGACGGGCCTACCGGCAGCGTGCACTCGATTGCCGCCGACGATGCGGCGATCCAGCTCGCCTACGCCTCGAAGGTCATCATCGTTCCCGGCTACGGCCTCGCGGCCGCCCAGGCTCAGCACGAGGTCGCTGCGCTGGCCGAGGTCCTTGAATCGCGGGGCGTCGAGGTCAGCTACGCGATTCACCCGGTCGCGGGGCGCATGCCCGGCCACATGAATGTGCTGCTAGCCGAGGCGAACGTGCCCTACCCGCAGCTCAAGGAGATGGACGAGATCAACCCCGAGTTCGCGAGGGCCGACGTGGCCCTGGTCATCGGGGCTAACGACGTGACGAACCCAGCCGCTCGCCGGCCCGGCACGGCGATCTCCGGCATGCCGATCCTGGACGTCGACCAGGCCAAAAGCATCATTGTCATCAAGCGGTCGATGGGCCACGGCTACGCCGGCATCGACAACGAGCTTTATGTCGATCCGAAGACCAGCATGTACTTCGCCGACGCGAAGAAAGCACTGGCCGAAATGACCAGCGCCGTCAAGACGCTCGTCGGCTGATTGCCGGCGGGGTCGCGGGCGCGATCCCCTGGGAAGCCAGGGCGCCGTCAGGTTTCAGCGCGAATCCGGCCGGGCACGCCGCGCGGCGGGGCTGAGGCGCTTCCCGACGCATGGGTCATACCCCCGCGAAAAGGGCACAGGGCGCCGGGAACGCCGCGTTGCGTGCCGGTGAGAACCGGCCGGAAGCGGAAGGCGGGCACCACGCCGCAGGCCGGGCGCTCACGATTCCGGGGCTGAAAACGCCATCGACTGGGCGAGCCGGCCGCCGGGGCAGAACTCGTTCGCGGGCAAGCCCTCGGCCGTGATCGGCGCGTCCCCTGGCAGGCTCGGGACGGCGCTCGCCCCGGCGACATCGAGCCGTTAGGCAGGCCGCCGGCGGCTGCCGCCGAGCACGCCCGCTGTCACGGCCCGCCCGACGGGACCGGCGGGGCCGCGGGCAGCCGGCGCAGATCATCCCCGGTCAGCTCGCCGGTCGAGATCAGCAGTGCGGCGAGTTCCTCGAGCGCGCGCGGGCCGCGGAGGCCGGGGACGCCGATCCTGACGTAGCGATTTCGGATGTTCTCGCATCGCTTCGCCACGGCATGCGGCCCCCAGCCGATGCGCTCGGCCGCGTCCCTGGCGCTGCGCGGCGCCGCCGCCCCCGGGTGCTTCCAGGTCAGGTACACCTCGAACCGGGCGGCGAGCACTAGCCGGTCGTCGTCATTGAGGGAGGCCCGCAACTTGGTGCTGGTGATCCTGCGTTCCGCCGCTACCCCGGCTGCTCCGGCCAGCCCTAGCTCGTCGTCAGCATCGGGCGCTTCATCTAGATCAGGCAGCCGGACCCTGAGCGTGTAGCTATCGAGCGCGCCGTCAATCCGGACCTTGGCGTGCCACTGCTGCAGCGGAAGTGCCATACCCGGCGGGATGTCGGCCCTGAAACCGAGATCACCGGCGAGGTAGAGCATCGACGAGCCGCTTGTGTTCGTAAGCCACCAGAGGCCGGCGCGCCAGTCGAAGCTCCCCGCGTTACGTGACACGCCGCGATCGGCGTCCGGGAGCACGACAGTACAGGTCTTGCCACGGCCGAAGCTGAGCTGGTCGCCAGGCTTCACCCGCCAGGTTCCCAACTCAAACATCACGATCAGCAGCATCCAGGACCCGTCCTGCCCCATTTCGTCACCGGCATCAGGACCATAAGCGACGGCATCCGGACCGTCAATCGCTCACCGGTGCCGGCGGGGAGCCCTCCCCATCCTTAGTTCGTCGTGATCACGGAAACCTACCGCGTGCCCTAGAGCGCGGATGAGTCTTCGTGACCACGAACAACCACTATCAGCATGCCTGGCAGACTCTGCTGAAGGAGTGCCAAGTGAAGGGAGTCCGCCTGTGAGCACTGTCGAAGCGAACGTGGAGGTGTCAGGCGACCCCGTTCCCGAAGGAAATGATCTTGAGATAACCGAGGCGCGCGCTGCCCGCGTCGGTGATATCACCGTGCGCCGCATGCTCCCGCTCCGGCTGCGCCGCAGCGTTGGCGCCTGGTGCTTTATTGATCATTACGGCCCGATGGACGTCGATGGCATCACGGGCATGAAGGTGCCCCCGCATCCGCACATCGGGCTCCAGACCGTCACCTGGCTGCTGGCAGGGAACGTCCTGCACCGGGACAGCCTGGGCTCGGAACAGCTAATCAGGCCTGGTGAGCTGAACCTCATGACGTCCGGGCGTGGCATCGCGCACGCCGAGGAGTCGCCGGCCCGCCACGACCCGACCTTGCACGGCGTTCAGCTCTGGGTGGCACTGCCTGACGCTAGCCGCCAGGTCGATCCGGCCTTCGAGCATCACGGCGAGCTTCCCGGCACCAGCCTGGGCGGGTTCGCGATCACCGTTCTCACCGGCGAGCTCGGCGGAGTGGCGTCGCCCGCGACTGCGTTCTCTCCGATTGTCGGCGCAGAGCTGTCGGCGCCGGGCCGGCCCGCCAACTGCCTGCTGCCGCTGCGGCCGGACTACGAGCACGTCGTGTTCGTGGTGACGGGGCAGGCCAGCGCGAATGGCATCCGGCTGGAGCCCGGCCACCTGCTGTACTCGCCGACCGGGCGACACGAGATTGCCATCGCGGCACCCGCGGGCAGCACGCTCATCCTCCTCGGCGGCGAGCCGCTCGGTGAGCGGCTGCTCATGTGGTGGAACTTCGTTGCCCGCACCCCTGAGGAGATCGAAGCCGCGGCTGCGGCCTGGCGGGCGGGCGAGTTCGGCCCGGTGGGCGGGTATCAGGGCGATCCGCTGCCGGCGCCGCCACTCGACGTCGCCCGCCTCAAGCGGCCCAGCTAGCCGTTCCGCTACAAGGGCGCTAGCCGGGCCGCAGTCATGGCTTGGGCCCCGCCAGCTAGCTCACGCGCCAGCTAACGCCGGGGTCTGTCGTCACGCACGGCTCCATCCTCAGCGGTGTGCCGGTCTTCGTTGCATCGCCCGGATCGGCCAGGCAGAGCCCGGCCGCCGGGTTGAGCAGTTGCACGCCGATCGGGCCGCGAGCAAGCTGCCAGACCTGCTGGGCGGAGCCTGACGAGCAGGCAACCAGGTGCAGCAGCGACCCAGGCGACACAGTCCCGGTCACGGTGCGCAGGCACTTGCGGCCGGAGCTCAGCGCGCCATCCGGCTCGATCGTCCAGTCCTGCGACGCCGACGTCGTGCAGTGGCGCACAGTGACGGCGTACGACGGACCAGTCCTTGGATGCTGTGTGCTCGTGCAGTACCCGGCGATGTCTGAGGTCAGCGGGCCGGCTGGCAGCGTCCATTGCTGGCTGGTACTTGGCGTGCTGGCGCTGCCGGTCTTGTTCGACGTCGCCTTGCAGCCGGCCGCGACGGCCCGCGAGCCGTTCTTGGTGCCGGTGTCGCCCAGGCAGCGGCCATCCTTGAGGTTCTTCAGCACCGCGTTCGAGGTGAGCTGCCAGCGCTGCGCCGAAGCGCACGACGTGAGGTCAAGCTCAGCGGCCGCATTCGAACTCACCGACCTGGCCGCCAGGCACTTACCTCTCACCCGGACCGTGCCGTCAGCGGCAATTGTCCATCGCTCGGCAGTGGAGCCGCCGCACGTCTCGATCGCGACATCGTTCGCGGTGTGCTCGGCCAGGCACTTGCCGTCCCTGCGCAGCACGATGTGCCCGGCCGGGCCGTTCCCGCTCGCCCCGGTCACCTTCCAGCGCAGCGAACCTTGCGCAACGGTCGCGCCCGAACTGTCGGTCGCACGCACGCTAACCGTGTGAGTTCCGCTGGCCGACGGCCAGCCGGAGATCAGCCCGCAGCTGCTGATAGCCAGGCCAGGCGGCAGCCCTGAAGCCGAGAACTGCAGATTGCAGGCGCTCAGCCCGTCCTTCGCCCGGATCTGGTAGCGGACTGGCGCGCCGACCGAATCCGTCTGGCGGCCCAGGTTGGTCAGTGTGACCCCACGGTGCACATACCAGCTGAACTTCTGCGTAGCGCTCGGGTCGCCCGTGGCCGATGCTGTTATGACCACCGGGAACGAGGCAGGCGCGGCTGGCAGCGTGCCGGTAACGGCTCCGGTCGTGGGGTCTATCTGAGCGCCGGCTGGGAGGCCGGTCGCGCTGTAAGTAACGGCAGGGGCGGTACCACCCGCAGGGCCGGCATCGAGCGCGCCCGCCTGGAGGCTGGCCTGGCTGCCGATGCGGTTGCTCTGAGAACCAGGGGCGGCAAGTTCCAGCGCAGTGCTGCTCAGGTAACTGGTGTCGACGTCTTTGGCGACGCTGATCCCTGGCACAGTTGCTGACGAGGTGTACTGCCAGTAAGTCCAGTTCTGCCACGCCTTAGGCATCGCCGGAGCCGAGACGTCGTAGTTTGCGATCCACAACGGGTCGGCGCTGAACGCGGCGCTGTCGCCCGTGCACTCGTCCCACCACTGGGCCGTGCTGTAGATCACCGGATGCTGCCCGGTGCGTCGCTGGACCTCAGCGGTGAAGGCGCTGATCCAGGCGACCATCTGGGTAGACGTCAGGCCGTAACAGCTATTCGTTTTGTCCTGTGACACATAGGGGTCGTACTCGATGTCCAATACTGGCGGCAGGAGCCTGCCGTCGGGCGCGTAGTCCTCGTTGTCCAGCATGTAGTCAGCCTGCAGGGCGCCGCCCGAGTAGTTCGGGATCGCGAACGCGTACGGGGCCACGAACATGCCGGCAGCCTGAGCCTGAGCCTCATCCGGGGCGTAGAACGGGTTGACGTAGTAGGAGCCCTCAGTGACCTTGATGAAGGCGAACTTGTAGCCGGCCGCCGCTACGTCGGTCCAGTCGATAGGGGCTCCGTCCGGATACTGCGCGGACGTTGGGTGCTGGAAGGACGCGACGTCGATACCTTGCACTGTTGACGCCGCTGCCGCGGAGCTCCCGGCTGCCTGGGCAGACGCCCTGGGAGCAATGCCGGGGTGGCCGGCCAGCATTTGCTCGAGTTGCGGCGAGTGAGTTGCCCCGACGTTGGATCTGACAATCGAACCGGTCTTAATGACGCCTGTCTGGCTGACCGTGCCTGCCTGACTCACAGTCGCCGGGCTGGCGATGAAAGCCGCAGAAGCACCGGCCAGCGTTAGCGTGACGGCGATGCCCAGTGCGGCGAATACTCGGTGTTTGGTGACCAGTCGGTGCTTGCCAGTCACTCGGCGCTTGATGCGCATGTCGTTAGGCCCCCTGCCCTAGACACAGTTTTGCTGTGACAAAACCCGCACATTACAGCTATTGCTTGCTTAGGTGGCGGAGACTTGCAAAACGTTACGGTGCTTTCAGCTTCCGCCGGCCGGCCGATCGCTGCCGATGTTCTGCACGTCGCAGTCCGGGTACGGGACTCTTTGGCTAGTTCGCTCTGCAATGGCAGAGCGGCTGAGACAGCGGGCCGGGCGCACGGTCGCCCGGCACATGCAGGGAGTGCGGCATGACGGGTTACGCGACGACGGCCGAACTTGCCTCGCTCGATGAATTGCGCGAGCTTGGCCAGCAACTGAGGGTGGACTCGATCAGGAGCAGCACGTCGGCTGGGTCAGGCCACCCGACGTCCAGCATGTCGGCCGCCGACCTGCTGGCTGTGCTGATCGGCCGGCATCTGCGCTACGACTGGGATCGTCCCGAAGAGGCGGCCAATGATCACCTCATCTTCTCTAAGGGACACGCTTCGCCCTTGCTGTACTCGGTCTTCAAGGCGGTCGGCGTCATCTCGGATGAAGAGCTGATGACCGGTTACCGGCGGTTCGGGTCACGGCTCGAGGGCCACCCGACGCCCGTGCTGCCGTGGGTGGACGTGGCGACTGGCTCGCTCGGGCAGGGTTTGCCGTACGGCGTGGGGGTCGCACTGGCCGGGAGGTATCTCGACAAGCTGCCTTACCACGTCTGGGTGCTGTGCGGTGACAGCGAGATGGCTGAAGGCTCAATCTGGGAGGCGTTCGACAAGGCGGCCTATTACCACCTGTCGAACCTGATCGTCATCATCGACGTAAACAGGCTCGGGCAGCGCGGACCGACGGAGCTGTCGTGGGATCTTGCCGCTTACACGCGCCGGCTCGAAGCATTCGGCGCGCGTGTCCTGCAAGTCGACGGGCATGATGTCGCGGCCATCGACGCGGCGATGGCCAAGGCGGCCAGCATGAACGGCGAACAGCCCGTCGCTATCCTGGCGCGCACCGAAAAGGGCCGCGGCTTCAGCGAAGTGCAAGACAAGGAGAACTGGCACGGCAAGCCGCTCCCCCCCGAGATGGCGGAGCGGGCAATTCTCGAGCTTGGCGGCCAGCGCAACCTGCGCGTGCGCGGGCCGCTGCCGGAGCCCTCGGGCCACCCGGACCGCCCGGAGCCGGGAACGGCCAAAGTTGCGATGCCCGCTTATGACGCCGGCGCCAAAGTGGCCACCAGGAAGGCATACGGCGACGCGCTCAAAGCTCTCGGCGCCCGGCTCGACGTGGTCGCGCTGGATGGCGAGGTCAGCAACTCGACATTCGCCGTGGAGTTCGCCGAGGCCCACCCGGCGCGCTATTTCGAGATGTTTATCGCCGAGCAGCAGATGGTTGCAGCTGCGGTCGGCATGAGCGTCAGGGGCTACCGCCCGTTCGCGTCTACGTTCGCTGCGTTCATGAGCCGCGCGTACGACTTCATCCGGATGGCGGCGATCTCGGCGGCCGACATCAGCCTCGTAGGGTCGCACGCAGGCATCGAGATCGGCGCGGACGGACCATCGCAGATGGGCCTGGAGGACCTCGCGATGCTGCGAGCCGTGCACGGCTCGACGGTCCTCTACCCGAGCGACGCCACGAGTACAGCCGCGCTCGTCGCGGCGATGGCCGATCGTCCCGGCATCAAGTACATGCGGACTACCCGCGGCGCCTATCCGGTTCTCTATCCGGCGAGCGAGCAGTTCCCTATCGGCGGCTGCAAGGTGCTGAGGGAGTCTGCAGGCGACCAGGTCACCCTTATCGGGGCCGGCGTCACTTTGCATAACTGCCTGGCTGCCGCGAAGCTGCTCAGCGACGAAGGCATCCAGGCTCGCGTCATCGACCTGTACTGCATCAAGCCCATCGACACTGCCACCGTTGCGGACGCTGCGCTGGATACCGGCCGGCTGGTGCTGGCCGAGGACCACCATCCCGAAGGCGGGCTGGGCGAAGCCGTGCTTGAGGCGCTCGCCGAGCGAGGGCTGGGTGGCGCCGCCGTGACCCACCTGGCCGTGCGCGAAATGCCCGGCTCAGGAACAACGGCCGAACTGCTCGGCGCAGCGGGGCTATCGGCCGAGGACATCGCCGCCGCGGCCCGCATGCTCATCAGCGCCTGATGCCGTCGCGGCCGGCCCTGTGTTTAGCTAACACAGGTGAAGCATGACATGTCCGGTCATGGTCCGGTGCAGCCGCTCAACGCGCGGACGCTGCCGTACTGGAGCGACAGGCTGCCCGTGCCGGCCTACGATCGCGATCTCGTCACGCCCGGCGTGGTCCATTTCGGCGTAGGCGGTTTCCATCGCGCGCACCAGGCCATGTATCACGACCGCCTGCTAGCTGGGGACATGGTGACCGAGGGCGCGGTTTCTGAGAGCAGCCGGCTGGACTGGGGCATTTGCGGCGTCGGCGTGTTGCCCTCGGATCGCAGAATGCAGCAGGTGATGGCCGCGCAGGACTGCCTCTACACACTCGTTCTCAAGCACAGCGACGGCAGGTACGAGCCACGGGTGATCGGGTCAATCGTGGAGTACCTGTTCGCGCCTGACGATCAGGAAGCAGTGATCAAGAAGCTAGCGGCTGAGTCGACCCGGATCGTGTCGCTCACGGTCACCGAGGGCGGATACAACATTGACGACGCCACTGGCACGTTCGACGGGTCCAATCCTGCGGTGCGACGCGACCTCGAGCCTGATGCGACTCCGCGAA
>Ga0335073_10016513_pt1 | contig 10310 bp, 9 predicted proteins | sample Lox_Sample_22_FD_207093 | JGI IMG/M metagenome (GOLD analysis project Ga0335073, IMG submission 207093) | Soil microbial communities from Loxahatchee National Wildlife Refuge, Florida, United States - Lox_Sample_2.2 | ecosystem: Environmental > Terrestrial > Soil > Wetlands | place: USA: Florida... | reverse complement strand
CCGGCCACCTCCACAGAGACCCGGCCCGCGGCCGGCGCCCACACGCTGAAAACAGTCACCTGGCCTCCGCAACGCTGGGTACGAGCGGGATGAGCAGCGCCACCGGCAGCCGCTGAGTCAGGTCCGCGAGCAGCACGCTCTCTCCCCGGTACTCGATCCCGGTGAGCGCGTCCACCCAGCCAACGGCGGCCTCGAGAGCAGGGAGCGGCAGCAGCGTGCCGCCCCAGCCGCCCAGCCGGCGCAGGCCGCCAGGCAGCCGCGTGGCCACCGTGACGGCATGGCCGCCGCGGGCGAACACCACCGCGTGCCCGGCCGCGTCGCCCGCCGCGGTCAGCGGCTCGTAGCTCCCGGCGAACCAGTCGGGATGGTCGCGGCGCAGCCGCAGCGCGCGAGACGCGACGAACAGCTTCGCCGCGTCGAGCCGCGCCACGGGACCGGGACCGGGACCGGGATCGGGGGACAACGCAGCATCAAGGCCGCCAGCATCCAGGTCCGCGAGCAGGGACTGCCGTCGACCGTAGTCCACCGGCCGCCGGTTGTCCGGGTCCACCAGGGACAGCCCGGTCAGCTCGCAGCCCTGGTACACGTCGGGTACGCCGGGCATGGTGAGCTGGACTAGCTTGACGCCGAGCGAGTTGGCGAGCGCGTCGGCGGAGATCGAGGCGACGAACGCCTCAACCGATGCGCGAAGCGACGCGTCCGAGAGCACCCGTGTCGCCAGGCCGAGCACCGCGGCCTCGTAGCCGGGATCGGGATCGGTCCACGAGGTCCTCCGTTTCGCCTCGCGGATTGCCTTGGTCAGGTAGCCGGTGAGCCGTTCCTGGCTGATCGGCCACGCCCCGACCAGGGTCTGCCAGAGCAAATACTCGGTGTCCGCGTCCACCGCAGGCCCGCCGGACCCGAACGACCGCGGCGGCACCGCGCGCTCGTGCCATTCGATGACCTGCCGGCCCCACTCGGAAGGCATCTCGGCGAGCACGGCGAGCCGGGCCCTCACGTCCTCCTGGCGCTTGGTGTCGTGCGTCGACAGCGTCGTCATCGTGGCTGGCCAGGATCTGGCCAGGCGGCCGGCCGTGGCGTGAAACTCCTCGGGCGGCACCCCGAACAGGCCAGGGTCACCGCCGACTTCGTTCAGCGAGACCAGCCGGAACCAGCGGTAGAACGCGGTGTCTTCGACGCCCTTGGCCTGCACAGGCCCTGACGTCTGCTGGAACCGAACGGTGAACTCGCCGGCCTGGCCGGCGGCCCCGCTGACTGGGCGGTGCGTGCCGAGGGCCGCGGCGCCGATCTCCTCTGCGAGCCCGTGCAGCCGCCGCGGCAGGCGACCCCGCGCGGCATCGACCGCGCCTCGTACGACCGCCGCCGTCTCATCCGACGGCAGCTCCCCGAGGTTCACGTACGCCCGGTAGACCGGCAGGCTGACGAGCACTTCTGTCAGCACGGACCGCGCGTCGGCCAGCTCGCAGTCCGCGCAGATGTCGGTGGCCAGGCGGGCCAGCCGCAGCACGTCGGGGCGCAGCGACCCGGCGATGATCTCGCGCTTAGCGCCCTCCGCCACCTCGATGAACGGCGGCAGGACGGTGTCGGTGCCCAGCCGTCCGCGCAGCCGCGCGTACTCCGCCGCGAGGGGCGAGTCGCCCTCGGGGTCGACGAAAAGCCCGTCGGCCAGCCGGAGCGCGTCGTACCCAGTGGTGCCGGCGCACGCCCAGTCGCCAGGCAGTTCCTCGCCCGCCTCGAGGATCTTCTCCACGACCACCCAAGCGCCGCCGGTGGCCGCCGCGAGACGGCGCAGGTACCCGCGGGGGTCGGCCAGCCCATCCGGGTGGTCGACCCGCAGCCCGTCCACGAGCCCCTCGGACACCAGCCGCGCGATCACCGCGTGCCCGGCGTCGAACACGGCCGGGTCCTCCATCCGCACGCCGATCAGCGTGTCGATGTCGAAGAACCGCCGCCAGTTCAGCTCTGTCGCCGCGTCCCGCCAGTAGGCGAGCCGGTAGTGCTGGGACTCGAGCAGGCTGCGCACTGGCAGCCGCGACGTCCCCGGCCGCAGCGGGAGACGGTGGTCGTAGTAGTGCAGCACCGGCTCGCCGTCGGGTCCGCCGTCGGGCTCCACCCGCAGGTCGCCGAGGGAGTCCCGCACTGGCCCGCCCAGGATCGGCAGCAGCATGCGTCCGTCTTGCGCCGCCCAGTCAATGTCAAACCAGGTCGCGTACGGCGAGTCGCGGCCGTCCCTGAGCACCGACCACAGCTGCCGGTTGAGCGGCAGCTGATCAGGGATGGCCATGTGGTTGGGCACGATGTCCACGACGATGCCGAGCCCGTGGGAGCGGAACCGCTTGGCCATCGCGCGGAACCCGTCCTCCCCGCCGAGTTCCTCGCGGACCCGCGAGTGGTCGGTGACGTCGTACCCGTGCCGCGAACCGGGCACCGCTTCGAGCACCGGCGAGAGGTAGACGTGCGTGACGCCCAGCGCCGCGAGGTATTCGGCCACCTCGGCCGCCTGGGCGAACCCGAAATCCGGGGTCAGCTGCAACCGGTAAGTCGAGACCGGGACCGCGCCAGCCGCCACGTTCCCCCCGTCTGCTTAGTTTCTCTCTCCTGGACTTCCCAGAACGATTTTTTCTGAACGTACGGAGCCGACTCCAGGCACCCCCCTGCTTCGCCACGTGCGGGCTGGCGCGGCGGCATATTACGACGCCGTGTAGTCTCGTGGGGTGCCCGGCCTCCCGCAGGGCAGAAACGGTTGGTCTTATCCCAGGTGAGCGCGGTTAACGTCCGTTACGAGGCTGCCACTGCCCCCCGGCAGCGGCAGCGCCTGCGAGCAAGCGCCGCGGTGCGCGCGTACGTTGCGCTGTGCAAGCCGCGGATCGTCGAACTGCTGCTGATCACGGCAGTCCCGACGCTCTTCCTCGCCTACCGCGGGCTGCCCTCGCTGCTGGTGACGGTGGTGGTCGTCGTCGGCGGCGCGCTGGCCGCCGGCAGCGCCAACGCGCTGAACTGCTATATCGACCGGGACATCGACGAGGTGATGCGGCGGACGAGCGGCAGGCCGCTGGTCACGCACACCGTGGCACCGCGGTCTGCGCTCGTCTTCGGCGTGCTGATCGGCGTCGTCGCCGTGGCGCTGTTCGCGGCGGCCACGAACCTGCTCGCCGCCGGGCTGACGCTCGCGGCCATCGCGTACTACGTGGTGATCTACACCATGCTGCTCAAACGGCACACCTCCCAGTCGACGCTGTGGGGCGGGGTATGCGGCGCGGCGCCGGTGGTCATCGCCTGGGCGGCGGCCACCGGGTCGCTGTCCTGGGCGGCCGCGCTGCTGTTCGCGGTCGTGTTCTTCTGGCAGCCGCCGCACTTCTGGGCGCTGGCGATCAAGTACCGGGAGGACTACCGGCGGGCCGGCATCCCGATGCTGCCGGTGGTCGCACCGGTCCGCAGGGTGCTCGCCGAGTCCGTTGTGTACAGCTGGCTGATGGTCGCGGCCTCGCTCGCGCTGTGGCACTGGGCCGGGCCGGTTTACGAGGCCGTCGCGGCGGTGGCGGGCGCCGCGTTCCTGGCCGAGGTGCACCGGCTGCACCGCGCGTCGCGCCGGGATGAGGCCGGCGGCGGGGAGCGGCTCGTCACCATGCGGCTGTTCCACCTGTCGCTGGTGTACCTGACCGTGGTGTTCGCCGCCGTGGCGGCGGGCGCGCTGCTGCGCTAGCACTTCTTCAGGCAAAACTGGTTTCGGCAAAACTGGTGGAACCCGGTTGAACCGCTGGGGTCCACGGTGCGTATAGCAAGTAGAGCAGGCCCGCGGGTAACAAAAATGACGCTCCCAACGTTACGGCCCGCGGGCCGCTCTTACCTCGCTCCTTGCCCTGAGCCCCGCTAGACTCCGCGATCGTGATCGTGATCGTGGCCGGCGTCGCCGGCAGCGGCAAGACGACCGTAGGAACGCTGCTCGCTAAACGGCTGGGCTGGCGGTTCGCCGACGCCGACGGCTTCCACCCGGCGGCCAACGTGACAAAGATGCGGGCAGGTATCCCGCTCACCGACGAGGATCGGGCACCGTGGCTGCGCGCGATCAACGGCTGGATGGACGACATCGAGACGCTGGGAGAGTCAGGGGTGATCACGTGCTCGGCGCTTAAGCGCCGCTACCGTGACCAGCTGCTCTCCGGGCGGCCCGACGCCACGATGGTCTTCCTCGAGGTGAGCAAGGCCGTCCTGGTCCAGCGTCTGAGCCACCGGATGGGGCACTTCTTTCCCGAGAAGCTGCTGGACAGCCAGCTGGCGGCGGTCGAGCCGCCGGCCCCGGACGAGCGTGTGCTGGCCCTGCCCGTCGACGGCGACCCGGTGCAGCTGGTGTCGGAGATCGTGACGCGGCTCGGGCTGGATCCGCAGCCGGCGACGTAACCTGGAGACGTGAAGCTGAAGCTGGACCTGCACGACTTCTACAACCAGGGCGCCGAGATCGACCGCGCGCTGCGGCAGAAGTTCGACGAGGCCGCCGCGACGAAGGCGCCGCTGCTGGAGATCATCCCCGGCAAGGGCTCAGGCCAGCTGAAAAAGCACGTGCTCCGCTTTCTCGAACGCAAGGACATCAAGCCGCTGTACCACCGCGTGGAGAAGGACTCCAAGAACTTCGGCCGCCTCTTCGTGCACTTCAGATGGTGAGCCAGCGCGCACCCATCGAATTAGCGATGCCCACCCTTGGAAATTGCGATTCTCTTAATCATCTAGGGGAATCGCCTAACTCATTGTCACGGTCCGCGTCCGCCGGGCGACAGGATCGGGAACGCCGGCCGGCAGTGTGATGAACGTCATCCGCCGGTAGAGTGGCTCGTTGTGGCGGGGACAAACAGTAGTTACGCATGACAAACCGAATGGCTCCTGGGTCAGACCCGGACAGCGCGGCCGGACCATAGGGTCACAAGTCTGCAAACCAGGCTGGTCGCCCACACTCCCAACGTTTACAGATATTTCCGTTGTGGGCATGACTAGTTCTTAGCGGTTGCTTCTGGGTGACGCTGGGTGGCCGATTCCCCGCTGGGCTACTGGCGAATAAGTACAGATTGCTTCAAGATGCCTATAGCTTGCTTGAAGCAAGTAGCGGGCGGGAGGACACGAGGGTGGGTCAAGCTTCTGAAATCATTGAGTCGATGCTGCGTGCGGTTCCGGCACGCCAGGAGCGTCTCGACGAGGACCAGATCGGCGCGCTGCGCGAGCTGACGAACTCGCTGGTCGCCGCGAAACCGGACGCGGCTGGGGAGTACGCGAGGTTTCTCGGCATCAAGCAACGCGGGCTCTGCTTGCCTGAAGCGGATCTCGCGGACCGAATGCGCGGCGCAACCGTGCTGGTCACCGGCGGAACGGGGTGCATCGGCTCGACGCTGATGGCCCAGCTCGCCGCCAGGGAGCCCGGCCGGCTGATCAGCGTCAGCCGGGGCGTCACGGCGGGATGGCCGCGGCAGGAGAGGGCAGAGTACCGGTACGCCGACGTCAGGGACCGCCGCGCGATCGACGAGCTCATCGCCGGCGTGCGGCCCGACATCATCTTCCACGTCGCGGCGCAGCGGTCGCCCGCGCTCGCCGAGGTGGAGGTACACCGCACGGTAACGACCAACGTGCTCGGCTCGCGTAACGTGCTCACCGCAGCCGCGGCCGCCGGCGTGCCGCAGGTGGTCGTCGCGTCCACCGGCAAGGCCCTGCGACCCTACTCGCCGGAGATGTACACGGCCTCCAAGCGGGCCGCGGAGTGGGTGGCCACCACGGTCGCAGCGGGCAGCGACATGCTCTGTTCGGCATCCAGGTTCACCCACGTGATCGACAACTCGATCGTCTACCAGCGGCTGCAGGGCTGGGCCGAGGACGACGGCCGGGGCGTGGTCCGGCTGCACAGCTCGACCATCGCGTTCTACGTCCAGTCCGCGCTCGAGTCCGCGCAGCTGCTGCTGCTCGCGCTGCTCGGCGCCGAGCGCGGCGAGTTCCGGGTGCACGCGATCACCGACCTCGGCTGGCCGGTCAGCCTGATCGACGTCGCGGTCGGGGTGCTGGCGCACAAGGGCTCGCGGTCGCCGATCTACTTCAGCGGCTACGACCCCGGCTATGAGGAAGTGCCGTTCCCCGGCCTCTACGACCCGGCGACCGCGGGCGACGTGAGCCCGCTGCTCAACGCGTTCGAGACGGCAGCCGCGGTCGACTCACCCTGTCCCATGGTCGACGCGTTCCGGCTGGACATGGCGCCGGACCAGGTGGCGCCGAAGCTGCTCGCGGCCCTGGAGGCGGCGTGCGAGCGGACCGAGGACCCGGACACAGTGCGGCACGCGCTCGACGACCTCAGCTGGTCCGTGCTCGACGCGACCCTCGGCGCCGCGGCCCGGCCGGCGCTCACCCGCTCGGCGAAGCTCGTCGTTCAGCACGAGCACGCGATGACGCCAGTGCACCGCCGGGTGATGGAGGCGATCAAGGGCCACGCGAACGCCGACTTAGCGCGGCGGACGCGAGCCCTCACAATCGCAGCCGGGCCGCGATCCCGTCGAGCACGCACTCGACGCCGAACTCGAACCGCTCGTCTCGCGTCAACGGCGAGTCGGGGTCGATATCCGCGTCGAGGAGGCGTGCCAGATGCGGGTACCGCCCGGACTCCCTGATCCGGCGGCTGTACTCGGCGACGGACTCGTCGACCTCGTCCTGCGTCATGCCGGCGGTGGCTTCGGCCACGCTGTCTTGCAGGCGTATCTCCTGGATCTCGCGGAGCGCGGCGCCTATCACGTAAGTCACGAAGGTCATCAGCACCCGCATCGTGCCGACGATATCCAGGCCGAGCCCGTCGAGCGTCCCCATCAGCCGTTCGGCGTTACGCGCGTCGTTCGGGCCCGACGGCGGCCCAGAACCGAGGAAGTCGATGGCCCATGGGTGCCGCAGCAGCGCGGCTCGCATCGTGCGGGCGTACCCGCGCAGGTCCGCCCGCCAGTCCCCGGTCGGTTCTGGTACCTCCGCCTCGGCCTGCACCCGCTCGAGCATCAGCCGGTGCAGCTCCTCCTTGGAGTTGACGTACCAGTACAGCGACATCGTCCCCACGTCGAGCTCGCGGGCGATCCGCCGCATGCTGACAGCCTCTGGACCCTCGTCGTCGGCGACGGCCACCGCCGCGGTGACGATGTCCGCCACCTGGAGGCCGCGGGCACGGCGCCCCGGTGGCCGCCCGTGCTCCCGGTGCCTGGTCACGTGCTCGGCGATCTGCCGCTCCCGGCGCAGTTCATGCTCGCCACGGCGGTCGCGGAGGCTGTCGCGGTAAACCGGCCGCAGCGGCACGAAGAGTTCTTCTTCCGCGTCCTCGTCCACGACTCGCTCCTCACCGACGGCGGTAAAGCAGTTGATTCTCGTACACCGTACTGCTAACGTACGCTGTACGAGAATAGTACACCGTACGATCATACGGAGAAGCGATGAGCGAGACTCCCGCCATCGAGGCGGAAGGACTGGTCAAGCACTACGGGAAGACGAAGGCGCTCGACGGCCTGGACCTGACGGTGGCCCAGCGAACGGTATACGGCCTGCTCGGCCCCAACGGCGCGGGGAAGACCACCGCGGTCCGCGTGCTCGCCACGCTGCTGCGCCCGGATGGCGGCCGCGCTCGGGTCGACGGCCACGACGTGGTCGCGGAGGCCGCCACGGTGCGCCGGACCATCGGGCTCACGGGCCAGTACGCGGCGCTCGACGAATACCTGACCGGGCGGTCCAACCTGGTCATGATCGGCCGGCTGAGCAGGCTGACCGCGCGGGCCGCCGCGCGGCGCGCTGACGAGCTGCTCGAGCGGTTCGGCCTGGCCGAGGCCGCGAACAGGGCGGTCAAGACGTACTCGGGCGGCATGCGGCGGCGCCTCGACCTGGCGGCGAGCCTGATCGGGCACCCGAGCGTGCTGTTCCTCGACGAGCCGACCACCGGCCTCGACCCGACCGCCCGCGCGCTGATGTGGGACATCGTGAGGGAGCTCGTCGCGGACGGCACGACGCTGCTGCTGACGACGCAGTACCTGGACGAGGCGGACCAGCTGACCGACAGGATCGCGGTCATCGACGGCGGCCGGGTCATCGCGGAGGGCACGCCGGCCGAGCTCAAGGCGTCCGTCGGCGGGCAACGGGTGCTGCTCACGCTGGCCGAGGCAGGCGACGCCGCCGTCGCGGTCAGGGCACTGCAGCCGTTCGCCGCCGGGACCATCATCCCGAACGGCAGTGTTTCCGGCCACGGGGACCGCCTCCTGGACGTTCCCGTCATCGCCACGGACGGGCTGGCCACCGAGATACTCCGCGCGCTCGACACCGCCGGCGTCGGGGTGAGCGACATCGCGGTGCGCAGCGCATCGCTTGACGACGTCTTCCTCACGCTCACCGGCCACACGGCAGAAGCGCCAGACGAAGACGAAGAAAAGGACGAACTAGCCGAGGAGGCCGCGGTATGACCGCAACGACGCTATCCGCCGCGGACCTGACCGTCGGGCGCGGCTCGCTCGCCCAGTTCCTCAGCGACGTGTGGGTGCTGACCAAGCGCAGCATCGCACGGATCAGGCGGGAGCCCGAGACGCTGTCCGAGGTGACGATCCAGCCGGTCATGTTCGTGCTGATGTTCGCCTACGTGTTCGGCGGCGCGATCGCCATCCCCGGCGGCGGGAACTACCACGAGTACCTGATCGGCGGCATGCTCGGCATGAGCCTGGCGCAGACCGCGCCAGGGACCGCGGTCGCGGTCGTCTCCGACATGTCCACCGGGCTGATCGACAGGTTCAGGTCGCTGCCCATGTCTCGTGCGGCGGTGCTCACCGCGCGCACGATCGCGGACCTGCTGACCCAGGTGATCGGCGCCGCGGTGGTGGCCGGCGTCGGACTCGCCATCGGCTGGCGGGTGCACACGGGGCCAGCCGACGTCGTCGAGGCGTTCGCGCTCGCCCTGCTGTTCGGGTACGCGTTCACCTGGGCGGGCGTCTGCCTCGGCATGGTGCTGCGCAGCCCGGAGGCCGCGCAGCAGAGCGGTTTCGTCATCTTCCTGCCGCTGACGTTCATCTCCAGCGCGTTCGTGCCGACCCAGGGGATGCCCGGCTGGCTCCAGCCGGTGGCGGAATGGAACCCGATGTCCTCGCTTGCCGCCGCGTGCCGCCAGTTGTTCGGCAACCCGAACCCGGCGTCTCTCGTGAACGCGTGGCCGGCCCAGCACGCCGAACTGGCCGTCATCTGCTGGTCAGTAGGGATGCTCGCGGTATTCGCCCCGCTCGCCGTCCGCCTCTACCGGAACAAGGGCCGGTAGGCCTGTTCAGTCTGGCGTGGGGCCCGACTGCGGGAGCTTGACCGTGCCGGGCGGCTTGGGGCGGGCCGAGGGCGGCGGGACGACCGGGCCGATGTCGCCGTCCGGCGCCTCGTCGAGGTCGGCGATGACTGGCGCGTGATCGCTTGGCGCGGTGCCCTTGCGCGCCTTGCGGTCCACCCACGCCGCCCGGACCCGGGCGGCCACCGGGTCGCTGGCCAGGATCAGGTCGATGCGCATCCCGAAGTCCTGGTGGAACATGCCGGCCCGGTAGTCCCAGTAGGTGAACACCCGGCTGTCTGGCCACCGGTCCCGCACGACGTCGTGCAGGCCGAGCGCCTCGAGATCGGCGAGCGCGGCGCGCTCCGGCGGCGTCACGTGCGTCTGCCCCACGTAGGCGGCCGGGTCGAACACGTCCGCGTCGGTGGGCGCGATGTTCATGTCGCCGCAGACCAGCGCCGCCTCCGGGCCCGCCGCCACCGTGTCCTTGAGGGCGCCGAGCCAGGCGAGCTTATAGCTGTAGTGCTCGGAACCTGGCGTCCTGCCGTTCGGCACGTAGACAGAATGCACCCGGATGCCAGCGCACGACGCGGCGACGGCTCGCGCCTCGGGCCCGGGAAACCCGGGCTCGCCGGGCAGTCCGGTGCGCACGTCGTCGAGCCCGGCCCTGGACAGGATCGCGACCCCGTTCCACTGGGGCTGGCCGTGCACGGCGAACTCATAGCCCCGGGCCGTGAGCTCGGTGCCGAGCAATTCGGTGAACGCCTCGCGAGTGAGCTTGATCTCCTGCAGGCACACCACGTCGGGCTGTCGTTCGTCGAGCCACGGCAGCAGCCGCGGGACCCGCTGCTTGACGGAGTTGACATTCCAGGTCGCTACCCGCACCCGTCCACAATAGCCAGCGCGCCATACTGACGCGCGTGTCGGCGATCTTGAGCGGCTCCCGGGCGACCGGGCGACAATAGGTCTCAGGAATCATTCAGCGATTGCTCATCCGCTTAACGCGCTAATCCCCACGCCGACGAAG
>Ga0335073_10016512_pt1 | contig 10310 bp, 11 predicted proteins | sample Lox_Sample_22_FD_207093 | JGI IMG/M metagenome (GOLD analysis project Ga0335073, IMG submission 207093) | Soil microbial communities from Loxahatchee National Wildlife Refuge, Florida, United States - Lox_Sample_2.2 | ecosystem: Environmental > Terrestrial > Soil > Wetlands | place: USA... | reverse complement strand
TCGAATCCGGCACGTCATTGTGATCCGACAAAATCAAATGGAGACCATTTTTATCCCCAACAATGGCCCGCACTTGATGGGGGAACGTCGCCAGCGTTTCGCGGATGAGTTTCGCGCTCTGCAAAACATCGTTCTCGGCGGCTTTTGTCTCCATCCGCCCGCGCCAATGGCCGATGGCGAATGCAGCTAAAACGCAAATCGCCGCCGCCAATCCCCAGGCCAATCGCGGAGACCAACCTGGTCCGGCCCGGACCACTGGCGCCGCGGGCTGATTGAGCCGACTGATGATTCGACGCGGAAACAAGTCCCAAAGCTCGCCGGGCGGTTCGGACACCCGGGCTTTCCTCAGAATGTCGTCGAGTTCAGAGTTGTTCATGAGGAAATCGGTTTCAGCCAGCGTTTTAATCTCTGTCGCGCGGCGAAAACCCGCCAGGAAACGGTCGCCTCGGTACAGCCCATGAGTTTTGCCGTTTCCGCGTGGCTGTGCTCTTCGTAAACGGTCAGGACAATGGCGGCGCGTTGTTTGGCCGGCAGCCGGTTCAACGCTTCCTGGACACGGCGCGATAACTCATCAGGGAATCCATCGGGGGCATCCCGTTCCACCGTTGTTTTCTCCGCCCATTTTGAATGAACGTCGACGCGCCGGTTTTCCCGCGCGCGCCAGTTCAAACTCAAATTGACGGCAATCTGGCAAAGCCACGTGGAGAAACTGGATTCACCGCGGAAGGAATCAAGCTGCCGGTAGGCGCGCAAAAACGTCTCTTGCGCCAGGTCCTCCGCTTCATCGAGCGAACCCGTCATCCGGAATGCCAGGGCATACACCATTTTTTGATGTTGTTTTACCAGCGCGGCAAAGGCCTCCGTATCGCCGGCGAGGCAGCTCTGAATGCAATTCGGTTCGACATCCGGCTGGGCCATGGGCGCCATTTTATTGAATCTGACCAGCTGCGGCAGCAATTCCTTTGAAAAATCTGAAAAGCATGAGACGTTGGATCGGTACTTATGTTTGTGACCAGCGATCCCAACCTGATTGTCGGTGGCTACGGCCTCGGACTTCTGGCACTGGCCGTCCTCTGGCGGCTGGTCGTTTGGATTCGCGACGCGCCACCAACGCCGGATCCGTGGGACGCGGAGATTGAACAAAAACTGCAAGACCCCGAAATTCAGGAGATTTGCCATCGTTGCCTGACTCCCCATGAGCCGGGCACGTGGTTTTGCCGGCATTGCGGAACCGCCGTCGGTCCCTATAACAACTTGATGCCTTTCTTGAATGTGTTCTCCGAAGGCGAAGTGCTGCGTAACGGCATCCATAGCCGATTTCGCAACCGTTGGTTTGTCGCCGTCGGTTACTCCTTAATCGCCCTCGGCTTTGCCGTGGGCCTCCTCCGGGATTACCCGCTGGTTACCGTAAGCATCTTCTCCTTCGTCGTAATGGCTTACTGGATATCGGTCTTGCGAAATTTGAAACGCCTGTCTCATCGGCGGGAAAGTGACGATACTCACGATGCCCCGCCGTCTTGAAGTGTGAGTCGGGAGTTGTTTCGACGGCCGGGAGGGTCCGCTCTTTCCCAACGGCGCCTGCGGAATGGTGAAATCAAGCTACGGCATAACTCATGCCCAGGCGCGAACCGGTTTTGGCCGTTTCATGCCAGAGCGTGATCAGCTCGATCAGATTTTGCAGCCATGGCAACACGCGCTTTTCCAGAGCGTTGGAGAGGGGAATGGTGTCGCCGGCATGGCAGGTCGCGTCCACGTCTTTGATGATGGCCGCCACTTGTTCGAGTTGCCACTTGCGGAGTTGGGTGAGCGAGGCGCGGCCATTGGCCGGTCCGCAGGCATTATCCGGCAGCAAGCTCAGCGTGAGCACCGGCTCCTTGAGTTGCCGGGCCAGGTTCCACCACAGTTCGCGACCCACGCGAACGTCGTTGATCAGAACGAGCGTGATGGCCGTTTCGACACAGGCCCGTGCGTGATCGGCTTGTTGCAAAGCGGTTTTGAGCACCAGCAGCGATCGGTCCTCCAGCGGTATGGTTTCGGCGGTGACCCGGCAAAAGCCTCGCTCCACCACCAGCGGCAAGGCAAGATTGACCGACTCGTCGTCTATGCTGAGAGAGCATAAAACCCGTTGCCTGGCCAAAGCGAGAGCTTCCAGATAGCAACGAATGGCAGGGAGAGAGCGAAATTCCAAAGGCGGCGACACGGGCAAGCCGTCCAGCATGATTTCAAGTTTTTCACCGAATCCCGATTCATCAGGCGACTGGTTAAGCATGTCCCCAAAAACCGCAAGTGGCGTGCCTAAAATGTGAATAACTCGAAAAGTTATTCACATTCAATTCACCGAAAATTCCCAGCGGCCGGCAGCACGGTTGGCCGGTTTTCCAATAAAAAACCACTTTAACGTTCTACACAGAAAGGCTCAGGCATCAACATCTGATCCGTTACTTTGCCGGATTTGCCCCTTTGACACGCAGTTGAATTGAATAAAGCGACTTGCTCGCGGTAATGAACAGGGTCTGGTGATCTTTGCCGCCAAAGCAGACGTTGGCGGACCAATGCTCTGGCACATTGATGTGGCCGATTTGTCTGCCGGTATGGTCAAAAATGGTCACGCCGTTTCCTCGAACGTTCTCACCGTTGTCGGTGATGGTCGTACCGCAAAGATAGAGATCGCCTTTCTCGTCAATCGTCATGCCGTCGGAACCGATGTCACAAAACAAGGTTTTATTCGTCAGCGAGCCGTCCGGCTGGATGTCGTAACGCCACGTCTGCTTCGCCTCAATGTCGGCGACAAACAGCGTTTTGTCGTCTGGCGTGCCGGTGATGCCGTTCGGTTTTTTTAAATCGTCCGTCACCCGCACCAGATTTTTCCGGTCGGGCGAAAGATAGAAAACCTCCTGATCCGGCAATGCCATGGTGTCATGGTCCCACCATTGGCGGGGGTAGAACGGGTCGGTGATATACATCGCGCCGTTGGGGGCAACCCAGACATCGTTCGGGCCGTTGAGATATTTGCCCTGATAATTCCTGACCAGCACCGTGACTTTTCTGTCAGGAGTGATGGACCAGAGCTGATTGTGCTCGTCGGCGCAGGCAATCAAATTGCCGTTCGCATCAAACATCATCCCGTTGGCGTGACCGGAGGGTTGCATGAACGTGGACAGTTTTCCCGCCACATCCCATTCCAGGATGCGGTCGTTCGGCTGATCCACAAAAAAAACATTGCCGGCCCGGTCGCAGGTGGGGCCTTCGGTGAAGGCAAAACCGCCCGCCAGCTTTTCCAGTTTTGCGCCGGGGACGATGACGCTTTCGGCAAACGTCACTGGCGCGGCGGGCAACCCTGACGCGAGAAGGCACAGCCACAGAATGGTTTTCATGACGAAGGCCGAGTTTGCGGCGGCAACCCTCAAGAATCCAATCAAAACGTTCCTTGTTTTTCCCGGTCCGGTGGCGCATTTTGGGGAACGCTGATTTTATTCGGCACGAGCACATGCAACCGGGAACCGCAAAACTTCTGCGCTTTCTGCAAAGCTGGGTCATCAACACCTTTGCCGTGTTGATGGCGGCCATCATTCTGCATGGCCACATCCGTTATGGGAACTCGGGGGATCTCATTATCGCCTCGCTCCTGTTGGGAATTCTCAATGCGTTCGTCCGGCCGATTTTAATGCTCCTCGCCTTGCCGTTGCTGATTTTCACCCTCGGCCTGTTCACGCTGGTCATCAACGCCCTGCTGCTTTATTTCGTCGGCGTGTTGATGGGGCCGTATTTCCAGGTGGACAGTTTCGGATTCGCCTTTTTGGGGGCGCTCATCATCAGCATTGTGTCCATCGCGCTCAACATCCTCACCGGCGCGAGCGGCGCGCGCGTCACCATCCACCGCCGGCCGCGTCCGCCCAGGGACCCTCATGACGATGGCAACGGTCCGGTGATTGATGTGTGAAATTATTTATGATTTACGATTGATGATTGATGATTTTGACGGCCGCAAGGAAGGTTGAAACAATCATAAATCATAGATCATCAATCATAAATTTTGTAAGCCGCGCGAAGTGTTTTGATCCCGCGCGCTTGAAATTCCTGTTCGAAATCCGTCAGCAGGTTTGCCAGTTCGGGCGGCGTTTCGATCCGCTCAAACTCCCGGCGCGCGTCAAACACTTCCGTCATTTGCTGGTAATAATCCTGGTCGTCCGTGCGCAGATAGACCGCGCCTTCCGGCGCCAGCGCGGCGCGAACGATTGCCGGGAAACGTTCGTTGATGAGCCGGTGTTTGCGGTGCCTTTTCTTTGGCCAGGGATCGGGAAAATAGATGTGCAAGACGGACACCGAATGCGGCGGGAGCAGATATTCCAGGAAATAGGACGATTCAATGCGCACGCCGCGCAGATTCACCAGCCCGGCCCGGCGACCCTTGCGCTCCAGCTTGCGCAGGCGGCCCAGCAGTCGTTCGACACCGATGAAGTTCCTTTCCGGACGCCGCCGCGCCAACTCGACTAGAAACGAAGCATCACCGCAACCCAGTTCCAACTCCAGCAACTGCGCTTGCGGGAACAGGGCGGCCGGATCAACCCGGCTGACGAGCGACGGCAAATCATAAATCAAACCGGCGGGGCCCTTTTCGTTCAACGGCATCACTCGGATTAAATTACAGGATTGACGGTTTTGACAAGTGTGTATCATGAACGCATGACGCCCGGCGCGTTGCGGTTGCCAAATCCGGTTTTCAAACCTGTTCAAGAATTGCCAATAAAAATGGAAAAACGGCTCCAGGTTGTCGGTGCCCGATGGAAACACGCCGCTTCTCTCTTTGCCGGCATGATGATGAGCCTTGCCGCCGCCGGCCAGCCGTCTTCACCGGCTATCCCCGCCGAACCGCCGCTGAGTTGGGGCGATCAAGGCGACGGCACGTATCGAAACCCGATTCTGCCCGCGGATTTTTCCGACCCGGACGTTGTTTGCGTCCGGAACGATTTTTATCTGGTCGCGTCGGACTTTCACTTCGTCGGCATGCAGGTGTTGCATTCACGCGACCTGGTCAATTGGGAAGTCGTCGGTCAGGTGTTCCCCCGGCTGACCATGTCGCCAAAGTATGACGATATGACCGGCTATGGCCAGGGGACGTGGGCGCCAACCTTGCGTTATCACGACGGTGTCTATTATGTCTTCGTCTGCACGCCGTACGAAGGTTTGTTCATGTGGCACACGCAAAATCCCGCCGGGCCGTGGTCGCGAACGTTGACCGTCCGGGCCGTGGAACGCTGGGAAGACCCCTGCCCGTTCTGGGACGACGATGGGAAAGCTTACCTCATCCACAGTCTCAAGGGCGCCGGGCCATTGATTTTGCATCGCCTGAGTCCGGACGGGGTACGATTGCTGGACGACGGCGTTGAAATCTACCACGGTCCGACGGCGGAAGGCCCCAAACTCTTCAAACGGAACGGCTGGTATTACATTTCCCTTCCCGAAGGGGGTGTCAGCACGGGCGGCCAGACCATGCTGCGTTCCACCAATATTTACGGCCCTTACGAACGCCGCGAGATGCTGCCATACGGCAGTCCCCATCAAGGCGCGCTGGTGGAACTGGCCAATGGCAGTTGGTGGTTTCTCTGCTTCAAATCCAGCGGCTTCCTCGGGCGTATCACCTGGCTCATGCCGGTCACCTGGGGCGCCGACGATTGGCCCGTGTTCGGCGATCACGGTCAATTCGTGGACCAATGGAAAAAACCCTATGTCGGCCGCACCTCGCCCATTCATCATCCCCAAAGAAGCGATGATTTCGATGATCCGGCGCTGTCTCCGATTTGGCAGTGGAACCACAACCCGGTGAACGACGCCTGGTCGCTGACGGCGCGACCAGGCTGGTTGCGGCTCAAGGCCTTGCCGGCCACCGGTCTGTCCACCGCCCACAACACTCTGACCGAAAAATTGTGGGGGCAGGACGGTGTCATTGACACACAGTTCGACGTCAGCGCCATGGCGGAGGGCCAGTGCGCCGGATTCGCCTTCATGAGCGGCGATACGTTTGACTGGGTGGGAGTGACCCAGGGCGACGGCGTGCGTCGAATGACCTGGAACAATGGCGAAGGCCCGATGTTGAACGGCAAGGACGTATGGTTCCGGGGCAGGTACCATGGCAAGGAGGCCCGGCTGCTTTACAGCACCGATGGCGAGCACTATGCCGACACCGGGTTGGCGGTGGAACTGAAGTTCGGCGCGTGGAAGGGTGCTCGGCTGGCGCTATTTTGCTACGGCCCCAATGGCGGAAGCGCCGACGTGGATTACGTCAAATATAACCTGGAAAAATAACGTGAGCCAAGCCGCCCTCGGCCGAGGAAACCGGCAATGATCAGTAATGGCCATCCCCGTGGTCATCGCCCTGATTATGGCCGTGGTGATCATCATGATCGTGGTCATGATCTTCATGGTGGTGGTGGCCCTTGTGAGGCGATACATCATGGTCATGGTCGTGGTCGCCGTCGCAATCATCCCTGTTAAAACCATCACCGCCGGTTCCGAGTTTGTCCGAATTGTCGCGCACGACTTGGAGATCGTGGCTGGAACTCACCGGACTGGCCGAAGCGGTCGCAGCCACCTGTCCGGTAGCCGGATTAAACGAAAATCCGGCGGGAACTTCTGCACTCATCGGGCTGCCCTGATGGAGGGAATTGACAGCCACTTCTCCCCGGAAGCAGGTCACGGCGCCGGCGGCAGTAACGAGGTATTCCGTACCTCGAATGGTTGCCGAACCGTTTGGCGTTGTGATGGTAAAGGTGGAGGGTTTGGCCAGCTTGCGCTGCGAACCGATTAAACTGCCGGCTTTCAGATTCAAACTCGTATCAATGATGACATTTTCTTCGGCCACCATTTCGGCCAGCCTGGTCAGCTCCAGCAACGAATCCGGTCTTAGGCGAAGCACTGTCCCGCTGTACTCAAATTCGAGATCCGCGGTGGAACCCGGTCCGGTCCTGAGTTCAGCGCCTTGCGCCAAAACCATGCCGGGTTTGAGAACAGCCCAGGACGAATGATCTACGGAATAGCTGGCCGTTCCCTGAACCGATCTGACGGAAAGTTTCCCCGATTGGACTTCGGCCGAAGCTCCGGAAAGGCACAGTACCGCCAGCACCCCTGCGGCCCATGGGATGGGCCGTATTTGCGTTTTCATCGCAGTAATCATAGGCTGCTCCTGTCCTTTAACGCCTCTGCCGACGCAAACTGGCTTATTATCTGTTCGTCTTCGAGAAATCAAGCTAAATCCAGAAAAGTTATTCACAAGCGAACCCCAAGAACCAACTCTTGGAGTCGCGAGGATCCTGTTTTGTTCCCTCAGACGATCGAACACCAAATCCGTCGGCGCTGGCCAACCGGATCCGTCAAATAACGCAGGAAGCGCAAGTGCGTCCGTTTTCCTGCTTGGTTTGGCTGAGACTCTCTTTTCGGCAACCGCCCGGGCGGACGACATGGCTTGCAGGGTTCGGTGGAACGCGGAACATTTTTTGTCAGAACTGCGTTGGAAAAACGTGACTCATGTTGATTAGTTTTCCACCCGACACGAGCACCCCTCACCCGACCTTCGATCACCCCCCGCCCGGGCGGGGAGAGGGATGGTCCGGGGGGCGGTTGGTGGCTCTTTGAAAGCTCATTGGTATCAATTGGAAAATCTGGAAAATGGTCGGGGCGGTGAGATTCGAACTCACGACCTCTTGTACCCGAAACAAGCGCGCTAGCCAGGCTACGCTACGCCCCGACGCAGAAGGATCAAACTGCCAGCCCCGGCCAAAAATGCAATGCGAATTTTCGAACCCGGCGGAGGCCAAGCCGCTCTAAACCCGGCAAAGAAGTTGCTCAACCTGTTTCCCTGGGGCAAGCTTGGTGGTCATGACCGGAGTCGGCACACAGTTGGATTCCTTGCGATTCAGCCGTCTTGAAACAAGGCGGCTGGCGTGGCTCTTTGCCCTGTCGTTGCTCGCGCATCTGCTGGCGTGGGGCGGTTATCAAGCCGGCAAGGAATTCAATTTATGGCAAAAACTCCGACTGCCGCCCCTCATGCTGCTCACAAAAATCAAACCGGCGCAGCCGCCCCCGCCATCGCCGGCATTGCAATTCGTGGACGTGCCCCCCACCCAAGTGGCCACCGAGGCGCCGAAGAATGCCAAATATTATTCCAACCAGAATTCGCGCGCCGCCAACCCGGAGGCGAAGCCGGACACCCAGGTTCCGGAAATCAAAGGCACGCAAACCGACATGCCGAAGACCGAAAACGTCACCCACCCGGATTTTTCCAAACTCCAACCCGCCATGCAGCCGTCCACGGAACAACTGGCGTCCCGACAACAAAACGCAGGCGATTTGACGCTCGGCAATCCGGCGGACACCCAACCCGCGGAACAACCGCGTCCCCGCACACTCAAGCAGGCGCTCGCCCAGCAAAAACAACTGCCTGGCGTGAAAATGAAACAGGAAGGCGGCGTCCGGCGCGAAGCGCTGGTACCGTCGCTGGACGTGATGGCGACGCCGTTTGGCGCGTATGACGCCGCCTTCATCCAGGCGGTGACACAGCGCTGGTACGATTTGCTGGACAGCCGGGAGTTCGCCCGCGATCGCAGCGGCAAGGTGGTGCTGCGATTTCACTTGAATTACGACGGGCGCATCTCCGATATGGTGGTCGTGCAGAATACCGTCGGGGATCTGTTGGGTTATGTCTGCCAGAAGGCGGTGATGGATCCCGCGCCTTTTGCCCAGTGGCCGTCCGACATGCGGGCCATGGTGGGCCAGGATTACCGCGATATTACCTTTACGTTTTATTATTACTGAGCCGTTCACCATCGCAGAAAACATTTTATGGATGACATCGTTTACATACTGCTGGGACTCACTTCGGTCGTGGGACTGACGTTCATCATCGAGCGCGCCCTGGCCTTGCGCTGGAACAAGGTCGTACCGCCGGAACTCACCGCCGCCCTCACGACCTGCCGGACCCGCGAGGAGGCGAAAGCGCTTTGCCACATCTGCCGCCGGAAACCGTCGCCGCTGGGGCGATTGTTGCTCCTCGCCTCGGATCACCTGGATTGGCCGAAAGCGGACAATGTGGACGCGCTGCAAACCGCCGCGCGCCATGAAATCATCCGGCTTGAACGCGGCCTCGTCGTGCTCGAAATCATCGTCGGCATCGCGCCCTTGCTCGGCCTCGTCGGCACGATCGCCGGCATGATGACCCTGTTTGGTGACATTGGGATTTCCGGCTTGAACGACGCCGCGCGGCTGGCCAAGGGCATCGCTTTGATTTTGAACGCCACGTTGATGGGTCTGCTCATCGCCATTCCGTCGCTGATTTTCTGGAGTTACTTCAGCAAAAAAGTCGAGGTCTTCGCCGTGGAAATGGAGGCGGTTTGCGACGATTTCATCCGGCGGCAGTATGCAGAGACGGCCTCCGGCGGCCCGCAACCGGAAGCCAGCCCGCTGGTTTCGGAAACGCAGTATGTCTCCAACGCCAAAACCCGGAAACCGGGAGTGAAATCCCAGATGTCCGATCCCGATTGACATGCGCTTCTTCGTCCGCAAACGCCGCACCACGCCCGCCGTCATCATCGTCGCGCTGATTGACGTCCTCATCGTGCTGCTGATCTTCCTGCTGGTCACGACCACGTTCAAGCAGCAGGCGGCGTTGAAATTGCAACTGCCCGAATCGTCCCAGGCCAAGAAGGCCGGGGCGAATGAGAACCCGCCGTTCGTGGTGAGCATTGATTCCAACGGTGTTTATTACCTGGAAAAACTGCCGGTGACCTTCGAGCAATTGGAGAACCAACTGGTTTCACGGGCGACGCGAAATCCGCAGCTTGTCCTGGCCATCAATGCCGATGAGAAGGCGCCGTGGGGAAAAGTCGTGCAGGTGCGCGATGCCGCCGCCAAGGCCAAAATTAAAAATCTCGTCGCCTACACCAGGGAAACGGCCAAGCCGTAGTAAAATAAAACCGGGAGGGTCGGCATGTTGCCGACCCAAAATTCAGGGACGGCGACACGCCGTCCCTCCCATGGGACTATTTCAACAGCTCCTCCGCGATCAGCACCGCGTTGAGCGCCGCGCCGCGCAGCAATTGATCGCCGCTCACCCAGAAACATAAGCCGTTGTCCAATGCGCAACCCTGGCGGATGCGGCCGACTTCGCAGTTGTCTTTCTCCGAGGTGAACAGCAATATGGGATATTCAGCCTTGACCGGGTAATCCCCAATATGGGGCAATACCAAATAGCCGAAACTTAAATACCATACTCAAAGACAGGATTGACTGCAAGAAGCTTGCCATCGTCAAGCAAAGGC
>Ga0335073_10016511_pt1 | contig 10310 bp, 10 predicted proteins | sample Lox_Sample_22_FD_207093 | JGI IMG/M metagenome (GOLD analysis project Ga0335073, IMG submission 207093) | Soil microbial communities from Loxahatchee National Wildlife Refuge, Florida, United States - Lox_Sample_2.2 | ecosystem: Environmental > Terrestrial > Soil > Wetlands | place: USA... | reverse complement strand
ATCTATAACCTGCCGACGCTGAAGAACCTGCCGCAGGGCGTGCACCGCGTCGAGGTCGGCGACGCCAAGTTCATGAACGAGCTCATCACCAATTTCTTCATCGCGATGGGGACCGGCATCCTCATGGTGTTCGCGGTGCTGGTACTGCTGTTCGCGCGCGTGCTGCAACCGATCACCATCCTGTTCGCGCTGCCGCTGTCGTTCGGCGGCGTGGTGCTGGCGCTGCTGCTGACCGGATTCTCCGCTTCGCTCGGGGTTTTCATCGGTCTCCTCATGCTCATGGGCATCGTCGCCAAGAACTCGATCCTGCTGGTCGATTTCGCGATCGAGGAGATGCGCGCCGGCAAGGACCGTGTGACGGCGATCCTCGAGGCCGGCCACAAGCGCGCCCGCCCGATCGTCATGACGACCGTCGCCATGGTTGCCGGCATGATGCCGGTGGCGCTCGGCCTCGGCGGCGACGCCGCGTTCCGCCAGCCGATGGCGATCGCGGTGATCGGGGGTCTCATCACCTCGACGGCGCTGACGCTGGTGATCGTCCCGGCCGCCTTCACGCTCATCGACGACGTCGAGCGCTGGCTCGCACCGCGCGTGGGCCGGATGCTGGTACCGCAAGCGGTGCCGGACCGGCCGGCTCAGCCGCGTCCGGTAAACTAGGGCGGAATGCCCGCTCCAGTCCCGCCGCAACAAGCCGCCAAGCCCGCCGCCGTCCCGCCCGAGGCCGCAGCCGCCGCCCGCCCCGCCTGGTGGGTGCGGCTGCTGTCGCGCCTGCCGCTGCGCCTGCTCTATGGCATCACGGGCACGGCTGCATGGCTCGCCTATCGCGTAGTGCCTTACCGCGCCGGGATGATCCGCGCGAGCCTCGCCCTGGCTTTCCCCGCGCTGAGTGAGGCCGAGCTCGCCTCGGTCCGCCAGCGCTACTACCGCGGCTTCGCGCAGATGCTCGCCGAGCTCGTCAAGGCCTCCGCCTTCACCGCGGATGAGATCCGCCGCCGCGTGCGCATCGTCAACCTGGAGGAGCCACGGGCGCTGCTCGCCCAGGGTCAGTCGGTGCTGCTGGTCGCCGCCCACCAGTGCAACTGGGAGTGGATGCTGCTCGCCCTGTCGCTCGAACTCGGTTACCCGGTCGATGCCGCCTACAAGCCGCTGGTGAACGAGTGGGCGGAGCGCGAGATGAAGAAGCTGCGCACCCGCTTCGGCAGCCGCCTGGTGCCCGCGCAGGAGCTGTTGCCCGATATCCTCAGGCGCCACGACGTCGTGCGCGCAGTGGCGATGGTCGCCGACCAGGAGCCGACCAGGTCCGAGCGCAAGTACTGGACGCGCTTCCTCAACCGCGACACCGCCTTCTACATGGGGCCCGAGGAGATCGCGCGGGTGACGCGCTTCCCGGTGTTCTTCATCGCCATGCGCCGCCGTGCGCGCGGCTACTACGAGATGGAATTCCTGCCGCTCGCGCCCGCGCGGCGACCGATGCCGGGCGGTGCGCTCACCGAGCGCTACGCGCGCCTGGTCGAGGAGCAGATCCACGCGGCGCCACCCGATTGGCCCTGGTCGCACAAGCGCTGGCGGCTGAAGAAGTCCGTCTACCAGGCATAGCGCGGGCTCGAACGCGAGCGGCGCGCGAACGGCGACCTGCGCGACTCAGCGTTTCCCGGAGTCGGGCCGCTCGGCCGCCTCGCTGCGGCGTAGCTCGCGCGGCAGCGTGAAGAACACCCGCTCCTCGCGCCCGACCACCTCGTGCGGGGGTTGGCCGCCCCACTCGGCGAGCCGCGCGACCACCTGTTGCACGAGCAGCTCCGGGGCGGATGCCCCCGCAGTCACCCCCACCGCGCGCTTGCCGGCGAACCACTCGGCGCGCAGGTCCTGCGGTCCATCCACCAGGTAGCCGGGCACGCCGGCGCGATCGGCAAGCTCGCGCAGACGGTTGGAGTTGGAGCTGGCGCGCGAGCCGACGACCACCAGCACGTCGCACTGCCCGAGCAGCTGTTTGACGGCGTCCTGGCGGTTCTGCGTGGCGTAGCAGATGTCCTCGTGACGGGGCGCCGACAGCGCGGGGAAGCGCGCCCGCAGCGCCGCGACGATCTCCGCGGTGTCGTCCACGGAGAGCGTCGTCTGGGTGACGAGCGCGAGCTCGCGCCCGGCGCGCACGCCGAGCTCCGCGACGTCCCCGAGATCCTCCACCAGGTGGATGTGGCCCCCGAAGGACTCATCGAACCGTCCCATGGTGCCCTCGACCTCCGGGTGGCCCGCATGGCCGATGAGCACGACGTCGCGGCCCTCGCGCGCGTAACGCTGCACCTCCATGTGCACCTTGGTCACGAGCGGACAGGTCGCATTGAAGACGGTGAGGTGGCGGCCGTGCGCCTCCTGCTCGACGGCGCTCGAGACGCCGTGGGCCGAGAAGATCACCGTGCCGCCGGCGGGCACCTCGGCGAGCTCATCGACGAAGACCGCCCCGAGGCCGCGCAGCCGCTCGACCACGTGGCGGTTGTGCACCACCTCGTGGCGCACGTAGATCGGCGGCCCGAAGAGCTCGAGCGCCCGCTCGACGATGTCGATGGCGCGGTCGACGCCGGCACAGAAACCGCGCGGGTTGGCGAGCAGAACCTGCATCAGGTGCCGCCGCGCGAAGCATCGCCCGCCCTGGCGGCGCGCGCTTCGAGCCAGGCGTCGAGCAGCATGAGGCCGGCGCCGATGGTGATCGCGGAATCGGCGACGTTGAAGGCGGGAAAATAATGATCGCCCCAGTGCGCCCAGATGAAGTCGATGACGTGCCCGAGCCGCAGCCGGTCGATCATGTTGCCGAGCGCGCCGGCGATGATGAGCGAGAGCGCGCAGGCGATGCGCGCGTGCGTCGCGGCCGCCAGCCGCCGCAGCCAGGCGCCGAGCACGACGCTCACGGCGAGCGCCAGCACGATGAACACCCAGCGCTGCCAGCCCGAGGCCGCGGCCAGCATGCTGAAGGCAGCACCGGTGTTGTAGGTGAGAATGATGTCGAGCACCGGCAGCAGCCGCACGCGCTCGAGGAGCAGGAAGTGATGCATCATCCAGGCCTTGCTCAGCTGGTCGAGCACGATGACCGCCGCCGTGAGCGGCAGCCAGCGCCAGCCGCTCGCGCAGGCCGGCAGCGAAGTGGTACTCATACGAAGCGGCGCTCCTCGCCGGGCAGCTCGAGATTGCCGATGCAGCGGCCGCACAGCTGCGGGTGCGCGCCGTGCCGTCCGACATCGGGGCGGCGCTGCCAGCAGCGCACGCACTTGGGGTCCGTATCCGCGCCGGCCGCGATCCACACGCCCGGCAGGTTGGCCGCCGGCACGGCGCCGGCGGGCGCCGCCGTGACCTGCGTGACCCGCGCCGCCGAGGTGATGAGCAGAAAGCGCAGCTCGTCGCCGAGCGCCGCGCAGCGCCCGTACTGCTCCGCAAGACAGTAGACCTCGATGCGCGCATCGAGCGGCGCGCCGATCGCCCCCGTGTCGCGCAGCTTCTCGAGCTCGCGCGTCACGTCGGTGCGCAGCTCCATGAGCGCCGCCCAGTCGATCCCGCTCGCGGGCACCTCGGGCGGCGCATGCCAGGTCACGTGAAACACCGACTCGGCCCGCTGCCCGGGCAGATAGCGCCACACCTCCTCGGCGGTGAACGACAGGATCGGCGCGAGCCAGCGCACCATGCACTCGGCGATGTGAAACATCGCGGTCTGGGCCGAGCGGCGCGCCCGCCCGGTGGCGGGCGTCGTGTAGAGGCGGTCCTTCAGCACGTCGAGGTAGAAGCCGCCGAGATCCACGGTGCAGAAGTTGTGGACCTTCTGGTAGATGAGGTGGAAGGCGTAGCGGCGGTAGGCCTCGATGACCTCCGTCTGCAACGCGCGCGTGCGCTCGAGCGCGTAAGCGTCGAGCGCGATCAGCTCGGACGCCGGCAACGCATCGCGGGCCGGATCGAAGCCATCCAGGTTGCCGAGCAGGAAACGCAGCGTGTTGCGCATGCGGCGGTAGGAGTCCGCCATGCGCTTGAGGATCTCGTCCGAGACGGCGATCTCGTTGGCGTAGTCGGTGGCCGCGACCCACAGACGCAGCACATCCGCCCCGAGGTTGTTCATGACCTTCTGCGGGGCGATCACGTTCCCGAGGGACTTCGACTGCTTGCGGCCCTTCTCATCCACCGTGAAGCCGTGCGTCAGCACGCCGCGGTATGGCGGGCGGCGGTAGAGCGCCTCGGACATCAGCAGCGAGCTGTGGAACCAGCCGCGGTGCTGGTCCGAACCCTCCAGGTACAGGTCGACGGGGGCGGCGATCTCGGGACGCTCGGCGCCGACACACTCGAAGGAAAGCCCCGAATCGGCCCACACGTCCATCACGTCCGTGACCTTGTCGTACTGTCCGGCCTCCTCGCCGAGCAGCTCGCGCGGCTCGAGCGCGAACCACGCGTCGATGCCGCCGCGCTCGACGCGCGCGGCGACCGCCTCGATCAGCTCGCTGGTGCGCGGGTGCAGCGCCCCCGACTGGCGGTGCACGAACAGCGGGATCGGCACGCCCCAGGTGCGCTGGCGCGAGATGCACCAGTCCGGACGGCTCTCGATCATGCCGGTGATGCGCGGCTCGCCCCATGCCGGCGTCCACTCGACGCCCGGGATGTCGCGCAGCGTGTGCTCGCGCAGCCGGGCCTGCTCCATGCTGATGAACCACTGCGGAGTCGCACGGAAAATGACCGGGGTCTTGTGGCGCCAGCAGTGCGGATAGCTGTGCAGCACCGGCTCCTCGTGCAGCAGCCGTCCGCGCCCGGCGAGCTCGGCGATGATGACCGGGTTGGCCTCATCGACCTTCAGTCCCGCCACCAGCGGTGTGTCGGGCAGAAAGCGCCCGTCGCTCGCGACCGGGTTGGCCACGGTGAGCCCGTAGCGCTGGCCGACGACGAAGTCCTCCTGGCCGTGGCCCGGCGCGGTATGCACGGCGCCCGTGCCCGCATCGAGCGTCACGTGCTCCCCCAGCACCACCGGCACCTGCCGCTCCTGGAACGGATGCTCGAGCTCGAGCCCCTCGAGCTCGGCGCCGGCGACGTTCGCCAGCACCGCGCCGGAGCGCATCCGGTAGCGCTGCAGGCACGTGGTGACGAGGTCCTCGGCGAGGATCAGCCGGCGCGGCCCGGCATCGCCGTGCGCCTCGATCAGCACGTAGCGGAACTGAGGCTCGAGAGCGACGGCCTGGTTGGCGGGCAGCGTCCAGGGCGTCGTGGTCCAGATGACGACATCGACCGGCGCGGTGCCGAGCTGCGCGAGGCCCAGGCCGACGCGCCGTGCCAGATCGGCGTTGTCGCTCACGCGGAAGGCGACGTCGATCGCCGGCGAGGTCTTGTCCTCGTACTCGACCTCCGCCTCGGCGAGCGCCGAGCGGCAGTCGACACACCAGTGCACCGGCTTCACCCCCTTGTAGAGGTGGCCGTTCTCGATGATGCGGCCGAAGGCGCGCAGCTGCTGCGCCTCGTAGCCCGGCGCCATCGTCATGTACGGATGGTCCCAGTCGCCGAGGACGCCGAGGCGCTTGAAGTCGGTGCGCTGCAGGTCGAGCTGTTCGGCGGCGAAGGCGCGGCAGGCGGCGCGGAAGGCCTGCGCATCGAGCTTCTGCCCCGGGCGCCCGTGCTTCTTCTCCACCTGGTGCTCGATCGGCAGGCCGTGGCAGTCCCACCCCGGGATATAAGGCGCATCGAATCCGTCGAGCGAGCGCGATTTGACGACCATGTCCTTCAGGATCTTGTTCACCGCGTGGCCGATGTGGATCGCCCCGTTGGCATAGGGCGGCCCGTCGTGCAACACGAAGCGCGGGCGGCCGCGGGCGATCGCGCGCAGCCGCGCGTAGGTGGCGCGCTCGTCCCAGGCGCGCACCATCGCGGGCTCGCGCTGTGCGAGGTCCGCCTTCATCGGGAATTCCGTGCGTGGCAGGTTGATCGTCTGCTTGTAGTCGGCCATCGTCATCCGTTCAGTATGCGGCGCGCCTGGGCGGCGTCCTCGTGCATCTGCGCCGTGAGCGCCTCGAGCGACGCGAAGTGCCGCTCATCGCGCAGCTTCGCGGCGAACTCCACCTCGATCTCGCGCCCGTAGAGATCGTCCTCGAAATCGAACACGTGCGCCTCGAGCAGCGCCTCGGTGCCGCCGATCGTCGGGCGCGTCCCGAGGCTCGCCACACCGGGGTGCGGCGCGCCGGCGATGCCATGCACCTGCACCGCGAAGATTCCCGCAACCGGCGCCCGCCGCCGGCCGAGCGCGAGGTTCGCGGTCGGAAAACCCAGGTCACGACCCAGCCGCTTGCCGCCGATCACCCGGCCGCGCATCGAGTAAGGCCGTCCGAGCCAACGCCCGGCGCGCTCGAAATCGCCGCCGGCGAGGGCCGCACGTACGCCGCTGCTCGAGATACGCTCGCCGGCGAGCGTCACGGCCGGCACGACGTCGACCGTGAAGCCGAGCCGGGCGCCCGCCGCCGCCAGCACCTCCGCCGTCGCCTCGCCGCGGCGCGCAAAGCGGAAATCATGCCCTACCACGACCGTGCTCGCGCGCACCCGCCGGGCGAGGAGCTGCGCAAAGTCCGCGGCAGTGAGGTTACGCAAAGCCTCATCGAAGCGCAGCAGCCAAAGATAGTCGAGGCGGGCAGCCGCCAGGATGCGCCAGCGCTCGCGCAAGGTCGTGAGCCGCGCCGGCGGATCGGCGGGCGAGAGAAATTCACGCGGCATCGGCTCGAAAGTCATGAGCACGGCCGGCTGCCCCAGCCGCGCGGCGTGCTCGCGCGCGCGCGCGATGAGCGCCTGGTGCCCGAGATGGAGCCCATCGTAAGTGCCGATGGTCACGACGCAGGCGTCGTGGCGTTCCGGCAGGTTCCGTTGTCCGCGAATGAGCTCCATGAAACCCTAAGTGGCTGAAAGCTAAGGACTAAGTCAAGTGGCCGGTCGTCACACGCTAGTTTATGTGAAGGGCGGTCCGCGTGGCGGCACCGCGACGGCGTTCCGCGTTGACAAGGTCCCGCCCGCTGCGCAGACTACCGGCCCCCGCACCCGGGGGAACGTACCGATACGGAGATTGAGTGGCCAATACCAAGTCCGCCGAGAAAGCCGCCCGCCAGGCCGAAAAGCACCGTGCCCGCAACGTCGCACTGCGTTCGCGCATGCGCACCGCGGTGCGCAAGGTGACCGCGGCCATCGCCACGGGTGACAAGGTAGCGGCCCAGAACACCTACAAGGAAGCCGTGCCGGTCATCGATACGCTCGTTGGCAAGCAGATCATCCACCGGAACAAGGCCGCGCGGCACAAGAGCCGTCTCTCGGCCCGCATCCGCTCGATGCAATGAGGCTGCGATGAACGCGAACGAAAAGACCCGGATACCGACGCCCGTCGTTGCGACGCCGCTCAAGTTGCGGCCCGCGGCCCGCCGGCAGTTTCTTCTGGAGATGATGCGCGCTCGCGTGCCAGGCGATCGTGCTCCTCCAAAAGCCTCATAACCGCTTCGCAGAGCTCCTTCGTTCCGGCCCCCGTGGCCCCCGAGATGAGAAAGTGGGGTCCGCGGTAGCGGAGCCTGCGCACGATGTCGCGGGCGCGGCGCTCGGCCTCCTCGTCCAGCAGTAAATCGCGCTTGTTGAGCACCAGCCAGCGGGGCTTGGCGGCGAGCTCGCCACTGAATTTCTTGAGCTCCGCCACGATGGCGCGCGCATCGCGCACCGGATCGGCCTCGGGATCGAGCGGGGCGATATCCACCAGGTGCAGCAGCAGCCGCGTGCGCTGCAGATGCTTCAGGAACCGGTGCCCGAGACCTGCGCCCTCTGCGGCACCCTCGATGAGACCCGGAATGTCGGCCATGACGAAGCTGCGGTGCTCGCCGACGGCCACCACGCCGAGATTCGGATGCAGCGTCGTGAACGGATAATCGGCGACCTTGGGGCGCGCCGCGGAAACTGCGCGGATGAGCGTCGACTTTCCCGCGTTCGGCAGCCCCAGCAGCCCCACGTCGGCGATCACTTTGAGCTCGAGCTCGAGGGCCCGCTTCTCCCCCGGGAGGCCCGGTCCGAACTGCCGCGGTGAGCGGTTGGTGCTCGATTTGAAGCGCTGGTTGCCCCAGCCGCCCTTGCCGCCGCGCGCCACCAGCAGCTCCTCGCCGTCGCGCGTCAGGTCCCCGAGCTGCTCGTGGGTGTCGGCATCGCGAATGACCGTGCCGATCGGCACGGGGACATAGAGGTCGGCGCCGCCGCGGCCCGAGCAATCGTTTGAGCCACCCGGCTCGCCGTGCCCGGCCCTGAAGGTGCGCTCGATGCGAAAATCGGCGAGCGTGTTGATGCCGCTCGCCGCGCGCAGGTACACGCTGCCCCCGTTGCCGCCGTCGCCGCCGTCGGGCCCCCCGAAAGGGACGAATTTCTCGCGCCGGAAGCTGGTGCTGCCCCGGCCGCCGTTGCCGGCCTGCACCCGCGCGCGCGCTTCGTCGACGAATTTCATGGCAATGCCTGCGTCACAAACAAAAACCCCGGCGCATCAGGCCGGGGCTTTGCTCAAAGCTCTGTGCCTTCGGGCCGCCGCGTCAGGCCTTCTCGGGCTCCGGCACGACGCTCACGTACATGCGCTGCTCGGCGCCCTTCTTCTGGAAGTGCACCTTGCCGGTGATCTTGGCGAACAGGGTGTGGTCGGTGCCGACACCCACGTTCGAGCCGGGCCGCACCGCCGTGCCGCGCTGGCGCACGATGATGTTGCCGGCCAGCACGTGCTCGCCGCCGAAGCGCTTCACTCCAAGGCGTTTGGAGTGGGAATCGCGCCCGTTCTTGGTACTGCCGCCTGCCTTTTTGTGTGCCATGACTGACCTGCGTGCTGCGCGTGCCTCAGCCCGCGCTGATGTCCGTGACCTTCACTTCGGTGTAGAGCTGCCGGTGGTTCTTCTGCCGCAGGTAGTGCGCGCGGCGCTTGAACTTCACGACCGACACCTTGGCGCCCTTGCCGTGGCGTACGACGGTGGCGAGCACCTTGCCGCCCTTGAGCATCGGCTTGCCGATCTTGACGTCCGCCCCCTCCCCGACCAGGAGCACCTCGCCGAACTCGACGGTAGCGCCCGGTTCCGCGTCGAGCTTCTCGATGCGCAGAACGCCGTCTTTCGTCACCCGATACTGCTTGCCGCCCGTGGCGATGACTGCGTACATAGTGGCCTGAGGAAGAGGAATGGGTCCAAAGAAAGGCCGCGCATTCTACTGGTGGGCCCCCTCGCGGTCAAACGCCCATTTCCTGAAGTCCGGCGCGGACTTAGGGGCCCGGCGGGGCGCTCCCGAGGTTCTCCTCGGGGACCTAAGTCCGCTAGGATGCGCCCCCCATGACCCTCGCCGAGATTCGCGCCCTGGTGCAGGCGGACCTCACGTCCGTGGACGCCGTCATCCGCGCGCGGCTCAAGAGCGCGGTGCCACTCGTCGACCAGGTCGCCGAGCACATCATCGCCGGCGGCGGCAAGCGCCTGCGGCCGCTGCTCGTGGTGCTCGCGGCGCGGGCCTGCGGCCACGACGGCGAGCAGCACATCGAGGCCGCCGCCTTCATCGAGTTCATCCATACCGCGACGCTGCTGCATGACGATGTGGTCGACGGCTCATCGCTGCGCCGCGGTCGCTATACCGCGAACGAGGTGTTCGGCAACCAGGCGAGCGTGCTGGTCGGCGACTTCGTCTACTCGCGGGCCTTCCAGATGATGGCCTCGATCGCCTCGCAGCCGGTGATGGAGATCATGTCCGAGGCGACCAATGTGATCGCCGAAGGCGAAGTGCTGCAGCTCATGAACGCCCACGATCCGGACACGACCGAGCAGCGTTATCTCGAGGTGATCTACCGCAAGACCGCGCGGCTCTTCCAGGCCGGCGCCGAGGTCGCCGCCGTGCTGGCCGGTGCCAAGCCCGGGCTGCGCAGTGCACTCGCCGCCTACGGACGCCACCTCGGCACCGCCTACCAGCTGGTCGACGACGTGCTCGACTACCGCTCGAATCCGGCCGAGCGCGGCAAGAACCTCGGGGAGGACCTCATCGAGGGCAAGCCCACGTTGCCGCTCATCCATGCATTGCGCCATGGGAGCGAGGCCCAGCGCGCCGCGATCCGCGCGGCGATCAAGAGCGGCGGCCGCGGCCAGCTCGCGCCCGTCGTCGATGCCATCGAGTCGACCGGCGGCCTCGATTACGCGGCGCGCCTCGCGCGCGCCGAGGCCGATGCCGCGCTCGGGGCGCTCTCGGTGCTGCGCGACTCCTCTTATAAGAACGGGCTCGACGCGCTGGCGCGCTTCGCGGTCGAGCACACGACCTGACCTGACCACCCACGGGAGAAA
>Ga0335073_10016508_pt1 | contig 10312 bp, 11 predicted proteins | sample Lox_Sample_22_FD_207093 | JGI IMG/M metagenome (GOLD analysis project Ga0335073, IMG submission 207093) | Soil microbial communities from Loxahatchee National Wildlife Refuge, Florida, United States - Lox_Sample_2.2 | ecosystem: Environmental > Terrestrial > Soil > Wetlands | place: USA... | reverse complement strand
TTCGCGCGGCTTCAAGCGGAGATTATCCGAGATATGTACGGGCGGTATCAGAAAGCCCAGTTCGGTGGTCAGATGGCGGCGCAGCGTCCGCACACGCCCCAGCAATTGCCCGCCTTGTTTCTCGTCGACCAGCGGAATCAGCTGAAAGCCGATCTCCAATGTCAGATCTTCCAGACGTAGCAGTCCGGCCATCTCCTGGCCTTGTCCACGGTCAGCCTTCTTCTTATCTCCTGCACCTGACTCAAGAGCGGCGGGGATTTCCACCGCTGAGGCGACGCGCCGCCCCACCCAGAACAGACCAGCAGCGACCGCCAGGAACACCAGCTTGGGCAGACCCGGGATCAGACACAGCGCCGCCGAGACAAAGCTCGCCAGGTAAAGCGTTGCCGGTCGCGCCAGCAGTTGCTGGCGCAACTCGCCTCCCAGCATCCCGGCGGAGTTGGCCCGCGTTAGCGTGATGCCGCCGGCCACAGAAACCAGAAGCGAAGGAATCATGGTGACGAGGCCATCGCCCACCGTGAGGATGGTGTACGTGCGCACCGCTTCGCTCAGATCAATCCCTTGCTGAAGCGTGCCGATCAAAAGGCCGGCAACGATGTTGATCGCGGTGATCAGGATGGTCGCCAGCGAATCACGCTGATTGAAGCGCGCCGCACCATCCATCGCGCCATAAAACTCTGCCTCCCGCGCGATCGCCTGGCGGCGGCGCCGTGCTTCTGCTTCGTCAATCGACCCAGCGTTCATGTCGGCGTCAATCGCCATCTGCTTGCCCGGCAGGGCGTCGAGAGTAAACCGGGCAGTGACTTCGGCTGTGCGCACGGCACCGTGCGAGACCACGAGGAACTGAATGGCGATTAGAGCAAGAAACAGAACAAAACCGACAACGTAGTTGCCTCCGACGACGAACTGTCCGAAGGCCTCGATCACCTTGCCTGCAGCGGTCGTCCCCTCCGCTCCGTGAAGCAGAATGCGCCGGCTGGAGGCGATATTCAAAGCCAGACGGAACAGGGTCAAGAGGAGCAGAAGAGTGGGAAACACACTCAGCTCCACGGCGCGGCGAATCTGCACGGCAGAAAGAAAAACCACTGTCGATGCTGCGATCGAAAGCGACAGCAATAAGTCCAGCCCGGCGGCAGGGAGCGGAATCAGCATGACAAAGATCACGCTGATCGCAGACAACGGGAGCACATACTCGCGCATCCGGTGCAGAATCATCCGCGGCGCGGACTCCCCCACACTCAAGGCAGTGGCATTCAACCCAATCCTCCTTCTGCAGATCGGCTCCCCGGGGAACCCTTTGCGTTGCGTGTCGGAGCATCCCCCGCGCGCCGCTCGCGCATCTCCTCTTCCACGCGCAGGCGATAGAGAAACGCCAGGATGGCAGCCACCGCGGCATACAGTTCCACCGGAATGGTGTGGCCCACCTCGACGGAGCGATAGAGCGAGCGCGCCAAAGGCGGGTTTTCAAGAATGGGCACGCCGGCCCAGCGAGCTTCGGCCTTGATCTCCTCCGCTAAGAGATTGCGGCCCTTGGCCAGCACCCGGGGAGCATCCATCGACACGAAGTCAAAACCTAGCGCAACGGCATAGTGCGTCGGATTGGTCAACACCACTGCGGCTTTGGCAACATCGGCCTTCACCTTCCGCCTGCGTATCTGACGCTGCAGGCCGCGGATTCTGCTTCGAATCTGCGGATTCCCTTCCGTTTCCTTGAACTCCTGGCGAAGGTCGTCGCGGCTCATCCTGAGACGGGATTCCCGGCTACGCCATTCCACCGCGTAGTCGATCACCGCCCATGCGAAGAGCATCCACGCAGCAGCGATCAGCAGACGGTAAACCTCTTCTCCCGTCTGCTGGACTCGAGCCATCGAGAACGGTGGGATCACAGCCTGGCGAGCGATGCGCTGTACGGCAAAGACGGCGAGCAAAGTTGCGGGAATGAGCGATTTCCCAAGTCGCGCGGCGGCACGAAGGGAAAACAGGTTCTTGAGGTTGGCAACGGGGTTGATGGAATCGAGCCGGAATGCGACGGAATTAAACGACGCCGACACTCCTCCGGTTTGCAGGACCCCGGCGCAAAGGGCCGCAACGGGTACGACCGCGACCGCGAGTGCAAAGGGCAGCAGAATCGCGAGCACTTCTTGGCGTATCCCCAGGAGGGTCGTCGCGATCTGGTCAGGCTCCCAGCACACCTGAGCCCCCATCCCAAGAAGTTGGAGAAAGCCCGTCCGCCAAACCTCCAGGGCGCGCACTCCAACATGCCCCAGGACAAGGACTCCCGCCAGAGTTCCTGCCGCCGCCGAAAGCTCTCGGCTATGGAGCCGATCGCCTTCTTTGCGAGCCTTCTCGCGACGATGCGGCGTTGCCTGTTCGGTGCGTTCTCCGGCCATTCGCTCACCCTCTCATCGAGATCAGCTTCTCGGCCAGATCGAGGAGACGGTCGAATCGGGCCTCGATGAAGTGAGGCCACAGGGCCAGAGAACCAATGAGCAGGGAGAATCCTGTCAGCGTTTTCAAGGGAATCGTCAACGAGATCACAGGAAGCTGCGGGCTCATCCGGCCCATCACCGCGACGGCCACTTCCACCAGTAGGGTCGCAGCCAGCACCGGAGCTGCGAGTTGCACGGCGGCGAGAAAGATTCCGCCGGCCGCATGGACCAAGACGGCTGCTGACGTACTGGCCAGGACATAACTCCCCAGCGGAACGGCGTGAAAGCTCCGCACCAGAGACGCAAGCAGAATCCGATCCAGCCCCGCCGACAGCACGACCAACGTGCCCATCAACTGAAATAGCTCTCCCAGGAGCGGTGTCTGAATGGAAGAAGCCGGATCCAGCAAATTGACAAGAGAAAAGCTGAACTGCAAACCCGCAATCTGCCCGGCAAACAAGAGCATTTCGTTCATCAGCGCCAGAGTCAGACCATAGATCAGACCAACCGCCAGTTCGCCAATGAGCGCCGCAAAGGTCAGCGCGGCGCCTCCGAGTGATTGCGCAGCCACGACAGGTGTCAGCAGATATGCGATTGCCAGAGCAAAAACGGCCTTCGCCCGCACTGGCAGGGCATTTGAGGAAAACAACGGTGCAAGCACAATGATTCCACTAATTCGCACAAAGGCCAGCGTCACGGCGATCAGGAAGTGATTCCATTGCGGCACTACTCCCCTCCTAGCCGACGTAGCGATGGAAATCTGAGATCAGATCTCGCGTGTAGGTGATGAGACGGCCAAGAAACCACGGCATGCCTGCCAGAAGCATGAGGGCCACGGCTATCAAACGAGGCACCGTCGTCAGCGATTGCTCCTGCAGACTGGTGAGCGTCTGCAGAAGACTAAGAAGAAAACTGAGCATGGCCGCCGCGATCAGGATCGGCGCCGACAGAACCACGGCTTCCTTCATCAGGTCACGGAGGAGCTGAACAACGAGATCGGGCGTCACGGCGGATTCTCCTTAAAAACTCTTCATCAGTGAATTGGCAAGCAGATTCCAGCCGTCCACCATGACAAACAACAGAATCTTCAAAGGAGTCGACACGACGACCGGTGGCAGCTGAAACATGCCGATCGAGGTGGTAATCGATGCCGTCACGATATCAATCAGCAGAAAAGGAAGAAACAGCACAGCTCCAATCGCAAAGCCCGCCTTCAACTCCGACAGGATGTACGCGGGCACCACAACCCGCATTGGCAAATCGTCCGGCGCATTCGGTTGCGCAACCTGCCCGGCGGCCGCAAAGACAACCAGATCTTTTTCTCGCGCATAACGGAGCAGAAAGTGCTTGACCGGTTGGGATCCCTGATCGATGGCCTGCCAGCCTGTAATCTGCCCCGCGCGATACGGCTCGATCGCCTGCTGATCGACTTGGTTCAGCACCGGCGTCATCAGGAACCAAGTCATCATCAGCGACAAACCGAGCAGGGTTGGATTCGAAGGGGCGGTTTGTGTACCAAGGGCTTGGCGCAGAAAGTGAAACACCACCAAAAGTCGCACCATCGGGGTCATGGAGAGCAGGATGGCGGGCAGCAGCGTGATCAGGGTCAAGACAAAGAGAATCGTCCATGGAGTCGAATCGGACGGGTGCAGTCGCGCATTGAGATCGGGCGACCATGGAACGCTCACGGCCGCGGCTGCCTTGGCAAAGATGATGAGGGCTAGCACACCGACCCCTTGAGCTCGATCGCACAGCCTTGGTCGTGACTTCGCGGGAATTGCGCACCCGGCGCGTCGAGTGGGTAAAATGCCGGCGCGCAATCGGGTACGGTGGCAATGAGAAGCTTTCTGCCTCCGGCTTCCACGAGTACCAGCGATTGCCGCGGCGCGAGAGCGACCCGTTCGACGACAGCTAGAATTGGACGTGGCCGTGTAGGAGGACGGAAATGATCCAACAGCCAGCCCACTGCGCCTCGCGATCTTGCCTCTGTGCGGTAGTCCGGTCGCAGCTTCATCCATCTACCCTCGTTTCTTTCCTACCCGGGGTTAAGCCAACCGGGTCACCCGAACCGCCAACCGCGATTCGTTGACCTCAAATTCACACCACGCCAACTGCACTTCTCCGGCAGCCAGCGGGAGATCCTCGACGTGGTTCCACTGGCTCTCGATCCCTTGCCCGATCGCCAGCGCGATCAGATTTCGGACTTTAAAGCCCCGAAGCGGGACAGCGACATCGAGTTCCACCGGAATGCGCGCCACCAACGGTTTGAGCCCCGCGAATTCTTTCGTGGGCGTCTGGGAGGAGGAAACCAGCACCTCAGCCCCGGTAGCTCGCGGCGGTTCCGCGCGTCGCACCAGATCACTGGGCTGGACCGGTAATGAAGCAATACTCGCCACGTCGATTGGTCTTGCAAAACGCTAACCACTCTGAAAGCGCAGAGATTGGAAAAGCCTCATTGAGCTGCCGGCACCACTTCACGCCGGGGCGACGCAGTCTCTCGCAAAACTCCATCGCTGGTACACTGGTACGTGGCGGCGCGGCATTCTGGCGAGTTCGTGAGCCGGTTGAAAGACTTATGTCGAGGTCAAAGGAATATGACTGAAATCAATGGAAACAGGGGTCTTGGAAATACAGGCCTGCGGCTGAAAGTCGGCTTGGCCGAGATGCTCAAGGGCGGCGTCATTATGGACGTAATGAACGTCGAGCAGGCGCGTATCGCCGAAGAGGCTGGCGCGGTGTCTGTGATGGCCCTGGAACGCGTTCCAGCCATGATCCGTGCCGAGGGAGGAGTCGCCCGCATGGCGAATCCCAGACTCATCCAGGGGATCATCGCCGCCGTCTCCATCCCTGTCATGGCCAAAGCCCGCATCGGCCACTTTGCCGAAGCACAGATTCTGCAGGAACTGGGCGTAGACTTCATCGACGAAAGCGAGGTCCTGACTCCTGCCGATGAGACCCATCACATCGACAAGCATGCGTTCACGACTCCTTTTGTCTGCGGAGCGCGGAACCTGGGAGAGGCGCTACGGCGGATTGCGGAGGGCGCAGCCATGATCCGGACCAAGGGCGAAGCCGGTACCGGCGACGTGGTGCACGCCGTGCAGCACATGCGGCAGATCGTGAAGGAGATGAAGGCTCTTACGGTCCTCTCCGACCAAGAACTCTACGCCTCCGCGAAGGAGCTCCAGGCTCCGTATGAGCTTGTCCGTATGGTCGCTCAAGCTGGAAAGCTGCCCGTGCCCAACTTCTCCGCAGGAGGCATCGCCACCCCTGCCGATGCCGCACTCATGATGCAACTGGGCGCCGAAGCCATCTTTGTAGGTTCGGGGATCTTTATGAAGGAGCGCGCGACGCCGCTGGATGTCGAGCACGACGCCAAGGAGCGCGAAGAGGCGGTGTCACGGGCAAAAGCGATTGTCCTTGCAACCACGCACTATAGCGATGCCAAGATTCTGGCTGAGGTGAGCGCGCAGGTGACCGGAACGATGAAGGGTCTGGCGGCAGCGGCGATCGAAGAGTCGCAGCTTTTGCAGACGCGAGGCTGGTAGCCCTCTGAGCTGTGGGGCCCTTGTTTTCGGCGAGTGGAGCGGACTGGACAGGCTGTACGTTCTGTGAGCTTAGAAGCTGCCATCTGTTTTTTCAGGGAGAAACATTGAGCGACGCTTCACGCCCTCGGGTGGGCGTATTGGCGATTCAGGGCGACTATGCGGCTCACGCAAACGCGCTTTCCGAAGCGGGCGCGGAAGCCGTCGAGGTGCGCAAAGCCTGCGACCTCTCTGGTCTGGATGGCCTCATCCTCCCGGGCGGCGAATCGACAACAATGCTGAAGTTCCTGGAGAAGAACGACTTCTTCGACGTGGTGCAGAAGTTCGGTTCCGCACGACCCATCTTTGGAACCTGCGCCGGAGCGATTCTCCTGGCGCGCGAAGTCACTCACCCGCCACAACGTTCGTTGGGTCTGCTCGATGCGGTCGTTGAACGCAACGCCTATGGCCGCCAGATTGACTCAAGAATTATGCAGGCCGCGACCTCCCTTGGCGGCGGACCGTTGGAGATGGTCTTCATCCGCGCCCCGCGAATAGTGCAGGTCGGATGTGGTGTCGAAGTCCTTGCAGAGCGCGAGGGATTCCCGACGTTGGTAAAGCAGGGACGCATTCTGGCCGCAACATTTCACCCTGAGCTGTCGGCGGATCGCCGAGTCCACAAGCTATTTGTTGATGGCATTCGTGCGGCCGTTTCAGAATGAGAGATTTCCAATCTTCAACTGCTCGCAAGCGGTTTCTTGCACGGTGCGTCCAACCCAAAGTGGGAGTATGCTCTTCATCACAGAGGACTGTGCATGCCCGCGACCTTTACGCATTCCCCGGCGGAAACGGAACGCAAGGAACCAGGCATTGGCGGCAAACCGCCTGTTGACCGGCGTCCTACGGGCGGCGGGGGTGGTGGGGGCGACGATGACTGGCGGCATGAGCGAAGAGGTCCACGTGAACTTCTTCATCGCATCCGTTTTTTTGTGTTTTTTGGCCTCGCTGGCGACATGATGTTTTTTGCCATGCTTGTGGTGCTTTTCTTTGCGCGCCAGGCAGGGACACACCTGGATCCACGATCTCATGAGGTGATCGGCGACTGGCGTCCTATTTTGTTGCCTCCCATCCTCTTTATCAATACGGCGGTACTGGCTCTGAGCAGCCTGACGATGGAATTTGCCCGGCACAACATCTTTCGTGAGATCGATGTGCTGGAAGAATGGCTGGGGTTGGGCAGACCGGCGCTGCGTCGAACGCTGCCATGGATCGCCGGGACACTGGCGCTCGGAGCCCTATTCCTTGCCGGACAGTGGACAGCATGGCGGCAGCTGACGGCGCAAGGTTTCGCGTTTGACCGCTGGTCGACACCGGCGAGCTACTTCTTCTATATCATCACGGGACTGCACGCGGCCCACCTCGTGGTCGGCCTGGGCGCGCTGATTGTGTGCCTGACTGCTGTGAACCTGTTCAAGCGAGTGGAGTTGCGGCAGATTACAGTGGATGCGACTGCCTGGTACTGGCACACCATGGGCTTGGCGTGGCTAGTGCTGCTGGCCGTGCTGACGATCGGGCAGTAATTCAGAGCGCAAGTTGCCCGTCGCTGCGCTAACGTGTTCCCGAGGTCAGCGGCTCCGAGCCGAATGTTCCACGTGGAACATTTGTGCGAGTTCGCACACCTCTTGGGAAACCTGTCACACCTGTTTGCGAACATGTGCACGGCCCGGCGTTCGGCGCGTACGTTATTTCGTTGGGGCGGCTCCCCGCTAAACCTCGCGCGGATTTCTAGGATGCCCGATTCGTGCGATAGACCCGAGGGGAGGGGGGCATCGCGCCGCTTGCCCGGGGCATCCGGTATCCCTCCCCCCTCCCCCCTTTTTGGCCCAAAGTCTTCTATGCATTGAGGTTCGGGAAGGGAGTATTTAGCTAACATCGCTTGAACCAATAGCTTGAGTCGCGCAATCTTCTAACTAAATCACTCAGCCCTGTGCAAGCTGGCTTGGCATCGTGCACACCACCCGAGCTGCGCGTTTCTGGCGATCATGCGCCTGGCGAAACGAACCTCGCACCAACTCCAGTATGCACCGAATCGGCGAAATGATCTGCAAAGAGCCGCGAGTCTTTTTGGCGGCTGCTGAGGTTGAGGTGCCCATTACTCAATCAAGCAACCACCGAATCGCGCTGTGACAGGGCAACATTCCCAGCAGAATCGATTTGTTCTCGATCTGCACGTCTGGCGAGAAAGTCGGCGAATATCAAGCATGCACCTATCGCAGCCAGGTTGTATACGGCGGCCGCCCATGTCGCCTGATTGTGCAGGCGGACAAAAATCGGAGGCACTTCTACAAGACCTTCAAAAAGCAACAGCATCAACGCGAGAAGCTTCGCGGCCAGGACATCTTTAATTCCCGAGCAAACGGCAACTCCTGCCAGTAGGAAGGCGATTCCTGTCGACGCCGCCCAAAAGTATCCAAGCCCCATCCAGTGCGGGACGATGCTCGCGAAGACGCGAATGCCGATGAGGTGGAGTAAACCGAAGACAATGGGCGGCAACCCCAACATCCAGCGTGCCGCGATTGCGACTCTGGCTTGCAATCGAGAATCCGTTGAGGCGATGGACACGTAAACGATTGCTGCCGGAGCGATCAGCATTAACTGTTGCGCGAGCCCGAAAGAGACGCCGAGTAACACGTCGACTCGCCAGCCAAGCGCATGAATCCCGGCATAGTACCGAAGCAGCCAAAAGGCCACAAAAACAAAGTAGACGATGGTGGATGCGGCCGCGCCAATCTTCGCGCTGCGCCGCCACAGGATTGCAAGGCCAGCCGCAACCAGCCAGACGCCCGTGACGCAGGCCAGTACGTCTTGACCGGGGACTTTCCCAAGAGATTCGATGGGTTGATGAGAGGCATCGAATGCACGCCACACGATATCGAGAACGCCGGCTATAGCGGTGCCCGACCCATAGAACCAAACTCCAAGTTTCATCTGTTGATCTCCCAAAAGCCGCTCAGCGAGAAGCCGGAGCTCAGTAACGAGAAGAGCGTTCCTCGATTTAAGAACTGATAGTATGGCGGCAGTGGTTCATCGAAAAGAGCCATTTTCTCTATTTTTATTGGACCATTCTAGATGCCCAAAGCCATCAGCTCGTTCGAACTCACTCTCAAAACTCGACCGCGCCATCAGGCCCTGACTCACTGGTTGTACGGCGAACTGCGTTCCGCGATTCTCGATGGCCGGCTTGCGGCGGGCGCCAGGCTGCCATCGTCCAGAGATTTCGCAAGCCTGTATCAACTCTCCCGGGGCACAGTCGTCAGCGTTCTGGAGCGTTTGCAGGCAGAGGGGTATGCCACCTCCCGTGTCGGATGCGGTACGTGGGTCAATCGAGTGGAGGCACCCAAGCCGGCCCGCCGAGCAACCTGGACTCCGGCATACATTCGCCGCGTCAACTCGACATATAAACGACCGCAACCCTGGATCGACCTGGCATTTGTTGACGGGATTCGCCCTTTTCGGATCGGGGTTCCAGCCATCCACGAATTCCCGTCTGAAGTTTGGGGACGTATTGCCGCAGACCGAGCACGTCATTTCAGAGCATGGTTGACGAAAGAGGCTGATCGGCGTGGGTATCGGCCATTGCGCGATGCAATCGCAGAGTATTTGCGCACGTCCCGGGGGGTACGATGCACCGCGGAACAAATCGTCGTTGTTTCGGGCATACAACAGGCGCTCGACCTGTTGGCGAGGCTGCTGTTGAAAAAGAGCGATCCGCTGTGGATGGAGGATCCTGGATATTTTGGAGCGAGAATCGCGTTTGAAAACGTCGGAGCCAGGATGATTGCTGTGCCAGTGAATGACGAAGGTCTGTCTGTCTCGGCCGGAATCAAGATCTGTCCGGATGCTAGGGGGGCCTACGTAACCCCGGCGCATCAATTCCCGCTGGGTGTAACGATGTCGCTGGAGCGGCGGATGGCCCTTCTCAGTTGGGCATCACGAGCCGGCGCCTTTGTTATCGAAGATGACTATGACAGCGAATACCGGTTTGAGGGACCGCCGGTGCCTGCCCTGCAGAGCCTCGATAATCACTCAAGCGTTATCTTCATCGGATCGTTCAGCAAGACGCTATTCCCAGCCTTACGCGTGGGCTACGTGGTATTGCCTGTGCCATTAATAGATTTCTTCCTGAGTTTCCGTTACCGGACCGATTTCCGGAATTCCTCCTTTGATCAGGCGGTGCTCTGCGACTTCATCGCCGATCGCCATTTGGCGCGTCATCTGCGCAGGATGCGGAATCTCTATGCGGAGCGCCTTGGAACGCTCATGGAAGGAGCCAGGCAACATCTGAATGGCTTGCTTGAG
>Ga0335073_10016507_pt1 | contig 10312 bp, 7 predicted proteins | sample Lox_Sample_22_FD_207093 | JGI IMG/M metagenome (GOLD analysis project Ga0335073, IMG submission 207093) | Soil microbial communities from Loxahatchee National Wildlife Refuge, Florida, United States - Lox_Sample_2.2 | ecosystem: Environmental > Terrestrial > Soil > Wetlands | place: USA: Florida... | reverse complement strand
CGAGCTCTGCCCAGTGTCCTCCGCATGACTGAATATCCAAAAGAACATTTGGAGTTTTGGGCGGGTTGCGCGAAGTTGCAATGACTTTATGGCCGGCTAAAAGCGCAGCGCAGGCGAGTTCTAGACCGAGTCCGGACGAACAACTGGTGATGAGATAGACTTTGGGCTGAGAAGACATTGTGTCGTTTCGTTAAGAATTCTTGCATTTACCATCGAAGGGCTATGACGGAGCTTCTACATTTTATTCTCGGATCTCTTCAATCTTATAAACTTTCAATGCTTCACGGTCGACAGCCTGAGTGTATAGCTTAACTCCACTCTAAACGTTCTTTGTGAACTTTAGAGTACTAGTTCGAGTGTATTTCGCCCCGAACGAGCATCTCCACAAAAATCCGGCTCCGTCGGCATTTGAGTTGAGCCGCCATTAAATTTCAAGAGTTGTCCCGATCCCGTGAAAGTTGAACAGCAGAGTATTCATCACTTGAAGGCAGGGACAACTACTAGTGGCGATAATGAATCCCTGCGGAGCGCAGCTTTCTGGTCCAGCGATAATGTGAATCTTTCACGTCTTTCTACAGTCTACGGAGGTACATTTGGATGCACAATCCGTGAACCGCATCGGTTTCCATCCGCTATACTGCGAACAATTGACCATGTGTCAACTTCTTATTCTTAATTCCGTAGACATAGGCTTGCCTTCTTCATTCTCCAAAGAAAAGCTGTTGTCTTGCTCTTCGTCTTCTTCTCTCTTCTTCGGCAGCTGAACGTGCCGAGCTCTCCCGATGTATTGGAACCTCTAGCTCATTTGTCAATTCAACTTTCTTGAAGGTTGAAGTATTCGGAGAGGACGCCGAGAGTTCGGACAACGTAGTCTGAGAAGACCAAAAGGACGTTGTCGGCGACTGCCCAGGGATTTCTTTCGAGAGCTCAATGCTGCTGACTTGTGTTACAGGATTAAGTACAGTGGCTGGAGGATTGAAGATATCCGAAACCGATGTGATCGAAGATCCAAGCTGAATAGGAGCATCGATGAGACTGTTGAGAGTGTTCAGATCAGGAGCTGGTTTGAAGGAATCGAAACTCTCGCGCTGATTGTCATGCTCCGAGAACTCGTCAGGTTGTTCCCTCAAGTCAATGAGGTCTACATCGTTCTTCTTCTCAGATCTCCTTCGTCTCCATCTTGCATCCGGGCTCATGATAATGTCGTCGTCCTCACTCCGCACTGCTTCATCGTACGATGGTAGCGTTGTACTTTGGTTTTCTAAAGTGTGCAGTGTACTCATGACATACAACAGCGAGTTATGAGCCGTTGAAAGTCTCTTCTCCCTTGATTCCAGCTTAGCTTGGTGTCCAAGAACCCATTGGAATCGATGCACCAGCTTTGTATGTCCTTTCTTTCTCTCCTCATCTCTACTCACACTCTCGACATACTCTCCAATGTCATTGAGTGCCTGCCTCACACTGAAAATGGTCTGTTGGACATGTGCGTTTCGCGCTTCGTTGAGCTCAAGTTGCTGTTTAACCCGTTCGATTTGCAGCAAACGAGTACATTCTTGCAGGTCGTTCCGCACGATACGGATCAGCTCGCAGAAATTCTTGTTTTCGAGTGGTACATCTCTAAGCTGAACACAAAAGTCGACCAATTTGAAAACTGTGCCTATCGAAGCGAAAGTTGCTCCAACGATTTCGCCCATTTGCGGAGATGACCTAACTCAGTGGAAGTCACAGCGGCAGGAGTTAATCGAAGGATGGAGGGGGTAGAGAAGCCGACATATTTTCTTTTCACGCTCTCAAGCCGCTGATCCTTGCACCTTCCAGCTGGTCGATTGATCTGGCTTCAGCCATTTCACATCCTGTGACGACCAACGACAGTCGCTTCGTCCATAGCGGAGCGCTGTGTACATGATGGAGGGAATACGATGTTCTCCGTAGTTTGTTGAAAGCATTTCAGATTTACACAAGCCGGCGAAGAGAAGCATGTTTGTTAGTTTGTTTGCACGTTCGTACTTCGATCGTCGTTGGATCCGATGTGGGAGCTTCCTGGGTAAGACGCCAATCCGGACCATTCCTCCCCTCGGTGAGCTAAAACGGCAGAGCGCCCAGACTTGGTACAAACGAATCAAGCTCTCCTTGGATGAAGCATGCCGTGACTGCGAGTTTCGACAGCATGTTGGTCTTGCATGCCAAGAGTATTGTTGTTCAGCTGTGGCTGTTTTGGCTGGAGGTTCCCGCCCTAGTCATACGGGGGACAGGAAGTCATCCCGACTCCACAGTGCCGTGTACAGTATCGTATGCGCCTAGACCTTCGCTTAACCCTAAATCGACTTGCCTAGACTTCAATTCAAGGCTTTGATCTACAAAAGGCCGCGCAATTTGCCGCATCGAAGGCCCAAAATGTGACTGTCAGTTACCGATCTGTGTATCTTAAGGAAAAAACAACTCCTCAATTTTACTGGAGGTTATGAAGCCTCAATAACCCAAGAGCATGGGCCAAGTCTCAGCGGCAGTCTGTCCCACCGTCGCCTGGTTTTGCTTTTCATGACACACCACCAAGGCTGTCACAGGAGGCCGAAGTTATGCAGCAGCCTGGTCAACCAAACCTCGCCCGAGTACCCTCAGCAGGTGCTTGGCCAACTGGAGCTGAAGATCTCAGCGCTCTCCCCTCCTCGTCCGAAACCTGGACCAGGACCGGCCACACTACCACGGAGCCGCCGTCGCTGGCTCCAACTCTGCCCTCAAATTTCCACAGTGTTGGCTGGCTTACCAAAACGTAAGCGAATCGTGCCGCACGCTTCATGATCTCTTCCAAATTCCGCAGCCTAGCCTGTTCTTCGTCCTCGCTTTGGGAGGACGAGAATGGTCTGAGTATAGAGTCTGCGAGATTGAGAGCTGATGCTATGGCCAAGGCACGCGGATCCGAGGCGCCTATGGCCTGTGATGACGATGGCGTGGCAGAGTAGGTTGGAGACAAGAGAAACGCCGCCAGAGAGTGATACTTGGACAAGAATGCCATACGAACTACCTCGGTTGTTAGTCTATTCCTCTACACTTGTCAGAAATTGAACACCAACCCGTATCCTTGAAGTCGAGCCTGCCCATAGATCGAATCATTCCTGCCACCTCTGGCGGGAGGAACGAGTCTGTCAGGCCTGAGTCAGGATCAATTCTGGGAATAATAATCGCAGCCAATGCAGCCCGTAATACTGCTACGCGGCTGTTGGAATCGGCGAGCAGAGACGGGAGTCTTGAATGCAATTGCGGTGCCTTGTCGTAGCCAAGAATTTGGCTGATAGTATTCACAACGGAAGCATCCTTTGGAAGCCCGGAGATCCGATAGTAACCTTGTACATGACCAGCAACCTTGTCGGAAATCTTTGAGAAGTCGTTCACAATTCCGCGCTCTTCTGCCGGCGGCGGAAGATGACTCTGGATGACAGCCGCCGACGAGTTCTCAGGAATAGAGACGGTAATGGTCGCACCATGTTTACCGTCGTTGTGAGAGCGCGAGTCTCCTGGAGAGTCTCCTGTATCGGCGGGTTGATATCGTCCTTTACGTCGACTTTTGGAACACAACGTTACTAACAAGATAGCTAGTGCAGTTATGAATGCTCCAGCAATTGTACAGCTCACACCGATGCCGGCAATTGCGCCCGAGGATAAATTTTTGGATATAGAACTCGTTGTTGCGTTGGTAGCAGAGGACGTCTGACCAGATGTAGTAGTAACAGATCTCGAGCCCGATGCTGACAAACTAGGCGGAGCTGTAATGCCGCTGCTGGAAAATGCGCTGACACTGGGGTTGACAGGCGAAACAACTACGATAGCGCTGTAGGGATCGGCGTATGTCTCACCAGCCAGATCCGAGATCGTCACAGTTATGCTATCAAAGGCATATGATTGATTGGCCGTTGCAGTCACAACTCCAGTGCTGCCGTCGACGGAGATGACTTCTGATGCCATATTGTTCGCGTATGTAGTTGTGTTCTGGGACTGCAGCCTTTAAGGATCTACAGAGTGCGCTGGGCACCATACATAACAAATAAGAGTAAGAAAGAGTTACGCGGTTCCAGAACGACGAGAAACAACATCTAAGGCTAGTCTGACGCCACAGCTGAGCTTCAAATAAATCAATGGCGCACTGAGCAGCCCTTTTAGGAAGCTGGCCGTGATCAGTGCGATCCATGTGCTTTGGGGTGCTTCAAACGTTCGCCGGCAGCCCGTCACATCCTGACCGGCAAAGATGGCTTGCATTGTTGGTTGGTCTCGAATTTGATAGTCAGCTGCTTTGTTTTTATCTAAGAACACCTTTTCAGTAAGTTTTGGCGAACGAGGAGCCTAGATCGTTATGGCGACTTCACGGCTTCCGAGCTGGTGTTTCGATGGATCGCCCAGCCGGCCTGAAGTCCAAGTTTAAGCCTCTTCAAATGTCAAACGCTTCCCAAGGCTAGTTTTCTCTCTCAACTGCCTTATAAAGTTCCATCAATTGACCAGACGCTGACAATGGAGAGGCCTGATCTCATTGTGGGCGTAGATTTTGGAATGACATGTATGGAAAATAATGCGTATTGTAGAAGCCAGAAGCGTTGACTGTATTTAGGCACTGGAGTATCATACGTCAATATCAAAAGCGGCGGCGGCCTAAGATGTATTACCAAGTGGCCAGGCAGGGCCAACGCCAACGAGCAAAAAGTTCCAACGAAAGTGGTCTATCCGAGAGGTTCGGAAACACCTTCATCTTGGGGATTCACATCAGAGACACGTACCGAGCAACATGGAGACGATAGGATCTACTGTGACTGGTTCAAAAGACTGTTAGATCCCAATGTATTGCGACAGGCGCAAGCGAAAGACCCGCAAAACTCGCCGAGATCTCAAGCCGAAGTAGACAAGTGGTTCGAAGATTACATGAGGTTGTTGTATCGCCACGTCGAGTCCAAAATCGTCGCGGAGCTGCCTTCATCGATGACATGGAACACGACACAGATCGAGTTTATTTTCAGCGTCCCAACAACTTGGTCGACTCATCCAACAGTCGAGAGGTTCAAGCGGCTAGTTCAACAAGCAGGCTGGGGAACTTATCCAACACATTGTGTCAGCATCGGCTTGACAGAGGCAGAGGCTGCAGCAGTTGCCACCTCCATTGAAGCGCCCGGCCTTTTCCATGAAAACGATGTGATGATGGTATGTGATGCCGGCGGAGGGACAACGGATCTCTCTGTCCTTATGGTCACGGGTACCGCGGATGGTGCTCTTTCTCTACAGCAAATGGATGAGGTCTTTGGAAGAAATATCGGCTCAACGGCAATCGACACTGACTTTGAGGATTTGGCTCTAGTCCGCTTAAATTTGGCAAACCAGGTTTCGTCATTGGGAATCGACATCGACTCGGCAGCCTGGGAGATGATGAAAAGCAGAGAGTTTCAGGATGCAAAATGCGATTATGGCTCTCCAGATGACACCCCGGTGTTTTCTGTCCCGGTACCAAAGCTCCATCCGGCGTGTGTTAATCGTCAATTCGGCTTGGTAAATGGATGCATGACTTTCACGCGGCAAGATTTGCAAAATTTATTCGACAAGCAGATACAGGCGTTACAGAACTTGGTCGAGGAGCAGCTGAAGAGATTTGAGACGAAGTTCCCACTTTCACAAATCTCCCACTTAGTACTTTCTGGTGGTCTCGGCAATTCCCCCTACGTACAGACGCAGCTGAAGGTGAAGTTTGGAATTGGCGTCAACAGATTCGCTTGCGCAAGTAATCTTCGAATTCAGATCGCGCCGGAGCCTCAACTTGTTGTCTGTCGAGGCCTAGTCCTGGATCGCAAAGCTAAGCTCGAACGTGGTAGAGCTGTGCTTGGGTGGCGCTGCTGTAGAGCTTCGTACGGAACGATTGCAAAGATAAAGTACGACAAGAAGAATCCGGATCACTTTGGCAAACCCCAGACTCAAGACCCGAAAGACGGAAAATGGTATATCAACGACGGAATTGTATGGTTCATCAAGAAAGGAGAGCCTGTCAACGTCGACGTCCCAGAGATTCGTAGGTTCAGGCGCAAAATCACACCTGGCGATCCGCGAAGAGCGTTTACCGACAGCGTTGTTACGTCAGAACTTGATAAGGACTATTTACCGATCCATATGACGGCAGACGTCAGAAAATTGTGTAATGTGACCTCAGATTTGTCTGGAGTTGAGGATACCAAGTTCAAGAAGAAAAATCGACATTGGTGGTCATTCCGCACTCCGTACCTGCGCGCCGACTACCAAATCAAAGTTTTGATCGGGCCAGCGGATATCACGTTCCAGTTGTGGTTTGATGGGCAGCAGCTCAGCAGAGATAATCCTATCACCGTGGATTGGCAACCATCGGCGCCTCCAACATTCACAAACTTGTCCGGCGAACCACCAGCATATTTCGGCCATGCATACCATGCAAACCACGCAAATTTTAACAACTACATGCATCAAGCATGGCAGAACGGCGTTTAAAGCCGTTCTATAAGGCCGTAGCTCTTAGTTTGATCAAGCTCCTTGCAGCTTTCCCTGCCGTGTATAAGGTGCTTGTGTGACTGTCGGAGCGTCACGAAATTAACACAGAACTATGTGTAACTGACGGTTTTCTTTTGGGTTCGACGATCGAAAAAGAAGACGGAAGCCCATTTGTAGCTACATTTCTTACGATCTACAATTGGCGATTTCACTAGATGGTTATGAAGCAAGACGTCAGTTATTTTTTCTTTCTTCATCATTCTCAAAGTGTGTCCGTCATCTCCAATCGGGATTTGAATTGTCATAAATGAGATTGAGGCGTTCACAGCTGTCGAGGAGCTGCAAGTGTCCGAAATGACTTCAAAATAAGGTACTGAAGGGAGAGTAGGTTCGCAGCTTCTCATGCGGGCATTATGCAAGAGAATTTTTCCCTGCTTTGAGAAAGACCACTGTCAAATCTGAAATTAGATAGAGATGCTGGCGCACTATTAATATGAGCCCTCTGCTTCGCCGTTCGATTTCAAGGAAGGCGCCCGAATATTTGGTCTGGCATTCCATATTACCCGTCATTGGTATGCTAATGCTGTACTCCAGCTTACTTCCACTCATTTGATAACCGGACGCCTTAAAGTCGTTCCCTCTTTTACCCGAATCTACTTTTCATTCAATCTTACCGTTAGCCTACTCCAGCAATGCACTTGTTCACTCTTGCATCTGCTGTGTCTTGTGAATATGTGGTCCTTGAACAAGTTCATCCTCCGAAAGGATGGACCGCCGTCGGATTGCCCAACCCGAATACCAAAGTCATGCTCCGAATCGCGTTGCAGCCACCACAAACAAGCTTGAGAGGACTAGAGAAAACATTACTCACCGTTTCGGATCCTCAAAAGGCTCAATATGGTCAATTTCTTTCGCAAATAGAAGTGAAGAATCTTCTACGCGCAAGCGAGGCGGCAAGCGTCACCAAAGATTGGCTTCTAACATCCGAGTACGGAGAAGAAGTGACTTTCAGTAGCGATGAATGGATCAATCTCTCAACAGCCATTGCTCGTGCCGAGACCCTCCTAAATTCGACTTTCAAGATCTTTCGCAGATCCACTAACCAGCTAGAAGTCATTCGTACCCTACAGTACTCGGTACCTACAGACATTACACCATTCATTGGTTTGATCTATCCAACAACCAAATTTCCTCTGTTGAAACCAGCTCGCAACGACATATTCAAAGCAACCATCCTCAGTTCGTTCGCGTCCGAGTCGGCATGCAATAGGTCTGTAGTTCCGGCATGCCTTCAGGAGTTGTACAATGTAAAAGGCTTCAATCTTTCGAACGACGGCGCCAACGCTGGATTCATGGGTGTCAGTGGCTATCTCAGCCAATACGCAAATTATCGTGATCTCGAAGAATTCCAGGATAGGTACTCTCCGGCGACGAGTGGAGCCAATTTCACTTGGACCTCCATCAATGGCGGTCTGTTGAATCAGACTTCATCAAGCGATACCTCGGAAGCCAATCTAATCGTGCAATACTCGACCAGTCTTACATTTCCACTTCCTGTCAATTTCTACAGTACCGGTGGACTAGGTCTTTTAGTTCCGGACAAGGATGAGCCAAGCCAAAACGATAATCAGAACGAACCATACCTGGATCAGTTGACATACTTGTTGAATCTCCCAGACGATAAACTTCCACACACCTTGACGACATCCTACGGCGAATACGAGCAGAGCGTGCCTCCTCTATATGCACAAAAACTATGCAACATGTTCGGCGCACTAGGTCTTCGTGGAGTTTCTGTTATCTTCTCCAGTGGCGACGTAGGTGTCGGTTCTGCATGCGAGACCAATGATGGAACGAATTGAACACGGTTCGTGGTGCAATTTCCGGCATCTTGTCCGTACGTCACATCTGTAGGTGCAACCACGTTCACCCGGCCAGAAGTTGCTACCTATTACTCCGGCGGAGGCTTCTCAGAGCGCTGGTCTCGACCTTGGTGGCAACAAAACGCCGTGGTCAGCTATCTGGAGAGATTGGGCAACGAAAAGTGGGCAGGATTGTACAATCCATGGGGTCGTGGTGTTCCAGATGTCGCAGCACAAGGAAACAGCTTTTATATAGTTGAAAAGGGATCCAGCTTTCTTATTTCTGGCACAAGCTGTGCAGTACCTACATTTGCATCGATCATCGCCCTCATCAATGGCCAGAGGATTCAAAGCGGTCAGTCTCCACTGGGATTTCTCAATCCATGGTTGTACGTTTATGCTTCGTCTGCTCTCAACGATATCACCGAAGGTGGGAGTACGGGATGCACCGGTAGGGATATGTATTCTGGTTTGCCAACACCGTATGTTCGATATGCGAGTTGGAATGCGACGGAAGGATGGGATCCTGTGACTGGACTTGGAACTCCAGATTTCCAGAAGTTGTTACAGAGTTCCATGGAGACATGCTATGGCAAAGAGAGAATGAGAGGGATTTAAAGTGGTCTGAAATCACAATTTCGTTTCGTTTGAAGCGTATCGTGGATTTGGTGATTGAAGAGATAGGGCTCGGACTTGCTGGTCTACTTTGCTGCGTTGAGGTGATGTGTGAAAGGGCTAACAGACCTATGGGATATTTATCCCCGAATCTAGATCCGGACATTGCAATCGCATTAGTTATAGTCATTACAATATGCTGGCCCTTGAATGATTTCATACGTAGTGCGTTGCTTGAAGGTGTATTTCGCCTAGCGTGTAGGCTATGGAGGGTTACCGTATGTCCCATAACAGTGTACCACTGCGAGCTTCTCGAGTCGTAATTTGCGCCAATTATCGTTTGGTGTTTAATCTCGTATACGGCGGACGTTGATGTTCGGTGAGCTTTTCAGGCTGCCGGTAACTACCGTACTCTAAAGTCCCCCGCAGAAGCAACGGTTATAAAAGCAACGGAGTCTTCCAGTCTTGAACATGTACTATCAATTGTACTCCTTACACCCATAACGCATTTCTCCAGAGAATAAGTGGAAGACGAATTTTCATCATGGCGGCCAATGGTTCTACTTCCGACACGGTCCAAGGTTTCACCAAAGCTGGGCTTGCAAAGCTCAATGCGAAGTTTCATGACATGGTTGATGAAGGAAAGCTGGCTAGTATCGTCACTTTGATTGCCCGGCATGGCGAAATCGTAAATCTCGACGCATATGGAGTGCTCAATGTCTCGGAGACGACACCCGTGCCGGTAAAGACCGACAGCTTGTTCAGAATCGCATCCATGGGCAAACCAATTACTGCCACAGCAATGATGTTACTCTGGGAAGAAGGCAAGTGGGCATTGGAAGATCCAGTGTCTAAGTTTATACCAGAGTTCGAGGGACTCAAGGTTAAGCAAGAGGATGGCAAGCTTGTCGAACAGGCATCTACGATGAATATGAAGCAGCTTATGAGCCATACCGCAGGCTTCGGCGCAAGACAAGAATATCCAGATTTGCGGACAGGAGATCTACAGAACATGATTGATTTTCTAGCCACGCAACCATTGGCATTTCAACCGGGAAAGGATTGGCGTTATGGACCGAGTGTTGACATCCAAGGCTACATTATTCAGAAGATAACTGGTGAACCTCTAGACCAATTCATCGAGCAGCGACTCTTTTCACCTTTGGGTATGGTTGACTCTGGTTGGGTGGTGCCCGCGTCGAAAGTTGAGCGACTGGTGAACAACCACAACACGGACGAAAATGGTAAACTCTTCGCTGTCGACCTCGTAGGCACCTACAATGCTTCGACACCCAAATTCATCGGAGGAGGTGGTGGCTTAATGGTTTCTACTGTCAAGGACTACTGGC
>Ga0335073_10016506_pt1 | contig 10312 bp, 7 predicted proteins | sample Lox_Sample_22_FD_207093 | JGI IMG/M metagenome (GOLD analysis project Ga0335073, IMG submission 207093) | Soil microbial communities from Loxahatchee National Wildlife Refuge, Florida, United States - Lox_Sample_2.2 | ecosystem: Environmental > Terrestrial > Soil > Wetlands | place: USA: Florida... | reverse complement strand
GGCCGCCGCGGCTTGTGTCGCGCTCGCCGTCCCCGCCTCGAAGAGCCCGGACCGGGTGCGCCCGGACCTGCCGGGCCTGCTGCTCTCGTCGGCGACGATGGCGCTGCTCGTCTTCACGATCATCGAGGCGCCCGGCTACGGGTGGACCGCCGCCCGCACCCTGGCCGGCTTCGCCGTCTCCGCGCTGCTGCTCGCGGCCTTCGCCGCGGCCGAGCAGCGCGCCGCGCACCCGATGCTGGACCTGCGGATCTTCCGCGACCGGCGGTTCAGCGCGGCGAGCATGGCGGTCACCGTGTCGTTCTTCACCCTGCTCGGCTTCATCTTCCTGATCACGCAGTACTTTCAGTTCGTCCGCGGGTACAGCGCCCTGTCGGCCGGCGTACGGCTGCTCCCGGTCGCGCTGTCCGTGGCGGCCGGCTCCGTCGCCGGAACCCAGCTCGCCGTGCGGGCGGGCACCAGGCTCGTCGTCAGCGCCGGCCTCGTCGCGATGGCCGTCTTCTACGGCTGGACCGCGGCGACCGCGAGCGCGTCGCTCAGCTACGGGATCATCGCGGTCCAGATGGTGCTGTACGGGCTCGGCATGGGGCTGACTTCCGCCCCCGCCACCGAGTCGATCATGAGCGCGATCTCCCGGAGCAGGGCGGGTGTCGGCTCGGCGCTGAACGACGCCACCCGGCTCATCGGCGGCACGCTCGGCGTCGCCGTGATCGGCAGCGTGTACGCCTCCGTCTACGGGTCACGGCTCACCGCCGCCACTCCGGCGGGCATCCCCGGCCAGGTCACGGCCCTCGCCCACCAGTCGGTCGGCGCCGCTTACGCGGCGGCGGGCGCCCTCGCGGGCGGCGGCCATCCGGCGCTCGGCCAGGCGCTCCACCTGGCGTCCACTGACGCGTTCGTGCGCGGCCTCACCATCGGCGCCCTGGTGGCCGGCGGCGTCGCGGCCGCCGGGGCGGTCCTCGCGGCGGTGTTCCTGCCCGGCAAGTCACCGCACCAGGCGGAACCCGCGCTGGCGGCCGGGGGCGTCCCGCCCGTCCGCGCCGGCCAGCCCAGGTCCAGGCAGGTGTGCTGAGCAGGGTCAGCCCGATTCGTTCCTCGTAACGGTCTTTCGCACCGAAGAACCAGTGCGGCGGCCGCGTCCCGCGGCAGCACCTCCGGTCCCCGCGCCCGGGGGCGCTGTCATGTGGTCTCGGTGAGGTCGATCGCGTCCAGGTGCGCGCGGCGGCCGTCGCGGTCGAAGATGACAATGATCTCGGTCGGCCCGTCGGCGGCGGTGATCGCGTGCGGTGACATCGTGGAGAACTGCGCGGCCTGCCCGGACTCGACCAGGATGACCCGGTCTCCCAGGTGCAGCTTGGCGGTCCCGGACAGCACGGTGAACCATTCGTGGCCGGGGTGGACGCGCAGCTCGTGGGTCGGCTCGGTGGCCGTGATGCGGCTCTTCCCGACCGCGAGGCCGTGCGGCTCGTCCCCGCGGGTCAGGATCCAGGTCGTCGCACCGTGCCCGAGGTCGCGCCGCGGCCTGATCACCACGTCGTCGCCGGTGACCGGCTCGACGAGCTGGTCGAGGCTGGTGCCGAGGGCCCGGGCGATCGGCGCGAGCTGGTCGATCGCGATGCGCCGGTGCCCGGTCTCGATGCGGCTGAGCGTCGACGGGCTCAGGTGACACCGGGCCGCCAGGGCGTCGAGCGACCAGCCGCGGGCGAGCCGCAGGCCCTTGATGCGGGCGCGGATGATCGCGTCCAGCGGCAGTTCTTGCGTCATTGGCAAGATCCTATGCCGTTACCGCAAGGTCCGTCTAGCGTATTGGTCATGACAAGCTCTCACGTGCACGACCACGCCTCTTCCGGTTCTGCTGACGACGCCATGACCGCACTGCTCGACCTGGACGGTGAGGTGCTGCACGACTACTGGTCCGCGGCGCTTGACTGGGTCGGCGGCGCGGCGGCCGGCGCCACCCGGGTGCTCGACCTCGGTGCGGGCACCGGCACCGGAGCGCTCGGGCTGGCGCAGCGCCTCCCCGAGGCGGACGTCATCGCGCTGGACATCGACCAAGCCTCGCTGGCCCGGCTGCGGGACAAGGCGGCCGGCCTTGGCCTCGCGGGACGCGTGCGGACGGTGGCGGCCGACCTTGACGCGGGCTGGCCGGACCTCGGCACGCTCGATCTGACCTGGGCCTCGATGTCACTGCACCACATGGCCGACCCCGGGAAGGTGCTCAGCGACGCGCTCAACGCGACCCGGCCCGGCGGCCTGATCGCGGTCGCCGAGTTCGCCGCGCAGCTGCGTTTCCTCCCGTACGACCTGGGCCTGGGCACGCCCGGCTTCGAGGACCGGCTGGCCGACCGGCTCGGCCGGGCCCACGCTGAGGCGATGCCGACGCTCGGCTCCGCCTGGGCTCCGCGGCTGGCCGAGGCCGGGTGGGACGTGACCGCCGAGCGCGACTTCGCGATCGACCTCGACCCGCCCGCGCATCCGCGCGCCGCCGAGTACGCCCGCGGCTGGTTCACCCGGCTGTCGCACGGGCTCGCCGACCAGCTCGAGCCAGAAGACCAGGCGACGCTCGCGGAGCTGCTCGCCGCCGACGGCCCCGGGGCGCTGTCGCAGCGCGCCAACCTGCACATCCGCGGCACCCGCACGATCACCCTCGCCCGCCGTCCGGGATAGCGGCGGCGTTGCGGCTGGCGCGGTCACGGCGCTGCCGCAGGTACTCGCGTTCGGCGGTGTCGTGGGTCAGGGCGATCGCGCTTTCATACGCAGCCGCGGCTTCCTCGCTCCGTCCGAGCAGGTCGAGCAGGTGCGCACGGGTAGCTCTGGCCGGCTGGAAGCGGCTGGCCTGCTGGCCGGCTTCTTCCAGCACGGCGTCGAGCGTGGCCAGTCCGGCGGCGGGGCCGTTGACTTCGGCGGTGACGGCGGCGAGGGCGACACTGCTGCCGAGGGAAGGCGCGACCGCGTGCAGCAAGCGGTGCAGGGTCAGCAGCGTCGGCCAGTCCGTCCCGCCGCCCTGTCGCCGGGCGCAGTGCACGGCCTGGATCGCGGCCTCGATCTGGAAGCGCCCCAGCTGTCCTTGCGCGTGCGCGGCCCGCAGGTGAACGTGAGCCCGGTCGATCAGGTGCGGGTTCCAGAGCGAGGGATCCTGGTCAGCGAGCGGGACGAAGCACCCGTTCGCGTCAACCCGCGCCGGAGCGCGCGCCGCTGAGAGCTGGACCAGGGCGGCGAGCCCGTGGGCTTCCGGATCGGCGGGGACGAGCGTGCTGAGCACCTCGGCGAGGTGCAGTGCCTCCGAGGGCAGTTGACGGGCTTGCGGTCCGGTCGTCGCCCAGTCAATGACATAGGCGCCGTAGACCGCCTCAAGGACCGCGGTCATCCGCGCGGCGAGGTCGCCCCGGGCGGGAACCTGGAAGGGGATGCGGGCGGCCTTGATGCGTTTCTTCGCCCGGACCAGGCGCGTCGCCATTGTCGAAGCCGGCACCGAGAACGCCCGCCCGACCTGCTCGGCGGTGAAGCCGAGCACCGTGTTGAGCATGAGAGGAGTGCGCACGGCACGTTCGATCGCCGGGTGCGCGCACACGAGCATCAGCTCAAGCCGCCGGTCAGGGATCGCGTCGATGTCCACGTCATCGAAGTAGGCCGGCTCGTCCTGCCCGGCCTCGCCGGAGAACTGCCCGGCCTCGCCGGAAAACGCGCGCTGAACGTGCGCGGACTTCCAGTGATCGCGCAGGCGGTTGCGGGCGACGGTAAGCAGCCACCCATCCGGGTTTCCCGGCACTCCCTGAGACGGCCACGTCCGCAACGCCCGCTCGAACGCGTCGGCGAGCGCGTCCTCCGCGGCGGCCAGGTCACTCGTCGACGCGGCCAGCAGGGCGAGCAGCCGCCCGTAGCTGTCGCGGGCTGCCACGCCCGCGGCGCGGGCCGCGGGCCCCGGCGATTCCGGGCCGGGCCCCGCGGCCCCCCTCTCGCTGCCGGACGTCAGCTCGTCCACGCGCCATGGACGAAGGCTGTCGCGGTCGGACGTACCTCGATCGCGCCCCACTGCGCGCCCGGACACTTCTCCGCCCACCCGATGGCCGCGTCAAGGTCGGGCACGTCGAGCACGAACACTCCAGCGAGCGCTTCCTTCGTCTCGGCGAACGGCCCGTCCTGCACCCGCAGGCCCCCTTCCCTGCGAGTCACGGTCGTCGTCGCGGCTGTGGGCTGCAGCACGTCGGCGGAAAGCAGCACCCCGGCGCTCTCCAGCGCGCGGCCGTACGCGCCGAAGGCCTCTTTGGCTTCGGCGATCGCCTCCTCGCTGATCTCTCCCTCGCCGGGTTCCCTGTAGTGCATCAGAAGTGCGTAACGCATCGTCATCTCCTCCAGATCCAGTGTCGCGCCAACCGCGACATCCGCACCGGGATGACGATCGGACAACCCCCGGATCGTCACCCCGGAGGCAGGACTCACCGCGCACGGCGCGCGCGCCTGCGGGAGCGCTTACCTGACCGCCGTTTCCAGCCACTGCTCGACGCTGCGCACATAGGCCGGGACCAGCATCGCCCCGGTCCGGTAGCGCAGCACCAGCGCCGCCGCACGGGTGCGATCGTGCCCGCGCAGCCGCAGCACCGCGTAAGCGAGCATGACCGAGCGCCGCCGCCCCGCGGTGCAGTGGATGAGCACTCCCGCCGTCGGCTGATCCTCGAGCACCCGCGCGGCGAAGCACACCGCAGGCGCCCAGACCTCGGGTCGCTGCCGCAGGCCGTGATCCTGCATCGGCGCGTGCGCGACCTGCCCCGGCCCGAAGGCCGCCCGTTCGGCCGCCAGATCCCCCCACCACCGCACCTGCGCCCGCGGCCGGCAGTTGACGACGTGCGTCACGCCCTGCTCAGCCAGCACCGGCACCATCCTGGCGGGCGGCACGCCGCTGATCGCGATGCGCTCGTCCCCGATCCAGCTCAGCGCCAGGGCTGCAGCATCCGGCGCGGGCATGCCGCGCGGGCGCGGCATGCCCGCGCGCAAAGTCCCCAACACACCCATTCCGACCCTCCGATACCACCGTAATACAGCCGCGCGTCCCCGGCACGGGGCAGGAAGCCGGGCGGGGCAGTGACCTGGGTGCCTCGCGACATCGCGGCAGTGGCCTCTCCTGGCGCGCCCCGCCATCTCTGCCGAGCGGCCGGAAGTTCCGGCAGAAATCGAAGCGGTCCTCAACGGGCTGTACGCGCGGCCCGGCCGGATCGGGCCGGCGAACCGTCTGATGCGGGGTACTCGCTCTTGATGCTCTTCAAGAAACGGCGACCGCCCAGCGCTGTGGTCGACATCTGAGCGGTCGCCTCTTTGGTCATGTACGGCCGAATTCTTGGGGGATAGACAAACGCTGCCCGATTGACAATTATTGGTAACAGGGAAGGGTGCGAGCAGTAACGACTCCACTAATTGACAATTTCGCACACATTGGCTCGCTCCTGGAGCTTAACCTCAGCCAAGGATAGGGTGCTAGACGCGGCCGCGAGGGTCAACATGAATTGGGGAAAGAAGTAGCACTTGAGTGACACTGGTCAAACTCGGCGCTGCGTAGTTGGCCGCTATTGCTCTTTGTCGGGCTCGTCGCCGTCCCCCCTGCGGGCTGGTGCTCGCTGGTGCGGCGCCGCCACCAGCGTGGCGGTGTGCCTGTGACCGCCTATCCGTCCGCCGTCGATTATTCACTGGCCTTGCAGCACCCGGATACCGCATTCACCGATGCGCACCTGCGGGCCGCGAAGCTTACCCAGGGGCTCCTAGGGCCCTATGGCATCGCCGGAAGCAGCGCGGTGGTATTCCATGGCGAGGTCGGGGGCGAAGACTGCGCGCTGCGCTGCTATACCCGGGAGGACGCCTCTACGCCGGAACGGTACGCACTGCTGAGCGAGTTCGTGAAGGACAACGGGCTAAGCGAGCATGTCGGCGGCGTCACCTGGTACCAGCAAGCGGTGCGGGTCAAGGGCGCCAGGTGGCCGGTGCTCAAGATGGCATGGATCGAGGGCCGGCAACTGAACGAGTATGCCGCTTTCCTTGCCGGCAGCGGCAACAACGCCGCTCTCCGGACGCTGGCGGAAAGGTGGCTCGAGCTCGTCAACGTCATGCAAGCAGCCAGGTTCGCGCACGGCGACCTGCAGCACGGCAACATCCTCGTTGACCAGCAGCAGCAGTTGCGGCTTGTGGATTTCGACAGCGTGTGGATCCCGCAGCTGCAGGGTCAGGAACCGCCGACCGAGTCGGGGCACACTAGCTATCAATCGAGGTCTGGCGCGGGGGCATCCAGATGGGGTCCGTACATGGACACCTTCTCCGGGCTCGTTATCTATCTGGCCCTGACCGCACTGGCCAAGGATCCGGGTATGTGGGCGGAGTTCGACAACGGCGACAATCTGCTGTTCGAGCGCGACGACTTCGGCCCGCCGTACGAGACCGGCATCTGGAACCGCCTCGCCGGGCTGAGTGACCCGGAGATCGACAGAATCGCCGGAAAGCTGAAGGACTGCTGCGCACCCGATTGGGTGGCATCGAGGAGCCTGAAGGACACGCTCGCGAGGACGTGGTGGGAACACGAACCGCCAGCCCCGGCCGTCACGCCAACGTCCGCGGCCGACAGCGTGACAGGGACGGCCACAACCGGGTCTTCCGTGCCCGCAGAAGGCGAGCCGACGGCCAGCGCGCCCGGCGCCGGTCAGCCGGCCCCTTCCGCGGGATCGCTGCCGCCACCGCCGGCGGTCCCCTATCAGAGCCCGGTCGCGCCGCAGTCCGGCATGCCCAGCACCATCGGCAGCGGCGGGCCCTGGTACAAGCAGCAGCAGCAGAGCAGGGTGCCCGCCCCGACGGCCAAGAGCACGGCTGCGAAGAAGCGGCAGCGGCGCCCGGCACTGGTCGCGGGCCGGATCCTGTCCGCCCTGCTGCTCGTCGCCGCGATTACCGCAGGGGTCATCGTGGGGATCCATCCGTGGACTCACCCGCCCGTCCTCGAGCCGACCGGCCTCACCGTCCAGTCCGGCACAACGAGCGACTCCGTCGCAACGGACAGCGTGGAGATCAGCTGGTCCGGCCCGGTCACCGGCCCGCTGCCCGACGACTATGCGATCCTCCGCAACGGCACACAGGTCGCCACCGTCTCCGGAACCACGACCCGTTACACCGACAACAGCCTCACGCCCGGCACCTCTTACCGCTACCAGGTCATAGCGGTGAGAGGTGGCAAGCAGTCCCCCGCCTCGGCGATCCTGACGGCCCAGACATCCCCCCTCCGGCCAACCGGGCTGACCGTCGAGCGCACGACAACGAATACCGTCGAGGTCGCTTGGTCCGGTCCGGCCACCGGCCCCCCGCCCGGCAAGTACGAGATCCTGCGGGACGGCGCCGATATCGCCACCGTCTCAGGTTCGACGACCCGCTACTTGGACAGGAACCTGGCTCCGGACACGGCATATACGTACCAGGTGATAGCGGTAACAGGCGGCAAGATGTCCCAGGCTTCGGCAACCCTGACATCCGCGCACACCACGAAGCCGCCGCTGTCGGCTGCGGTGCTTGACTGGAGCGGGCAGGTGACCGAGAAGATGACCTCCCTGTACCCGGCAGCGCCAGACTGGCCTCTGCAGCCCGGATCATCCACGCAAGATACCTGGACTGTCTCTCCTGACTGCCCCTCAGGTCCGTGCGATGCGACGCTCGCCGGGGCCTATGACGGCTGGAGCTACACCACGAAGCTCCTCCGTTCGGGCAGGACCTATTCAGGTACTACCGAGCTGAAGAATTACTACGACTGCGTACTCGCACCGAGCGAGCTCTTCCCCGCGACGCTGAGCGTCAGCATCACCGTCAACGGCGCGGGTACCCAGGGCCTCAGCTGGACGGCGACCTCATTTTCCGGCAACGAGACGATCAACGCTCCGGCTGTCAACGGCTGTGTCGCAGTCACGGGCCAGTTCGCCGTGACGAGCAGTTAACGCCCGGCCGTCTCCGCATGCCAGAATGACCAGAGCCCCGGGTTCCGCGAACTGGGGTCGCGATCCAGGAACGAAACGAGGGACCATCAGATCCGGCCAGCGGTGCTGCGGCTCGAACCAGGTCACGTCCGGCTGCGGGCGGCGCCTCAGGTCACCCGGGCCGCTGGCGCCGTTTCGTCGAGGGCCGCGGCGAACTCGGCTATCGCCTCGGCGACCGCACCAGGTGCGCGCCGTGGCAGGTGATGGCCCGCGTCGGAGATGAGCCGCAGGCGGGCGTGCGGCAGCTCGCTGGCCAGCCGCTGCGCGGACATGATGGGCACGATCTGATCGGCCGGGTCGGCGAGCAGCAGCACCGGCACCTCGATGGACGGCAGCGCGCCCTCCAACTCGGCGAGCTCGCTGAGCAGCGCCCGCTGCTCAGTGAGGAAGGCGCGCCACCGCGGCTCCGCGCCGGCGTGCTTCTCTCCCCAGACCTGCAGGCTGAGATGCTCGCCGGGGTCTAGCGGCCGGCCTTCCCTGCCGCGCAGCCAGGCGAGCCTGGCGCGGGCGATCCACGGCGTCCACCGCCACACGACCTGCGTGGCCAGCGGGCCGATGACGGGTGCGGCGAGCAGCCAGTCGACGATGCTGACCGAGCCCGGGCCGACGCCGGCCAGCAGCACCACCGCCTTCACCCGGTGCGGGGCCAGGCGCGCCGCCAGGAGCGCCGCGCCGCCAGCCCAGGAATGGGCGACTAGAACGGCGGCGTCCAGGCCCCGTTCGTCCAGGTCGTCAAGAATCACCTGGGCGTTTGCGGTGAAGCCCCCGGCGGTACGCTGGCTCGCGCCGTATCCGGGGCGGTCCTTCGCCACCGCGTGCAGGTGGGCCGGCAGACGGGCCAGGACGGCGTCCCAGTCGGCGGCGCTGCCGGGCTGGCCGTGGAGCAGGACGAGTTCATGTGCTTGAGGCGCTGTGTCTGGCGCCGGCTCGGCTGACGGCTCGGCTGACGGCTCAAGCGCGGGTTCGGGGGCAGATTGCGCCGCAGGCCTGCGGGCCTGCAGGACAAGCAGGATCAGCCATCCCAGCGTGGCGTTGAACCAGAAGCTGATCAGCCGGTACAGCACGGCCGCGGCGACGGCCTGGCGGACGGGCATGCCAGATGCGACCAGGGCCAGGCTGATCGCGCCCTCGGTGATGGCGAGGCCGCCGGGAGTGAGGGACAGGCCTTGCGCGCCGACTCCCGCCGCGTAGACCAGGAGCAGGTCGTGCCACGGGACATGAGCGCCGACGGCGATGATGCCGACGGTCAGCACCGCCGCGTCGGTGAACCAGTTGATGAGCGAGTCACCGAAGGCCAGCGCCCAGTTAGACGTCGGGAGACGGAGGGCGCCGAACCGCTGGACCCAGGCCCGCAGGGCCAGTTTCTGGTCCGTGGCCGGCCAGCCCAACAGCCGCGCGACCCGCGTGAGTGCCCGGGCCAGGAAGTTCTCAAGCACCTGGCGCACGCGCGGGTAGCGGGCCGCGGCCGCGATGGCGGCCGCGGCGGCCACGGCCAGCGCGAGGGCGGGGACGGTGATCGCCAGCGCCACGGTGCGGCCGGAAGCCAGGCCCCCGACCGCTAGGACAACGACCCAGGCGGTGGTGGAGATCAGGCCGCCGGCCAGCAGCGTCCAGCCGGCACCCGCGGCGCCGGCGCCGAACCGGGTGAAGCGGCGAAAGAGGTAGGCCGCGGCCAGGCCCGGGCCGGCGAGCGGGACGGAGACCGACATCGCGTTCGCGGCGTAGACAGTGACCAGCATCTCGGGCCGCCGGGGCGTTACCCGGCCGGCCTTGAGGAGCTGCCGGAACATCGCGGCGAAGGCAGCTATCGAGACGACCTCGAGCGCGACACCGGCTGCAAGCCAGGTCCAGCGGAGATGGGCCAGCACCTTGAGTGACCCGGCCACGTCGGAGTTCTCGGCCGCAGCCGCGGCGGTCAAGAGGCCGACGGCGGCGATCGCGACGGCAGCCGGAACCACCGCTCGTGACCATCCAGGCCTGCCGGGGCGACTGGCCAGGCTCTCGATCACCGGCGCTGTTCCTTCCTGGTCAGCCTCCGTCGAAGGTCGCACATCAGGTGCGAACAACTACCGCTTTCCTCCCGATACCCGAAATGTCGCATGCGCAAGCACACCGGACAGCTCCGCGTGGGCTACCGCGGGCCGCTAAGGTCCGGTCTCGGCTGGCAGCCTGGACAACGACGGACCAGCACGACGATGACTGCGGGCCCCGGGCGGCAGCTGAGCGGTGGGCAGGCGCGCTACGGGGGCTCTCCGGTGCCGAGGATCATGATGTGAATCTGCCTGTTCTTGATCCGCCCGGCGTAGGCCTGGTAACCCGGGTAA
>Ga0335073_10016505_pt1 | contig 10313 bp, 12 predicted proteins | sample Lox_Sample_22_FD_207093 | JGI IMG/M metagenome (GOLD analysis project Ga0335073, IMG submission 207093) | Soil microbial communities from Loxahatchee National Wildlife Refuge, Florida, United States - Lox_Sample_2.2 | ecosystem: Environmental > Terrestrial > Soil > Wetlands | place: USA... | reverse complement strand
GTGGCTGGATCCGGAGTGGGAGTTGCAGCGTTGGCTTTATTTGTGGGACCTTCGTGATAGTGGCGATGAGAGGTCCATGGGAAGAAGGCTGGGTTGGATGGACTGGTGGATGGAGCATCCTTAAGAAGGACAAGAACTCTGCAGACGGAAAGACTGCTGAGGTGGCGGCGTATTCGGTGCAGAGAAGATCTGAGCCAGGTGATCTGGAGAACGGGCTACGGGAAGAGACTGCAATAGAGAAAGCATTGGAGGAGATGGCCGCTGATGAAATGCATGAAAGTCCATTACATGAAGATCGAGACATTGGGAAAAGCATCCACGAGAAGGATAGACATGTGTCTGTGAAGCCGGAGTCGGATTTAGACCCTACCATATCAAAAGAAGGCATACCATGAAGCAACGTCAGTACAGGTAGACTGATGTTTGTGTAATCAAAAAGCTCGAAATAGAATCAGACTTGAGAGATAATGGCTCAAGCAAATAAAATACTCACTACCTTGAGCATATTATTGCAAGCCGTGACGGGTGTGACACGTCGCTTTGAAAGCACATGGTTTGAAGCTGTGAAGCTAGATTTAAATATTCCGGTATCGTACAGAGAGTAATCTGTCGAGAGAGCCAATTCATTTAGATACTAGTCCATCGCATAGCAGTCGCTCGTTCGTTAGAAAGGAGAAAATAATATCCGCCAGTTAGTTCGACCATCGTCGTAGTCCTTCGATCCGTGCTCACAAAGCGTGATGTGAGGTGAGATGCAGTGAAATGCCCACCTGGAGCCCAACCACTCTCACACAATCCACCATTTGCCGCGAATGAGGTGCCGTAAAAGCCAGAAACAAAGCCATCACTCAGTACTGAGCATATTGCTGGCCGCTATTCGAAAAGCCACCCTTCATCATTTGCATCCGATAGTAGTTGAACTCAGCCTGTTCCTTCTCATACTCCGCATCGGCAAGAGCCTTTTCCTTTCGGCCCTTGCTGCCTTGACTGATGCAGTAGTAAGTCAGGAGAGCGAGGAGGATGACAAGACCTGCAATGGAGCATGAGATGATGACGATACGTGTTGTATGAGAGAGCGCATCCCAATGTTGCGAAAGGGTGTGCGGGCTGTTGAGTTCCTTGTAAGAAGTGGATGGACCTCTGTGGGTATATTAGTAACGAGTCAAATGAGAGAATGATGTGCAAGGAAACTTACTGCGCAACCTTGATGCTCTGCCAGTCACCGGTATTGTCACCGTACGAGTAGTACTCGGCACCAGTGGAGTAGTCCATGACGTAAACCTCCGAAACGAACATGGAGAAAGGCGCTTTGGAGAAATCTGTTTCACCGCCAGCCCATTCAATGACACCGGCAGCATCTTTGCTTGGGTCACCACCGGACCAGATTCCCATACGCACAGTACATGGAGTTTGAGGGTAGTTTTTGCCGTAGAGTGCGAGAGAGTCGTTGTAAAGCAGAGTACGCACAAGATTACCGTCAATCCACCATTGGAGCTGCTCAGCTGTCCAGATGGTAGTATAGTTGTGGTAACCAGATTGAGGAGAAGTGCCATTGCCATTATCCGCAGCGTAGTCAGCCTGAAAGGGATGTCAGTGAAGGTTCTTCAACTTCTTTTGAATCAAAGGTATACATACCAATGGATACCAGATTGCTCGGTCATAGAGTGTAGTATTGCCCTTGCCGAAGAAGTTTGTCTCGACGTGAGTCGTATTTCCACCCAAGAATTCCCAGTCTACTTCGTCCAGATCATCCGACTCAAGGACGATGGAGGAAACAATGCCAGTGCCGTTGGCAGCCTGCATGATGACCGAAACCTGGCCAAAGAAGATGTAAAAGGTAGACTGAATAGTTGGAGAGTCGCCGGACTCGTGAATAGTGAATTGGGCGCCCTTGCCGCCATATGTCATAGGACCGGCGGTTGTATTCCAGATCACCGAGTCGGCAGGCTGTGCGGCAAAGTTGAAAGTTGCATTGGTTCCGAGAGCAGGATCATTGGGACAGTTGGTGGTGTTGAGTGGGTTACATGAGGTCCAGGTTTGTGCGGCAGCGAAGGAAAGGACGGAAAAGAGCGCGAAGAGTTGGTTTAGTGAAGCCATGGCGATGCTCAAAAGCCGGTATTCGAAAATCTCGATAAATGGACTCGGCGATATCTATCTGAAGAAGTTCAGGTGGCAATGCTCGGTTTAATACTAGTCAATTGCAGAGCAGTCGATCGCGAAAGAGCGTGGAGCAGAGTGTTCTCGTAGAACGACTGCGTGGAAAAGAGTGACGGTAAAACAGAAAATGAGTGTTAGGCCAGCATTAACACACCATTCGCGCACCCTTAGAAGATCCAAAGGAAGGAAGTGGGTGAATTGACGAAGGTGGAAGACGGAAGACGGAAGAAGGAGAGGGAGGTCGTCGCCGGCAAGTACTCGAATTGAGTGGCGGCGATAGACCGCTAAGAGGGATGGCTGGCCGTGGGCTTGCGCAGGGTATCAAACCCGAGGAGCCCATCGACTTGCTCAGGCTGGTATAGCGCCCATTCTTGAGAGGCCGACTATGCCAGTTCCTGGCGGCGCGTGCTTGCTCGACGCCCCTATCTTTCCTCCAATGTTGCCGCATTCTCACAGTTTCATTGCAACAGGACCAATGGCTGCGCTTCCAATATGCCATCGCTGCGCTGGTACTGGCAACTTCGCTGTTTCATCATGCCTCTCAACAGCCAGGGTCGCATTGGGAATTTGGAAATGACTGGACTTGAATTTATACCATTCGTTTGCCGCCTCCAACCTTTTGAAACGACTTTGTCTCCTTGTGCTGCCAATTGCTCTCCACACCGTTCTTCCTTCTATCTATAATCGAAGTATCTAGCTGTGGAAGTAGTTCGAGACGCCAGGAGACACTCGGCCCAAGCGCGTTGATAATACCAACTGCAGCACATTCCCGACTGAACAGAAGCCCAGAGCCGCCGACGTTTGATATTGAAGATCACAGACCGCTTCCACCATATGTTTCTACCCTTTGTCTCATATCCATCACTTCGTTATCGCGCTCACATTCCAACCAGCCTGACTCTGGCTAGATCAGACCAATTGGAGCTCCACCACTTCAACTTCTCCGACGTCAGATATGACGAGCTAGTCATTATTTAAGTGACTGTTTTGGTTGAGCGTTTCTCACATGTCCCAAAGCCAACCTTATATCTGGCATCTTTCCTTGTAAGATTACCATAACACCTCGCGATGTTATCGCAACGAGTGTCACGCAACCATGAACAACGACCTGACTGTCCCTATGTAATATTGAAACGCAGTTAAGTACCGTTACTATCCACGAGAAGCATAACATGTTGCAATTTACCCATATTGATCCGGTCTGGCCTTAATCGCTAATGAATGGGCCCGCGTCGCTGCTGAGGGTAGGCCCCGAGATCAAGTAATTAATTATTTATTAGTATTGGTAAGATTAGAGATACCCGGGACACGGAGGAGCAAGATATGAAGTGATGTGTCAAGGACAGTCCCTATTAGATACCTCGTACTCAAGAACTTTGTTATCGGCAGTTCTGAATGATATCATATTTGCGAGAAATGCAATTGCACTTGCTCGCTCGATCACGACGAATTTGTCACTTTATAGAAAGCTACACAAGTTAGGCTGAGACTGTTGAGATTTCTGTCGCCAAGTTCTCGAAGCAAATATCTATGTATTCCCTCATTCGGGCATGTCCCAAGCAAGAGTAGTAGCCACCGACAAGCCAGCGCCACAACCACGCTGCTCGATATTGGTATAACCATCATAAACCCAACCGTTCTCCCAGCGCCGAGCAAAATGCATCAAAGCCCTCGCCGACAGACCGCGCCCGCACCTCACGCCTTAGCCTCCGCACCCTGCCCCAGAATCCGCGCCACGAGCACATAGCTGACGACGAGGCCGACAGCAATGTAGAACTTGTGGCGGCCAAGCCAGCTCTGGCCGGCATGGCGCGCGACTTGGGCGCCGCCGACCACCGCGCCGCTGTTGCTGCCGGTCATTCTCCTTCGCAGCGCATTGGCCGCCGGCGTGCACGACTGCGACGCCAACTGCCCGGGCTCCGGCACGACGAGCCCGGACGCAGGGTCGATGCGCCGCTCGCGCATGTACGCCCAGTTGTCTGCGTCCTGCGCCGCCCACTCGCCGCGGAACTTGGCGCCGCCGTCGCCCGCCTTGACCGCGCCGACGCCCTTCGTGTTGCTGCTTGGTGGTTGTGCTGCGGTTGTTGTGGCCGCTGTTGGGATGTTGGCGATTGAGCGCGAGGACGACCCGCCGCCCGTGCTGTTCCACCAGCGCGAGCGCGCCGCGAAGACCCGCCGCTCGGCTGCGCTTGCCCGCACCGAGCCCGTCGTCATCTCCTCCGAGGTCATGAACGAGAGCAAGCCCACTAGGATTGTGCTGACTTCCCACGCCGGGTTGAACGACTTCGGGTGGAAGTCCGATATGCTGAGGCAGAGCCGGGTAGATGGCTGGAAGCGTCCGGACGGTGTGTGCATTCGGATTGCTGGCGGCGCGAATGGGTAGTCTGGTGGGAACATCAGCGTTCCCCAGTATTGGCCGCCTTCATACGGAGTGTTTGGCGGGCCGGTGATGATGTAGTGCCATTCCAGGATGTTCGATTCTGATGGGTGAGCGAGGATGTAGTCTGGCGGATTCGCGGAGATGGTCTTGTATTCCTTTGTCAAGCGCTTTGTTGCAGCCGACGTCGCCATGGTGTAGCGGCAAGACTCAGGTTCGCAATGATGATGAAGGCGTAGAGGTGAGTGGCGAGTTGAAGGTTATGAGATGTGAGGTCAGTGGCGGAGGTGAGCGGTGATGTAGTGGCAATGGGTCGAAGGAGAGTTGAGAAGGTAGAAACGGAGCGGGTGTAAAAGGATCAACAGGAGAATGATGAAGAGAAGATAGGAAAGGAAGAGCAGATAGAGACGTGGGATGCGGTTGCGTTTTGTTGAAGGTCTAGACAACCAAACCACAAATCCACGTCTTGCGGTACAACATGTCACGCTTTCCAAGGATCGCGGCAGCCTTGTAAGCCGGGAACCTAAAAACTTTCGGTTCCTTGTTGTTCCGCCGGGTAAGCGCGATTGGCCAATCATCGCCAACTAAGCCGAAGCATTGGATGCTGCTGCTCTGAGACTTCGCCTCAGAAACCGAAGAAAGAGACACCACAAGACTCTGCTGTCCTTGTCTCTTGCCAATTTGAAGTTCCCAATGACTTCGCCTCTCGATGATGATGTGAGACCGTCTTCCTTCGTTTCAAATCTCATGCTAGCTTGCACGCAATGACTGACTTGAACTGTCTCCAGATCTTCGAGAAGCTCAAAACCGCTCCAGATGCTGCCGCTCAGAAGGCACATGACGAAGCATACAATGCTCGTCTACATGCTCAGTTCGAGGCCCAGCAGAGGCGTATAGAAACACTGGTACGCTACTCTGTCATTGATGACTCTGGCTCCGCTCTAATCCATCTTGCAGCTCAACTCCAACTCGACTCTTCCCGCTACCATTTCGGAAATCAGACTCCTTAACGCACCGCACACTCGTAAAAGTTTTCTATCGCGACTGCTTTCTCCTTTGCTATCGGACCATCGTACGACTCCTTATACGCTTCTCGAGGTGCGACAAGCCATTGACAACACCGCACGCAAACTCAACAAACTCGATATTTACCACTCCCCGATCTCAGTGTACATAGACAAAGCCAACCCTACCGATCCTTCGACAACGCCTACCGATCTCGCCATATACTTTAGTGCAAGAGAAAAATCTCGATATACCATTCGAACGGGTACGGAAGTAGGTCATGCCGACGGCAGCGCATTTGCATCCGCCTCCCTCCGTAACATCTTTGGCGGTGCTGAATCTCTAAATGTCCACCTCTCCAAGGGCACGCGGACAAGGTCTGCATTCAGCGCCGTATTTGACACTCCCATTCTTTCCGATCCTGACTTTAGATTCGAACTTGGCGGTCTGTCTTCCGCGACGCTCAAGCCATGGGCAAGCTGTGAAGAAGTGCTTCGCGGATTCACACCAAAACTGAAATACACCACTCCTTCAGGCCATCTCCACACACTTTCGTACAGCGGCATGTGGCGCACAATCACCGGTCTCTCACCAAACGCTTCCAACGCCGTGCGAGTCGACGCGGGCGACAGCTTCAAGAGCAGCATCACGCACACGTGGCTCACCGAGCAGCGTGACTACCCGCTGCTCCCAAGCAGAGGCTACATGGCGAAAGTGACCACCGAGCTCGCCGGCGTAGGCCCGCTGAAGGGGGACGTAGCGTTCCTCAAAAGCGAGGCGGACACGCAAGCCGCGCTCCCACTCCCAGTCCCGGGCCTGGCCAGCGCGTCAACCAGCGGCGTGGCGCTCACGACGTCGCTCCGCGCCGGCCTGCTGTACCCGCTGGCAGCGGCAGGGCAGCCGCGCCCGCAGCCCAGCCGCATCAACGACCGCTTCGTGCTGGGTGGGCCCGCCGACGTGCGCGGCTTCAAGGCGGCAGGCCTGGGCCCGCACGACGGCGGCGACGCCCTCGGCGGCGACGTCTATGCGGCCGGCTCGTTGGCGCTCACGCTGCCGTTTCCGCGCGTCGGCGTGGACGCTCCGCTAAGGCTGCGCGTCTTCGCGAACGCGGGACGGCTCGTTGCGCTGCGGGCCCGTGGTCGGGCGGATGTTGAGGGGTGGAGTGCGGACGGCGTGCGTGACGCCGTGGTCGAGGCCGTTAGGAAGGTCGCTGATGGGTGGCCGTCGGCTGCGGCAGGCTTCGGTGTCGTCTGTGCGCACCCTATGGCGAGGGTTGAGCTTAATTTCAGCTTGCCGTTGGTCATTAGGAAGGGTGAGGAGACGAGGAAGGGCCTGAGTTTGGGCATCGGAATCGACTTCATGTAAGCTTAAGGAAAGACCGCGATTATGGCACGTGGACTGTTTGAGATGCTTCGTGTTGCGCACACATAGCGTGTACAAATGTACTATGGATTAGAAGTTCTATTACCATGCTGTGCTTTTTGTCCTATATGTGATTATTCCTCTCTCCACTGCAATTAAAGCCCTGCCAACGCACAAGCAACGCATTCCACCACCGCTTCTAACCCTCCAACCGACCTCCATCCTATCTAATACGGCGGACTCGCAACCGCCTGTAAGAACGTCACGACGCACCCCGCGCCACTCCCACCCCACACCACAACGCTCTCACCAAACTCATCCGCGCACAGCGCCCAGCTCGCATTCCCACCCACCGTCAACACATTCTCGGCCGGCCCACCCAAGCTCAGTCCACCACCGCCACTCGCCCCCTGCGCAAACAGCAGCGGCGCTCCGACCGCCGCCGCCGCCGACGCCCAGCTGTAGTTGCCGCGGCCGAAGGGGTCGGGGTTGTAGGCCAGCAAGCTGCCGGCAACGAGAGTGAAGTGCGGCGTGGAGTCGTAGCCGGGCCCCGTGGTGCGTAGCTGCAGCGTTGGCGCCTGCGTCGGGTCGTAGAAGGAGGTGGTGCGGACGTTGGGGAGGAGCGAGGAGTTGGTGGAGGGGGTTGCGGTGCTGGTTGTTACGAGGTAGAAGGTCGGCGGTGCGGTGCTGTTTTGGCAGGATGGCGCGCTGCTGCTCGTGGTCTCCTGTGCTGCTGGCGTGCGTCGCTGGAGGTGCGTGCTTGAAGTGAGATGCAGGAGTGGTAGAGTTGAGAGGAGGAGTGGCAGCGGAAGCATGGCAGTGGTTTGTTGGGTGGAGTTGACGTGAAGTGAGGAAATGTGACAGAGAGCTTCGGAACAGAAGGAGACGGGGTAGGAAGTGACAGACGCAAGAGAGTGTAAAACTTAAGGAGACACGAGTTTTTAATATATAGATAGACACAAATCACTTTACCTACGTCAGTCGGCAGCAATTCCATCTATAGCTCAGCAAACAGAAGATCCAGTCGTGTCTCCACTATGAGCTCACATGTAGCCAGCATCGGCCGAATGGTGAAACGAAACATCAGGCAAGCAACCCTGCGAATGTTCCTGACGATCGCCCATAGCTGTTACAAATTGGGGGCTTATTTGGTGTAAGCACATGTCGACGATTGGACGTGGTTGATCTCAAGGGGTTTTGGATCGATGTTTACGTCTGTGTGCTGCTTGGCACTGGCTATCCTTTGGGCATACGCGGCTCAAAATAAAATGATTGCTAGCTTGCACAACAGAGCAGCTCGTGTAATGTGGTAAGGGAGCCTTGGTGCATCCTAGCCATGGAATATGTAACTCCAAAGGCCCGTAGAAAAGGATCGGGTTACCCCTTGAATTCATCGAGCTTCCTAGAGCTCATACTAATACGATTATCATCTGCGGCACGCCGAACTCTGCCTTTCCCGTGGTATCATTTGTGGTTTGTTTGCATTCCAAACGCCGAAAGCAGAAATAAATTGAAGCTTCGAACGCCATTAATAGATTGTTCAAACCCGAAGCTGCTGTTGCTACTCCAGCGAAGTCTTTCTCTCATGATGACCGACCATTCGTCCATGGACATTGGTGCTAAAGCTCTACTCTTCGAGTTCTCCCTCCTCGCTACCTTCTTCATCTTTCATGATCGTATCGCCATTCTCTGGGTTACTCTTCTTTGCAGACGGCTCACCAGATCGAACTTGAGGTGGCACGCGAGAAGCTGGAGCTCTCGAGAAACCGTTGGTTCTCGAACCGCTCATATCTCCATTCCCGGTGTCTTCTCGCTCTCTCTTTAAAGAGTGCTCGCCATTGTTGGTTGTTTCAGGAAAGGAACTCCGTGAAGTTGAAGGTTGAGTATCCATCTGCTCCTCGAGCTCTTCAACTGGTGTTTTGAAGCCGGAATACTGGCTACTTGTCTGTCCTGATTTCAAAGGCGAGTTTTCGTAAAAGTCAACCATGTAGTTCATGGCTACTTTGACGTCACGAAGCTTAATTTTCTGGATTTCCCACCACGGTCGACCGCCGTTGTCTCCAGGTAGCTCAACTTCGGTAGATTTTGCAGCGTAGTACAGCGCAGTGGCTGCAATTGTCCGTGATGTGAACAGAAGACAAAGCTGGGTCATGTTGCTGTCATTAATGAATGCCCATGCAACATCGCGTAGCTTCTTATTGTGGTGCAGGCCGAAATACCGTAAGTAATCGTACAGAACTTTGTATGGCGATTCAATGGTGAGATCGAAGCATAAATTCTGCAGCACAATGTCTTCGTTGAAAAAGATGGTGTCTCTCCATAGCCAGAAGTCTTTTGTTTGCTCGTCGACACGAAGGTTGGGATTCTTCTGCGCAACGCGACAGCAAGCAACAACTAGATCTTTCAGTTTGCGCGTATGTTCTTCAACCTTCGTTGCAAGAAATAAAGTCGTCGCTGCAATTTGCTAGAGATGGTCAGCTTCCATACCATGAAAATGAAACTAGGTAAACGTGTGAAGTAGGCTCATTGATAGCATATGTCAACTATTGCCAAAAAGGAATGATATATGGGCTCTTACATAATGATGAAGGTATTTCTGCCCTTCTTTCTTGACCAGAGAATGTCGCATGAGGAAGCGGTTGAAGAAGATTGAAGCCGAACATAGAGTTGTTTGTGGCAACTTCAACATGATTCCAACCTGCGTGATGAAGTTTGTGCCCTTACTACGCATTTGTCTCTCTTCTTCCGGCTTCATTCCATCTAGAATTGAAGGTGTCTGCAGCAGCTCTTCTTCGGTATATATCCATTGGCGTTCCGCTTCGGCCAGTACGTCCGTAGGGTCTCTAGAAACGCTTTGGTCCGCCATATCGTCATATGAGGATAGAAGGGATGTGGCTGGGAGAAGAGGCATAAAGTGCGACGATAACAATCGACCTGGGCTATAGAGTTAGATAGTAGTCGTATTACGAAGTACGCGGTGAGGGAGTCGATGGGAGTCGATGTCGCCGAGCCGAAACGATGCAGCGAGGTCTGACATGGATGGAGTAGGTCTCTCAAATGCTGTTGAAAGGTTTAATTTTCGATGGTGGTGTCGCTTATGGGAGATGCAAGGAAACTACTGCTGATGGACGTTAGAATGGCGAACTGCTACTCATAACAGAGGTTGACGGCTAATTTGCCTCCCAAACGGACGAGCGTACGACTAAACTTGACGTTTTTTGCTCGGCTCTCGGTGAATCAAGCGCAAACAGCGCAAGCTTCGCGCTGCGTTTCACAGCCTACTTGGCATTGCCCTCGTGTAAATCGCACCAGCCTCCCTCTTTTAAACAATCAATTCACCCTACGATAGGTGGTTAAGCATACATCTCAAGCTCCTTCCTTCACGATTTTCTAACTTCTCAGAGCTTCTGGA
>Ga0335073_10016504_pt1 | contig 10313 bp, 8 predicted proteins | sample Lox_Sample_22_FD_207093 | JGI IMG/M metagenome (GOLD analysis project Ga0335073, IMG submission 207093) | Soil microbial communities from Loxahatchee National Wildlife Refuge, Florida, United States - Lox_Sample_2.2 | ecosystem: Environmental > Terrestrial > Soil > Wetlands | place: USA: Florida... | reverse complement strand
CACCCAAATTATTTCCCCGAAACACTAACATAGTCCTAGGTTCGCAATACAGGCCATCCGTATGTCAACCGGCACATGCGAGGTCGCTGAGTTACCTAGCAATTTCACTGATCCTATTGTATCAGCGTCAAATATGACACAGCAAGACAATAAACCGAACGTCAATAACATCATGCCGGAGGCTATTATATTTGGCAGCAATGGTCTCGGATCGGCGGTAGAGCTGATTCCCAAGACACTTCTCCAGAAACTTCCCAAAGAAACGATGGATCAAATCAATGAACTCGGACAACCAGCTACGCTTGCGATGGGAGGTCTGCTTGCACTTGGAGCAACAGAGCACTATGAGCCACTGATTCGAGTCAAGCAGTACCTTGCCAACGGAACTTATCCTCCAGATGCCGGAGAGCTGACTTATGTTGCTCCAGATGGCTCGATTCGAAGTTGGACACCGAAAGACCAGACCATTGCTCTCAAGGTCACGCCGGATGTCGACAAGCTGCTGAGCAATGAGATTGACGTATACCTCTTCGCATACTCTGTACGGTACAAGGAGCTTCGGGAATTTTCCGCAGAAAGAATCAGCAGTGGCTTCTATCCCAAGTCATTGGAAGGTATCTTCGATTTGATATCACGAGTCTACGCTCGAGCGGTGAAAGTGAATGATCTGAAGCTGGCAAACAAGATCATCGCACTGCTCAACGCCAACTATCGGACGCTGCCACAGATTAATGGATATGGCCAGTACATGCGACGATTAATACATAGCCAGTGTCCAGTCTTTCAGCTTATGATTCAGCAATACATTGATCACTTCGAAGCATGCCAGAAATCCGAAATTGGATCTAATCTGGTAGCCCAGTCCACCGCCGTACCACCTTCGAATCGTTCTCCACCCAAGCAGCCGCGGATGCACTCACTGGAGGCAGGAAACTTGCAGATCTTGTCGAATATGTCCGACTTGGTGAAGGATGGAAAGGTATACATCGCGCGGAGGGATGGCTATGGAACTCGCTTATCTGCCGAGTCGAAAGAGCAGGGTCGCGAAAGGCCAGCGGATCGCAACTGTGACTTCAGCTTTAAGAGTGGAGACCTCCTCTTGGTTGATAACGCGATCCGCTCGTTTAGTGCTCACAACACGATCGTTACGAACCTACAGGGCGAGAAAGGAAGCGTGTTGGGTTCTATTTTGGTTAGGGTGCCACCTGGGTTTGGGTTAATGGACTCAGGTAAGATACCCTGTGCGTTCGAACCGTTCTCAGGTGTTCATCGATGAAAGCAAGAGCTAGTCTAGGGTCATTATTTCGCGTCTCTGAACTGAAGATGGAACGACTTCACTGATTGCGCCAAAAGGTTACGCTGATGAAAATGTGCCGGTATTACCAAGAGGTGATTCCTATCGACCGGACCGGGAAGAGCGCTCGTCGTCGACGTTCCAGCGTCGACATGGACATTCGCGCTCACGTTCGCGCTCTCCAGCACGAAACTAGAGGATGCTAACTCCAAAGAGGATGACATATCGATTCAAGTACACTGCAATCTCGATGGCGGGACTCTCTCACAGCTGAGTCTTTGGAAGCAAACAAAGTCGCATAAACAGCGCGGAATAGGGATGCTTACGGGATGTTTGCCGACTACAACCGCATGGCGGAGGCGTTCAGGGCACAAAGGACACCATATCATCATATCTCGGTGCTGATGTTTACACTCCTCGATACTCTTAATTTGACAAGCATTCCAAATCAAGATACTTTCGGATATCACTTAGGACCATACACACATGTATCATGTCACGACGAGCGAATTCGCTGATAACGGAAAGAGTGTTGGGTGGAATGTCAGTTCTGAACATGGTAGCGAAAGAAGACGTTCGTTGTCTCAAAATGCGGTTGCATCTGACTGTTTCAGGAGGGTGTTCATCTGCCATAGCCCCGTTTCGAAGCACCCTGCATGTCCAGAAGCAGGAACGCCAATGCACCCAACGCAGGAGTTTTTTTTGGTGGTGACCTCAGAACCGAGGTTCTACGCAACCGTGCGCAACTTCCAGAAGCCTATGCACTGAGAGTAATCTGAGCTCGGGTGAGCCATTTCAAGCCTTCAGTAAAGCGTGATTCATGTCGCGTTGAAGGGGCAATGTTGTCCCATCTGTTTCGCATGGTGCCGACGACATGGTGATCGATCGAACGTGAGCAAGGACAAGGCAGGTCGGAGGAACGGAGATATTGCAAAAACCGGTTCGCATGAGTTCTCTGCTCTCAAGCGTACCACGACCAGCTGTCTATCTGTTTCCATGGCTCGTGAAATTGAAGCTTAGCCCGTAGCCAGCGTCAGGCACGTTCAGAGCCACGCTGCCAAAGCTGCACGCAGACAACGTACCAAGCGCCCCCTGGCTCATCCCCTTGCTTAGCGCAGTCGCTCAGGCCGCTCCGCTGGGCGTGGTGTCTGAGATGGGCTTGATGTGCAACGCCCGCAACGCACCGTTGAGGCGAAAGCGGCGGGAGCGAGAGAAATTGAAACGAACGCGCGACTCCTGCTTTCTCCACCGCGTGCCCAAGCTGTGCGTCGGCTCATTTCGCTCAGCCTGGCCTGTCATGCAGCTTTCGAATAGACGGAGCGGCATTGCGACTTGCACGCAGATGAGTGCGGGCAAAAGCGTGGCAGGCAGGCACGCAGGGCCGGGGTCCGCCGCAGAAAGGCCCACCAAGGCACATTGGCAATGGAATGAAGGAGTTGATTCATTAGCTCTATTTATCGATCCCGTCGCTGGGTGGAAGATAATTATCGGCCGTACGGGCGGGATTATTGGCTTGGATTCAGCGCAGCGGCGGCAGGCACTTCTTTGTTTGGATGGGCTGCCACGACTTTAGCAACAAGCAACGGCGTCAGCGCGGCTACTGGAGTGCAGCGAGGGCACAGAGGAGAAAGGCGATGAACGGTGGATGGGCGACGGCGGTGACAGTGATGGCAACTGGCAGCCGGCAACGACAGGGCAGCAGTTCACCGTTTGCAGGAGAGGCTTGCACGGGCTGGGCCAATCAAGGGGCCGTGGCCGCAAATAGAACTCGATGCAAAAAGGAACGGGCGGCGAAGGGATCTGGCTTTCCCACTCATCGACTCGATGCCGGGCCCTCAGGGGGCAGGGCAGCAGGCCTGCGTCTCCCCCTCTCAGTGCGCGAGGAAACGCCAAGACCGCAGCGGGCACAAGCAGCCAGAGCAGAACGCAACCAGACACAGCGAAACCCCGTGAGCTGGGCCGGGATCTGCTGGTTCTGCTGCGTTCTGCTGCTGCTGCTGCTGCTGCTGCCACTGACTGGGTCCGCTTGTCCTGCCCGTCCTCCCGCCTGTGCGCTTTCTCACTCGTCCATTGGCCTCCTCCCTATCCTTTTTCTACCACCGAGCCTCTCTCTCACACACTCTTCTTCTCCCATCCATCTCTTCCACACCCATTTCTCGCCCACACCCATCAAACCCCTCCACCTCTTCTCCTCTTCGTTCTCCGTCCTCCTTCTGCTCTCCTTCGCCTTTTCTCCACACGAGAGCCACCTTCCTTCCGCACATCTCTCCAGCAGCGTCGTCACCCTTACCAGCTTTGTAATCCGTCGGCGAGCCAAACTCGTCGGTCGTCCCATCAATCAGTTCGTGAGCGCGCTCCGTCGCTGCCGCCCGTCGTGCTTTGAGAGCCATCCATACAGCCGCTTCGGCACCCAAATAGACCTTCCTTGCACGCCTCTTGCACATTCACTTGTGTCCATAAACCATCCGGCTCCACCCTTTTCGATTCCACTCACCCCCGGTCCCTGCTTCAAGCACACACGGACGCGTGCAAACTCGCAACACCAGCACCGCAGGCTGATCAGTCCGACAAGACGAGACCGACTCTTATATTCATCTATTTGCATCCTCGCATCCTAATCACCTAATTTACATCTTTTTCATCATCGCGACCAGCCTCGAGACAGCCGGCACGTGTGTATCTCTCAGTCAGGCCGAATACTTCAACAAAAATCCAAACCCACGCGCGTCGGTCGACGGCGTAATCTTGCTGGCCAACTGCCACTCCTTCAGCATCCGAATTCATCGGCTCTAGTCTTTCCATCGGCCACGGCCACTTTGCATCAACCTTCCGGCGTTCTTGTTCATCATCTTTTCTCAACACCCAACCTTCTTCGTTCCTAGAGAGTTGTTCACCTAGAGCATGGACACTGGCGGTCTAGCTCACATGGCATACAATATCTATCCTTCCAACAGCCTCGGCGTGCCCACTGTGGGTTATGCCTCGCGTGGAAAAGCCAACGGTTTGAAGCGTCTCAGCGTTGCTTCGCCACCCAAAGTCGGTTCCATCAGCGAGGACCAAGTTGACAACGGCTCCACGCCGTCTCGCACGAGCCGCTTGAACATGTTGGCCGGTCTCCGTACCGCTCCCAAGACTCCTTCTGTGCCAACTTCTGCTCCGTACGCCAAAACCCAGCATGGCCTTGGCAACCTTGGCTCGTCAAAGTACGCTGGCCAGAACAACGTCGGCCTTGGAAATGGCGTGCCGCATACGGCCATCGGCTCAAGCTTTCCCACGTCGGCTCAGCAACTCAGCATGAATCCCGGACAGCAGTTCTACGCCCTGCCTGACCAAGTCATGACTCCACCTGCAATTCAGATCGACGAAGACGATCAGCTCGATCCTGGCTACGTTGCTCAGCTGTACGCTGCCGAGCAGTGCCTCAACCAGCGTGCTCAGCTACTCCAGCAGCAGCTCGCTCAACTTGCTCTTACTCAGCGCCAGCTCCAGCAGCAATATCCGCAGTCTCCAATCACTCCGCAGTTGAATCTTTATCAGCAGCAGCTTCTGAATGGTACAGCACCGATTCCCACTGAAGTTCCAGGCCAGCCGGGCGTCTACATTGTCTATAACCCGCTCACGGCTCAGTACACTTACGTGGTCGATCCGGCAGCTCAGCTTGCCAGCTCTCCTCCGCCACCGACTCCAAGCAGTCAAGTTAGCAACCCATTCAGTGCGGATGCTCCAGCGTTCCGCGCGGAAGTCACTTCGCCGCTTGATGTCCTGAACTCACTTGGACGACGCAGCGTTTCTCCGCCAAAGCAGACGCCTTCTCCTCCACTGGAGGGTGTTGAACCTCTGCCTCCGCAGTCGGCCAATGCCTGGCGTCCCGGTCACCGCAAGAAGGGCTCATCGCTCGGTCTCAGCAATATCAGCGTCGAGACGCCTCCAAGGTCGGCTATTCAGCGCTCCACCGGCATGCCAGTGACTCCGGTCACCGGTACCTTTGGACCTGGCCAAGCTCGAGCTGGCGAGCACGCTCTCCGTCAGCCACGCAACCCGCCGAGCTTCGAAGAGCTCCGTGCCAAGCCAACGACCAAGTTCGAGGGCAGCAAGAACTTTGCTACACGTGCTCGACGCAAGGCTCTGAGCTCTCTGGTTCGTGCCGGTCTCGAGCGTCGTGTCATTCGTGGAAGCGGTTCTGCCGGCTCCATGACACCAGTCAGCGAGACGGAGCTCACGTTCTCGGTGCCTAGTGACAACGACTCGGACAGCGTGCGCAGTGGTAGCGCCTCGCTCTCCGGTGAGCCGTCGCCTGGCCTACCGCCGATCATGTCCTCCAACGGCGCCATCGGCTGCGAGCGTAAGGCTTCCAAGGGTTCGGCACAACTATCGCCCACTAGCGAATCCGGTAGCGCTTCCGGTCGCGAGTCCCCTGAAGAGGTGTACCCAGAAAGGGACTCAATCCCAACCAAGCTGCGCAACAAGCCGCTCCTTAGCCTTGCCTCTGCCGCGGAGAAGAGGAAGACTGGAATGTATTGAAAGCCTAATGAGGTTCATTGACACTCCTTTCACAAAAGATTGACATCCGACATATTTCACGACCGTAACGACCACTGCCGATATTCTTTTCTTTCAAACCGACCGAGGAATCTTGTGAACGGGAAATGCATTTGACATTTGCAATGCGACTTTTCTGCCAGCTTCCACCTTCACAGCAATACAAAACCCTGTACTACTGCGACAAATCTGCCACTTTCCGAGGTCATTCAATTCGGGACTCTCCCTAGCTACGATGCACGGAATCAGATCTTCCTAGACGGCGGGTCCACTTCCATTCAGCCACTTTTTGATACCATTCGATTTTCGGGGGCTGTTTTCGTTCAAAGAACAGAACACCCTCTTCTTTACGTCGTCACGACTACTGCCTTCTTTGCTAGTACGAGATGTTTAATCTGCTCACGGGCGAAATACTTCAAGGAATGGCTTTTTGACTTTGCTGCTTCTGTTTCTCTCTGATCGAAGGACGATTTGAAGGCAAAGACAATGGGATGGCTGCTTTACGTGCTGTGTCTTGTTTTTCCACTTCAATTCGTCTGGACTGCCAACGGGCACCATCAACTTGTTACATTATCTTTGTTTACTTTACGGTACTTCACGGTACGGGATGGCATGGCGAGCGACTCGTTCTTGGTCATGGCGAGGATGGATGGGTCAGATGGGATGGATTTGTAACTGAGCATAGATACAGTTCTCAATGAAGGGATGTATGTGAATAACCAGGCTGAACTCGTAACTTGACATGGTCATTGGTGATATACTAAGCTGTGACATGATCGGCTAAGCTGATCGTAGTACATTCACTGAGAAGGGAGCTGTAGTACTGTAGAAAGGCAGCTACGATTGCTTTACGCCTCGTATGCATGGCAGCTAGGTTGCATATCGTTCGATGGCGTAGAGAAGATTCCATCGGCCCGCGTCTTTCATCCGGAGTGGGCTGTGAAAAGTTGAAGGCAGTTGAATTCGTTTGACCATCATTGGTAGCCTTTCTAAGTAGAGCGTCGTCCCAATAAACGCGCTATACAGCAGCCTGGGACGCTACGAATCAGAGTGCAAGTCGCACGCAGTGGAGCCACAGCCAGCCCGGTTCTGGGTGTGCAAGAATGGACCTGATCATCGAGAGGTGGAGTCGCATCACCAGATGGAGAGCCACTTGTGTGCTGCTTTATTAAACGATTATTGACAAGGCTCTGACCGTTGCTCATTAATGAAAAGTACGATTGTTCACGGTTGATTTTAACTTGAATCTTGACATTTGGTACTCACCACCCCATTCACTGGACCTCGTGCCTCACTACACATTGGTCGTAAAAACAGCACAGCCCGCATCTCGCACCCTACTTGGAAGCAGGTCGCTCATCAAGTCCTCGGGCATTGCTAAGCCTGTCCAGCCCCGGCCAGTTGTCAGTGCCGCCACTGCCACAATTCAGTCCAATTTCGCCGAGCTGAGCCATCGCCCATTCACGTAATCACATCACCTCCGCTCGACCTTAGCCTTTGGCCAGTGTCTCAATAATACATTTAACCAACTACTCGTTCATCTCATACTTGGCATTGCTCTTCAATTCACTTCTGTTTCTCCCCTTTGCGCCTTCGGTGGCATTTGCAGTCGTCTTGAGCCTGCTCACGTCACGTTTCTTGCCCTTCCGGCTTACCTGCAGTCGTCCGCCATCATCCGTTCCTTCACTCCGCCAACCCCGACCGCCTCGATCGATCCTCAACCATCATGTCCTACGAACAGCAGCAAGGCTACGGCCAGTATGGCGGTAATCCATATGGTGGAGGCTACAATCAGGGTTATACATCCGGAAATCCATATACCAGCGTGAGTGAAGCTCTAGACGAGGAATCGAAGCACTTTTTCAGCTCGCCATTAACATGGTAAGCAGCAGCAGCAACCACAGCAACCACATCAGCTACAAAGCCTCAACCAGCCGGATCTTCAACATGCCGCGTCCAACTACTCGCAGACTTCAAACTACTCGCAAACGCAAGCCGGCGCTCCGTACGGCGTTCAGCAACCGGGACCTCAACCTAGCCAAGGCCCGGCGGTACTCTCGAACCAGGACTTCCTGTCGCGCGTAGAAGCCGCCAGCCGCGAGATCGACGCGCTGTCAGGCAACATCTCGCAGATCGCGAACCTGCACCAGCGAGCAATCAGCAGCCCAGACAGCAGCGCGTCGTCGGCGCTGGAGAACCTGGTGTCGCAGACGCAGATCCTGAACACGCGGATCCGGGACCAGATCAAGTACCTGGAGACGGACGCGGCGCGGTCGGGCGGCGCTGTCACCAAGGACTCGCAGATCCGCTCGCTCAAGACGCAATTCAAGAACCGGCTCGAGCAGTACCAGGCCGAGGAGCGCACCTACCGCAAGCGCTACCAGGAGCAGATCGCGCGCCAGTACCGCATCGTCAACCCCGACGCCTCCGACGAGGAGGTGCAGGAGGCCGCCACCGCGAACTGGGGCGACGAGGGCGTCTTCCAAACCGCCGTAAGTGCTCTCCACACACTCTGCTTACATCCAAGCCGGTTGCTGACGCTCCCTAGCTGAAATCGAACCGCACGGGCGCGGCAACCTCCGTCCTCGGCGCGGTGCGCGCGCGCCATAACGACATCGTGGCGATCGAGAAGACGCTGACGGAGCTGAACCAGCTGTTCCAGGACCTGGCGGAGGCGGTGGTGCTGCAGGAGCCGGCCGTGCAGGCGGCCGAGCAGCAGACCGAGAACGTCGTCAAGGATACCGAGCAGGCGAACGTGCAGCTCAAGAAGGGCGTCGACCACGCGCGCCGCGCGCGCCGCCTCAAGTGGATCCTGTTCTTCATTGTGCTGTTTGTTATTGTCGTACTCGCGCTCGTCCTCGGCTTGTACTTCGGGCTGCAGCACACCGGCGGCAAGTAGGCGCGGCGGAAAGAGTGCGCGGGTGCGTTTTGGCGGGCGCAGCGTCGGCTGCCATGGTAGGGACGGCGGGACTCCGAATCGCGGGTTTGGCGGCCGCGCACGATTGGTGGAGTGGTTGGAGATTGGGCCGGCTGCGTGGCCGCGTGATTTTCCATTTCTTCGACCGTTCTCCGCGCGCGTGCACACACACATGCGTGGGCGCTCTGCTACTGCCGACATTCGCTTGACTGCTTTGTGGTGTTCGTCTCTTAGCTGAGGGCGTTGAGAGGAGATGCGGTCAAAATGTTGTCCGTTTTCTCTACCTTTTTCTCTGTATATTCTGCTTCGGTGAGCGACCTCGTTCATGTAGGGCAGCTCGGTGTGACGAAGATGTTGGAAGAGCTAGATAATTCTTAATGGTCTACTGCTATGCATTGAGTAGTATGTTTTGCAGTTTTCTGATGCCGAGTACCGTTCTTTTTTGATACGGATACTCCAAGTAGCCATGAACTTCTAATTACATGTCAATTCAACTCGCACCTCTTGCCATCCCTCGTTTTCCTTTCTGTCTCGTTCTCCTCACGCTCGAAGTCCCACGCTGTACCACCCTTCCTCACTGGATGGCCATGCCGCTCTACCATCTACTCATTTTCAAGCCTTTCTTTCGCCTCCAAGGCCCTCGACTTTTTCTGAACCGACAACACGCGCTCTTCATCGTTCCACAGCGGGAACTTTGGCGGTAGCCTTCCTTCAGCAGTCTTTGCATTGGTAGCACCCAACGTGTGCACAAAGAGGGCATATGTCTGGTGAAAGAGTAGACGGGTTCATTTCCCCACATGGAGCGCATACCCAATATAGCTCAGCCAAGCTGGAATGACGGCCTGAAGAGGCATCTTTGACCACCAGCGATAATTCTTGCGGATTGCTGGGCTTCACAGAACGAGATCGCTCTGTGTCCTCCTTTCGTATTGACTCTTTTATCATTCTGCGCGGTGTTCGTTCCGGTAGAGTAATCCAAGGGGCATGAGCGTCCAAGATGAAGGGCGGTAGTTTGGAAGACTCCACATACTCCTTCTGAAGTCTAATGAATACTTTTGTCCGCCCCTCGCCATATATCAGAGTCATATGGATATCGAAAATACCTAGTAGACAGTATGCTATATCATCTTCAAGTTCGGTCTCGCGTTTTCTTGCCTATGACATCCGCTCTGCGAAATCAATTTGAGACAGGGAGCCTCCCCGAAGTGCTTGGACGCTTATGCCCGTTATCTCGGTGATCTGTCGCTCTAGCGATCTCTTATCACTTAGTATCTTGCCCTCCATGGAGAAGAACTCTACTGATTCTGGAGCAATAAGTTCTTGAAGAGTCCAGCTGCGGGTAAACCATTTACTGCCGAAAACAACGTCACATAGAGTACCGCCAAAAACGGGGGTCAACCTGCCATTCAGGTCATTTAAACTGGTTAATGTCTGACTTTTTTTTCAGTCAGTTCTCCTTAGGAAACCAGTCTGGAACGAGAAAATTTCCGCGGCATTGGTCGTGCTGTTGAACGTTTGTTCAAATTTTGGCCCCTGCTCAATTACGACTATCAATATTGCTCG
>Ga0335073_10016503_pt1 | contig 10313 bp, 8 predicted proteins | sample Lox_Sample_22_FD_207093 | JGI IMG/M metagenome (GOLD analysis project Ga0335073, IMG submission 207093) | Soil microbial communities from Loxahatchee National Wildlife Refuge, Florida, United States - Lox_Sample_2.2 | ecosystem: Environmental > Terrestrial > Soil > Wetlands | place: USA: Florida... | reverse complement strand
CATGGCGGGGGCTCCCCATCCTTCGCGAGCAACGCAGATTTCACGCAGTACCCGCTCCCTCAGGAGCCGTTACTTCTTCACGATCGCTTCGATCGCTTCCAGCTCTTTGCCCGCATCGGCCCATTTGCCCTGCGCGGCCAGTGCTTGATACCGCTCTAAATGCTGCCGAATTTCGGTGATGCGGGTATCGGCCGACGGCGCCGCGGTCTGCACCGGAGCCGGCGTTCCGGCCGTCGGCGGGCGCACCGGCTGCGCCTGGCCGTTCTGCACCGCTTCCAGATCCGCGATCGCTTTTTCGTAACTGTCGTCGTAGATCAGCGTGTTGCCCACCACCAGCGCGATCTTCTTCAACTGCGGCATGCGCGCCTGCGCGGCTTGCAGATAAATCGGCGCGACGTATAAAAACGTGTTGTCGATCGGCAGAATCAGAATCTGGCTGCGCAGCACCTGCGAGCCTTGCTGGTTCCACAGCGTTAAATCCTTGGAAATGGTCTGATCCTGATTGATCAGCGCCTCCACCTGCATCGGACCGGGAATGATCTGCTGTTTGGGCAGGTCTAGAAAAACAATTTCGCCCAGGTGCGGACCGTCGCAGCGAGCCAGCATCATGGCGATCAGATTCTGTTTGCCGCGCGGCGTGAACGGGATGGTCAGCATGAATTCCGGCTCGTCGCTGCCGGGAACCTTCGCGATCATATAGGTCGCCGGCACGGTTTGCGGCTGCGTGCCCTGGCCGGTGGTGAAATTGGCGATGTCCCACATATCCGCGCGGTTGTAGTAAGACTCGGGATCGCGCATGTGATAGGTGCGGTAAATTTCGGCCTGGGTGCGGAACAGCATTTCCGGCGCGCGCGTGTGCGCCCGCAGATCGGCCGGCATCTCCGACGCGGGCTGAAACAGCGACGGGAACAGCCGCCGGTACGCCGCGATCAGCGGGTCCTGGTCGTCGAACACGTACATGTGTACGTCGCCGTCGTAGGCGTCGACCGTCGCCTTGATCGAGTTGCGGATGTAATTGAACGTGCCGATGCCGTCCACCGACAGATCCCGCGAGTAAGGATGCGCATCACTGGTGGTATACCCGTCCACGATCCAGACCAGGCGGCCGTCGCTGGTGATCACCATGTACGGATCGCTGTCCCAATGGATAAATTCGGCCAGCGTCGAAAGGCGGTCCGTCACGCTGCGGCGGATCATCATGCGGCTGTTGGGCGTCAGCGCGCTGGTCAGGAGAATGTTCCAGTCGCCCTCGGCAATCGCGGCGATGGTCCGCATTCCTGACGCCGACATCGGAAATCCGCCCCGGCCCGCGTAGTGATTGGTCACTTCGCTGGTGCCGGAAGGATAATCGTATTCCGGCTGCGCGCTGTCGACAAATACCGGATCGTGCGAGGTTTCCCCATAATAAATCTGCGGGTGAGTGACTTTCAGGCTCGGCGTTAAAACCTGCACCGGCGCGTCTTTCACCAGCAGAACCGGCAATCCGTCGGAGGTAATGCGGTTCGCTTCCGCCAGCGCCAGGCCGTATCCGTGCGTGAACGTCAGGCTGTAATTGATCCAGCTTTGCCCGGCCGCGCCGAGCGAATTCAGGTCCAGCTCGCGCGGCGCGAGCAGCGTCTGGCGAAGCTGTCCGCCGATCTGATACCGGTCGACGTCAATGTCGGCGAAGGTGTACGGCCGCAGCGGCTGGATCTGTTGCAGGGTGTCGCGAAACGCCTGCCAATCCCACAGCCGGACGTTGCCGAGCAGCGGACGATTGCTGGCGAAATCGATGCGCCCTTCGGGCTGCGCGTTGAAGGCGATCTCGCGCGAGCGGACATCGATCCCGTAAGCGGCGCGGGTCGCCTCAATATGCCGCGCCAGGAACGGCCGTTCGAGCGCCAGCTCGTTGGGCCGCACGTAAAGCGTGCTGACCAGCGGCGGCGCGATCCAATCAATCAGCAGCACAACGGCGCAGGCCGCGGCCAGCTTGCGGCGTCCTAACAGCACCAGGATGGCGGCCAGAATCGCGGCGCCGGCTTTGATGGTTTGCAGCGGCAGACTGATATTCTGCTGCACGTAATCGATCCCCACCATCAGATTGCCGTGATCGCTGAGCAGCAGATCATATCGCCCCAGCCAGAACACCACGGCCAGCATCACCAGAAAAACCGTGGTCAGTCCTTTGAGCATGCCCGATTCCAGCCGTCCGAGCACGCGCAGGTCGCGCAGATCGATCTCCATGCGCGTGCTGAAGCCGGGAAATTCGCGGCGGATCTGCCAGCCGCGCGCGGCCAGATAATAGGCCAGCGCGCCGCCCAGCGCGCAGGCGGCCAGGAAATTGATCAGCATGCTGTAAAACGGCAGATCGAAAAAATAAAATCCGAGGGGCTGATTGAAAACCGGATCGCGCCACACGTTCTGCACGGCGATTCCGTGGCCGCCGAAGTAGCGCGCGACGGTCCAGCCGTCCACCGCGGAAAGCGAAACGATCAGCGCGATCACCGCCAGCGCCAGCGTGCTGACGCGCGCATAGAAAGGATGGTCGCGCAGATATTCGCCGGCGTGGCGCATGCCGCGCGCGTGCGCGATCCAGAAAACCATCAGCACGATCAGCCACGCGGCCACGCCCGGCGCGTATTCATAAAACGAAATCAGCAGCCACGTCGGAACCTGGCCCAGCTCGCGCCACCAGTCATATTCGATTACCAGGCTGCAAATGGAGCGGCTGAACAGCAGCACCAGCAGGATAGCGCCGACGATCCACAGCAGGCGCGTCTGGCTTCGTTTCGGGGGGGGAAACTGCTTGGTGACGGCCACGCTTCTAGACTAGCAGGGTGCTGAAAAAAGGGAACAGCCTGCTGGTTCGTGAAATCTGCGTTGCCCCCGGGATGGTGGGGCGTAGTGCGCGTTACAGCCCCGCCAGTCATGGCGGGGGCTCATCGCGAAGCAACCGAGCTTTCACGCGCCCATCTTTTCGCCCGGCGACTAAGCTATCTTCAAAAAAGATCCCATGAAATCGCGACCACTCAAAGCACGCACCTATAGTGTCCTTACGCTTTTTATCGCTCTCAAGGCGGCCGGGAATCTTTCGCTCGCTTGGGGAATGAAACATTTTCCGCAAACCATGTCGGCCAACCCGCTGCCCTATCTGCGCGCCATGCTGAATCCGTTCGTCGCCGGAGGCATCGCCGCGCTGATCGTGGCGCTGCTCACCCGCATGGCGCTGTTCAGCCTCGCCGATCTGAGCTTCGTGCTGCCGGTGACCGCGGTCGGATACATTCTTGCGGCGATTCTGGGCAAAACATTCCTGCATGAAGACGTTTCAGTTGAGAGATGGCTGGGCACGCTGCTCATCGTGGCCGGCGCGGCGCTGGTTGGCTCCGGCGCGCATCGCACGGAGCTCGAAATCGAATGAAATGGCTGCTGGTGGGATTGATGGTCGCCGCCACCGTAGTAAGCGACCTGCTGCAAAGCCGTGAAATGAAGCGCGCCGGTCACCATTCCGTCGACGCGCGGGGTCTGCTGCGTCTGCTGCGCCTGATCGCGGAGCGGCGGTTCCTGGCGCTGGCCGTCGCCTGCATGGCCGTGTCGTTTTTCACCTTCATGGCGCTGGTGCAGACCGAGCCTTTGAGCTTCGCCGTCCCCGCTTCGGCCGCGAGCTTTATTTTCGAGACGCTGTCGGCGAAATTCCTGCTGCGCGAAAAGGTCGGCGTGCGGCGAGCCGCGGGCGCGCTGCTGGTGCTGTGCGGGGTGGTGCTGGTCGGCGGATAAGCGAAACCCCGCATTCGCCGCTTCCCGGCAATCCCTTTGCGGCGCGGGGTCGACGAAAAATTTGTGACCTCGGCGGCCCGGACGCATCCAACTTCTCATGCAATTCCAACAACTCGGCAATACCGGTGTTTTTGTCTCCCGCCTGTGTTTCGGCGCGATGACGTTTGGCGGCAAGGGAACCGTGTTTGAAGCGATCGGCGCGCTGGAGCAGAAAGACGCGGATGCGCTGGTCGGCCAGGCGCTCGACGCCGGCGTGAACTTCTTCGATACGGCGAATGTTTACGCGGCGGGCGAATCGGAGCGGCAGCTTTCGAAGGCGCTCGGCCGGCGGCGGCAGGAGGTGGTGATCGCCACCAAAGTTTTCGGGCGAATGGGAGAAGGCGCGAACGACGTCGGGCTGTCGCGGCTGCACATCCTCCAGCAGGTTGAAAGCAGTTTGCAGCGGCTCAACACGAGTTACATCGATTTGTATCAGATCCATGGCTTCGATACGGTGACCCCGCTCGAAGAAACGCTGCGCGCGCTGGACGACCTGGTGCGCCAGGGCAAGGTGCGCTACCTCGGCTGCTCCAATCTGGCGGCGTGGCAGATCATGAAGGCGCTGGGAATTTCGGCGGCGCAGAACCTGGAAAAATTCGTCTCCGTGCAGGCTTATTATTCCCTGGCCGGACGCGAGCTGGAGCGCGAAATTGTGCCGCTGCTGCTCGATCAGAAACTGGGACTCTTGCCGTGGAGTCCGCTGGCCGGAGGATTCCTCACCGGAAAATTCACTAGAAAAGGTGCGCTCGACTCCAACGCGCGGCGGGAGAAATTCAATTTTCCCCCGGTCGATCCGGAAAAAGGCTATGCGATCGTCGAGGCGGCGCAGCGCATCGCGGCGCGCCATCAGGTGACCGTGGCGCAGATCGCGCTGGCGTGGCTGCTGCATCAGCCCTTCGTCACCAGCGTAATCATCGGCGCGAAAAAACCGGAGCAGCTTAAGGACAACCTGGCGTCCATCGAGGTGAAGCTGGACCAGGAAGATTTGAAGCAGCTCGACGAAGTGAGCCGGTTGACGCCGGAATATCCGGGCTGGATGTTCGCGTTTCAGACCGACCGGCGGCCGGGCGAGAAGCGGGACTGGGCGCGAATTGTAAAGCAGACCGCGTAAGAAATTGCGGGGCCTGCACCAATCCTGCTGTTTTCGCAGACAGTGGCATAAGACGCCAGGCTTGTGCTGTTCACGGCCGATGAATCGACAGGCGTTGAGCGCAAGCCGGGCGGCTTACGCCACTCTTCTGGCGGTCTACAGAAAGCCCGAAAATGCTCCAGCGGGGTCCCTGCCCCGCCGAGTCCTAGCCGAAAATTTTGAACAGGCGGCGCAGCGGGTCGTAGTATTCATCGACCACGCGTTCTTTTAGCGGGATGATCGCGTTGTCGGTGATTTTTATTTCTTCCGGGCACACTTTCGTGCAGCATTTGGTGATGTTGCAGTAACCGATGCCGCAATTCTCGCGCAGATCGCCCAGGCGATCCTGGGTGTCCAGCGGATTCATTTCGAGCGCGGCGGCGTAAACCAAAAAACGCGGACCGATGAATTTGTCGTGCAGCTGATGCTCCCGCAGAACGTGGCACACGTCCTGGCAGAGATAACATTCGATGCACTTGCGAAACTCCTGCACGCGATCAACGTCGGCCTGCTGCATGCGCCAGGTGCCGTCCGGCGCGTCGGGCTTGCGCGGCGCGAATTTCGGGATTCGTTCCTTCACCCGGTAATTCCAGGAAACGTCGGTGACCAGATCCTTGATGCGCGGGAAGGTATGCATCGGCTCGACCGTCACCGGCTCGGCCAGATTCAACTGGCTCAGGCGAGTCATGCACATCAAGCGCGGCTTGCCGTTGACCTCCGCGCTGCAGGAGCCGCACTTCCCTGCCTTGCAATTCCAGCGCACGGCCAGATCGTTCGCTTGCGTGGCCTGAATGCGATGCACCACGTCGAGCACCACCATGCCGCTTTCGACTTCGGTCTTGTAATCCCTGAACCCGCCGCCCGACGCGTCACCGCGCCAGATCCGAAACGTCGCCGAAGCCATTATTTGTTCTCCTCGATCACCTGTTTCAACTCGTCGGGCAGCGGCGTCACCGGAATTTCCTCGACGCGCGGCCGCGAGTCCGCGCCTTTCACCACGCCCAGATTCAGACGGCCCCAGCGCTCGTCTTTTTCCGGATAATCTTCGCGGAAATGCGCGCCGCGGCTTTCCTTGCGCATCCGCGCCGCGATCGCGGTGATTTCTGAAACCGTCAACAGATTCCGCAAATCGAGCGCGGTGTGCCATCCGTTGTTGTATTCGCGATTGCCGAAGACGCCGGCGCGGTCCGCGCGGGCTTTCAACTGCTGAATGCGTGCAAGGGCCCGCTCCATTTCTTCTTCGCGGCGGACAATTCCGACTAAATCCTGCATCATTTCCTGTAATTCATGCTGAATTGCGTAGGGATTTTCGCCGGCCGGTCCGCGGTCGAAGGTCGCCAGCGCCCAGCACGCGGTCTCTTCCACCTGGTCATGATTGATCGCGCCGGCGCCGTGCTCTTTGGCGAATTTCGCCGCGTGCTCGCCGGCGCGCTTGCCGAAAACCAGCAGATCCGAGAGCGAATTTCCGCCCAGCCGATTCGCGCCATGCAATCCCGCGGCGCTCTCGCCGGCGGCGAACAGGCCCGGCACGCTCGACATCTGCGTTTCCGCGTCCACTTTCACGCCGCCCATCACGTAATGCATGGTCGGGCCGATCTCCATCGGCTCTTTGGTGATATCCACGTCGGCCAGCTGTTTGAACTGGTGATACATGCTGGGCAGTTTTTTCTTGATGTGCTCGGCCGAATTGGGGAGTTTTTCCTTGATCCAGGCGATGTCTAAAAACACGCCGCCATGCGGACTGCCGCGGCCTTCACGCACCTCGCGGCGGATGCATCGCGCCACGTGATCGCGCGTGAGCAATTCCGGCGGACGCCGCGAGCTCTTGTCGCCCTGCGTGTAGCGCCAGCCCTCTTCTTCGTTGTCGGCGGTGGAGCTGATGTAGTTCGCCGGAATATCGTCGAACATGAAGCGCACGCCGTCTTTGTTGCGCAGCACGCCGCCTTCGCCGCGAACGCCTTCGGTCACCAGAATGCCGCGAACGCTCGGCGGCCACACCATCCCCGTCGGATGGAACTGCAAAAACTCCATATCGAGCAGCCGTGCCCCGGCATGATAAGCGAGCGAATGGCCGTCGCCGGTGTATTCCCAACTGTTCGACGTAATCTGATACGCGCGGCCGATGCCGCCGGTGGCCAGCACCACCGCTTTGGCGTGAAACAATTTGAACCGGCCGCGTTCGCGATCATAGGCGAACGCTCCAACGCAGCGGTCGCCATCCTTCAATAACGTGAGGATGGTGGTCTCCATCTGAAAATCGATGCCCTGATGGATGCCGTGATCCTGCAAAGTGCGGATCATTTCGAGGCCGGTGCGATCGCCGACGTGCGCCAGGCGCGGGTAGCGATGGCCGCCGAAATTGCGCTGCAGAATGCGGCCGTCCCTGGTCCGGTCGAACATCGCGCCCCACGCTTCCATCTCGCGAACGCGCGCCGGAGCTTCCTTGGCGTGCAGTTCGGCCATGCGCCAGTTGTTCAGATATTGTCCGCCGCGCATGGTGTCGGCGAAATGGACGCGCCAGTTGTCGCGATCGTCGACGTTGCCCATCGCCGCGGCCATTCCGCCTTCGGCCATCACCGTGTGCGCCTTGCCGAGCAGCGATTTCGACAGCACGCCGACTTTGACGCCGGCCGCGGACGCTTCGATCGCGGCGCGCAGTCCCGCTCCGCCCGCACCCACCACCAGAACGTCGAACTCGTATTTCTGATATTCCGGCATGGTTTTTAAAAAATCCTCACGTCGTGCCAGATTCCCATCGAACACAGGCGCACATAGACGTCCGTGAATCCGACCCAGAACAAACTCATCCACGCCCACAGCATGTGTTTGCGATTCAAACACGAGACGCAATCGTAGGTCTTCTTGCGCAGCGGTTTTTTCGACATTTGATCGAGCCTTCCGCCGGTCAGGTGTCGCAGCGAGTGGCAGCCGAAGGTGTATCCGCCCAGCAGAATCGGATTGACGATCAGAACCAGGGTTCCGATGCCGAATCCAAACGAGCCGTTGAACCACATGGCGCGATACGCGTCGTGCGCCAGGATGAAGATGAAAATGATCGCCAGATACAAAAAGTAACGATGCACATTTTGCAGGATCAGCGGGAAGGACCTTTCGCCCCAGTAGGTTTTTCGCGGCTCGCCGACGGTGCACGAAGGCGGGTCGGCCCAGAAGGCTTTGTAGTACGCGCCGCGATAGTAGTAGCAGGTGACGCGGAAGCCGCCGGGCGCCCACAGGATCAGCATCGCGGCGGAAAACGGAATGACCGCCGGCCACCACGCCGGCGCGCTGGTCATCAGCAGCGGGGAATAAAACGGCGACAGGTAGTCAGCGCCGTTGCCGGTGTAGAGATAGTGGTTGCCTTGCAGGGCGGCCCAGGTGGAATACACGATAAAGGTGGAGAAACCCAGGAAGACGAGCAGAGGCTCGATCCACCAGTTGTCTTTGCGCGCAGTTTTGCCGAAGCCGCCGTCTTGCAGCCGGACATCGATCGAGGACATGTATGGAAAGCTCCAAAGCGAATGACTGCATTTCAGAATATCGCTGTGAGCCGAGCGATTTCAACCGCGCCGCATCGTCACGAAGACGATTCGACTTCGATCTCTTTTCGCATGGCGGTGGGCGAAGCGGTCTGCTGCGCCGTTTCCCGCCCCACTTTCCACCAAAATCGGATGGCTTGTTCGGCGCAGTGGGTCAACTCTTCAACCGATGCGCCCGCGACCAGAATCGCCGGCAATTCGGGGACGTGAGCGCTATAACCGTTCCCGTCGCCTTCGATCAGCAGTGAGTATCTCCTGATCAATCCTCGCCGAAGGCCCCCTCGAACCGGCCCGTTTTCCCGGCGTCTCCATCCCCATTTCCGAAACTTGGCCCGCAGAACCTTAATAAATAACTCTTTAAATTACAGTTACTTACAAAATTATCTTGTCACTCTTCGGTGGAGTGTGCTAATAATATTGCTTGGGCCGCGGCGGTTAAGGCCGCGACCCGAAAATCGGCAAAATACAACATCAAAAAGGGAGGATGAATCATGCACATTCGGCCGCTCTATGACCGCATTGTGGTCAAGCGAATCGAAGAAAAAGAGACCAAAATCGGCGGGTTGTTTATCCCCGATTCGGCCAAGGAAAAACCGCAGGAAGGCGAAGTGGTCGCCGTCGGACAGGGCAAGCGCACGGAAGAGGGCAAGCTGATTCCGCTCGATGTGAAGGCCGGCGACCGCATTCTGTTCGGAAAGTACTCGGGTTCGGACATCAAGATCGATGGCGAAGAGTACATGATCATGCGCGAGGACGAAGTGCTCGGCATTCTGGATAACGCGGAGAAGCTGGCGAAAAAGTCGGCATAAGGAGGAACAGGAAAAATGGCTGCAAAACAGATTGTTTATAGCGAAAATTCCCGCCAGGCGATCCTGCGCGGGGTGAATCAACTGGCCGACGCGGTGAAAGTCACGCTCGGACCGAAGGGCCGCAACGTGGTCCTCGAAAAGAAATTCGGCGGCCCGACCATCACCAAAGACGGCGTGACGGTGGCCAAGGAAGTCGAGCTGAAGGATCCGCTCGAAAACATGGGCGCGCAGATGGTCCGCGAAGTGGCGTCGAAGACCAGCGACGTCGCCGGCGACGGCACCACCACGGCGACCATTCTCGCCCAGTCGATCTTCCGTGAAGGCGTGAAGAGCGTCGCGGCCGGCGCCAATCCGATGGCGCTGAAGCGCGGGATCGAGAAGGCGGTTGAGGCGGTGGTCGAGGAAGTGAAGAAATTTTCGAAACCCGTCAGCGGCGACATGATCGCGCAGGTGGGGACGATTTCGGCCAACGGCGACACCACCATCGGCAACACCATCGCGGAAGCGATGAAGAAGGTGGGCAAGGATGGCGTCATCACGGTCGAAGAATCGAAGACCATGTCCACCGAATTGCAGACCGTCGACGGCATGCAGTTCGATCGCGGCTATCTTTCGCCTTACTTCATCTCCGATCCCGACCGCATGGAGTGCGTGCTCGAAGATCCCTACATCCTGATCCACGAAAAGAAGATCAGCAACATGAAGGATCTGCTGCCCGTGCTCGAGCAGATCGCGCGCAGCGGCAAGCCGCTGCTGGTGATCGCGGAAGAGGTCGAAGGCGAAGCGCTGGCGACTCTGGTGGTCAACAAGCTGCGCGGCACCCTGAACGCCTGCGCGGTGAAGGCTCCCGGCTTCGGCGATCGCCGCAAGGCGATGCTCGAGGACATCGGGGTCCTGACCGGCGGCAAGGCGATTTTCGAAGAGACCGGAATCAAGCTCGAAGGCGTTCGTCTCGAGGACCTCGGAAAGGCCAAGCGCGTGACGGTGGACAAGGACAACACCACCATCATCGACGGCGCGGGCAATCAGAAGGCGATCGAGGGCCGC
>Ga0335073_10016502_pt1 | contig 10313 bp, 10 predicted proteins | sample Lox_Sample_22_FD_207093 | JGI IMG/M metagenome (GOLD analysis project Ga0335073, IMG submission 207093) | Soil microbial communities from Loxahatchee National Wildlife Refuge, Florida, United States - Lox_Sample_2.2 | ecosystem: Environmental > Terrestrial > Soil > Wetlands | place: USA... | reverse complement strand
GCACGGCGGCAGCAGGACGTGCTGGCGGACGACGCAGGCTGACGACCGCGCTGACAATCCGTTACCGGTGCGACGGCGGCTGACGAGGAGAAACGAATGAGACTGGTGAGCTACGGCGGCGGTCGGGTGGGGTACCTGGCCGGCGATCAGGTGTTCCCCATGCCCGTCCGGACAATGCGGGATGTGATCGCTATGTGGAACGCCGGAGAGCTGTCCGTTCCAGACCGCGAGAGCGGAATCCCGCTCCGCGATGCCCACCTTCGCGTGCCACTCGCCGATCCATCCAAGATCATCGCGGCCCCGGTGAACTACCGGGACCATCAGGCGGAAATGAGCACCGACTCCCAGGTCGGCGCCCTCGGCTTCTTCCTCAAGGCTCCCTCGTCGCTGCTCGACCCCGGCGGCACCATCCAGCTTCCCTACCACGACCGGCGGTTCGACCAGGAGGGGGAACTCGCACTAGTGATCGGCCGGACCGCCCGGCAGGTCAGCGAACAGGACGCACTGTCCTGCGTGTTCGGCTATACCGGGCTGCTTGACATCACGATGCGAGGCGGCGAAGACCGGTCCACCCGCAAGTCCTTTGACACCTTCACTCCCATGGGCCCGGTCCTTGTTACCGCCGATGAGTTCGGGGATCCCGATGACGTGGAGTTGCGCTGTTGGGTATCTGGCGACCTGCGCCAGAAGGCCAGCACACGCGACCTGATCTGGGGCGTGGCACGACTCGTGTCCTACGCATCCTCGGTCACAACCCTCTATCCAGGGGACGTGATCACCACCGGCACCCCGGCTGGCGTGGGCCCGCTCACCGCCGGGGACACCATCCGGCTGGAATTGTCCGGGCTGGGGCTGGATCTGGTAGCCCAGGTGGCCGCGGATAACACGATCGCCTCGCCGACATCCGGCCATAACCGCGGGCCCGTCCCGCCCCCAGCCCCGCCGGGCGCCGCTAAATGACCGTCAGATACGCGGCCTCCACGCCGATTGGCTGGCCGGCTCGAAGGTGAACAGGTCCATCACCTTGAACGTGATGAGGGTTCCGTCCCGGACGGTCCAGTCGTACGGCCTCAGCGAGTGCGGATGCCGTCATAGAGCAGGTCGACGATCCGCCGGCTTGTTTTCCGCGGGTCGGGGTCTTCGGTGGCTCCCGAGCCCATCCGCGCCAGGATCGGGCCGACGAGGACTTCGTTGACGAACGCAGCGTCGGTTCCTGGCCGGATCTCGCCGGAGGCGATGCCCTGCTCGATGATGCCGTACATGGCCACTCTGCGGGGGGTCACGATCTCCTCGAAGTACCGGCGGTACAGCCCGGGGAACGCGGCTGCTTCCGCGAGGAGGGCGCGGAGCATGCTGCTGGCCCGCTTGTCGAGGGTGCGCTCGATCAGGACCGCCAGCTGGGCGGCCAGGTTATCTCTCGCCGTGTCCCCGTCGGGCTGCGGGAGCGGCTTGTTGATCGCGTCGAGGACGTCGAGGTACAGCTCGTCCTTGGTCTTCCAGCGCCGGTACAGCGAGTTGCGGGACACGCCCACGTGCTCGGCGATCGTCACCAGGGACAGTCCCGACAGGGTCGCGCCGGCGCTGACCAGGTCCAGGACGGCCTCGATGGCGGCGGACTCGGTGCGGGGGTCCCGCTTGCGCCCGGCGGGGCGGGTGATCGTGTCCATGGCTCTCATCATATAACGGAACAGACCTGTTGCGTTCCGGAATCCATCGAGTTACGATACGGAACAGAGCTGTTCTGTTTCGCATAGAGGAGGACGAGGATGGCATACCGATTCGATGCCGCTCCCAAGGCCCTGGTCGCCGAGCGGCGAGCGCAGTTCATCGCCCTGGGCATCCCCGCGGAGATCATCGACGGCGTGGCGAGCCGGCTCGGCGAGGAGCTGTGGGACGACGAGCCCGGGAGCTGGGTCCGCGAGTGGTCGGCCGCGGCGGGCGCGGCCGAGGCCGGAGGCGACCCGCTGCTCGCCGCACTGTGCTTCGGCGTGGCCAAGTACCCCTGCCTGGCCAGCCAGGCTCATGGGCTCGCCTACAGCGAGCAGCTGCGGACCTACCTCGCGGCGTCCCCGGGCTTCCCGCTCAGCTTCGAGCGGCGGGTGCTCGACGTCGGCTACCACGGCGGAACGACCCCGGTCCCCGTCCACATCTACCGGCGCCCCGGTGGCTCACCCAGCGTGCCCGTTGTCCTGATGCTGGGTGGCGTCGACACCTGGAAGATGGACATCCACCACTCCATCCTGCAGGCCGCCGAGCGCATGAACGTGACGGTCGTCGGCGTCGACGGCCCCGGCGTCGGGGAGTCCACGGTGGCCAGCCAGCCCGACGGCGACCTGGTCCTGGCGGGCGTGGCCGCGCAGGTCCGCTCCCTGGGCAACGGCTCCGTTGGCGCCGCCGCCTGGAGCTTCGGCGCGACGTGGGCGGTGAAGCTCGCCCTGACCGGCGAGGTCGACGCCGCCGTCGCCATCGGCGGCCCGGTCGAGATGGCCTTCGACATCACGACCGTCCGGAACTGGCCGAACGGCATGTCCGGGATCATGGGCAACTCGCTGCACCGGGATACGCCGTTCGCCAGCGCGGAGGCCACCGCCGCGGGCCTGGCCGGGTTCAGGCTCAGCGCTCAGGGGCTGCTCGGCGGGTGGGGCCCCGCTCCCACACCGCTGTTCGTCGCCAACGGGGCCGACGACCCGTACGTGCCGCAGAGCGACACCACGATGTTCCAAGGCCGCCCCAACACCGTCGTCCGGCTCGAGCCGGGCGCGACCCACTGCGCCCCGGAGAAGTCGCGGGAGATCGTCCCCGCCGCCTTCGCCTGGCTGCGCAGCCAGCTCGGCTGATCGGGGGGCTAACCAAAGCATCTTTTCCCGAACGTACCGTGGCGCCTCTCCCAGGCGCCAATGACTCACAATGGCTGGGGGGCCACCATGAGTCCTGTTTCGAATGACTACATCGTGATCGGCGCCGGATCGGCGGGGTGCGTCCTGGCGTCGCGGCTGAGCGAGGATCCGGACGTGACCGTCCTGCTGCTCGAGGCCGGCCGTGACGGCCTGCTCGACGTGGTGCGCAATCCGCAGCGGTGGCCGGCGCTGGCCGGCTCCGAGCGGGACTGGGCATACCAGACGACCGTCCAGCGCGGCACCGGGCACGCGCACGCGATACCGCGCGGCCGCGGCCTTGGCGGCTCGCACGCCATCAACGCGATGGCGTTCCTGCGCGGCCACCGCACCGACTTCGACTCCTGGGCCTACGCCGGGAATCCGGGCTGGTCGCATGAACAGGTGCTGCCGTACTTCAAGCGCATCGAGGACGTCCCGCACGGAGATCCGCGCTACCGCGGGCGGGGCGGCCCGCTGGCGGTCGGGCCGACGGCGCGGCCGCATCCGCTGACGCTGGCGTTCACCGAGGCGTGCCAGCAGGCCGGTCATCCGCCGCGGGCGGACTTCAACTGCCGCGAGCTCGACGGAGCGGGCCTGCACGACATGACGATCACCGGCGGCCGGCGGCAGACGACGGCCGATGCCTACCTGCGCCCGGTACTCTCCCGGCGGAACCTCACCGTCGAGCTCGATGCTCCCGTGCGCCGGCTGGTCGTCGAGGGTGGCCGCTGCTCAGGGGTCGAGTACCTGCGCGGCGGCCGGCCCGAACGCGCGTACGCCAACGCCGAGGTAGTGCTGTGCGCGGGCGCGATCGGCTCGCCGCGGCTGCTGATGGTGTCCGGCATCGGCGATCCCCTGGAGCTGTCCGGCCTGGGCGTCGACACCGTCGCCGAAGTGCCTGGAGTCGGCCGCAACCTGCACGACCACGTCCTGCTTGGCGGTATCTGCGTGGAGGCCAGGCAGCCGATCCCGGCCGGCACTGGCAACCTGGGCGAGGCGGTGCTCTACTGGCGCAGCGACGATGCCCTGCCAGGACCCGACCTGCAAATCGTCCTGATCTACGCTCCGTACCTCAACCCGTGGCAGGAAGGGCCCGCCAACGCCTACACGTTCGCGGTCGGGCACATGCGGCCGGCCAGCCGCGGCCGGCTGTCGCTGTCGCGCGGGAACCCAGGACGGCCGCCGGTCATCGACCCCGGTTACCTCGGCGAACGGCACGACACGGAAGCGCTCGCGGTCGGTGTGCGGAAGGCGCTTGAGCTGCGCGCCCAGCCAGCGTTTGACCGGTGGCACGGGCGGGACGCCATGTCGGGCATCGAACACGCCGGACCGTCGGCCCTGGCCGAGTTCATCAGGCACGGGGTGAGCACGTTCAGCCACGCCGTGGGCACCTGCCGGATGGGGGTCGACAACCTCGCGGTCGTTGACCCGCAGCTCAGGGTCCACGGCCTGCGGGGCCTTCGCGTCGCGGACGCCTCGGTCATGCCGTCGATAACGACAACCAACACGAACGCCGCGACGATCATGATCGGCGAGAAGGCCGCCGACCTCATCCGCGGGCGGACGCTCGCGCCGCGGCCCGCCCGCGTCGCGGCGCTCGCCTGACTCCGCGCGGCGTAAGGAGAGACATCATGTCAGCTCAGATGCCAGCTCAGCCAACGCTCGGCGAGTACGTGATCGGCGTCGCGGGCCTGGCGCTCATGCGGCTCGCGTTCACCGGTGACGCCGCCGGCCGCGCCCAGCGCACCGAAGAGATCCGCGACATCCTCGGCGAGCTCGGCCAGGGGACCCGGTTCCGGGCCCCCGTCGCCACCGAGTACGACCTGCGAACCGGCTACCAGGAATGGTCGGCGACTTACGACCAGCCACTGCGGCTCTTCCCGATCGAGGAACCGCCGATGCGCGCGCTCATCGAGACTCTCCCGCCCGGAACGGTCCTCGACGCCGCGTGCGGGACCGGCCGGTATAGCGCCGTCCTCGCCGGCCGGGGCCACGAGGTGATCGGCGTCGACCAGTCCGGCGCCATGCTCGACATAGCGAGAAAGAAGCTGCCCGCCGCCGACTTCCGCGAGGGCGACCTGACGGCGCTCCCGCTGCCTGACCGCTCCGTGGACGCCGTGGTGTGCGCGCTGGCGTTGGTGCACGTCCCTGACCTCTCCCGCGCCATGCGCGAGTTCGCGCGGGTCATGCGGCCCGGCGGCAGGCTCGTCATCAGCGACGTGCACCCGTTCCTTGTCATCCTCGGCTGGCAGGCGCAGTTCCCGGCACACGACGGCGGAGGCGGGCACGACCCGGAACGCGGTTTCATGCGCCTGCACTGCCATCTGGCCTCCGCGTACACGAACGCGGCGGACGCCGCCGGGCTGCGGTTGCGGAGCCTCGCGGAGCCACCGCTCACCGGGGCGGCCGCGGTCACCCCGGCAGCGGATGTCGTCCCTGGCGCCAACCGCGCGGCGTTCACTGGCCTGCCCGCCGTATCGGTCTGGGACTTCGAACTGCCCAGCTAACCCGGCAAGGCCGGGGCCGCTCTCGTCCAGCGGATGTCACCTTGAGTAAGGTCTTTATCACTCAAGATGAGCGACCCGCCAGCCGCAGGTGAGGGGACTCGGATGGTATCGCTGTGACGACTGATCTGCTCGCGTGACGGGGATCGTCTTCGCGCTGCTGGCGGCGGGGTGCAACGCGGTCAGCATGACCACGCGCCACATCGCGAGCACGGCCGAGCCGAACCGCCCGGCCGGCTGGCGGCTCGCCGGCTACCTGCTCACAAACCTCCAGTGGCTCGCGGGATGGGCGGCGCAGATAGGGGCGTTCGTGTGTCAGGCGATCGCCCTGCACGGCGGCGCGGTCTCGGTGGTCCAGCCGCTGCTTGTCACCGAACTGGTCATCGAGCTGGTGCTGCGGCGGGCATGGATTCGCCAGTCGATCACCCCGGCCGCATGGGGCGGGGCGCTCGTGACGTGTGCGGGACTGGCGGTCTTCATCGTCGCCGCGGAGCCTCGCGGCGGCAATCCAGTGCCGGCGGCGGGCCGGTGGGCGTCGTCCATCGTCGCCTGCGCCGCCGTGGTCGCGGTGCTGACCGTGCTGGCCGCGCGCGGCTCGCCCGGCCGCCGGACCGCCCTGCTGGCCGCCGCCGCGGCCGTCACCTGGGCTCTCGAGGCGGCGTTCATCAAGACCGCGACCGATACCCTCGCCCAGTCCGGCGTGGCCGGGATGTTCGCCCGCTGGCCGGTATACGCGGTAGCCGCGGGAGGCGCGGTCGGCGTCGTGCTCGAACAGGCCGCCCTCCAGGCGGGGCCGCTGCGCGTCTCCCAGCCACTCGGCGTGATTATCGACCCGGTCGTCAGCATCGCGCTGAGCGTGGTGCTGTTCGGTGAGACTTTCGTCATGGACGCCGGCGTGCTGACCGCGGCCGCTATCGGGTTCTGCGCCATGTGCGCTGGAGTCGTCGTGCTGACACAGACCGTGCCGCCCACGCTCCAGCCGGACAGCGCGGAGCCACGACGGGCCCGTTCGGGATGAATTGATCGTGATCTTCCGGTCAGTCGCCCTCCAGCGACCGCTGCTGGGGAGCGATTCCGGAGAAGCTGGCCGCCGTCAGCGGCGCTGGGTTCAGGCGCAGGGCCCTGATGTCCTTAAGCAGCACGGTGAGCTGCTGGCCCAGCCCGGGAACCCAGTGGAGGATGACGATCGCGCCTGGGCTCAGCGGCTCGCCGTTCCAGGTCTCGACGCGGTTGCCCGACACGGTGGCGCTCCAGCCGACCAGGGCCGTCAGCCCAGCCCGGGCCGCGGCGACTTCGGTCGAGCGGTTGAAGGCCCCGTAGGGCGGCCGGCCGAGGGACGGGGGCTGGCCCAGCCAGCGGCCCAGATCCGTCCGGGCCTGCTTCCACTGGGCGGTGGCCTGGCTGAGAGAAATGCCGGTGAGGTTGGGGTGGGAGACCGTGTGGTCCCCGATTGTCCCGCCCGCGGCCACGAACGCCTTCCAGTAACCGAGGTTCTCCCTGGCGGCGTCGGCGATAAGGAACGCCGTAATCGGCAGGTAGTTGTGGTGCATGAGGGTCAGCACCTGCTGGCTGGGAGTCCAGCCGTCGTCGATGGTGATGTAGATGGCGCGTCCGGCCGAGTGCGCGAAACAGTACAGCTGGGAGACCGATGTGGTCTGCCGCTTGGCGCTGGGCAGGGCGGGGACAGTGACCGTGATCGTCCTCGTCAGCCGCTGCTGGCCAGTGAGCTCCACCACCAGAGTCGTCCGGGAACCCGCCGGCACCGGCACCCGGATCGTCCCGCCCGCGGCGGACCAGTCCCCGTCGCCCGCCGATACGGCCAGCCGGCTCTGAGCCAGGGACTGCTCCCGGCCGGCCCCGGCCGGGAGCACAACCCGGATCGTCACGATATTGGAGGCCGGAGACAGCGACCACGCAAGGGTGAGCGAGGCCGGCGCCGGGCCAGCTCGGCCCACGCAGCCGGTGACTACCGCCACCAGCGCCAGGAGCACGCCGAAGGTCGCGGCCCGCCCGAGCCGGAACTGACGGCCCATCCGCCGGGTGTGGCCGCCGTGTGTGGCGGCCCAGATCGGCGCGTGGGCTCTTCCCCGTGAATCCACGGCATCATCCTGGCGTCAGGTCCGGCTGATTTAGCGGACGCGGACGCGCGCGCCGCCCGTGTCATCCATGCCTGGCGCGATTGGCGAAGATGCGGCCGGCCTTTCGGCGGTGCTGATCGGCGCCAGGGTGTGCGGCCTGCTTATCCTGAGCGGTGCCACCGAATATCCGTCAGCTGACCGATGTCTTGCGCTGCAATTTGCAGCACTATTTGTCGTGCAACCGCACCGGGGCTGGTCTGCGGGCCCACCCCGGCACCCCTGATCGGTGAGAGGCATCATGACAGGCGCGAAGCTGCCCGTGATCAACCCGGGCGTCGCGCACTGCGCGCGGGTTTATGACTATCTGCTTGGCGGCCGGGATAACTTCGCCGCCGACCGCGCAGCGGGCAAGCAGATGATCGCCGCCTTGCCGGGCATCGTGGCGGCATCACGAATGAACCGGGCATTCCTTGCCCGGGCGGTTCGCTTCCTGGCCGCCGAATGCGGGATCCGGCAGTTCCTCGACATCGGCACCGGGCTACCCTCTCCGGGCAACACTCACGAGGCCGCTCAGCAGGTCGCGCCGCAGGCCCGCGTGGTGTACGTCGACAACGACCCGATCGTCCTCGCGCACGCCCGTGCCCAGCTCACCAGCACGCCTGAGGGCGCCGTCGCCCCCCTTGACGCCGACTTGCGCCAGCCCGATGACATTCTGCGGACGGCGGCCGGCACGCTGGACTTCCAGCGGCCCATCGCCTTGCTGATGCTGCTGGTCCTGCACATGATCCCCGACACCGCCATGCCTCACCGCATCGTCGCGAGGCTCGCGGCCGCCCTGCCAGGCGGCAGTTACCTCGCGCTCTCCCACCCGGCCAGCGATATCCAGCCCGAGGCCATGGCCCACATGACGCGGCGGCTCAACGCCTACCTCAGACCGGGAGAATCCGTGACCGCCCGCGGCCGCGACGAGGTAGCCCGGTTCTTCGACGGCCTGGACATCGTCCCGCCCGGGCTCGTGCGGGTTCACCACTGGCGGCCGGCAGGCGACACGGACCCGGACGCGCAACCGCCCATCTGGTGCGCCGTGGCACACAAGCCTTAACCCTGACGCCTGCCGCTCGAGCGAGCCTCGGCGGCTGCTCAAGCACCGGCGCCGGCCAGGTCGGCATGGCACGATGGGCGCGTGGCGACGCGGCTTGTTCAGATTGCGATGAATGCCCGTGACGACGCCGCGGTCGGCCAGTTCTGGGCGGAGGCACTCGGCTGGAGTGTGTCAAGCGAGGGACCCGGCGTGACCAGCCTCGAACCCGTGGGCTTCAGCTATCCCGGCCCCGTAGCCGTCTGCATCGACGTTCTTGCCGTGCCGGAACCCAAGACGGTGAAGAACCGCGTGCACATCGACCTCGCCACCACCTCGGCGGTCCACCAGGCGGAGCTGGTCGCACGCCTGCGGGATCGCGGTGCGGCGCCCGCCGACGTGGGCCAGGGCGACGTCCCGTGGACGGTCCTGGCCGACCCGGAAGGCAACGAGTTCTGCGTGCTCGAGCCCCGGCCGATCTACCGGGACACCGGGCCGATCGCCGCGGTGGTGGTCGACTGCTCCGATCCGCGGGCCATGGCCCGGTTCTGGGGCCAGGCGATGGACTGGACCCTGCAGGAGGTGACCGGCGATTTTGCCGCGCTGCGCTCCGCCAGGGGTGTCGGCCCGTACCTGGAGTTCGTCCGCACGGACGGCGTGAAGACCGTGAAGAACCGCGTCCATCTCGACCTTCGGCCGTACCCCGGTGACGATCAAGCGGCGGAAGTGGCCCGGCTGCGGGCTCTCGGCGCCACCGACATCGACGTCGGCCAGGGCGACGTGTCGTGGACGTGCCTGGCCGACCCGGAAGGCAACGAATTCGACGTCCTCACCCCGCGCTAGTCAGGGCTTCCTGGCGACCACGGCGTGCAGCGGGATGACCTCTTCCGACTGGGGGTCGCCTGGTGCGGGGCGCCATTCGCCGATGGGGACCACGCCGGGCGGGACCAGCTCCAGGCCTGCCACCAGGCTGGCGACCTCGTCCCTGGAGCGGAGGGTAACCGGCTGCGGCGAGACCCGGTTCCACCGCCGGGCGGCCGCCGCCAGCGCCGGGTTCAGCTCGCTCGCTATGTGATGGATCACGACGTGGCTGCCGGAGGGCACCGCGCCGGCCAGCGCGGACACGATGCCCGCGGCCGCCCTGGTGTCTGCCACGAAGCCCAGCGTGAACGGCAGCGCGATCGCGATCGGCTGGCTGAAGTCCAGCAGCTCCCTGGCACCGGCAAGGATCGCGGCGGGGTCGGTGACCTCGGCGCGAACGTAGCCGATGGCCCCACTGGGGTCACCGGCCCCAGTGCGCTCAGGGCGCATGAGCGCCCGCGCATGAGCGAGCACCTGCGGGTCGCTGCCGACCAGCGCGATGCGGCAGCCAGGGTCGATCGACCAGATGAACTCGTCCGCGTAGTTCGACGCGGCCAGCGCGATGGCGATGTGGAGGAACTGGCGCACGCCAGCCTCGCGGACCAGGTAGCGCACCACCCGCTGGAAGAAAGCGTGCCAGGCGGGCGCGATCAACCCGATGACCGGGGCCGCCGCGACCAGCGACTGGGCGGCCTTCCTGTCCGCCTCGAAGTTGTCCCGCCCGCCGTCGAGGTAGTTCACCACGCGCCCGGCGTTCGGCACCGTCGCGTCGATCTGCGAGGCCTCGTCGCGGCGTTCCCCGCTCCGGCGCCGGCTACCTGTCACGCGCGCAATTTAACAGTCGCAGACGCGGCACCCGACAGAGGTATCAGAGGTTTTCACCCGCGTCAATTTCTGGAGGTGAATTTAGCCAGGA
>Ga0335073_10016501_pt1 | contig 10314 bp, 10 predicted proteins | sample Lox_Sample_22_FD_207093 | JGI IMG/M metagenome (GOLD analysis project Ga0335073, IMG submission 207093) | Soil microbial communities from Loxahatchee National Wildlife Refuge, Florida, United States - Lox_Sample_2.2 | ecosystem: Environmental > Terrestrial > Soil > Wetlands | place: USA... | reverse complement strand
CGCGTCGGCGATGAAGCATGGCCGTGCATCGCCTCGGTCGTTAGGTTCGACAATCGAACTCATGACCGTCAGTGTAGCGGCACGCCGACACCCAAGAGCGGCGAGCGCGGTGGCCCGGCGGGGCCAGCGGGCCTCGAGGCGACGTGGTCGTTACTAGGTTCGATTTTCGGACCTAGTGTGCTAGGGTGGGTTCGAAACCTAGACCTACGGCCTTGCTGCCGTCGAAAGGGAGTGACATGAGATGACTGCCACCGCATCTCCCGTCCTGGTCACTGAGGTGTCCACGGGCTACCTGCGGGTAACGTTCAACAACCCGCCCATCAACCTGTTCGATCCGGACGTCTTCGCCGCACTCAGGCTCCTAACCGAGAGGCTCGAGGCGGACGACGATGTCCGCGTCGTGGTGCTCGAGAGCGCCGACCCTGACTACTGGATCTCGCACCTCGACGTGCACCGACTTCATGAGGTACCCGACATTCCGGGTGCCGCGAACCTTGCCGAGGAGTGGCACCGATTCGTGACTCGGTTCGCCGGCCTGCCGGTGATCTCGATCGCCTCGATCCGCGGCCGCACCCGTGGCATCGGAAACGAGCTCGCGCTCGCGTGCGATCTGCGCTTCGCGAGCAGGGAGAAGGCGATCGTCGCGCAGCCCGAGGTCGGATTCGGGGTTCCGCCCGGAGGCGGAGCGCTGGACTGGTTGCCGGCCTTGGTCGGACGCTCCCGAGCGCTGGAGATCATCGCGAGTGCCGACGACTTTGACGCCACGACGGCCGAGCTCTACGGGTGGGTCAACCGAGCGCTCGCCGATGCCGAGCTCGACGGCTTCGTGGATGCGCTCGCGAGGCGGATCGCGGGGTGGCATCGGCCTGCGATCGCGTCGGCGAAGCGGATCATCGACGAACGGACTCCACCGCCTTCAGAGGGCGACCTGTTGCAGTCGTTCTCGGCGATCCTCGAAGCCGTCGGCTGGCCCGCCGCCCGCGCACGGATGGCGGAGATGGAGGAGCGCGGGTGGGGCAAGGCAACCGAGGCCGAGCTGAACCATCCAGACCATCTCCGCGAGCTCGCGGAGCAGCTCGCCGAGACGCAGGAGGGTTGAGCCAATGACCGACCTCCTCGATCAGGTGCTCGCCGCACACGGGGGCCTGGAGCGCTGGCAGCAGGCGCGGACGCTCAGGGCGCGAGCGGCGGTCGGTGGGGAGCTGTGGGGCCGACGAGGGCAGGAGGGCGTCCTCCGGGACGCGCATGTTCGCGTCGACCTTCACGCTCAGGGAGTCGTGTTCGACGGCTTCAAGGCGCCCGACCGACGGGGAGTGTTCGCGCCGGACCGCGATGCCATCGAGACGACCGCGGGCGAAGTGCTCGAGGAGCGGCTGGACGCTGCGAGCGCGTTCGTGGGACAGACCCCGACTACGCAGTGGGATGACCTCCAGCTCGTACATAGCGCGGGGTTCGATCTGTGGCACTTCTTCACCCAGCCGTTCATGCTGACCATGGCGGACGTGCACACGGAGGAGATCGAGCCCTGGGAGGAGGCAGGGGAGACCTGGCGACGGCTGAAGGCCGTGTTTCCACCCGGGCTGGTCGCCCACGCTCGCGAGCAGGTCTACTCGTTCAACCGCGAGGGGCTCCTGCGGCGTTTCGAATACAAGCCGGCACGCCCCGGCGTACCTGCCAACGTCAACTACGTGGCCGACCATCGCTCATTCGATGGCCTGGTGCTCGCCACCCGGCGACGGATGCTGCCAAGCGATGCCGACGGACGCGCGCGTCCGCACCCGACACTCATGACGATCGACGTCGCCGAGGTCACGTTCGCATAGCGCAGCGGGGTGCTCACGCCGGCGACGGCGCGAGCCCCCGTCAGCGTTTACCAGGCGATCGGGGCGAGGCGGAACGGCGCATCGTCGGACGCCTCACGTCTCGCCGCAAGCGCGCGAATCGCCGGTTCGCCGACTGGAATCCGCAGCGGGAGCCGGTCGGCCTCGACGGAGTCAGCGATGACGCTGGCTGCCTCGACCGGCGTGATCGAGCTACCGCGGGCACTCGCGATCTCAGCTTCGAGGGTCTCGTAGGCCCCATCGGCGCCGAAGTATCGACGCGGCGCGTCGAGAGCGCCCGAAGAGACTGAGGCCGGTTCGAGCAGCGCAACCTCGAGGCCGAAGTGGCTAGCCTCGATTGCGAGCGTTTCGGCGAGCGCCTCCAGCGCCCACTTGCTGGCGCAATACGCTCCGCGGGTGGCGAGCGTCATGCGGCCGAGGACGCTTGAAACGAACAGCAGGCGTCCGCTGCCGCGTCTGCGCATCGCCGGGAGCAGCGCTTGGGCGACCCGGATGGCGCCGATCGTGTTCTGACCGAGCAAGCGCTCTAACTCGACGGGTGGCGTCGTCTCTATCGGAGCGATGAAGATGACACCGGCATTGCTGACGAGGACGTCGAGGTCGCCGGCAGCCTCGACGGCTCGCCTGACCGACCGATCGCTGGAGACATCGAGCTCGAGGCGCAAGTCGACTGGAAGGTCGTCCAGCAGGCCCGCGTCGCGATCGGTGGCGACCACACGATGACCTCGTCGGGCCAGCTCAAGCGCCGTGGCCCGACCAATGCCACGGGCGCTCCCCGTGATGAGAACGCTCGACACCCCTCGCTCCTCGTAACATGTAGGTTCGCTTTTCGGACTAACGCCGAGTACAGTATCAGGCGTGGGTTCGAATGGCGAACCAACTGCTCGCCGCCGGCCAGCCGGCTCAGCTGTTGGGAGAGCGAGTCGCAACCTCAGTGCGGATGGCGTCGACCAGGTCGCGCTGGCTGGCCGAGAACAGCTTCCCCTTGCGATGTACGAGGTAGACCGGAACCGACAGGTCGGCTCCGGGAAGTTCCAGCGCTCGAAGGGTGCCGTCGCTCAGCTCCTCCTCAACCGAGCTGCGGAACAGGATCGCCACGCCCATGCCGTCTCGGACGGCTCGTTTCATCGCCTCCGGGTGACCGAGCTCGATGCTGATGCGGCGTCGAGCGAGACCGGCGTCGCGCAGCATCCGATCGGTAAGCGTTCGGCGCAGCATGCCACGAGGCGACTCGACAAACGCGATATCGCGCAGAGCGTCGACGTTCGTTTCGGCCCCCGTCAACAGCTCATCATCTGGCGGGGCAACCAAGAGGCATGGCTCGATCCCGATCGGTTCTCCCGTCAGACCCGGGACCTCGGGAGCGCTCGCAGCGAACACGACGGCGAAGTCACATTCGCCGACCTCGACCGCGCGGACGGCATGGTCGGTATCGATGACGCTCAGCTTGATCTCAACCATCGGCCGCTCGCGCCGGAATCGATTGAGGATCGGTGGGAGCAGATAGCTGCCCAGCGACATGCTCGCGGCGAGGGAGACTGCGCCGCTGCTTCCATCGGAAAGCCCGTCGAGGTGGCGACCAAGCTCGCGTGTGCGCGTAAGCATCTCGGTGGCCCAAGCATGCGCTGCCTGGCCCGCCTCGGTCAGCTGAAGCTTGCGCCCCTCGCGGTAGAACAGCTTGGCGCCGAGGCGATTCTCGAGCGACCGGAGATGGGCGCTGACCACCGGCTGGGCCGTATAGAGCTGGTCGGCGGCACGGCTCACACTCTCGAGCTCGACGACCAGCTCGAAGATCTCGAGCTTCTGGAGAGTGATCCGGTTGTCTATCGGGATATCGGTCCCTCGTCGGTTCTGCTTTTGGCCGTCACATACGGGAGCGAATACATATCTGTCCGCATATTAGTATGGGAGTGGCGCGGCGATCCACATATGGTTTGGTGCGTGGCCGATGGAGATCCGTCCCGCCGCCGCCGATCGCAACGCACGCCGGCCCGGCCAGCGGCGGCGACCCTGCCGCTTGCCGGGGGCGCCGGCTTCATCCCGCAGCTCGGGCTCGGAACGTGGCCGCTGGTCGGGCGCGAAGCGACACACGCCGTGCTTCGCGCGATTGATGTCGGATACCGCTTGATCGACACCTCCGAGCAATACGCGAACGAGGAGGCCGTCGGCGCCGCGCTCCGGGAGTCACCGGTTGCGCGCGAGGAACTGTTCATCACGTCGAAATTCAACGCCAGGTGGCACGGCAAGGATCTCGTCGAGCGTGCGTTTCGTCGATCCGCTCGACAGCTCCGCGTCGATTATCTCGATCTATTTCTCATCCACTGGCCGAATCCCTGGCTAGGGCGCTACGTCGACGCATGGCGCGGGCTCGTCAAGCTCCAAGCCGCGGGCCACGTCCGAGCGATCGGGGTGTCGAACTTTCTCGAGGCACACGTGGACCACCTGCTCGAGCACACCGGCGTGGCGCCTGCCGTCAACCAAGTAGAGCTCGATCCCACGCTGCCGCGCCGCGCCCTGCGCGCGCATCACGAGCGCCACGGGATCGTGACCGAGGCATGGAGCCCGCTGGGACGCGGGGGTCTGTTGCTGGCCGACCCACGAGTCGTACAGATCGCGCGCGAGCACTCGAAGTCTCCCGCGCAGGTCGTTCTGCGCTGGCACATCGAGCAGGGACTGGTCGCAGCCGTCAGGTCAGCCCACCCGCAGCGGATCGCGGAGAACATCGACGTGTTCGACTTCACGATGTCTACCGAGCAAATGTCCATGCTGGCCGAGCTCGACCAAGGACGGGCGCCTGTCCGCGATCCGTTGACGCACGGCCACTGAACGCACGGGCCTTCCCATAGCGCTTCACCTACATATGCGTTCGGATATTGATATGGCCGCTTCACTATCATCGACATATAGTTCCCGCATGGCTGAACTGAGGGTTGGAGCCGCTGCCGAGTTCACGGAGGGCGATCGAGCGATCGTCTCCACCGGCAGCGAAGAAATCGGAGTCTTCCTGCACCAAGGAACGTTCGTCGCGTATGCAAACCGCTGCCTCCACCAGGGCGGGCCGGCGTGCGAGGGCGTGCTCATCGGGAAGGTCGAGGCGGTGCTCGGGACCGATCACGCGGTCATCGGAGAGCGGTTCTCGTCAACGAGGATCAACTTCGTTTGCCCCTGGCACGGTTGGGAGTACGACCTCGCGACCGGCGAATGTGCAGCTGATCGGCGGCGCCGGCTGCGGCGGTTCGACGTCGTAGAGCGTGACGGGGACGTATATGTCGTTGTCTGACTTGTCGAACCTGCAGGCGGGGCTCTGCGAGGCAGCGGCCGAGGTCGAACGTCTCACCCGGCTGCTGCTCGACGCTGGGGCGGCTGAGGGAATCGACGACGTCGTCGTGCAGCGACTGTTCCACTCCGCGGTCGAGCTGTTCGAGCACAAGCACGACGCCGGTCTGCGCGAGCCTTTCCTGCCCGGCCGACCCATCACCGCGACATCGGTGGCAGTCACGGCGAGCGCAATGCTTGCCGCCGTGGAACTGGAGGTCTTCGAGCTTGGCATGTGGCAGGCATGGTCCGGAGGAAGAGAGAGATGACACCGGTAGAGCGACAGAACCTGACGGGCGAGCGCGACAACTCGGACCGCGTGCGTGACAGAACGATTCGGCGGACCGCGGGTCCGCCTGACCGATTCGACACCCGCGATGCTCTCGCCAACGCGGCCGCCCAAGCACGCGAGCGGAACCTGGAAGACGTCTTGATCATCGACGTCGATGCACACCACTACGAGACCGAATCGTGGTCCGAGATCGTCGAGTACATCGAGGAACCCGTGATCCGCCACCTCGCGCAGAGTGGCGGCGTCTCGAAGCTGATCGGCGCGTCCTCGCTGATCCCGACCCAGATCGGGAACCAGGACATCGCGGGGCGCGTCGTCCGCTATGCGAAGAGGTCGACCGAGGACGTCGGCGACGCCGGTCAGCGAGACGTCGAGATCATCCGTCGCGCGATGGAGATGATGAGCATCGACTATCAGATCGTCTTCCACACGCCGATGCTGAACCTCGGCATGCATCCAGTAGCTGAGGTCGAGGTCGCGGTCGCGCGCGCCTACGCGCGCTGGCTGATAGAGCGCGTGCTGCCCGTTGATCCCCGGATCAAGACGATGCTCTATCTGCCGTTCAACGATCCCCAGGCCTGCGAGCGAATGGTTGCGGAGTTCGCCGGGGCTGAAGGCGTCGCCGGCTTCATGGTCACGAGCGTGCGATACCGCCAGGTCCACGACAAGAGCTTCATGCGTCTGTACGCGGCAATCCAGGAAACGGGAATGCCGCTTGGGTTCCATGCCGCCTTCAACTGGCAGGAGCGGGCGATGGAGCAGCTCAACCGCTTTCTCTCCGTGCATGCTCTGGGCTTCCCGTTCTACAACATGATCCATCTGACCAACTGGGTGATCAATGGCCTGCCAGAGCGTTTTCCGAAGCTGGACGTGATGTGGATCGAGGCCGGGCTCGCGTGGATCCCGTTCCTAATGCAGCGGCTTGACGACGAATACATGATGCGCTCGTCGGAGGCCCCCTTGCTTACAAGGCTTCCCAGTGAGTACATGCGCGACATGTACTACACCTCCCAGCCGATGGAGAACACGGCCAACCACGATGCGCTGAGGGTGACCCTCGAGATGATCAACGCTAGAGAGCGGCTGCTCTACTCGTCCGATTACCCGCATTGGGACTTTGACCTCCCGAGCAAGATCTGGGACCTTGGGTTCCTCGACGAGCAGAGCCGGCGCAACATCCTCGGACTCACCGCGGGGGAGCTATTCGGTCTGGAGAGCGGTCCGCGGCGCGGCGCGGAGGCGGTGTCGACCCGCGCCTGACCAAGCTAACTGGGAGGTACGGCGATGAACTACGTCGGCCGGTCGATACCGAGCCTGACCAACGCCGAGTTGGCTTCGGGCCGGGGGACGTTCGTCGGCGACATTATGCCCGCCCAGGGTGCGTTCGTGAGTCTGCTCCGCAGTCCGCATCCGCGAGCGACGATCCTCGGCATCGACAAGGAATCCGCGGAGCGCGTCGCAGGCGTCCTCGCCGTACTCGCGGGTGAGGACGTCAATGGCGAGCTTGGACCGCTTCCGCTCACGTACACGCCGGAACGGGTGGGAGTGCCGAGGCTGTCGGTCTTCGCCCTGGCCAATCGCGCGGTGCGCTACGCCGGGGAGCCGGTCGCGGCAGTCGTCGCTGAGGACCTCGAAACGGCGAACGGGGCACTAACAGCGATCGACGTCAAGTGGGAGGTCCTTGACCCGGTCCTCGACCGCGATGCGGCACTTGCGCCGGGCGCTCCCACCGTTGAGCCTGGGCTCCCGGGCAACCTGCTCGTCGAGCAGCTTCTCGAGACAGGCGACCTCGACGGCGCGTTCGCAAACGCCGACGGTGTCGTACAAGGCGAGATAACGGCCGCGCGAATCATGGGCGCCCCGCTCGAGCCGCGCGGAGTTGTGGCCGCGTGGGATGAAGTCACCGGTCGGTTGACGTGCTGGGCCTCGACGCAGAGCCCCCACCCGCTTCGCGACTACATCGCGAGTGCGCTCGGGCTAGCGGTCAACGACGTCCGGGTGATCCAGCCGCGGGTCGGGGGCGCGTTCGGCGCAAAGCTCCCGGTGATGCCCGAGGAGATCCTGATTCCATATCTCGCGCGGCGCCTGCGCCGGCCCGTGAGATGGATCGAATCACGCCGCGAGAACCTAGTCGCGTCGGGTCACTCCCGCGACACGCGCTGCCGATACCGCGCGGCGTATCAGGCTGACGGTCGCGTCACGGCATTGGAGGCCGAGCTCGTCGGCGATGTCGGTGCGGGCTCAGCGACGAACGGATGGACGATGATCACGAAGACTCACCTGTGCATACCGGGCCCTTACAAGATCGAGAACCTTCGCGTGCGTACGAAGGGCGTGCTGACGAACAGGACGCCGTGGCAGGCTTACCGCGGCATGGGCAAGGAGGCAGCGGCCCTGTTCCTCGACCGGATCATGGATCACGTTGCGAGAGCCAGCGGCGTTGAGCGCCACGAGGTCCGGCTGCGGAACTTCATCCCGACAGCGGACATGCCGAGCCCTCAACCCTCTGGCGCGGTCATCGATAGCGGCGATTACGAGGCGTGCCTGCGCAAGCTACTCGAGCTGATCGATCTTCCACGGTTCCGGGAGGAGCAGGAGCGCGCCCGGGCGAGCGGTCGTCTGCTCGGCGTCGGGCTCGGCCAGGAGCTGACCCCCGAAGGTTCGGCGGCCGTCAACACGCTGATGTCAGGAGTAGAGGGGGCCCACCTGCGCGTCGCCGCGAGCGGCGACGTGACCCTCTTCACCGGAGTTACCTCGCCCGGCACCGGCAACGAGACCGGGCTTGCTCAGATCGTTGCGGACGGGCTCGGCTGCGCGATCGAGAGCGTCAGGATCGTCCAGGGCGACACCGACCTCTGTCCGCAGGGGTCGGGGAACTTCAGCTCCCGCGCCGTCACCTCGGGTGGCGGTGCGGTCGCGTTGGCGGCCGGCGAGTTGCGCGCGAAGCTGACCGCTGTCGCCGCAAGCATGCTCGAAGCCGCCGAGGCAGATGTTCTGATCGAGCGCGGAAGGGTGTGGGTTGCCGGAAGTCCCGACGCGGGCCTGCCGCTGAGCGCTGTCACGACCGAGGTCCACCTCAACCCCCACGGCGCCCACATGAACGGTCTCGAGCCGGGACTCGAGACGATCCGTTACAAGCGAATCGAGAACGTGTTCCATCAGCCGGAGACGCAGGGTCGCTACAGCACCTACCCCAACTGGTCCAACGCGAGCGCTGCCTGCGTCGTCGAGGTCGACGAGGACACAGGCGTGGTGAAGGTCCTGCGCTACATCCTCGTTCACGATGCTGGCACCATCATCAACCCACTGCTCGCCGAAGCACAGTTGCAGGGCGCGGTGATCCAGGGACTGGGCTCGGCGTTGTATGAGTTCGTGGCGTTCGACGACAGAGGGCATCCGCTATCGGAGTCGTTCATGCATTACACGATCCCCAGCGCGAAGGAGGCGATACAGGTCGAGTTCGCCCATCACGTCTCGCCCTCGCCGTTTACCCATCTCGGCGCGAAAGGCGTCGGAGAGTCCGGGCTGAGCGCACCCGCCGGCGCCATCGCAGGTGCCATCGAAGACGCGCTCAGCGGTCTGAACGTACAGCTCGACGGCCCCCCATATACCCCATCGCGGGTCTGGCACGCAATTCAGGCGGCCCGGCCGATCTGATGCAGATCGGGGAGCTCGAATATCTGAAACCCGCTCGGGTCGACGAGGCGATCGAGCTACTCGCGGCGACGAACGGCCGCGGATTGCCGTTAGCGGGCGGCATGAGCCTCCTGCCGGATTTGCATCTCGGTACCAAGCGCCCGAATGTGATCGTGTCGCTGTCCAAGGTCGCCGGACTGCGCGAGGTCAGCCACGACGGGCCGTACCTACGCATCGGGGCAATGATCACCCACAGGATGCTCGCGACCGACGGATCGGTCGCATGCTGGGCGCCCTCGCTGAGCGACGCGGCAGGAGGACTCGGCGACGTCCAGGTCCGGAACCGCGGAACGATCGGGGGCAGCCTCGCCAACGCACACCCCGGCGCTGATGCGGCGACGGTCTTGGCATCGATCGGGGCCGAGGTGGTCCTGCGAGGACCCGAGGGCGATCGGCGAGTCGCCGCCAGCGAGTTCGTGATCGGCACAAGAAGCACACTCGCGCACGCCGCCGAGCTGGTAACCGCTGTGCTGGTACCGCATCATCCCGGTGCGCGGATGGCTTATCTGCGGTACTCGCGGATCCAGGGCAACTACTCCACGGTCAACGCAGCCGCACTGCTCACTGACGATGGCGGTCGTGTGGCGATCGGCGGCGCGACGGACCGGCCCGTCGTGGTCGAGCTTCCGCTGCCACTCCGCCGAGCGGACGACAAAGATGCCCTCGACGCACTCGCCGCGGCGACGAGGGCCGCCTGTGTCGGCGCGACAGATGATCACATGGCATCCAGCGAGTACCGTCAGGCGCTCGCCGGAGTTTTGGCACGCCGCGTCGCGTTGAGCGCGCTGACACGCGAGAAGACGGCGCGGGAGGCCCCATGGCGCAGGTAAGAGTGTGCGTCACCGTGAACCAAACTCTCCATGAACTCGCGGTCGACACGCGGGTCACGCTCGTGGCGCTCGTGCGTGAACACCTACGGCTCACCGGCACTCACGTCGGTTGCCTCACCGGCAACTGTGGCGCGTGCACGGTCGAACTCGACGGTGCGATCGTGAAGGCCTGCTGCGTGCTGGCAGGCGAGGTCGATGGCGGCGAGGTGCGGAAGATCGAATCGCTCGCCGGGGTGGACGACGGGCCGCACCCCCTGCAGCGCGCGTTCGACGAGACACAAGCACTTCAATGCGGGTTCTGCACACCCGGGATGATCATGTGTTCTCTGGCGCTTCTACG
>Ga0335073_10016499_pt1 | contig 10314 bp, 7 predicted proteins | sample Lox_Sample_22_FD_207093 | JGI IMG/M metagenome (GOLD analysis project Ga0335073, IMG submission 207093) | Soil microbial communities from Loxahatchee National Wildlife Refuge, Florida, United States - Lox_Sample_2.2 | ecosystem: Environmental > Terrestrial > Soil > Wetlands | place: USA: Florida... | reverse complement strand
GGGCGCCTGATGCATAAACATACGGTCGGTCCCTTGCGCGTTCGAATGTAGCCATGGCAGCCAACTGCACGTAGCCGGTTTGATAACCGCGCGCTTACCAGCCGTTATCGGCGCGGCTTCGCGGTCGATGCCGGGCTGACGGGCGGCCGTGCAGATCGGGGTGATCCGTTCGCGGCACGGACGGCCGCCGGTGCCCGCCGACCGGCGGGACCGGGGACGGCTGGCGGACTGGGCTTGCGCGTCTGGATTACGGCAGCTGCGGGTGGTCCGGCTGTAGGTGCTGAGCGGGGTCCAGCGGTGGACCGTCATCATGCCGCGCCCAGGTATCCCACGTGATGAACTCAGCGGCGGCGATGCGCAGCGAAAACGATCACTCTCTCCGGCGGGAGAGACACCCACCGCGCATAGGGCGCCGGGGTGCGCAGCCGTGGGCTGGCCTGGACGGACTCCAGGCAGCTTGAGTTCGCCCTTGCCCGCGGCCACATGGTCCATCCGGTGACCGGTGGGCAGTTCCTCCGCCGGGGACCGTCGTCGGTTCCTCGCGAAGCGCCGTCGTGCTTGCCGGGGACCGACCAGGTGAGCACGTTACCGTCGCGCGGACCGAAGGGCCGTCTGGTACTGGCGGCGCGCGTGGATGAACTGCTCGGCCGTGCCGCCACGGTCGGGGTGGGCGTCGACCATGGCGCGGCGCAGCTCCTTGATGGGTGGTGCTTCCGGTGCGGCCTGTCCGGCTCGCTCACGTTCCCTGCGGTACAGGTGGCCTTCGGCGGCCTGGCGGGTGGCGAAGAATAGCAGGCCCGCCGACCCGGGGCGGGCGCCGGGAATCGGGATCACGCCGGCCGGGTATCCGTGACGGCACCGGTCTTCCCCGTGCGGGCAGTGCTTCCACGTGTACCCGTGCCTTGCGCACCGCACGCCGCGGGTGTCTACCGGGCAGGTTTGTCCGCAGCCGCCGGGCGCGGAGCAGCGGCGGCCCGGGGCCAGGACATGCACGCAGTGGCGGTGGCTGCGGCCGTGCGGAGCGCACACCAGGCCAGCGGCGATATCCCTCGGGCAGTCAGCGCGGCACCGGGTGCCGGTCTCGAACTGTTCGCGGCTGATGCAGCCGGGGCTGACAACGGCCTCGATCCGGTCCCAGCTGTCGCTGGTGTAGTAGATCCACTTGGCCGTCTTCTTGACGATCGGCACCTCCTGGACCCAGCGGCGCGTCTCGGCCGAGAAGCCGTGGTAGCGGATGCGGTCGCAGGGGACGTACAGGTATTCGACGGGGGCGGCGTCATTAGCGCCGGGATTCCGCGGCCGAGCCTTCCGCACGGCGGCTATGCCCGCGAACAGGGTGATCAGGGTCGTGATGGGCATGACGGCAACGATCAAGCTCGGCCTGTCCATGGCATCGGGCCTCCTTTCAGGATCTGTCGGGCGAGCCGTGGCCCGCGCCGGGCATGGGCCCGGCCAGGAAACCTGGTCCGGGCAGGGCCGAATCGCGCGCGGCAACGTAGCCGCGGCGGGCGACTGCCGGTCGGGGCGGACCGGCGCTAGGCGGCACCGCCCGGTGGGCTGGCTCGCGGATTTCGTCATAGCCGCCGTGCGGGTTCCCCACGATCCGCCCGGTTTCCCGGCCGTGCAGTTCCTCCTCGCGTCGCCGGCCGGCCAGCGCGTGGCAGATCCCCCGGGTGATGAAGAACGACAGTGCCGGCCCGGCCAGCACAAGCACCCGGAAGCTCCAGGTGACCGTGTACAGATCCAGGTGCAGGTGGTAGGCGATCTGGTCGTTGGCTGCCGCGGCCCACAGCAGGCCGTAGAACGTGAGGCCGGCCACGCCGGCCGCGGTCCGGTTCGCCAGGTCGGCTGGCGTGGGCGACAGCAGCCCGCGCGGCGGCCGCCCGCCGGCGATCCGCCGGTCCGCCAGCGGGTAGAGGGCCAGGCAGGTGATGAACAGGGCGGGCACGATCAGGCCCGGGATCAGCACGCCGAGAGCCAGCGGGTGCCCGGCTATCGACAGCTCCCAGGCTGGCATGACCCGCAGCCCGCCGTCGAGGAAGCCCAGGTACCAGTCCGGCACCGCGCCGGCGCTGATGTTGCCCGGCTGGTACGGCCCGACCAGCCACACCGGGTTGATCTGCGCAATCGTGCCGAGCAGGACCAGCACCGCGCAGGCGAACGGCAGCAGCGGATCCAGCCGCACCCGGCGCGGCCATCGCAGCGGCGGCCGGAAGCTGGCCAGGAGCAGCGCGCCGGCCAGGGCCGGGAGGACGAGGATGTGCACCCAGTAGTCGCGGCCGATGATCTGATGCCCGGGAGGCGCACCGCCGAAGATCCAGAACACCAGGTGCGTCCCGATCACCGGCACCGACAGCAGCACGCCGGTGATCACGCTGAGGCTGCCGCCGGACAGCCCGTCGTCGGGCAAGAGGGTGCCGGTGTAGGCCGCCAGCATGCCCAGCGGCAGCAGCGCCACCCAGATCAGCCAGCCCGGCAGCGCCCGGCCGGAAAACCGGCCGCGGAAGAACGCCCGCAGTAGCCGCAGGCATATCGCCGCGACAAACAGATCCGCCGACCAGTGGTGCACCTGCCGGATCAGCAGCCCGCCGCGCACGTCGAAGCTGGTAGCCAGCACGGACCGGTGCGCCTGACTCATCGTGACGCCGTCCAGCAATCGGTAGGAGCCGTAATACGCCAGGGTTGCCATCGAAGGGCGGAAGAACGGCAGCAGCAGCACCCCGGTGACCACCGCCACCGCGAAGGAGTACGCGGCGATCCGCCCGGACGCGGCAGCCCAGCGATCCTCCGGGTCTCGCCGCAGCGCATCACGAACCAGCCGCTGCGTCCCCGCCGCCGGCCGCTTCACGGCAGGGCCACCGGGGGCCCGAGGTCGTGGCGTTGCGGACAAGGTGGCGCAGGACGCGGCGCGGCAGCTGATGCCGATCGGTCATCATCAGCGGGTTCTCCTCGGTGAGCAGGCCGATGACCTGGGCCGCGGGCGTCATCGTGGTCACCCGTGGATTGTCTGATATCCAGCGCTCGCGTGAACTCCTGCCCCGGATGCTCAAGGTCGGTGAGCGGGATCGCGTCGGCGTGGAAGAACATCGAAATGGCCCAGTCGGCCAGGATGCGGGCCTTGTGGTTCAGCGTCGGCACCCAGGCCAGGTGGTATCCGCGAGCGATGAGCCAGGCGATGAAGCCGTGCAGCCTGAGCCGGTAGACCTGGGTCACGCCCTGACGGCGGCCGAGCGTGGCCACCGAGCCCAGGTACCGGTGGCGGTAGGGCCGCAGCGGCTGGCCGCGCAGCCCGGCGACGATGTTAGCCGCGAGCGCCTTGGCCTGCCGGGCGGCGTGCTGGGCGTTGGGCCCGCAGATCGTCCCGGGCCGGGTAAGGTCCGGTACCGCGGCGCCGTCGCCCGCCGCGTAAGCATCCGAGACGCCGGTGACAGACAGGTGCTCGGTGACGCGGACCCGGCCGGCCTCGTCCACCGGCAGGTCGCTGGCGCTGGCCAGCGGGTTCGCCGTTCCACCGACGGTCCACACCAGGGTGCCCGCGTCCAGTTCCGTTCCGTCATCCAGGACGACGTGCCCGCCCTCAGCGGAGACCAGCTGCGTGCCCAGGCGAACCTGGATGCCCCGGCGGCGCAGGGTACGGATCGTCCACTGGCTCAGCGCCAGGTCCAGGTCGGGCAGGATCCGGCTGGTTGCCTCCACCAGCACCCACCGCATCTGGCGTGGGGACAGCGAAGGGTAATACGTGCCTGCGCGCTCGGCCATGGCCTGCAGTTCGGCGACCGCCTCAACGCCGGCGAACCCCCCGCCGGCCACGACGAACGTCAGCGCCCGCTGCCGCTGCTGTAGGTCTTGCACCGACGCGGCGTTGTCGAGTTGCGCGAGCACGTGGTTGCGCAGGTGTATTGCCTCGGCCAGGTTCTTGAATCCGACCGCGTTCTCGGCCAGGCCCGGGATGGGCAGCGTCCTGGAGACCGAACCCGCGGCCAGCACCAGGATGTCGTAGCTCAGCGTGTATGCAGTGCCATCCCGCGGCTGGAAGCAGGCCCGCCGGGCAGCGTGGTCGATACGGGTGATCCGGCCGCTGAGTACCTCGGTGCCGGGCAGCACCCGCCGCAGCGACGTGACGGCGTGCCGCGGCTCGATGGTGCCGGCCGCCGCCTCGGCCAGGAACGGCTGGAAGGTCATGAAGCCACGCGGATCCACGAGCGTGACGACCGCTTCGCCGCGCCGGAGCCGCTGGCGCAGATGCCGGGCGGTGTACATCCCTGCAAATCCGCCGCCCACGATGAGGATGCGCGGCGCCTCGCCGCTCACCGGCCCGTCGATCACGTGTTCCACGGCCGGTCACCCTCCCGAGACGCACGCTGGGTAAGGCTCGCCGTGTCGCTGGCGGCAAGGGACTGGTCCACTGCGTCGAGTTGCGGGTCGATGCGTGCGTGTTCGGCTTCCATCCCGTCAATCACGGCGACGTGATCTGGCCGGCTGACCTTCTGGCGCAGCACCGGCCATAGTGATGTGTCCTCGAGCATCGCCCCTCCGGCTTGTATGACGGGACTCGTGGCCTGGCCCGCCCCGGCCGCGGATGTCAAGCGCTGCAGGTCGCGGGTGAACACGTCGTGTGCGACGTACCTCATCGTGAAGTCGACCCTGCCGGTGAGCGGGGTCTGGCCACCGTCGGCGTTGCGGTTCGGCATGTGGGCTCCTGTACTAGCTGGCGAGTTGGCGCTCTGCGAGTGCAGCGGGTTCAGGCCAGGGCCGGTGAATAGCCAAGCCCGGACATTCGGGCCGCTTCTTCGGGGGACGCTACGAACCGTCGTCGCCGTCGGGCATCACCCGACGGTGCACATGCCGGTGGAATCTTCCCCAGCCGACCTGGCACGACCGTGCCGCCAGCCCGCCCCTCCGGGGGGCACGGGAGTGCCGCGCGGGATGGGCCGCAGTGCGAAGCTAGGGGATCAGGCCGAGCTGGCGTGCCCGGGTGACGGCCTCAGTGCGGTTGGCCGCGCCCAGCTTGCCGAGGACGTGGCTGACGTGCTTTTTCACGGTGTCGAGGCTGACCACCAGCTGCTCGGCGATCCGCGGGTTCGGTGTGCCTGCGGCGAGTAGCGCCAGGATCTCCAGCTCGCGGGCGGTCAGCTGCTCGACCAGGCCTGGCACCGCAGCGGCGGCGTCTCGCCGGGCGTCCGCCGCAGTGGGTGGTTCGCCGAACGCCCGCAGCAGCCGGGCTAGGCAGCCAAACGGCACCGCGCGGGCAGCAGCGTGGTCTGCCTTCTGCGCCGCGACCAGCCGGCCAAGCAGCGCGGACATCGGCGCGCCCTCGTCGGCGAACACCCGGACATAGCCCTGCGGGCAGCCGAGCATGAGCGCCTGGGCCAGGGTGTTCACTGCGGCGTTGTCGTCGCCTGCGGCCGCCAGCGCGAGCGCCTGCAGCGCCTGGATCTCAATGATGCTGCCCGCCCGATTCTGGGCGGCCGCGGCCGTGTGCAGCCGCCCCAGCAGCGCGAGCGCCGGGGCGGGGCGGTCCTGGGCGAGCAGCACCCGGGCCAGAACCAGATACTCCGGCTCCCGCGGGTAGCCCGGCTCGTCATCCGGGCCGAGGCCGCGTTCTTCCATCCAGCGGGCGGCCGCGGTGACCTCGCCCTGGGCCAGCAGCAGCCGTACACGCTGCGCCGGGACCGGGTTGAGCAGGCTAGTCACCACGGAACTGGGCGCTATCTGTTCGGCTTCGCCGATGACGTCACGTGCACCTGCCTGGTCACCCTTGGCTTGCCGGATCCAGGCCAGCGTGGCAAGGCCCATGGCCAGCGCCTGAGAGTAGGCGAACTGGCGGCATCGTGCGATGCCCTCCATGACGTGCGCCAGCGCAGCGTCGAGTTCATCCCGCTGGTAGGCCACCTCGGCCATACCCACATGGGGGAGGCCCGAGGCGGGCAGGGCCGACTGGCCTCGCGGGGTCGTGATCTCCAGCGTCTGCTGGTAGGTGTCCAGCGCCGCGCCCTGCCGGGCTTGGGCACGCTGGACCTGGCCGAGGTGGTGGCTGCCCCAAGCGGCCAGGGTGGGTTCGCCGACCCGCCGCCACTGGGCGATGCTGGACTCGAAGGCGTGCTCGGCCTGCAGCAAACGGCCGCGGAGCCACTCGGCCATGGCCAGGTGCCAGTGGAGGATGGAATCCAGCATCCACTCGCCCTCGCCGACCATGGCCAGGGCCTGCGACGCGAACACGGCCGTTCCCTCGGCATCGCCGCGCAGGTGGGCGAGGGCGGCACGTTCGAGCGCAATCGCCGCGGGGACGTTCGTCAGCAGGCTCGCGGCCTTGCCGACGGAAGGCTCGAAAGGCCCATCGAGAGCAGGTGAGAACGCGCGCTCCGCGCCGTCGAGCGGTGGCTCGGCTGCGGCCAGGTCGCTGTTGGCGACCGCCACGAACGTCTGCGCCAGGCACAGCCGTGGCCGGGATGAGACCAGCTCGGTTGGCAGCTCCGCAAGCCACCGGGCCAAGGTGGCCCCTTCGCTACGCAGGATGAGGCCGTCGACGTGCTGCTCGACCAGCCGCACGGCCGTGGCGCTATCCCCGCCGGCCAGCGCGTGTCGCACAGCGTCGTCGGCCAGTTGGTGGTCCTGGCACCAAGCGGCGGCTCTGCAGTGCAGCGCCGTTACCCGTTCGGGGCGCTCCAAGTGCAGGCGGGCCCGCAACAGATCGGCAAATAGCTGGTGGTAGCGCCACCAGCCGCGCACCTCATCCAGCGGCACCAAGAACAGGTTGGCCCTCTCCACCCGCTCCAACATGCGCTGACTATCGGTGCGCCCCGTAACCGCATCGCACAACGCCGCCGACAGCCGATCAAGTATCGACGTCTCCAGCAGAAACTCGCGCACCTCATTGGGCTGGAGGTCCAGCACCTCCTCGGCCAGGTAGTCCAGTACATAGCGGTGGCTGCCGGAGAACGACGCCACAAACGCGGCCACGTCGGGCTGCCCCCCTAGCGACAACCCAGCCAGCTGCAGGCCAGCCACCCATCCCTCGGTCCGAGCCACCAGCGCCGCCACGGCGGCATCAGTCAAAGACAGCTCCGGCCCAGCTGCCTCGCGCAACAGGACCGCAGCCTCGTGCGAACTGAAGCGCAAATCCGCGGCGCGCAGTTCAAGTAGCTGGCCACGGGCCCGCAGCCGCGCCAGCGGCAGCGGCGGATCGGACCGGCTGGCCAGCACCAGGTGCACGCCCGGCGGCAGGTGCTCGAGCAGGAAGACAAGCGGCTCGTGCACCTGCTGGGCGTCGATCAGGTGATAGTCGTCCAGGACCAGCAGCACCTCGCCGTCGCCAGGCGCGGCGGCCAGCTCGTTGATCAGCGCCGTCACCAGCCCAGCGAACGATGCTGGTGCCGGCGGCCCCAACAGTGCGCCCACCCGCTCGGCGATGCCCGGCCGCGCCCGGTCCAGCGCCGCAACCGCGTGCCGCCAAAACCGTGCCGGGTCATTGTCACCATCGTCCAGCGACAACCAGGCCACCGGCCGGTCACCCCGCCGGGCCCAGTCGGCCAGCAGGGCCGTCTTGCCGGACCCGGCCGGAGCGCAGACCAGGATCAGCCCCCGCGCCAGCCCCTCATCCAGCGCCTCCGCCAGCCGCGGGCGGGCCACGAACCCCGGCTGCTGGCCGGGCACGTGCAGCTTGGTGGCCAACAGCACATCCCGCTCGGAAGCGGCAACCCCGGAAGCGGCAACCCCGGCAGGGGCAGCCGCGGGCGGCTCAGCCATCAGCAACCCACTGCTCAGCGCATCCAGCGATCCTCCGTTCCGCCGCTGGGTGAGCCCATTGTAAGGCCAGCTTCGCCGACCCGCCGGGGCCGGTGTCCGGGGCGGCCCGGGGCGTGGCCGGCACCGTCGTGCCGGACGCCGCTGCGCAAAATTCCACCCGCATCGGCACCTTCGGGTGACGCCAAGCCGCGGGGACCGTCCCTAGCGTGCCGGGGAACGAGACGCTCACCGGCGGAAGGGGACACAGATGACTGCGCGCAGGCCCGCCGACCGCGCCGCGGCCGGCCCGGCCGGCGGCGGGGAACGCGGCCACGAGGCACCGGCGCAGCTTTCCGGGATGCACAGGGCGCGCCGCCGGGACCGTTTCACCGCCCCGCTTCCGGGGCGGCCCCGGGAGCGGCGCCGGCGCCGCCGGGCGCTGGCTTCACCGCAGGGGGGCGGGCGGGCGTGAGCACCCCGGCAGGGCCCGCCCGCTACGAGATCCGCATCAAGGGTGTCCTCGACAGCCACTGGTCGGCCTGGTTCGACGGCCTCGCCGTCGACACCGACGGCACGCACACGGTCATCTCCGGCCTGCTCCGCGACCAGCCCGCCTTGCACGGACTGCTGGCCAAAATCCGCGACCTCGGGCTGTGCCTGATCTCGGTGCGCCGGCTGGACCCCGGCGACGCGGCCGATGGAACGCGACCATGAGACGCAATCCGGACCAGAAACCGAGGTCAGAGCCCCGGCGCGCCGACAGCCCGGAGACGGCAGCAGCTGACCGCCGCAAGCTGACCAGTCAATAGCCGGGACCCGGCCCACGAATCAGGAGAAACCTTCATGCCCGAAACACGATCCATGACCATGCAGAGGGCCGCGCCGCCCCGCGCGGGCACCCCGCGCCGCCAGCGCCGCCTCGGCCTGGCCCTTGTTGTCATCGCGACCGCGCAGCTGATGGTGGTGCTCGATGCGACCATCGTCAACGTCGCCCTGCCCCATATTCAGCGGGCGCTGGGATTCTCCGGCTCGGGCCTGGAATGGGTGGTCAACGCCTACGCGCTGGCCTTCGGCGGGCTGATGCTGCTCGGCGGCCGGGCCGGCGACCTGCTCGGCCGCCGCCGGATGTTCATCGCCGGGCTGCTGTTGTTCTCCGCCGCCTCGCTGGCCGGCGGGTTCGCCACCAGCCAGGCCTGGCTGCTCACCGCCCGCGCCGTGCAGGGCGCCGGAGGAGCGCTCGTCGCCCCCGCCGCGCTGTCACTGATCACCACCACCTTCGCCGAAGGCGGACCGCGCAACCGGGCGATGGGGGTCTACGCGGCGATGAGCGTCGCCGGCGGGGCGGTGGGCCTGCTGCTGGGCGGGCTGCTGACCAACTACGTGTCGTGGCGGTGGGTGCTGTTCGTCAACGCGCCGATCGGGCTCGCGGCGGCCCTCCTCGCGCCGCGGGTGCTGGCCGAGTCGCCGCGGCAGCGGGGCCGGTTCGACCTACCCGGCGCGATTACCGGCACCGGCGGGGTCGCGGCGCTGGTCTACGGCCTGGCTAACGCCGCCACCACCCCCGATGGCACCTCGCATTGGGGTGACGGCAAGGTCCTGGCCTCGCTGGCCGCCTCGGTGGTGCTGCTGGCCTGCTTCGCGGTCATCGAGACCCGCAGCCAGCATCCGCTGCTGCCGATCCGGCTGCTGGCCGACCGCAACCGCACCGGGGCCAACCTGATCATGCTGTGCGTCGGCGCCGCGCTCTCCGGCATGTTCTTCTTCCTGACCGTGTTCATGCAGGCCGTCTGGGGGTATTCCGCGCTGAAGACCGGAGTGGTCTACCTGCCGCTGGCCGCTGGCATCATGGTTTCGTCGGCCGCGGCCGCCCAGCTCGTCCCCCGGGCCGGCGCCCGGCCGCTGCTGCTGGCCGGTACCTCAGCCACCGGCGGCGGCCTGTACTGGCTGTCGCGGATCAGCGAGCACAGCAGCTACGCCGGCGGCGTGCTCGGCCCGATGCTGGTCATCGCCGCCGGCCTCGGCCTGCTGTTCGTGCCGGTCACCCTGGTGGCCATGTCCCGGGTCGCCGACCAGGAATCCGGGGTGGCGGCCAGCCTGCGCAATACCGGCCAGCAGGTCGGGGGCTCGATCGGGCTGGCGGTGCTGGGCACCGTCGCCTGGACCGTCGTGGCCAACAGCATCCACGCCCAGGCCGCCCGCGCCGCCGCCGCAGCCGGGGCCGGTCACCCGGCGCGGCCCAGCCACGCAGCGCTCACCGCGATCTACCACCACGCCCTGGCCAGCGGATTCTCCCGGGGATTCCTGGTCACCGCCGGGATCATGCTGCTCGGCCTGGTCATCACGATCGCAGCGATCCGGGTAAAGCGCACCAACCTCGGCGAGGCCCGGCTCTAACCCACCACTCCACAAAGGAGACAGACCATGCAATCACCGTCAGGAGCTCTCGAAAGCCGAGAAAGGAACGGGTCATGCGGGTCCTAGTGATAGGAGCCAGCGGTGTGATCGGCACCCGCCTGGTTCCCCAGCTTCGCCAGCGCGGGCACGAGGTGACCGGCACGTCCCGCACGCCTGGCAAGGCCGGACGGCTGC
>Ga0335073_10016498_pt1 | contig 10315 bp, 5 predicted proteins | sample Lox_Sample_22_FD_207093 | JGI IMG/M metagenome (GOLD analysis project Ga0335073, IMG submission 207093) | Soil microbial communities from Loxahatchee National Wildlife Refuge, Florida, United States - Lox_Sample_2.2 | ecosystem: Environmental > Terrestrial > Soil > Wetlands | place: USA: Florida... | reverse complement strand
CCACCCCCGCCGCCCACGAAACCGACTGCATCGTGCTTTCGCAGCCGTCCGCCAGCGTCGGGCAGCTCAGCGTCTGCACATTCCCGTCCAGCGAGATCTGGTCGTAGTAGATCGTCGTTCCCGGGTTCGCGTCGTGATGGTACAGCACCTGCAGGTGATGCCAACCGCCGGTCGTCACATTTGTATTCGTACACGAGTTGCTGGTATGCACCCAGGACGGATCGTGGCCGTTCACCGTCACGTCCCACGTGCCGCTCACCAGATCGCATTGAACTGCCATCAGATACAAATCGTTCGCAGGTGATGCATGGTTCACATCCATCTCGATCTCGCCCACGTCGGATCCCGGCGCAATATACACGTAAACATCGTAGAGAAAATGTGTGGCGGCGTCGGCGTTGCTGTTGTCCAGCAGTTGATTGAACCACCGCACGCCTCCGCCCGTCTCACTGTAGGTGAACCCATACGCGCGCGAATCCGCGTTCCAGCCGTTTAGCTCCGCCGTCGACGGATAACTCGTGGTCACGTTCGTCTTGCTGCCCACCGTGCCGCAGTCCGGCTGCGTCTGCCAATATCCAACATAGGGCGTCTGCGTCGCCCCGTCGTTCCCTCCACCCGCCGAATCCGGAGGACACGCAGCGTAGTTGCCCACATAGTTGCTGTCGGACTCGATGCCGCTATATGGGTAACTGCTATTCCCCTCAGTGTACAAATTCGCCCCGGAAGCCGCGGCAATCCCGCCCACCACGGAGAACGGAATGTCCGTCTCGCAGTAAATCGTGCCACCGCCCCACGCCTTCACGCGCAGAATATGCGCACCGGAAGATTCGTTGCTGTCGACCAGCGTATTCAGCAAGGTTGTATCGAAGGCCGAAGGTCCCGACTGCGAATCCACGTTGTAATCCATCCCCGTCGTCGATTGTCCGCCGCAGGTTGGCGCGCTGGCCACCAGATTGAACGTCCCTGGCAGCGTCGCGCTCAGGCTCGGCGCGCTCACCGCCACTCCCCCGCCCACCGTGAACGGAACGTCGTAGTCGCACTCGTAACCCGTACCGTTATAGGACTTGAAATGGAGCGTGTAAGCTCCGGCAGACAATGTCAGCATCGTCTGGATCGTGGTTCCGCTGACGTAGGTCGTGCCGCCGTCGTTGATGGAATAGCCGAAACTGGTCGTCGCCGCCGAATTGCACGTCGGCGCCTCGGCCTGCACATAGAAAGGCGAGTCGACAATCGTTCCCGGCGAGGTATAGGCCGGCGCGTCGACCGTGATGCCATCGCTTTGGCCCTGGGCGTGGAGCGGCACTCCTGTCAGGAAGAGACTCGATGTAACGGCCAGCAGCGCGCAGCAAAGTCGCGCCGCAGAGGAGCGGAGGAGGCGGAGAGATTCCATAAATCACCTTCGGTGTTTCTGGTGCGTGGTTGGTACCGGGCCGCACTCGGCCGTGGAGGACTGGATGGCCAGCTGTCGATGAGATCAGTTCTGGCGGCGTGCTCGCTTACGAGGCCTGCCTGACATAGATGCATGGCGTAACTTATCGGTAAACTAATGAACCCAATATTTACCTGATCCCGTGCGGCGCGGGGCGGCCTCAGAAAAACCCCGTCGCGATGGAATCGCCGTTTCCCATCGCCGCACAGCGTACAATTTCTTCGACTCTCCGTGAGGAATCATTCAGTGCGCCTAATCGTCGACGGCCGCGACCGCAGGTCGCGCCTGAACCGCGTTATCATCTCAGCTTTCATCGTCGTCTTTATTCTCGTCCTCGGCAGCAATACTGCCCTCTCCTGGTATGTCGATTCCCTCTGGTTCGGCTCGCTCGGCTACCGCGACGTCTTCTGGAAAAGCTGGGGCCTCGGCTGGGGCACGTTCGTCGTCTTCTTCGCCGCCACCTTCCTCCTCCTCTACGGCTGGTTCCTCGCCCTGTGGAGAATCCACCAGGCGGATCTGCCCCACGACCGCACCATCTTCATCGGCCGGCAGAGCCTTGCCCTCCCGCTGCGGCGCGTGCTGCGCCTGCTCGGCGTGGTGCTGTCCCTGTTGGTCGCCCTTATCGCCGCCGCGACGCTGATGGCCAACTGGCCCACCTTCGCCCTGTTTCGAGCTGCGTCCCATCAGCCTGGCGGCGATCTCGATCCCGTTTTCGGGCGTCCGCTCAACTTCTATCTCTTCACCCTGCCCGCCTGGCAGCTCGTCGTCGGCTGGCTCATGGCGCTGGCGGTCATCGGCTGCGCGGCTGCCATCTGCTTCCTGATGCTCAGTGGCGCCAGCCGCGCCATGTTGCGCGATAAGGACATCGCCCCGCCGCTCCCCTGGCAGGGCTTCTCCATCGCCTTCGCCGCCTTCCTCGCCGTCCTTGCCGCGCAGGTCTACCTCAACCGTTTCGGCACGCTGCTGGACACCCACACCATCTTCAGCGGCGTCAACTACACCGAAGCTCACGTCACCATCAGCGGGATGCTGCTGGTGGCCCTGGCTCTGTTGCTCGGCGCGGTCATCGCCGCCACCAACACCGGCCGCCATGCGCGCATCACCCGCCTGGCCGTCTCTGTCGTGCCGGCCGTCGCCTGCTTTCTCATCGTGCAGATCGTCGCCTGGTACGTCGCCAACTTCGTCGTCAAGCCCAATCAACTCGACCGCGAACGCCCCTTCATCGCCCGCAACATTGAGTGGACCCGCAAGGCATGGGGCCTCGACCGCGTTGCGCAGCAGGAATTCCCTGCCGACACCACCGTCGCCGCCGCCGATGCCGCCAACAACCAGGCCACACTCAAAAATATCCGCCTCTGGGACTGGCGCGCCCTCCAGGACACGCTGCGCCAGATCCAGGAAATCCGCACCTACTACGACTTCCCCGACATCGACATCGATCGCTACCCCATCGACGGCGAGACGCGCGAAGTGATGCTCGCCGCCCGCGAACTGAATATTGACAAGCTGCCTGACAGCAGCCGCAACTGGATCAACGAGAAGCTCATCTATACGCACGGCTACGGCATCACCATGAATCCGGTTAACGGATTCACGCCGGAGGGCCTGCCCACCCTCATCATGAGCAACATGCCCGTGCAGAGCACGGTGCCCAACCTCACTGTCACGCAGCCTGAAATCTACTTCGGCCAGATGACCAACACCGACGTCTACGTGAAGACGCACCAACAGGAATTCAACTACCCGCAGGGGCAGACGAACAACCTCACCACCTATCAGGGAACCGGCGGCATCGTGCTCGGCGGGTTCCTGCGCCGCGTCCTTATCGCCGCCGATCGCGGCGATCTGGGTAAGCTGCCCTTCAGCGACGACATCACCCCCGAGAGCCGCCTGCTCATGCGCCGCAACATCCGCGACCGCGTCTCCGAGCTGGCCCCGTTCCTCACCTGGGACGCCGACCCCTACATCGTTCTTGGCGACAACGGGCGCCTCTACTGGATGATGGACGCCTTTACCACCTCCGACAACTACCCCTATTCCAGCCACTACGGCCTCGGTGACGGAACCATCAACTACATGCGCAACAGCGTCAAAGTGGTCATCGACGCCTACAACGGCGCCACCACCTTCTACGTCTTCGATCAGAAAGACCCAATCCTCGCCGCCTGGCGCAACATCTTCCCTTCGCTCTTTCGCGACGCCTCGGCCATGCCCCCGGATCTGCGCCGCCACGTGCGCTACCCTCAGCTGCTCCTCGAGGAGCAGGCCGCCGTCTATGGCCTCTACCATATGAGCGATCCGGAGGTCTTCTATAACCGCGAGGACCTCTGGACCGTCGCGTCTGAACTCGGCACGAGCGACTCCGGAGATCAGCAGGCGCAGATCATGGAGCCGAATTACGTCCTGATGAAGCTGCCCGGCCAGTCCTCGACGGAGTTCGTGGGGATCCTCCCCTTTACCCCGGCCAATCGCAACAACCTCATCGGCTGGATCGCCGGCCGCAGCGACGGGGCGAACTATGGCACCGCCGTCGTCTACGACTTCCCGAAAACACGGCTTGTGGACGGCCCCCTGCAGATCGAGGCGCGCATCGATCAGAACGCGCAGCTCTCCGGCCAGCTCACCCTATGGAACCAACAGGGCTCCCACGTCCGTCGCGGGACGCTGCTCGTCATTCCCTGCGGCCGCGCCTTGCTCTACGCCGAACCCATTTACCTGCAGGCGCAGCAGAGCCCCATGCCGGAGCTCCGCCTCGTAGTCCTTGCTCTGCAGGACCGTCTCGCCTACGGACCCACCTTTGCGTCGGCCATGCAGTCTCTCTTCGGAGGCGAAGTTTCCTCGCTTACGGCCAACGCGGCTCCCGCGGAAACCTCGCAAGGGCCCATAGCGCCAGCTGGCGCGCAGGCCCCGGATCGCCAGGCCCTCATCCGCGCTGCGGCGCAAGACCTGGCCGACTATCAGAGTTTGACCGCCGCCGGCAGACTGGCCGAAGCCGGGCAGAAACTGGAAGATTTAAAACAAAAACTTGGGGAATTACAGGCTAAACAGCAGTAAATACAGCTCAGTATGGCGCTCAACAACATCGGGCGTGCGCCTTCCCAAACGGGGCTCCCGCGCGGCATTGCACAGGAACCTAAGTCTTTACACAGGAGCAATAAAGTAGACTATCTGCCAGACATCACATTGCATTCACAACGTAAATATCTGAATCAATGAATCTAACTGCCATCTGGATATCCGCCTCGATGCGTTACCATCGGAAAATGCGGCAGCAAAACCGGCTTCCGCACCTTCGCCCGCCATCCCTCCGGATACGGTTCCAGACCCCGAAACAGCGGCGACCTCTCCGCTGAGCCGTCGCCCACCAGCGGCTCCAACGCTGTGCGCAGAGCCTGCACCGCGGCCGGGCTGTCTCGCTCCCGCCAGTCCTTCTCGATCTCCGCAACCCGCTTGCCGTAGTTGGTCTGCGCCACGAGCCCCTTTTCGTTCAGGCGAATCTGTTTGCCTCGATCAGGAGGCGGCGCCTTCGCGATCACCGCGAAGCCATGACGCGCCAGCCATCCCGTGGAGACCGCCACATATTCAGTGGAGATGCCGGTCAACTCCGGCAAATCGCGAAGAGCGGTCGGTTTCTCGTCGAGCACGCGCAGCACATTGGCCGAAAGCGCGATAGAAACCGTTGAGCCCCGTTCGAAATCCCTGGCTAACGCCAGCAGCACCCGTGCCAGCAGCGCCGGCAGAGGCAGAGCGGCGATGACCTTAGGCTCGGGCACCCGCGTCTCTGCCTCCTTGCGCGGCGGATTCTTCGCTGGATCGCCACTGCTGAACAAGCCATAGCCGACGATGGGCAGGCAGTCCGGCAGATCGTCGTCAAGCCGGATCGCGCTCAGGGCCTCGCGCAGTTTCTCGATCGCCTCGACGCCAAACCGTTCCCGCCAGCGCCTCTCGATCTCCGCAAAGAGCGGCTCCCAGACCTGCCGCACCATGCGGCCGCCCGGCAGCGCGCGCACCAGCCAGTCCTTTTTTGGCGGCTTCGGCCGTGGATCCGCCGGATCCGGCTCGAGATAGATATAGCCCCATCGCTGCATACCATCCAGGTTGGTTTCCGTCCCAGCCAGGCGCTGCAACTCCCGTAGCCGAATTCCCTGCTCGCCAACATGCTGCATGCAGTTGAACCACATCGCCATCGACGTGAGCCACGGAGCATGACGCGAGCCGGCGGTCCGGCCATAATCCGTCGTGCGATGAGGCAGCCGATGCTCTGCCTCGTTGTCGAATTCGATGGTGAAAGCGACCAGCGCCTGCGACAGCAGCGCGGAGAGCGGACGACGGCTGGACATGGCCCAAATATCCCACGCCATGCGCCCTGCCGCAACCTTCTCCGGGTTCCACCTGAGCCGATGCGCCAGGAAACCACTGCAGACCTGCCGTAATCTTCTTGACGTGCGCCCGAAATCCCGGCTACTTTGGTGCTGTTCCTGGCGGTCTTCCCCCGCCTCGGGAGCCGGTTTTCGCTACCCCTCCCGCATCCAGCCCGCCACCCTGTACGAGATACGCTGCTGACGCTCCGGTCAGATGCTCTTCGTTGTGCGGGATTCACGCCGCTCCCCATGGAGCTCCCGCCGTGCGACCAAATGTTCGTTGCGCAGCCTTCCTGCTGGAGTGGTGATGACCGGACTCATACCAAAGACTTCCCTCCTGTTTTGTGTGCTCACCTTCACGCTGAGCGCTCAGCAGCCCCCGCGCCACGCGCCCGCCCCGGGAACCACCGGACTGGTGCACACGCGGGCCCATCCGCAGTCCGTCGGCGTTGCGTATCCGGGCAGCACATGGCCCAGCAACGGCAGTGTCGCGACGGTCTACTACTACATCGAGCCCACCTCCGGTGACACGGCAAATCTGACCACCGCCATCAACACTTTTAACGCAGACTTTCCCAACCTCATCCAGTGGGTGCAGCTCACCTCGGTCGGGTCAGGCAGCCCCAATTATGTCGACATCGACCTGGACACAGGCGACACCAGTGGCCAGTGCGAAGCCAACGAAGGCTACGAGGCCATGCAGGGCCAGCCCATGGACGGTTCCGCCAGCTGCACCGTTACTACCCTGTTGCACGAGCTGGGACACATCATCGGCCTGTGGCATGAGCAGTCGCGTTCCGATCGCGACGCCTATGTGACCGTCAACTACAACAACGCCATCAAGGGCTCCTGGTCGAATTTCGAAATCAACCCCGACAACCACCAGATCCTCACCCCCTACGACTACGCCTCCGTCATGGAGTACCCGGCCTGGTCGTTGTCGCGCAACGGCGGCCCGGTGATCGAGAGCATCCCGCCCGGCATTCCCCTGCAGGGCGAGGACGGCATCCCCGGCGGCGTCCCCGCTGACTACTCCGCCGCGGACAAGGAAGCCATCGAGCGCCTGTACGGAGCGGCGCCCACAGCCGTCACCGTCACCTCCAACCCGATTGGGCTCCAGGTAGAAGTGGACGGCGCGACCATCACTACGCCGCAGACCTACAGGTGGCCTCTGGGATCCACGCACACGCTCAGCGTTCCATCCGCCATCCAGTCCCTCACCGGCAACATCGCGAACAGCCCCACACCGGCGACGTTTTACTACACCTACGGCCGCTGGAACGACAGTACAGCGCAATCGCACACCATTACCGTGACCCCGGGCAACGGCAGCCCGGAGTTTCCAGTCACCTCTCCGCAGATCGCGACCTATTCCGCGAATTTCATTCAGCTCGTGCCCTACTCCGCCACCACCTATCCCGCTGGCGAAGGTCAGGTGGCCATTACCCCCCTTCCGCAAAGTTACTCCGGCACAGCCTCCCCAGGAGCCGCAGCTCACACCTCCGGCAGCGCATTGGGCACTCCCGCTTCCGGCTTGCAGGCGCCCGGCAACGGACAGGTCTTTCTGGTTGCCCGGCAACAAGCCACGCTGACGGCAACCGCGCAGCCGGGGTGGTCCTTCTACGAGTTCAATAACGCACCCTACTGGCTCCCCGGCGGCCTCGGAGCCAATCCCAAAACCTTTTACGTTCCGGATACCGGCAACCCGGTGAACACCACAGCCGAGTTCTCCAATACCCCGGTTTTCACCATCGATGTCAGCCCGGATCCTTTCAGCTCCGACCTGTACGCCTACGTCGACGGCGATTTCTGGTATACGCCCAAGAATTTCTCCGCCTACTACGACGACTACTCCGGAGACGACTGGTCATTCGGCACCACGCACAACCTCTCCGTCGATGCCAACGAGTCACCCTATAGCTACAACAGCCGTTACGCGTTCTCGAGCTGGAGCGACGCCGGCGCGCAAAGCCACACCATCCAGGTTCCTGGCTCCAGCGCCGGCTATGTCGCCACACTGACGCCGCAGTTCGCGCCCGCCACCAACTTCAGCTATCCGCCCTGCGGAGGTTCGGCGGGCCTCGCTCCCGCATCGCCCACCGGCGACGGATTCTATCCCACCGGCCAAAGCCTGCAGTTCACCGCGACCCCGGATGCTGACTGGACCTTCGCCGGCTGGACCTACGACCTCACCGGAAGCGCCAATCCGGCGAACCTGACGGCGGACGACGAGACTCTGGTCTTCGCGAACTTCAATACCACTGACTCACCGCTGACCCTGGCCAGCGTCAGCCCCGGCTCCGTGAACGCCGGCAGCCCCGCGTTTACGCTCACCCTTAACGGAACGGGCTTCACCCCGCAATCCCTGGTCTGGATCAATGGCACCTATCCGGCGGTCACCTACATCAGTTCGACAGAGCTGCAGGTGACCGTGTCCGCGGCCCAGGTAGCCGCCCCAGCCGCCCTCGAGGTGTATGTCGAGAACTTCCCTTCCGGTTGGGATGGCTGCGCCGTTTTCGGCTACGCGACGTTCCTCGTCACCAACCCGACGCAGACCGCCTCCTGCATGCAGCGCCGCACGGGTTTCCCCGCGGTCGTGTCGACCTCCGGTCCCGTGTGTTCTCCTCCTTCCAGCCCAACGTCGCTGCCGCCGCCCGTCCCCCCTCCCAGCGCGCCGCCGGCGTCAACCCGGCACCAGCCGTAGAGTTTCATGCTGGCGGCTCACGACCCGCGCCCAAAAACAGCAACGCCGCCCGAAGGCGGCGTCTCGTGCTGCGATGCTGCTATGGAGTCCCTACAGCGTCGACTCGATCTCGAAACCCCACGCCTCGAGGAGCGATTCGGGTATGTACTTCGAGTTGCGGTTCCGGCGAGCCCATTCGCGCAGACGGGTGGAGCGGACATACTGGTCCGGGGTGAGTTTGAACTCCTTGACCACCTGCTCGAAGGACGTCACAGTGGGCACAACCGGGCCGATGGGCTCCGGCTTGCCCCAATTGGGATTGCCACGACGCTTTGCCATTAAGAATTGTCCTCTGCAATGAGATTGACGTAGGTAGAATCCGGCGGCCCCATTGCATAGGACGCCGGAAGGTCAAAAACCTTTATTATTCTACGGATTTTTTCTATGGAAATCAAGAGCAAAGTGGCTGCCGCGGCGGCCAACCAGACTCGATAACCAATTCGTAATCAGGCATTTACCATTTTGAATAGGGTAGGTATCGGGGTCCGGTACTCCCGTCAGTCTCCCATCGCAGCCAAAAACTCTTCTGCCGTCGCTACCGTCGCCCGCCGCGCGAGCACCTTATCGAGCAAACAGGTATGTACGGCAGCATCCTGATCCACGCAGCAGTCGCTCAGCACGATCAGCCGGTAATCGGCGTCGCTGGCCTCGAGGGCCGTGGACAACACCACGCCGCTGGTCGCGATCCCGAACAGGACCAGCGTGTCGATCTCCCGTGCCCGCAGGATCATGTCCAGATCCGTACCCAGGAAAGCGCTCACCCGGTGCTTCGTGATCACGATGTCGTTGGCCTCCGGCCCGAGCGCCGGGTGAATTTCACCCTCGGCTCCCGTAAAAAGCTGCCGATGTCGCTCGGAATTCCTGAGGGCGCTGAAGAGGGGGTTGCGCGCGCTGATTTCCGGCAGCCCGGGACGGAAGCCCACGCGGATATGGATGACCGTTACGCCCCGGTCACGCGCGCCTTTCAGCACGCCGGCCGCACGCTCCACCATTTCCGGCTGGTTCCCCGCGTAGATGCCAACGATGCCGTTCTGCATATCCATGCTAAGAACGGCAGTACGAGCGGGAATCACCGGCAAATCGATGGACATAACTTCCAGTCTCTCAATCAAATAGAAGAGGTAATACAACCTTTCCGTTGAACTATTCCTCGTCGTGTGAGGAAATCAATTAAGTGCTTTTTATTTATCCAGTGAGAATTGCCATTGAATAATTTTCTTTAACTGATCGTATGGAACTGCAAGCATTGGAACGGCCCTGCCATCAATGAAGAGCATCGGCGTCTGGTCCACATTCAGATCCATCCCCAGTTGCATCGACTTCTGCACGGCGGCCTTCCCCTCCGGCGAGGTGGCGCATGCAGCGATCTTGTCCGGATCCAGTCCAGCCGCCGTAACGGAATTGCGCAGCGCCTGCTCCGCTCCCTGCCCCGCGAGATCGTTCTGGCCGGCAAAGACCGAGTCGGCATACTTGAAAAACGCGTCGTTGCCGCCCTGCTGGAAGACGCACGCGCCCCAGGCCGCCGCCGTGAACGCCTCCGGATGGATGCTCACCAGGGGAAACGCCTCAAAGACGTAGTGCGCCTCGGGGAAATCCGTCAGAAGCTTCTCGACGATCGGCTCTGCTTCCTTACAGTGCGGGCACTGAAAATCGGCGAACTCCACCAGCTCAAACTGCTTGCCCGCGGCGCCGCGCGAGGGCCCGTCAGCCCGCTGCTGCAGGATGCGGTAGTTGTTTTCATAGGGACGCGCGCCGAAATCGAGGACGGAATCCTGCGAAATC
>Ga0335073_10016497_pt1 | contig 10315 bp, 9 predicted proteins | sample Lox_Sample_22_FD_207093 | JGI IMG/M metagenome (GOLD analysis project Ga0335073, IMG submission 207093) | Soil microbial communities from Loxahatchee National Wildlife Refuge, Florida, United States - Lox_Sample_2.2 | ecosystem: Environmental > Terrestrial > Soil > Wetlands | place: USA: Florida... | reverse complement strand
GGTCGCGCAAATTCGACCGGCCGTCGAAGACGCGATGGCCGCCCAGCTCGCGGCGCTGGACGCGATCGCCCGGGACCCGGACCCGCCAAGTCTCGAGAACACGCTCGAAGCGATCGAGGGCTCCGGGCGCGCCTTGGATCGCGCCACGACCATCTACGGGATCTGGTCGTCTGCGCTCAGCACGCCAGCCTTCCAGGCCGTGGAGCGCGAGCTCGCGCCCCGGCTCGCCGCTCACCAGGACCGAATCATCCAGAACCAGCCTCTCTTCGCGCGCATCGCCCACGTCTACCAAGCGAGGGCCGGCTTGGCCCCCGAGCCGCGGCGCCTCGCCTGGTACTACTTCACCAACTTCGTGCGTGCGGGCGCCAAGCTTTCGTGGGCCGGGAAGGAACGTGTCGCCGCGATCAACGAGACGCTCGCGGCGCTGTACACCGAGTTCACACAGCACGTCCTCGCGGACGAGGACGCATTCACCCTGATCGAGCACGAGGACGATCTCGCGGGTCTCTCGGCTTCCCTTCGGACCGCGGCCGCGGAGACCGCCGCCGCCCACGGACGACCGGGCCGGTGGGCCATCCTGAACACCCGATCGTGCGTGGAGCCGTTCCTCTCCAGCGCCGACCGGCGCCAGCTGCGCCAGAAGGTCTGGCGCGCTTTCGTCACCCGGGGCGATCACGGCGACGCCAACGACAACAAGGCCGTCATCACCCAGATCCTGAAGCTCCGCGCCGAGCGAGCAAAGCTGCTCGGCTACCCGACGCACGCCCACTGGCGGCTCGAGGACTCGATGGCGAGGACGCCCGAGCGCGCGATGGCCCTCCTGTCGGATGTCTGGCCCGCGGCGGTCGCGCGCGCCCGCGAAGAGGTGGCGGAGATGCAGGCCCTGGCCGACCAGGAGGGCGCAGGCCATCGGATCGAGGCCTGGGACTACCGCTACTACGCGGAGAAGGTCCGTCGCGCCCGCTACGCCTTCGACCAGGAAGAGCTCACGCCGTACCTCCAGCTCGAGAAGATCCGCGAGGCGATGTTCTGGGTGGCCGAGCGACTCTTCGATCTGCGCTTCCGCCCCGTCGCCGACGTACCCGTCTACCACCCCGACGTGCGCGTGTGGGCGGTGGCGGACGGCGCAGGCAGGCACGTCGGCCTCTGGTACTTCGACCCCTGGGCACGCGCGGGCAAGCATTCCGGCGCCTGGATGAATGCCTATCGCAACCAGGAGCGGTTCGACGGCGAGGTGACGACTCTCGTCTCCAACAACGCCAACTTTCTCAAGGCCCGGCCTGGCGAGCCCGTCCTCGTGAGCTGGGACGACGCGACGACGCTGTTCCACGAGTTCGGCCACGCCCTTCACGGCCTGAGCTCGGCCGTCGCCTACCCTTCCCTTTCCGGCACCAACGTGCCGCGCGACTACGTCGAGTTCCCCTCCCAGCTGCTCGAGCGCTGGCTCGCGACCCCCGAGGTGCTCGACCGGTTCGCCAGGCACGTCGAGACCGGTCGAGCTCTACCGCTGGAGCTCGTGGAGAAGGTTCACCGCGCCCAGCGTTTCAACCAGGGCTTCAAGACCGTCGAGTACCTCGCCGCGGCGTTCATCGACATGAAGGCCCACCTCGCGGGCGAGCAGCCCGTCGAGCCCGCCGCCTTCGAGCGGGACACGCTGGAGGAGCTGGGCATGCCCCCTGAGATCTCGATGCGCCACCGGATGCCCCACTTCAGCCACGTCTTCGCGGGCGACGGGTATTCGGCCGGCTATTACAGCTACCTGTGGGCCGACACGCTGAGCGCAGATGCCTACGAGGCCTTCACGGAGGCGAGCGGGCCCTATGACCTTGCCGTGGCCCGACGCCTGCGGGAGTACGTCTTTTCAGTCGGGAACACCGTCGACCCCGCCGAGGGGTATCGGGCCTTTCGCGGCCGCGACGCCGGCATCGAAGCTCTCATGCGTCAACGCGGATTCCCGAATCCCGGGTCTGGTTGAAGGACAACGCTGCCCGCGGGTCAGGCGGCGGGCACGCTCGAGTCGACCTCTTCCTCCAGCTCCCTGGGCGCCGAGCTCTCGTCTTCCTCCACCGTGAAGCGGAGCAGGCCCATGGTCCGGCGGTCCTCACTCTGGATCTCCACCCGCCAGCGGCCCACGGGCGGATGAGTCAAGTAGCCGTCGGTCGCGAAGCCCCGCGCCGTTCCCCGGGCGGCACGGGTGACGCTCAGGGGCAACCGGTAGAACTCGGTCCAGCCCTGATCGGGCTGATCGTGGAACCACACCATGTCGATTCGATCGTGAAAGCGCGAGGGGGCCGCGATTCGCGCGAAGCAGTAGACGCGATCGCCGGCCCGCTCGAGGAACTCGGGGCGAATCTTCTGCCAGAACGGCGACAGGCCCTTCAGCCGGCTGAGGTGCCAGCCGTCCGCCTCGCGCTTCACCCCGTGGTAGATCCCCATCTCCTCGACTGCCAGCGGCACCGGCGGCGTGACCCGCAGCGCATAGAGCAACAGGAAGGCGAGCTGGACCCCGCCCGCCGGCGCGGCGGCCGTCTTGATCGCGTGGCGGAGGCTTCCGCTCCAGCGAAGGAGCGCGCGGACATGCACCCCGACCGGCACGAGCGCCACCAGGATCGCCGCGTAGAACATCCAGGGCCGCAGGTGTCCCAGCAGCACCGGGAAGAGGTACGCCAGGTAGGACGTCAGGCACACGCTGTACAGCGCGTACGACACCACCGGCCCGAGCGCGCGGAAGCGGGGCAGCTCGTTGATGGCGAGGAGGGCTGCGATCACGGCGAGGAAGCCGATGGCGGTGACACCCGAGGCGCTCCGAAAATAGAAGATCGTATAGGCGTTCAGCAGCGTGCCGAGCATGAAGTGGATCAGCTCTTCGGCGTACTTCCACGGCTTGCGAAGCACCCGCGGGGGCTGCCAGCCGGTCAGCTCGGAGCGCTGGGTCCAGGCGATCAGCGCTCCGCTGAACACCAGGTATGCGCCCTGCTGGATGAGCAGCTTGGGCTCGTCGATGCGCTTCATGACCCGCGCGTCGAAGAGGAAGCCGAGCGCGAAGAAGACGGCGCCTTGGTACGGAGCGATGCGGGTGCGCCAGGCGCGGAAGCGGGTGACGAAGGCGTTCGCAGGCACGGCCTGCTCAGCCTAGCTCTTTTTGGGATGTCCAAGTCTGCCGAAAGCGCAGCCCAGGCTTGCGACACGCCTGGCCTCTGCTAACGTCCAGGTGGGGAGGTGCTCCCTTGCCTGCCACCCGCTTTGTCTGGAGCGTCATCGTCGCCGCGTTGCTGCTGGCGGGAGGCGCTTGTTCGACTACCCCGACCGCGCCCGATGCCGGTGAAAGTCAGACCTCGAGCACGGGGTCCGGAACCTCTGGTGCCGGCACCGGCCCCGGTTCGACGGGAAGCGCGACTGGTACCACGTCGTCCGCGAGCGGCTCAGGAACCGCTGGCAGCGGGACCAGCGGAGCCGCGGGCCCCACCGGCAGCAGCGGAACCAGCGGCGGCTCCAGCCACGCCAGCTCGACGGGCGGCGGAACCACGGGAGGGACCACCGGCCCGAGCTGCGCTGGGCCCGGCGAGGGCTGCGCGCCCCTGGGCTGCTGCGCGGGCCTTTCCTGCGATGCCCAGACGGATCTGTGCGCGCTGCCCTGCGGCGTCTCCGACGACGGTGGCCCCTGCGTGTCGCTGGCGGATTGCCTGCCGCCCCTCGTCTGCGACACGGCCGGCGATGCCGGATTCTGCGAGCCGCCCGGCCCCGCACCCACCCTTGCCTGCGCCGGCAACGGGGACAACTGCGGCGGCTCACTTCCGATCTGCTGCGGGGGCCCCTGCGTGGGCATCAACTGCGTTCCCCGCTCGACCTGCGGTCTCCAGGGCGCGGCCTGCTCCCGCGATTCGGATTGCTGCCTGGGTCTCGCCTGCGCCCAAGGAGACGCAGGGGCCGGTAGCTGCACCCCTTCTTGCGGAGGCGACCTCGCGCCGTGCCAGAGCAACGCCGACTGCTGCCGCGCGAAGGGGTTCTCGTGCCTCGGCAGCGGCCCCGGCGCGTTCTGCTACCCGGAGGACCCACACCAGCCCTTCGATGCCGACGCGGGGCGCCTCGTCGAATGCGGCGACCCCTGTTCCGGCTACCAGTGCAGCCTGGGAGCCGGCTGTCAGACGTACTTCGATGCCGACGCCGGCGCCGTTGTCGATCCCTGCGCCGCGGCCGGACTCGTCTGCGATGCGACCTACGCGGTCTGCCGCCAGCCGGGGGAGTTCGAAGGCTGCGCCCCGGGTGGTCCCGCGTGCCAGCCCGTCCCGAACAGCAGCGTGGGCGACCTGCAGTGCATGACCTTGCCCACCACGACGGGGACGATCGACCTGTGCGTGCAGCCCTGCCAGCAAACCGAGGACTGTGCGGACGACCTGACGACTTGCCAGAGCCTGGGCGCCGCAGGGAGCTTCTGCTACTACGACTTCTGCACCAACTATTTCGCGAGCTGCAACTCCCGAGGTACCAACGACGGCCTGTGCCTGCCGCTTCAGGCGGGCGGCCAGACCTACGGCTTCTGCCAGCAGGGCGCCATCACCGGCGGGCACGCGGCCTCGGCGTGCCTCTCGGGCGCGAATCGGCAGGTCGGCGGCCAGTGTGACACGAGCGACGTCTGCGTCGACGATCTCTGCGTTCCGATTTGCAACGCCGGAATCTCCGGCGGCCCCAGCTGCGGCCCGGGCGACGGGGGCCTGAGTTGCCTCGCCATCTTCGGCCAGTCCGGCTTTCCGCAGGACACCGGCGGCTGCGGGCGCAGCTGCGATTTCACGTCGGCCGACGCCGGCTGCACACCCGAGGGCGCCCGACCGCCCCAGAAGTGCGTCCCCCTCTACCTGCTGGGACTCGGCGACCTCTTCGACGGCGTCTGCGTGCTCGGACCCGACGGCGGAGTGGCCGTCGGCGACAGCTGCCTCTCCCTGCCCACGGCCGGAGACCCCTGCGTCTCCGGGGCTCTGTGTCTCAACACCGGGGCCACCGGATCGGTCTGCGCGCAGCTCTGCGACCCCGCGGCGCCCACGGCCTGCGACGCCGGGCAGGTTTGCATCGGCTTCGCGAGTCAGGGCTTTGCCTCCCAGACCACCGGTTACTGCGAAGGGTTTCTCGGGGATGGTGGCGTGTGGTTCTAGCCGCCGGCTCTTGATCGCGGTCAAGGCCCGGGCCACGGCTCTGCGTTATGCGTGAGTCTGGAGGTGCCTCATGACTGGAGAAGCGCACTGGTTTCCCGTGGCCGTCGTGCTGGTGGGCCTCCTGGCGGTGGGAGCGCTGTGGTTCTTCGCCTCCAGCCCCAGGGAATTCAAGCAGACCGGCTGGCACTCGGTGGTCTGCCCCAAGAGCGGCATGACGTTCGGTGTCCTCGCCCTGCGCGATCACGGCAAGCAAAGCTGGGTCGACATCGTCTCCTGCAGCCAGTTCTTCCCCCGCACGAGCGTGACCTGCGCCAAGGGCTGCCTCGAACAGCTCAACGGCAAGCTCGTTACGCTGCGGACCGGTTCGTAGCCGCGCCTCCCAGCGGGCCGATGGATCCCGGGCTTGCCCGGGCGCACCGCCCGTGTCATGTCGGGGGCGATGCCCCGCGTGGAGTTCACGGCCAACCTGCGCCGGCTCATCGAGGCGCCGACCGTCGAGGTCGACGGCAGCACCGTGCGGACGGCGCTTGAACAGGCCTTCGCACGGAGCCCAAGCCTCCGAGGCTACGTCCTCGACGAGCAAGGGGCTCTCCGCAAGCACGTGATGATTTTCGTCGATGGGGAGTCCATCGGCGATCGGGCCGGGCTCTCCGACCCGGTCGGGCCCTCGGGCCGGATCTTCGTCATGCAAGCCCTCTCGGGAGGCTGAGCGATGCAGCGAGCGTACGTGGGCACGCGAAAGGGAGTCTTCACCCTCGAGCGCCGGCGGAAGCGCTGGCGCGTCGCCGCCGAGGCCTTCCTGGGCGATCCGGTCTCCGCTTTGATGGTCGACCCACGCGACGGCACCCTCCACGCCGCCCTCGACCTGGGCCATTTCGGGGTCAAGATGCGCGTGTCGCGCGACGCGGGCACGACCTGGAGCGAAGAGGCGGCGCCCGCCTATCCCCCTGCGCCCGCCGGCGCCCCCATCGAGGACCGCGGCCGAGGCCATGAGCCACCGTGGGTGGTGCAGAAGATCTGGGCTCTCGAAGCCGGCAGCGCCGACCGGCCCGGCGAGCTCTGGGCCGGCACGATCCCCGGGGGCCTGTTCCGTTCACCCGATGGCGGCCAACACTGGGAGCTCGTCCGTCCCCTCTGGGAGATGCCCGAGCGCAAGCAGTGGATGGGCGGGGGCTACGACCACCCGGGACTCCACTCGATCTGCGTCGATCCGCGCGACGGCCGGCGCGTGACCATCGCCGTGTCCACGGGCGGCGTCTGGCGCACCGAGGACGCCGGGGCGAGCTGGACCGTTCGCTCCCAGGGCATGTTCGCCGCCTACCTGCCCCCCGAGCGCAAGCACGACCCGATCCTCCAGGATGCCCATCGAGTGGTGCAGTGCGTTGCCGCGCCGGACGTCTTCTGGTGCCAGCACCACAACGGCGTGTTCCACTCGACCGACGGCGGCTCGCGCTGGCACGAGATCGCGTCGGTGCAGCCTTCGGTGTTCGGCTTTGCGGTGGCGGTGCATCCCGCGAAGCCCGAGACCGCCTGGTTCGTGCCCGCCGTCAAGGACGAGTGCCGCATCCCGGTGGGAGGCCAGGTGGTGGTCGCGCGCACCCGGGACGGCGGCCAACGGTTCGACGTGCTACGCGAGGGCCTGCCCCAGGAGCACGCCTACGACCTCGTCTACCGGCACGGCCTCGCCGTCGACTCGACCGGCCAGCGGTTGATCTTCGGCTCCACCAGCGGCGGCGTCTGGCTCTCCGACGACGAGGGCGACAGCTGGAGCGCCCTGCCGGCGCGGCTACCGCCGGTGAACTGCGTCTCCTTCGGCCCGTGAGGCGCACGCGAATCCCTTCGACGGGCGATCGCCGCGTGGCCTCGACTGCAACGAGCTCCGCTCAGGGCACGAGCACGATCTTTCCGAGAGTGTGCCGCCGCTCGAGGTCGCGATAGGCCTCCTGAACGTCCGCGAGCGGGTAGGTCTTGGCGATCGGCACCTCCAGCTTTCCCGCCTCGATCAGTGCCGCGAGCTCTCCGAGCACCTCAGCCCTCGCTCCTTCGTGATTGCCCTCGGTCTTCACGCCGTGCTTCGCCGCGGCGGCGAAATCGATGATCGTGTCGATGCGCTGGGGTGCCACGCCGAGCTGGAGGGCCAGGTCGACGTAGCCGTGGCCGAAGGTGTCGATGAACGCGTCGATCTTGCCGCCCGCGGCGCGGCGGATCCGCTCCGCCGCCCCCTCACCGTACGCCACGGGCACGGCGCCATGGCGCGAGAGCCATGGGTGGTGCTCCTCGCTGGCAAGGCCGATCACCTTCGCGCCGGCCAGCTTCGCGAGCTGCACGGCGATCGAGCCCACCCCTCCGGCAGCCCCCGAGACCACGACCACGTCGCCGGCCTTCACCGCCACGGCGCGGATGGCCGCCCAGGCCGTGGCGCCCACCACGAACAGCGCCCCCGCCTGTTCCCACGGGACGTGCGGCGGTCGCCGGACGAGCTGATCTGCCGGCACGGCCACGAACTCGGCCTGGCTGGCACGCTCGTTCGTGAATCCGATCACCTCGTCGCTGGGCCGGAAGGCCGTCACCCCGGATCCCACGGCCTCCACGACGCCCGCGAAGTCGCTCCCCTGCCCCGATGGGAACGTCGCCGGCCAGCGCTCGGCGAACGTCCCTTCACGGACTGCCGCCTCCCCCGGGTTGATGCCCGCGGCCTTTACCCGGACCAGCACGCGCCCTGCGCCGGCGGCTGGCCGCGGCACCTCGACCACGTGCAGGACGTCGATACCCCCGTACCGTTCGAACCGGACCGCTCGCGGCATGGCTGCCTCCTCGAAAGACCCGGAGTATGGGCAGCCCCGGCGGGCGGCGCCAGGGAATCAACGCGCCGGCAGCCGGGGCCAATGATCCGGCGGCGAGAAGCAGAGGCCGAAGCCGCCGGGGTTCGAGGGATCGTCCGGTAGTTGCTCGGCGGGCACGTCGACCCAGGCCCGCAACACGAAGTGGGGCTCGGGGCCCGCCTCGAACGGAACGATCCACTCCGCGGGCCCCTTCGGCAACGGTGGCTCGAGCCGGCAGTCGGAGGAAGGCCCACAGATCCTTCGCCGGGCTTCGTGAGCGAGCTCGATGCCGGGAGCGGCCTGGCGCAAGACCGCGAACGGGTCGTGCACCTTGGGCGAGAAGAGCCGCGTTCCCGCCGGCAGCCGGACCACCCGACCCCAGCCTCTGCCGTCGCCGCAGCCCGTGCCGAAACCGGAGAGGCCGATGCTGCCCGGGGCCGCGCCGCATTTGATGGGTGAGGTGGCGAACCCCTGCACCGAGAAGCCGTCCATCCTGACCTCCACGGGCTGGAGTCCTTTTCCTCGCCCGAGCATCTGCACACCGGCCCACTGGGGAACGCGCAGGCTCGGTCCGCCGTCCACCGCAGCGAAGACCACCAGGTCCGGGCAAGGGTCACCTCCCGCAGCGCCGACCGCCCAGGGCAGATGCGCCTCTCCATCGGTGGGCGGCGACCCGGCCGGGAGCCAGCCGTCGCGAACCGGCAACCAGTCGGGCAGCGCGACACGGACGCCCCGTGCGCCGCCTTCGAGCACCGGAGCCCAACTGTCCGCCAGCATGCGGATGTGCCACGGCCCGGTCTCCTGGAGCTCGACGGGCAACCCGACGCCGGCGGCGACGTAGGTGTCTCTCGACGCCAGATCGACCGCCGCGGCGAGCTCCAGGCGACCGTCTGCGAACCGGAGGCTCGCCCTGCGTGCGCTCGGCCACTCGAGCCTCGACGCCCGCAGCCCCTCCACCTGGCCGACGGCGACGTCCCCGACGCGAAGCGTGGCTTCCGGCAGGAAGAACGTCTGCGCCAAGACCGGCACGGAGGCGAGCAGAACGCAGGCGCTTCCGGCGGCGGCGATCCACCGTGACGACGATCGCGTCGAGGGCGCGTGAGCCCCCACCATGCCCGCGAGGTTAGTTCGAGACCTTGGCGGCGTGCACGTCGCCCGCGGCCTTCGCGCAGCTGGGCGCGCCGGAGGCCGTGCTGCAGTACAGGACTTCCTGATCGCTGAACTGGATGCCGAAGAAGTTCGTGGTCTTGCTCACCCACACGCCCTTGTCGGAGTTCGATCCGGGCGTGAGCGTGGTGAACGTGGCGCAGCTCGTGCCTGCGACTGCAACGGCGAGGACGGCGAGGATTCGCAGCATGCTTCCCTCCTTGGAGGCGATGCGGGAGCACCGGACGATAGCGGCGATCGTCGGAGTGTCAACAGCAAAGGTGGACTGGAGCCTCAGTGGTAGATCAGGCGCCCGCCGCGATCTTCGTCCTCGGGTGGAGGCGGCGGGGGAGGCGGAGGCGGCGGCGCGACGGCCTTGGGGGGCTCCGGGGGCGCCGGTGGGGGAGCCTTGGCCTTCTTCTTGTGGTGGTGCCGCGAGCGTGCCGCCGCGACCGGTGCGTCCACGGAGAGCGCGGCGATCGGGAGGACGAGCAGCGCGAGCACGAAGAGTCGGTTCATGACCACTTCCATAGCACAGCCGGCCGCCAGCGAGCGCCCGGTTTCAGCGAGTCACGGCGCGTCGGGCTAGGCGGCCGGCAGCCAGAAACTGACCGTGGTCCCCTTGCCGGGCGCCGTCGTGAGCGCGATGTTCCCGCCCGCCGCCTCGACGATGCGCTTGCAGTTGGCGAGGCCGAGGCCGGTGCCCACGCCCGCCGGTTTCGTGGTGAAGAACTGCTCGAAGGCCCTGGCCTGCACCTCGGGCGGCATGCCGGTGCCCGTGTCCTGCACCTCGAGGCGCACGCCCTTCCCCTCCCCCCGGGCGCGCACGGTGAGGCTCCGATCGCCGGTCACGTCCTCGAGCGCCTGGCTCGCGTTGACCAGGAGGTTCAGGAGAATCTGCGAGAGCTCCACGGTGGAGAGCACCACGAAGGGCAGCCCCTCCGGGACGTCGAGCTGGAGCTTGCCGCCGACCTGCGACACCGCCCCCTGCACCAGCCGGGCCGCGAGCTTCGCCGTCTGCCCAACCTCGGCCGGCTCCGCGTTCGTCTTGCTCCGCCGCGCCTGGTTCTGGATCCCCTGCACGATGCCGGTGATCGTCTCCAGGCCGTGCATCATGTCGGCCACCACGTGCGGCAGATCTTCCATTTCCTCCAGCGCCTTGTTCGCCTGCGGAAGATCGAAGGCACCTCGCAGGCGCGC
>Ga0335073_10016496_pt1 | contig 10315 bp, 9 predicted proteins | sample Lox_Sample_22_FD_207093 | JGI IMG/M metagenome (GOLD analysis project Ga0335073, IMG submission 207093) | Soil microbial communities from Loxahatchee National Wildlife Refuge, Florida, United States - Lox_Sample_2.2 | ecosystem: Environmental > Terrestrial > Soil > Wetlands | place: USA: Florida... | reverse complement strand
ATAGATGCCGGTGACGCCGTGCCTGGCGAGCTCACGGACCAGGGCGGCGGCGGCCTGGGCGGGGTCCGGCGGCTGCATCGTTCCTTTCCTCGCTCAAGCGAGTGATACCGGCGGGTAGTCGACCCGGAACCAGGTGGTGCGGGACCGAACCCGGACGCGGCCGAGCTGGTCGGCGGTGCCGGGGCAGGCCGCTTCCCACGTGCGGGCCAGGCCGGCGGCCGGGGTCGCGGTCCCGGGCTGCGCGGGTATCGGCATGGACGGGCTCCTCACCATCGGACGGCGCGGCCATCGGCATGTTCCTGACGGCAGGACCTACCGGAAACTAGCATGCTCCCGCGCCCCGCTGCTCGCTCCGGCACCATCAGCATCATGTTCCCCGGTGCCCGCTCATAATCGCACGGGCCACCGCGGTGGCGTCACCTGAACGTTGCGCATCCTTCATCCAGCGGACGAATACGGTCGGCCCGGAGCTGCCAGGCTCCCAGACGCGCGCCCCGGTCCTGTTCGACAGCTTCACCATGAGCAAGCCCCGGCGGGACGGCCTCGTCCCCGCCCAGGGCCAGCCGCAGCGGATCCTCGTCCCCCGGCTGAGCCCGGCCAGGTCCCGCTGGTAGGCCAGCGCCAGCTGGCTGTACCAAGGCTACAGATTTCGCGCGCCACTACGGTGTCCTCTGCCCATTCCCTGTCGGCACCGCCGGCTGCCACCATTGCTGTTCATTCCAGCTTCAGCACGCGACGTGGACGTGGCTCACGTCGTCACATAGGTGCTTTCAAGGAGCAGTGATGGAACGCAAAATCGAATCCGTGGAGGGCGCGGTTGAGGTGATCGACGAGAAACGGGTCGCCCTGGCGCCTGGCCCGCCGGGCGTGGTCCCGGCCGTGCGGAAGCTACTGCAAAAGGCCAGGGAAGCACTCGGCAGTTTCGGCCCGTTTGCCCGGCAATTCAGCCGGAGCATGACCAAAGCAGAATGGGAAAAGCTCGCGGCCGCGGCGGGCCTGCCGCATCACCGGGCCATCGTCGCGCTCGACATCGAGCGGTCTACCACCCGATCCAATCTCGTCAAAGCCGAGTTCCGCCGCACGATCTACGAGATGTTTGACGCGGCGCTGCGCTCGGCGGGCATCCAGCCCTGGCATCGTGATCGCTTCATCGACCGCGGCGACGGCATCCTCGCCCTCATTCACCCGGTTAACCAGGCGCCCAAGGCGGTATTGCTGAACCGCGCCGTTCCCGTGCTCAACCGGCTGCTGACGGACCGCAACGCCAGCCTCGCGCCCGCCAGCCGGCCGCAGCGGTTGCTGCGGGTCCGCGTCGTGGTCCATTCCGGCGAGATCCATTATGACGCCAACGGATGCTTCGGCGAGGCGCTGGATGTGGCCTTCCGCCTACTCGACGACACACCGGTCAAAAAGGCGCTCGAAATGGCCGCCGATCCGCTGATCCTGGTTATCTCCGGGGATATCTATCGGTCGGTCGTGCGGCACGGCTACGACGGTATCGACCAGAATGCCTACCAGCCGCTCGTTCGCGTGCAGGTCGCAGGCGACAGCTACCCGGGCTGGATTCGCATTCCCGGGAAGACCACGGCCGAGATAGCCAACTGACGGTAACCGTCCTGAGACGCCCCTCCGCTCCCCGGCTCCCCGGCTCCCCGGTCGGGAAGACCGGTGGAAACCGGCCCTTAGGCTGGATTCACCGCGGCCAGCCCAGGGAGGTGACGATGCGCCCCGCCCGCATCCTGTCCTTCTTGCTGGTCATCGCGGCCCTGGCGCTGACCGCCTGCTCCGGCTCCGCGCCGCCCGCCGCCGCCCCCGCCAAGATGGCCCAGGCCCCGGACCCCACCTACTATCTCGCGCTCGGCGACTCGCTCGCCCAGGGCGTCCAGCCGAACGCGGCCGGCGTCAGCGTCACGACCGACGACGGCTACCCCGACCAGCTCTACGCCGCGCTGCGCCCCGGTCATCCCGGGCTCGAGCTGGTCAAGCTGGGCTGCCCGGGCGAGACCACCACCACCATGATGCACGGCGGGAAATGCCGTTACCCGCAGGGATCGCAGCTCGCCGCGGCCGTCGCCTTCCTGCGCGCGCACCGCGGCCACGTGCTCCTGCTCACCATCGACATCGGCGCCAACGACCCCGAATACTGCGGCGGCCAGCCCAGCCTGACCGATCTGGCCGTGTGCGCCGTCAAGGGCATCCCGGACGCCGTCGCCCACCTGGGCACGATCATGAGCCAGCTGAAGGCCGCCGCCGGGCCGGGCGTCCGCATGGTCGGGATGAACTACTACCTGCCCGCGCTGGCCGAATGGCGCGACGGCCTCTCGGGTCAGGTGATCGCCCGCGCCGCGGCGCGGCTGGCCGCCGTCTACAACAACCTGCTCGGCCGGGTCTACACCGGCGCCGGCGCCCGGGTCGCGGACGTGTCCGGCGCCTTCGCGACCTCCGATTTCACCAGCCAGCACGGAGGCCTCCCGCGCAACGTGACCCGGCTGTGCCAGTGGACCTGGGCCTGCGCGGCCCCGCCCCGCGGGCCCAACCAGCACGCCAACACCGCCGGCTACCAGGTCATCGCCCGCACGTTCCAGCAAGCCGCCGGCCTCGGCTGACCCGCCGCCCCGCAATAAAGACATTATTGGTGCCGAACGAACCGGCTTTCACGTCCTGGTGCCCGCTTGAGCCAATGTGGCGCCTGCGCATTCCTGATTCCCGTCGATTACTCTGCTTATGCCGTTCACCTGCGGTGTTGGTGAGGATAATTGCAGCGTACTGATACGAACTAACTGCGACTCCGGTGCGAACTAATAGCCCCGTAGCCGCCCGGAAATCAAGATTCCGTATCGATTCCTGACATGATCGCCCCCGCCCAATGTAGTTCCTTGACGGTTTTTCTGGACATTGTTAGATTCCGCCGCAAAGCGTCTCGCAAAACGAGGCGTGAGGGAGCGTGACCGGCAGCCTGGGTCCGGGACACGGCATGGCGGGCACGCGGAGCGAGAGGACTCTGACATGCGTACTCGCGGATCGCCGGGTCGCCGGCGAAGCTGGCGCCTGCTGCTGCTGCCCGCCCTGGGCCTCGCCGTGGTCGGCCAGCTCTCCCTGGCCGGGTCGGCCACCGCCGGCACGGCCGCCGCCGCCTCGTCGGCGGCCAAGACGGCCGCCACCGCGTCGGTCCCGCCGAACGCGGTCAACGAGCTTGACTGCAACGGCTGGAGCGCCAAGTACAAGACGGTCAGGCGCCTGGCCGGCGACCTGTGCACGGACCCGAAGGGGCTGGCCAACGGCAAGCCCGCGCCGTTCGTCGATAACGGTTGGTACGTCGGCCACGACGAGCCGAGCGTCAAGTTCATCTCCAGCGCGCGCGGCTCGGGCAACACGATGACCTATCTGATGAAGGTCCCGGTGGACCCGCGCCGGCTGCCGACTCCCTCAGGCCGCGTCACCAACTACGGCCAGCTGTCCGTCGCGCCCTGGTTCGGGCTGCCGATCTGCGACCCGAACTCCTATCCTCAGAACCCGTGCAAAGCGGACAGTGACCGCAACATCGGCCTGAACGTGCCGAACGCGGCCGGGTCGGCGTTCATGGAGCTGCAGCTGTACCCGCCCGGCTACACCCCGTTCATCGACAGCGAGAGCTGCAGCGTGACCAAGTGGTGCGCCGCGCTGACCATCGACAGCCTCGAGTGCAACTTCAACTTCGCCACCTGCAACCCCAACTGCGAGGAGCCGATCAACTTCGCCTACCTGCAGACCAACGGCGTGCCGACCGGGCCGCCGAGCCCGCAGCTGACCGACGTGAGCACGTTCTTCCCCAACCGCAACACGCTGATGATCAATCCGGGCGACGTGCTCGCCCTTTCCATCACCGACCCGCCGCAAGGGTTCACGGCCGCGATCCGGGATCTGACCACTCACCGGACCGGGTGGATGACGGCCAGCGCGGCGAACGGCTTCATGAACACCAACCTCACCACCTGCGACGGCACCCCGTTCACCTTCCACGCCGAGTACAGCACCGCGAAGATCAACAACCGGGTGCCGTGGGCCGCGCTCGAGGGCGGCGTGCTGATGGAGCAGGAGGTCGGCCACTCCGAGGTCTGCAACTCGCTGAAGTACGCCGACCCGTACGTGGCCACTTTCCCGAACGGCCAGTCCTACACCGACAACCGGACCTACGACACCTGCATGGGCGGCTCGGAAGGCCCCAACGCGGTGGGCGAGGGCCCGTGTAACCCGAGCACCGCCATCTGCCAGAACGCCACGACGCAAGGCCCCAATGGCCCGATCGCCTGTCCGAACGACAACGCGGCCAGCGGGTCGCACTGCGAATACGCCGACGCCTTCTGCTTCCCGCAGGGCGTCCGGACCGTGACGGTCAACGGAGTGAGCACTACGGCCTGGGCGGATGCCAACCAGTGCTTCGCCGACCGGTACCAGAACGGCGACCTGGACTTCGACGGCCTGTCCTATCAGGCCTTCACGTGGCCGAACGGAGGGCCGAACCATCCGACGGCCTTCCAGTACGTCGGGCCGTTCACCTACGGGAAGGCGTACCCGGTCATCCAGTTCGAGACCGACATCAGCGGCTCGGCGAACCTGTGCAACACGGCCACCGGCGCGGGCTGCGTGGTCAAGCCGATCGGCTCGGACTTCTACCCGTTCTGGTCGATGAGCCCGACGTTCTCCGCGCTCGGCACGTTCCGCACCGGCTGCGTGTGGAACTTCGGCAACGTGCTGCCCACCACGATCAGGACCTTCGGCAAGGACGCCCAGTACGGCGCGCCCGACCTGTCCTGGTACGGCGGTACGAACATCAGCAGCCCGATACCCAACCCGCAGTTCACCGGCGCCTGCCGGCGTTAACCGCCCGTCCTTTCCCCGACCGCCGGCCCCCGGAGCAGCGCCTCCGGGGGCCGGCGCGATCTTGACAGTGCCTCGTGTCACGGCAGAGGCTGGCAACTGTGCATCTGACCGTCAACTGACCGCGGAGGTCCCCTATGGCCGCAGGTACGACTGTCAGCATCCTCCCGTGCGGAGCGATGACCGCCGACCTCACCTGGCTGCTGCTGGCGCCCAACCGGTCGATACGCAACCGGAACAACAAGAACCTGCCCGCCGAATGGGTCGACGTGCCCACCCACGCCGTGCTGGTGGACACCCCCGAGGGCAAGCTGCTGTGGGACACCAGCTGCCCCAGGGACTGGGAGCAGCACTGGGCCCCCACCGGGCTGCAGGACTTCTTCCCCTACGAGAAGGTGTCCGACGACGAGTACCTGGATTCGCGGCTGAAACAACTCGGCCTGGCCCCCGGCGACATCGACTACGTCGTCCTGTCCCACCTGCACTTCGACCACGCCGGCAACGTCAAGCTGTTCAAGGAGACGAACGCCCGCCTGGTCTGCAGCGCCAAGGAGAAGGAATGGGCCTTCGGCTTCGAGGGCCCGTTCAACGGCGCCCACCTCAAGTCCGACTACGAGGACCTGGAGTTCGAGACGGTCGACGGGGACGCGGAGTTCCTCCCCGGGGTCAGCTTCATCCAGACTCCCGGGCACACGCCCGGCAGCATGTCGATGCGGGTCGACCTGCCCGAGAGCGGCACGATGATCTTCACCGCCGACGCGGTCTACATGGGCGCCAGCTGGGGCCCGCCGGCGGTGCCCGCCGCGATCGTGAACAACCTGGAGCAGTTCTACTCCTCGGTGGAGAAGCTGCGCGGCATCGCGGCCAAGACCAACGCGACCATGGTGTTCGGGCACGACGCCGACCAGATCAAGCAGCTGCGCGTCGCGCCCACGGGGAGTTACCGCTGATGGCTGACGCAGCAGGTACCGGCCTGACCGAAGAGACCATCTTCACCTGGGGCGCGCCGCCGCTGAAGTTCGGCGCCGGCGCCGTCGACGAGATCGGCTTCGAGATGACCCAGTACGGGGCCAGGCGGGTCCTCATCCTGACCGACCCCCAGATCAACGCGCTGGGCCTCCCGGCCCGCATCGCCGAGTCGCTGACCAGGTACGGCATCACGTCGGAGATCTTCGACGGGGTGCACGTCGAGCCCACCGACGACAGCATGGACAAGGCGGCAGGCTACGCCCGCGAGCAGGGCCCGTGGGACGGCTTCGTCGCGGTGGGCGGCGGCTCGTCCATCGACACGGCCAAGGCGGTGAACCTGCTGACCACCGACGGCGGCTCGCTGATGGACTACATCAATAAGCCCATCGGCGGCGGCCAGGCCCCCAAGCAGCAGCTCAAGCCGCTGATCGCGGTCCCGACCACGGCCGGGACCGGCTCGGAGAGCACCGCCATGTGCGTGCTCGACGTGCTGTCCATGCGGGTCAAGACGGGCATCAGCCACTGGCGGCTGCGACCCACCCTGGCCATCCCGCCGGAGGTCACCGCCTCGGCCGGGATGGACATCGTCTGCCACGCGCTGGAGTCCTACACCGCCCGCTGGTACACCACGTTCGACCGCAAGCAGCCCGAGCAGCGGGTCACCTACTGCGGCTCCAACCCGGTCTCCGACCTGTGGTGCGAGAAGGCGCTGACGCTGCTCGCCGCCTCGTTCAGGACCGCGTTCCGGCACGGCTCGGACCTGGAGGCGCGCAGCAACATGATGCTGGCGGCGACGTTCGCGGGCATGGGCTTCGGCAACTCCGGCGTGCACATCCCGCACGCCAACGCCTACCCGATCGCGGGCATGGTCAAGGAGTACCGGCCCCCGAACTACCCGCAGTCCGAGCCGATGGTGCCGCACGGCATGTCGGTGTCGCTGACCGCCCCCGAGGCGTTCCGGTTCAGCTTCCCCAGCGCGCCCGAGCGGCACCTGCAGGCCGCCGCCCTGCTGGCGCCGGACGCCGGGAAGCGCAGCGACCCGGGCGAGCAGCTCCCGTCCGTGGTCATCGACCTGATGCGCGACATCGAGATCCCCAACGGCATCGGCGCCGTCGGCTACACCGAGGCCGACATCCCCGACCTGGTGCCCGGGACGATGAAGCAGCAGCGCCTGCTGGCCACCTGCCCGCGCCCGGTCCATGAGGAGGACATCGCCCAGATCTTCGCCAGGTCCATCGAGAACTGGTAAGCGAATGCCGCTGTACGACTACTGCTGCCCGCAGGGCCACCTGTTCGAGCAGATGGCCGCGATCGCCGACCGGGCCCGGCAGGCCTGCCCGGCGTGCGGGCAGATCGGCGACAAGATCCCGTCCCGGGTCTCGCTGGGCGGGCGGGCGGACCCGGGACCGGCCATGGAGCAGATGCCGCAGACCTGGCGGGGCACCCACGAGGGAAACCCCGAGTACCTCGGCCAGCTGCGCCGCCAGTGGAGCGCCCGGAGCAAGCTCGAGGACAAGTACGAGGAGCTGCGCGGCGACCGGCGGCCGGTTATCGCCCACGAGGGCAAGTACCACGCCGCCCCGCTGCGCGCGGGCGACCCGGTGGAGACTCCATGTCAATCTACGAAGAAAAGCCCTGGCTGAACCTCTACGACCCCGGCCAGCCGGCCGAGATCGCGCTGGAGTTCAGCGACGCGCTGGCCATGTTCCGGGCCTCGGCGGCCCGGAACCCGGACGGCGACGCCATCCGCTACTTCGGCGGCCGGATCACCGTGCGCGAGCTCGACGAGCTCAGCGACGCCTTCGCGCTGGCCCTGCTCGACCTGGGCCTGGGGGCCGGCGACCGGGTCGCGCTGTACCTGCAGAACGTGCCGCAGTTCGTCATCGCCATGCTGGCCGCCTGGAAGGCCGGCGGCATCGCGGTGCCGGTCAACCCGATGAACCGGGCGCGCGAGCTCGACGCCGTGCTGCGCGACTCCGGCGCCCGGGTGCTGGTCTGCCTGCCCAGCCTGTACCGCGACGTGGCCGCGGCCGTGGTCACCGACACCGTCGTCGTCACCACCTCCGAGCTGGAGTACCGAGCCCGCGACGACCCGCGCGTCTTCTCCGGCATCGAGCCTGAGGCCACCCCGGACACCGCGCTGGACATGGCCGCGCTGATCGGGCGGTACCGCGGCCAGGTCCCGCCGCCGGTCACCTTCGGCCCCGGCGACACCGCCTTCCTGACCTACACCTCGGGCACCACCGGCCCGCCGAAGGGCGCCATGAATACCCACGGGAACGTGGTGTTCAACTCCCAGGCCTACCGCCAGTGGTGCGGGCTCGGGCCCGGTGACGTCGTGCTCGGCGTCGCGCCGCTGTTCCACATCACCGGGCTGATCGCGGGCGTGACCACCGCGCTGCTGCTCGGCGCCCCGCTCGTGCTGGCCTACCGGTTCGAGCCGTCGATGATGATCGAGACCATCCGCGACGAGCGGCCCACCTTCACCGTCGGGTCGATCACCGTGTTCATCGCGCTGATGAACGCGCCGAACGCGGAGCCGGGCGCGCTGGCCTCGCTGGCCAAGATCTGGTCCGGCGGCGCCCCGATCCCGCCCAGCACGGTCAAGGCCTTCCAGGCCCAGTTCGGCCAGTACATCCACAACGTCTACGGGCTGACCGAGACCACCTCGCCGTCGCACGCCGTGCCGGCCGGCGCGGCCGCGCCGGTCGACGACGCGTCCGGCGCCCTGTCGGTCGGCGTGCCGGTCTACGGCACGGTGGTCCGCATCGTCGGCGACGACGGGCAGGACCTGCCGGCCGGCGAGGTCGGCGAGATCGTCACCAGCGGGCCGATGGTGGTGCCCGGCTACTGGCGCAAGCCCGAGGAGACCGAGCACGCGCTGCCCGGCGGCGCCCTGCACACCGGCGACGTCGGCTACATGGACGCGGGCGGCTGGTTCTACATCGTCGACCGGAAGAAGGACCAGATCAACGCGGGCGGCTACAAGGTGTGGCCGCGCGAGGTCGAGGACGTGCTCTACCAGCACGAGGCGGTCCGCGAGGCCGCCGTGGTGGGGGTGCCCGACGCCTACCGCGGCGAGACGGTCAAGGCGTACGTGAGCCTGCGGCCCGGCCGGACCGCCACCGCCGAGGAGCTCATCGCCTTCTGCCGGAGCCAGATGGCGGCCTACAAGTACCCGCGCCAGATCGAGTTCCTCGACGAGCTGCCCAAGACCGTCTCCGGCAAGCTGCTGCGCCGCGAGCTCCGCGCCCGCGGCTAGCTGACCAGCGTCACCAGGTCGAAGGCGATCTCCTCCGGGTCGGTCACCGCGTCGAACGAGACCACCTCGACGTGCACCTTCCCGAACTTGTCGTGCGCGGCGTTCTTCCTGGCCGCCTGCTGGTAGGCGGCCAGGGTGGCGTCGTGCTTGCGGCCGGGTTCCTTCTTGCGGTTGGCCGAGACGACCGGGCGGATCTCGCTGCGCGGGGTGCGATTCGGGCCACCGGTCTGCGCTCTGGGGTCGTTCACCATCGCTCCTTCCCGGTCTGGATATTAGGGGTTCAGCCGGCCGGCCGCAGCCCGGGCCAGGACCCCGGTGAGCACCGCCCGGGTGTCGGCCGGGTCGATCACGTCGTCGATCTCGAACGCCGCCGCGGCGCTGAGCGCCTGGCCGCGGGTGTACTGCTCGGCGACCAGTTCCTCGTAGCGCGCCTGGCGGGCGCCGGGGTCGGCGATCGCGCCGAGTTCCTTGCGGTAGCCCAGCCGCACCGCGCCCTCCAGGCCCATGCCGCCGAACTCCCCGGTCGGCCAGGCCACGGTGATGGCCGGGCGGCGCAGGTCGCCGGCCGTCATCGCCATCGCGCCCAGGCCGTACGCCTTGCGCAGCACCACCGCGCAGACCGGCACGGTGAGCCGGGCGCCGGCCACGAACATCGCGCCGAACCGCCGCACGATGCCCGTCCGCTCCGCCGCGGGCCCCACCATGAAGCCGGGCGTGTCGACCAGCGAGACTACGGGCAGCCGGCGGGCCTCGCACTGCCCCAGGAACGCGGTGGCCTTGTCGGCGGCGTCGCCGTCGATCGCGCCGCCCAGGTGCAGCGGGTTGCTGGCCAGCAGCCCGACCGCGTGCCCGCCGATCCGGGCCAGCGCGGTCAGCACCCCGACGCCGAACCCGGCCCGCAGCTCGAGCACGCTGCCCGTGTCGCACAGCGTCTCGACGACCGGCCGCACGTCGTAGCTGCGCACCCGGTTCTCCGGGATCAGGTGCCGCAGCGCGCGCTGGTCCCCGTGCGCCACCTCGGTGCCCGCACGCGGTCCGCCGAAATACGACAGGTAGCGCCGCGCCGCCGCCACCGCCGCTGCCTCGTCGGCGACCAGCAGGTCCACCACTCCGTTCGGTACCTGGATGGACATGGGTCCGACCTCGTCCGGCCCCACGACGCCCAGCCCGCCGCCCTCGATCATGGCCGGCCCGCCCATGCCCAGGCTGGCCTCCGGGGTGGCGATG
>Ga0335073_10016494_pt1 | contig 10316 bp, 10 predicted proteins | sample Lox_Sample_22_FD_207093 | JGI IMG/M metagenome (GOLD analysis project Ga0335073, IMG submission 207093) | Soil microbial communities from Loxahatchee National Wildlife Refuge, Florida, United States - Lox_Sample_2.2 | ecosystem: Environmental > Terrestrial > Soil > Wetlands | place: USA... | reverse complement strand
ACTGCAGAGCTCCACCGCATGGTCGCGGAACTCCCCAGCACGACCTTATCCTTTGATCCCGCGGAAGCGGGCGCGAACTCTGGCAAAACGACGATGCCGGACTCCGCCCCCACGCCTTTGCCAGACAGAGCCGCAGCGAGTCCGGTCATGGCCGATCTGGCGGCAATCACGCAGTCCCGCGAGAAAAATGCTGCAATGCAGAATGATTTTGCGGACGATGAGCCGATCGAACCGACGATTCCAAGCAATCATGGCGGCGCACTGCCTAAATAGCCGCCATAGCCTTTCGCTATTGACCGTTTCAGCAGGGCAAGCCTACTCTGCTGACGATTTTACATAAGAATAAAAATAAGGATGCGCGACCAAGGATTAGCAGAAGCCATCCGTGCCGCTGGCGGCGTTGGCGCGCTCGCTCGAAAAATTGGTATTGCCCAGCCTTCTGTATCGAATTGGAGTCGGATTCCAGCCGAACGCGTCATCGCGGTTGAGGAAGCAACCGGCGTGCACCGGACCGTGCTGCGGTCCGATCTCTACCGTGCTCTGCCGGCCGACCAGGCCGACGAAATCGATGTCGCCCGTGGACAGCAATATGCGCTGCTCGCGGTACTGCTGGCGCGCGCTCCCAGCGCCGAGCTCCTGGCGCGCATCGCCACGGTGCGCGGCGATGCCTCGCCACTCGGCGTTGCCTATGCGGCGCTGGCGGAGGCAGCCGCAGCGGCGAATGTCGAGCGGATCGAACGCGAATTTTTCGATCTGTTCATCGGCATCGGGCGCGGTGAGCTTCTGCCTTACGGCTCGTACTATCTCACCGGCTTTCTCAACGAACGGCCGCTGGCGCGGGTGCGCGCCGACCTGGAGCGGCTCGGGATCGAGCGCGTGACGGGACACGTCGAGCCGGAAGACCACGCCGCAGTGCTGTGCGACATCATGGCCGGGCTTGCGGATGGGCGTTTTAAAGCTGCTTCCGGCGCCGATCGGGACTTCTTTGAAAAACATCTCGCGCCGTGGATCGGCCGTTTCTTTGCCGATCTGGAGGACGCGCAGTCCGGAAATTTTTATCGCCGGGTCGGAATGGTCGGCCGTCTGTTCGTAGTAGTCGAGAGCCAGGCTTTTACGCTTGCCGCCTGAGCGCAGCGAGACGAGGAGAAGCGCGATGAAGACGGGTGCTGGAAAGCAAACAAATAAAGAGAAGCAGGGATCGCCGCGCCGGCGTGATGTCCTGCGGGCGCTCGGCATCGGTGCCGGTGCCGCCGCAGTTGCGGCCTCGGTGTCGCTGGTCGAGCCCGCGGCAGCACAAGGCGTGAGTGACGCGGAAAGGCGCAAGGCCCGCTATCAGCCCAACTCTGCTGACGTGCAGAACTATTATCGCGTCAATCGCTATCCGAAATAGGGAGGCGGCCGTGCTGATCAGAAGAACCGAGCGTCAGTCGCGTCGCGGTGCGTTAGTGGCGGACGCGGCCAACGACCGCGACCTCGACCGCCGCACATTCCTACGCCGCTCTGGCCTTTCTGGCGGACTTGCAACGCTGGGCGCGCTCTCGCTCGGCGCTGTGCGCAAGGCCGACGCTGGCCCTCCAGCGCCATCCGGCGCCCAGGTCACCATGCGCAAAAGCATCTGCACTCACTGCGCCGTCGGCTGCAGTGTCATCGCAGAGGTGGCGAATGGCGTGTGGATTGGTCAGGAGCCGGCTTGGAGCAGCCCGATCAATCGCGGATCGCATTGCTCAAAGGGCGCTGCGGTGCGCGAGCTGGTAAGTGGCGAGCGCCGGCTCAAATATCCGATGAAAATGGTCGACGGGCAGTGGACGCGCGTATCCTGGGACCAGGCGATCAGCGAGATTGGTGACGAGCTAATTTCCATCCGCGATCAATCGGGACCGGACTCCGTCTATTGGCTGGGCTCGGCCAAAATGACGAACGAAGGGTCCTATCTATTCCGCAAGTTCGGGGCCTTCTGGGGCACCAACAACACCGATCACCAGGCGCGCATCTGCCATTCGACCACCGTCACGGGCGTGGCCAATACGTGGGGCTACGGCGCGATGACCAACAGCTTCAACGACATCCGCAATTCAAAGACGATCATCGTCTGGGGCGGCAATCCGGCCGAGGCCCATCCGGTCTCCTTGCAGCACATTCTCGAAGGCGCCGAGCTTAATCGGGCGAACCTCATCGTCGTCGATCCGCGGCTTACGCGCACTGCCGCTCACGCCACCGAATATGTGCGGCTGCGGCCCGGCACCGACATCCCGGTGCTTTACGGCATGATGTGGCACATCATCCAGAACGGCTGGGAAGACAAGCAATTCATCCAGCAGCGCGTCTACGGGTTCGAAGACGCCAAAAAGGAAATCGAGAAGTGGACGCCGGATGAAGTGGAGCGTGTGAGCGGCGTGCCAGGCGAACAGCTTAAGCGCGTTGCTCAGATGTTCGCCACTCAGAAGCCGGCGACGCTGGTTTGGTGCATGGGCCAGACCCAGCACACGGTCGGTACCGCCAACGTGCGCGCGAGCTGCATCGCGCTCCTGCTCACCGGCAATGTAGGCGCGCCGGGCACGGGCGCCAACATCTTCCGCGGCCACGACAACGTGCAGGGCGCCACCGACGTCGGCCTCGATGTCGTGACGCTGCCTTTCTATTACGGTCTGGTGGAAGGCGCTTGGCGGCATTGGGGCCGCGTCTGGGACGTCGACTACGACTGGCTGCAGAAGCGGTTCGATTCCAAGCAGATTATGGAGACGCCCGGGATTCCGCTCACGCGCTGGTTCGACGCGGTGCTGCTGCCGAAGGATCAGGTCGCACAGAAAGACAATGTGCGCGCGATGTTTGTTCAGGGCCACGCCAGCAACAGTATTACGCGCATTCCCCAATCGCTGCCCGGGCTGGCGAAACTCGACCTGCTGGTGATCGCCGACCCACATCCCACGACATGGGCGTCGCTATCGGTCGAGGCTGGACGCAAAAATGGCACCTATCTGCTGCCTGTCTGCACGCAGTTCGAAAGCTCCGGCTCGCGCGTTGCTTCGAACCGCTCGCTGCAATGGGGTGAGCAGGTCGTTCCGCCAATCTTCGAAAGCAAGGACGATTATCAGGTCCTCTACCTCATGGCGAAGAAGCTCGGCTTCGCCGATGATCTCTTCAAGCACATCAAGGTGGAAGGCGACCGCCCGCTGCCGGAGGACATCCTTCGCGAGATGAATCGCGGCAGCTGGTCAACCGGCTATTGCGGCCAATCGCCCGAGCGGTTGAAGGCGCACATGAAGAATCAGGCGAAGTTCGACCTGGTCACGATGCGGGCGCCAAAAGACGATCCGGAGGTGGGCGGTGACTATTATGGCTTGCCATGGCCCTGCTGGGGCTCACCGGAGGTCAAGCATCCGGGCACGCCGCTTCTCTACAACACCAACCTCGCCGTCATGGATGGCGGAGGGTGTTTCCGTGCGCGCTTCGGCGTCGAGCGCGTGGTCGACGGCAATCACATCAATCTGCTCGCCGAGGGCTCATACCCGAAGGACTCCGAGATCAAGGACGGTTATCCGGAATTTACTTATGCGGTGCTGAAGAAGCTCGGTTGGGATGGCGATCTCACGGCCGATGAACTGGCAACCATCCAAAAGATCGGCGGTGCGAATCCAGACACCGTCTCCTGGTCGATCGATTTGTCCGGCGGTATCCAGCGCGTGGCGCTCAAGCATGGCTGCGTGCCTTATGGCAACGCCAAGGCGCGCATGAACGCGTTCGGCTTGCCCGATCCGATCCCGGTGCACCGCGAGCCGATCTACTCGCCGCGCATCGAGCTCATCGCCAAGTATCCGACGCTGCCCGACGCGAAACAGTTCCGCCTGCCGAATACCGGCTTCTCGGTGCAAAAGGCCGCCGTGGACAAAGGTATTGCCAAGCAGTTCCCGCTGATTTTCACGTCGGGACGCCTTGTGGAATACGAGGGTGGTGGCGAAGAAACGCGCTCCAACAAATGGCTCGCTGAGCTTCAGCAGGACATGTTCGTCGAGATCAATCCGACGGACGCGTCCGACCGCGGTATCAAGGACGGCGGCTGGGTTCTGGTTACGGGCGCCGAGAATGGCTCGAAAGCTAGGGTGAAGGCGCTGGTGACCGAACGCGTCGGCAAGGGCGTGGTCTGGATGCCCTTCCACTTCGGCGGCTGGTACGAGACCAAGGACCTGCGCGCCAATTATCCAGCCGGCCTCGACCCGGTGGTGCTCGGCGAAAGCGCCAACACCATCACGACCTACGGCTACGATCCGGCCACTGGCATGCAGGAACCCAAAGCCACGCTCTGCCAAGTGCAGGCGGTGTAGGAAGAGGAGATTTCCATGGCAAGAATGAAATTCCTCTGCGACGCCGACCGCTGCATCGAATGCAACGCCTGCGTCACGGCATGTAAAAACGAAAACGAGGTGCCCTGGGGCATCAATCGGCGGCGCGTCGTCACCATAAACGACGGCAAACCTGGCGAACGCTCGGTATCGATGGCCTGCATGCACTGCACTGACGCGCCCTGCGCATCAGTGTGCCCGGTGAACTGCTTCTACACGACGGCCGACGCGGTGGTGCTGCACTCCAAAGATCTGTGCATCGGTTGCGGCTACTGCTTCTACGCGTGTCCGTTCGGCGCTCCGCAATATCCGCGCGTCGGCAACTTCGGTTCACGCGGTAAGATGGACAAATGCACCTACTGCACGGGCGGGCCGGAGCCGGACAACACCGCGATCCAATACGAGAAATATGGCTCCGACCGGCTTTCTCAAGGCAAGCTGCCGCTGTGCGCGGAGATGTGCTCGACCAAGTCGCTGCTGGCGGGCGACGGCGACATCATCGCGCAAATCTACAAAGACCGCGTGGCCAAACGCGGCTACGGCTCCGGCGCTTGGGGATGGCAAACGGCTTATCGCGAAACCATCGCGACCTGAAAACCGGACCATGTTGCAGCGGTGCGGGCCGCGCCGGTGCGCCCCGCGGATTGTCGGGAGAAAGCTTATGGTGATGGTCTGCGCGCGCATCCGGCTTTTCGCTGTCGCGATTGCGCTCCTCGTGCTGGCAACCGCCGCGCCCGTTGCGGCCCAGCAGCCAAATTCGGTCGACCCCAATGCCGATGCCGTCAAGGAACAGCAGTTGCTCCAGCAGCTCCACCGCATCCAGGGTCTTGGCTCGATTCCCGATACAAAATCATACGTTATCGAACAGCCCATGGGCCGTGTGTGGCGGCTGTTTCATGAGGTCTTCCTGCACTGGATCGGCGGTGTGGTGATCCTCGGCTTGATCGCGCTTTTGCTCGTCTTCTACCTGGTCCGCGGCGTAATTCGAATCGAGGGGGGACGTTCAGGGCGCACGATCCTGCGCTTCAACAGCTTCGAACGATTTACCCATTGGACCATTGCAGTCTCCTTCGTTATTCTTGCTGTGACCGGCCTGAACATCACGTTCGGCAAGAAGCTTTTGTTGCCGCTCATAGGACCGGACCTCTTTTCGCAATGGTCGCTCATGGCCAAATACGCCCACGACTACTCAAGCTTCCCGTTTGTCATTGGAGTCTTTGTTCTCTTTTTGCTCTGGGCCAAAGAGAACCTCTTCACCAAAGTCGATATCGAATGGTTCAAGGAAGGCGGCGGCATGGTTGGCCACAAGCATCCGCCGGCAGGGAAGTTCAACGGCGGCCAGAAGGCTTTGTTCTGGCTGGTGGTGCTTGGCACGATCGGCGTAGCCGCGTCAGGAGCCTTCCTGCTGTTCCCGTTCTATCTGACAAACATTTTAGGCATGCAGATTGCGCAGGTGATCCACGCGTTGATTGCGATCGCGTTCGTCGGGCTCATTATCGCCCACATCTATATCGGTACGCTGGGAATGGAGGGCGGCTTTGACGCCATGGGGACCGGCGAGGTCGACATCAACTGGGCGAAGCAGCACCATCCTCTTTGGGTCGACCAAGTAGTCGGCCAAGGCCGCGCCGCCACCCCGCCGGCGGGTGCAACGCCGACGCCGGCGGAGTGAGCCGGTGATGCCGCAGGATTAAAACGGAGGATTGATCATGCGCGCATTTCTCGTCGCCTGCCTCGCGTTCGTGGTCATCGGTGCCGCGGGTTATTTCCTCCTCGCCTCTGTGCAGGAGCCGAGCGGCGTCGCCTTTACTACAAGCGGGGCGCGCATCAGCCCTGACTGGTCCTGGCGTTCCGTGGGCAGCCGAGCCGGCGAGTGCGATGCTCGCAAATCGTGGCAGTGGGTGTTCGTCGACTTCGGCAAACCGGAGGGCGAATCCGCCACCTGCTCGATTTCGCAATAGGTGACGCGAGCCAGTCTTGGGAGCACCAAGCCGCCATGAACACAAAGAAGGGCACGAAGACTGGCCAGCGGCCCGTCGTTCGCAATACTCAATTATTCCAAGCACAGAACCGCGCCAGCAACACCTCCGAGCAGCGGCCGTCGGAGCTGATTGACGCGCTCTACAATCCCGACCGGCAAACCGTGGTCGCCTTGATTCTGGTGGTTGTGCTCCTGATGCTTAATTTTATTCTGCGCTTCCCAGACCTTGGTGCGATTATCGCCGAGTACAATCAGTTCTGAACAGAATAAGAGCCAACACGACAGGAAAGACGATGTGTTGGACGTTTACGCCCACAGGCGTGCGCCAACAGCCTCAAGCGTTCGGATCATTCGCATTCGGATAGAAAAGCTGTTGGCCGTTGATCTTGTAACCGGCAATGACCTTCTGCCCTTCCGGCGAAATCAGCCAGTCAATGAATTGCTGACCAAGCTCCTTCTTTACGCTTGGGCATTTCGCCGGGTTTACCAGCATTACGGCGTATTGATTGAAGAGGCGCTTGTCGTCCTCGACCAGGATGGCCAGATCGCCCCGATTTTGAAAGGCAAGCCAAGTGCCGCGATCCGACAGCACGGAGGCATTTGATGCTGATGCCATATTGAGCGCGGCGCCCATGCCTTGGCCTATTTCCTTGTACCAAGGGCCTTTATCCTTCGCTATGTCGATGCCTGCATCTTTCCAAAGCGCGAGTTCGGCAATATTCGTACCGGACCGATCGCCGCGTGAAATAAAAGGCACGGCCTCGGCTTTGGCCTTCTGCAACGCCGTGAGAACGTCCTTGCCTTTGACGCCCGCCGGATCGTCTTTGGGACCAATTAAGACGAAGTCGTTGTACATCACCGGATAGCGTCTGACGCCGTATCCTTCTGCCAAGAATTTCTCCTCAGCGGACTTGGCGTGAACAAACACTACGTCGGCATCGCAGCGCCGCGCGGTATCGAGGGCTTGTCCCGTGCCTTGCGCCAACACTTTTGCTGCGATGCCAATCTTTTCCTTCACAATCGGAAGCAAATAGCCATAGAGACCGGAGTCCTGTGTCGAGGTGGTTGAGGCGACAACAATTGACTTCTCTTAAGCATGAACCTGCTGGCAAGTCAGGACGATGGCCGTGGTGAACAGTCCGATTACTGACGCCTTCAAGACCTGCGGTGATCTGTTCATGGAAATCAATCTTCCCGACAAAGTGAGAGGTAGTCATCTAGCGAGACGTTAAAGCGCGTCCGAAAGCGAGGCTCAACGCGCTAACGACCATCGACAGGATGATGAGAATAATTCCCAAAGCAAGGGGCGAAACTCAATTCGCCCTTGCTTGTCTCCAAGGCGATGGCCGTTGTCATCGTGCGGGTATAGCCCCGGATATTGCCGCCGACGATGTTAATCGCACCGACTTCGGCTATTGCGCGGCCGAAGGCCGCAAGGAAGGCAGTTAGAAATCCATCTCGGCCAATGAGCATGATCGGGATCATGGCTCGCAAACGCGAAGCACCATCGACCAATAGGGCGTCGCCATAGGTGGCCCAATTGTCGACCGACGTACGGTGGACAAGCGCGACGACAATTGGAAGTCCGAGCAGGGTTTGCGCGACCATCATCGCAGTTGGCGTAAACAGTATACCAAACGATCCGAGCGGTCCGGAATGCGACAAGAGCAGATAAACGACAAGTCCAACGACGACCGGCGGCAAACCTAGTAGCGCATTGGTGATGACGATCAACGCGCCTCTGCCCGGAAAGCGGTACACTGCTAATGCGGTACCCACTGGCGCGCCGACGACAAACCCGCAAATGCTAGCTGTGAGACTAACACCAAGGGACAAAGCAACGATTTCGCGTAGCTCGGGATCAAGGTGGGCGATCAGAGTCGCCGCCGTATATAAGGCGTTCGTAAAGTCCTGCATCGCTTAATTAATAGCTCACCGCCACGCATATTCGCAAAATCTGGGGGCGGCGCGTGAAGTGCGCGAGCGGTTCGGCGCGGCAGCTGTGTGGATCTATCGCACCATGCGCGATCATCGCATTCCCGAGGCAGCGCGATTTGGCGCAATGGGTTAAGGACGCACTCGATGTGATGCGCTTGACCCGACGGGTAAGTCGGTCGGCCCATTGATCCGCACCGCACAACACAGTTCTTTGCCAGCGATACCGTACAGCGTGGTCGGGCTGATCGTGTGCGGCAATGCTCGCCATCATTTGACGACTGCAGCTTACGGCGGCTTGAGATCAGCACCGGACTGCTGACCTTGCCACTCGACAAGCGGCCTGACAGGGACGCACCACAAGGATCAAGGACGCGGTTGCCCGCGAGCTTGAAAAGGTGCAACCTTTGGCAGGGGCCTCCGTCTGCGGCAACGCGAGATGGATGCAGACGGGGGAGTCATTTTTGGGCGCGATTTTGTCCTCACTAGCCGCCTTCATCGCGGCCGGCGCCAGGCCGCGAACTCCGCTCGCAAAGGCCATCGTGCTCGTCCTCGTCATCAAGCTGATCGGAATCGCGGGGATAAAGGCCTTCATGTTTGCGGACAGCACACGGCCAATAGTCGATGCCACTTCGATGGCGCGCGTCATTGGTCTGCCGACATCGTTGCGCTGACCAGCAATGGGTTTGCTCATGTTCAGTCTTGATCCGGTAAGCCTCGATCGGCTGCAGTTCGCGATAACGGCGCTTTATCATTTCCTGTTCGTTCCTCTGACGCTTGGCCTCTCGTTCCTGCTGGCGATCATGGAGAGCGCCTATGTGATGACCGGCCGGGAAATCTGGCGCGACATCACCCGTTTCTGGGGCAAGCTTTTCGGCATCAACTTTGCCATGGGGGTGGCCACCGGCATTACCATGGAATTCCAGTTCGGCACCAACTGGGCTTATTACTCGCACTATGTGGGCGACATTTTCGGTGCGCCGCTTGCGATCGAAGGCTTGATGGCCTTTTTTCTGGAATCGACCTTCGTCGGCCTATTCTTTTTCGGTTGGGACCGATTGCCAAAGCTCGGCCATCTGACTGTGACCTGGCTAGTCGCCATCGGTTCCAATCTGTCCGCGTTGTGGATCCTGATTGCGAACGGCTGGATGCAGCACCCGGTTGGCGCGGTGTTTAATCCCGACACCATGCGCATGGAGCTGACCTCATTCTGGGACCTGATCTTCAATCCTGTGGCGCAGGCGAAATTCGTCCACACTGTCGGCGCCGGCTATGTTACCGGCTCGATGTTTGTCGTGGCGATCTCGTCCTACTATCTGCTCGCCGGTCGTTTTCAAGCCTTTGCGAAGCGCTCGATCATCGTGGCCTCGGCCTTTGGGCTCGCGTCCGCACTCTGCGTGGTCGTGCTCGGCGACGAAAGCGGCTACACGGTTTCGGAAAACCAGAAGATGAAGCTCGCCGCGATCGAAGACATGTGGGACACCGAACCGGCGCCCGCAGGCTTCAATCTCGTCGGCATTCCAGATTCGGCCCATCACTCGATCGATTACGCGATCAGAATTCCATGGGTCCTCGGCATCATTGCCACGCGCTCGTTCGACGAGCCGATACCGGGGATTAACGACCTCGTTGCCCGCGCACAGATCCGCATCCGCAGCGGGCTTATTGCCTACGATGCGCTGCAAACGCTCAGAACCAATCGGGGGAACGTCCAGGCCGCCGCGCTCCTTCGCCAGCATGCCGCCGATCTGGGCTATGCGCTCCTGCTCAAGCGCTACGTTGCCGATCCGCGCACGGCCGATGCACCTACCATCGCTAAGGCCGCGGCCGATACGATCCCCAATATCGGCACGTTGTTCTGGAGCTTCCGCGTCATGGTGGGGCTCGGCTTCTATTTCATCGCCTTTTTCGCCGTGCTGTTTTGGAATGTGTCGTGGCGCAACTTTTCGCGCCGATGGCTGTTTCGGGTTGGGTTCTGGTCGCTGCCATTGCCATGGATTGCCGCGGAGCTGGGCTGGGTCGTCGCCGAAAACGGCCGCCAGCCCTGGGCGATTGACGGCGTA
>Ga0335073_10016487_pt1 | contig 10318 bp, 9 predicted proteins | sample Lox_Sample_22_FD_207093 | JGI IMG/M metagenome (GOLD analysis project Ga0335073, IMG submission 207093) | Soil microbial communities from Loxahatchee National Wildlife Refuge, Florida, United States - Lox_Sample_2.2 | ecosystem: Environmental > Terrestrial > Soil > Wetlands | place: USA: Florida... | reverse complement strand
CGAACCGCGGGCCCGTCGCCGGTCTTGTCCAGCTGCAGCGCTGCGAACGTCCGGATGGTCTCCAGCATGCTGAACGTGTTCTGCTCGACGCCGCGGGTCACGACGAGCCAGGATGAGTCGACCAGCAAGCGGGTGGTGGCAACGGCGGTCGGTGCATCGAGCGCGAGCACCGCCTGGACATCATCGATCCGGAACGAGCCGGCGAAGATGCTCAGCATTGCCAGCCTGCGCTGCTGCTCAGGGCTCAACAGGTCGTGGCTCACCTGCAGCACGTCGGCGAGCCTGCGGCCTGCCCGCTGCCCCACCTTCGCGGGTTCGGAGTCAAGCAGCACGGCGCGCTGCTGCAGGATCTCCTTGATCGACAATGTGCCGACCCAGCCAGCGATCAGCTCGATGGCGAGCGGAAGCCCGTCCAGGCGGCGGCACAGTTCGGCGATCGCGTGCGGCGCCACATCAGATGCGCGGAAATCTGGCAGCCGATCGCTGGCCCTGGCGATGAACAGCTGCACGGCGTCGGACGCGGCGATGTCGGCTGCGCTCGCCGCTACCGACGGGCAGGCGAGTGGCGGAACCGTCCAGCAGACTTCACCGGGAATGCCGAGGACGACCCTGCTGGTGACGACGATCCGGAGCCCTGGCACGCCTGCCAGCAGATCGCTCGCGAGCTCGGTCACCTGGTCGGCGACCCGCTCGGCGCCATCGAGCAGTAATAGCCGCGGCGATGTGGCGAGGGCAGCCTGCAATGAATCGGTCAGCGGTGTGCCCCGCTGATCATGCACTCGCAGTCGGGAGGCGAGCGCGGTCACGAGCGTCCGGGGATAACGGACCTGTTCTAACGGCACGAAGATAACGTCGGCGTCGGCGAAGCCGCGGCTGAGCACTTCGGCAGCCAGCCGCGTCTTTCCTGCCCCGCCCGGCCCGATCAGCGTGACCAGCGGTGACCGGCTGATCAGGCGGGCGAGCTCGGCAAGCTCGCGCTCACGGCCGACGAAGCTCGACCGGGCGAGGGGGAGCTGGTCGGCGTGGTGGCTGCTGCCAGTGCCGGCGTGATCGGCCGGGGCGTGATCGCCGCCGGCGTCGCGGTTGGCTGCGTGCTCACTCTCGAGTTCCGCCAGTGCGGCCTTCGCCCGTGGCGACAGCTGGGTCCGGCCGGATTCCCAGCGGTTGACGGTGGCGAACGACACGCCAAGGCGCCGGGCCAGCTGCTCCTGGCTGAGCCCGAGGCTGCCGCGCAGGACTCGCAACCGCGCTGCAACCGATTCCGCATCGCGCGGTTCGCTCACGCTGGAAGCTTACGGTTTTTCGTGCGTTCGGGCATACCGCACGCACGCGGGCCTAGATGGTGCCAAACAACCGATCGCCTGCGTCGCCAAGGCCCGGCACGATATAGCCCTTCGCGTTCAGGTGCGCGTCCACCGCCCCGGTCACGACATGGATGGGCGGCATATCGCCGTCGAACGCGCTGTCAAGCCGGGCCAGTCCCTCCGGGGCGGCCAGCAGGCAGATGGCAGTCACCGTGGCCGCACCCCGGTCAGCCAGCATCCGGATGACGGTTTCCATGGAGCCGCCGGTCGCCAGCATCGGATCCAGGATGAACGTGTCCCGGCCGGTCAGGTCGTCCGGCAGCCGGGTCGCGTACGTCGAGGCCAGCAGCGTCTCCTCGTCCCTGACCAAGCCGACGAAGCCGATGTCCGCCTCCGGCAGCAGGCTGGAAATGCCGTCGAGCATGCCGATCCCGGCTCGCAAGATCGGCACGACCACCGGGACCGGCCGCGCGAGACGGACGCCGCTCGCGATCCCGACTGGCGTGCCCACCTGGAGCGGCGCAAGCTTGACCTCCCGAGTTGCCTCGTAGCCAAGCAGCGTGGTCAGCTCGTATGCCAGCCGTCGAAACGTAGGTGTGTCGGTGCCGCTGTCTCGCAGCTGGGTCAGCTTGTGCGCTATGAGTGGATGGTCCGCAACCGTGGTTTGCATGATCGGTAGTGTGCTGGCCCGTCGCCGCGTCGTCTACCCGTTACCGCGGTGTTCGGCGGCTGCCGTTGCGAGAAGCTGCGCAACGGCTTGCAGGGTGTCGGATCCGAGTGCATCCTCGATTGCCGCGAGCAGCTCCTCCTGAGCGCGGAGCATCGCGTCGGCCGTGGCCCGGATCTCCTCGACCCGGAGCAGCCGGCCAGTTATCTGGTAGCTGCGGCGGATGCTCGCGATAGCGACGGGCGTGCCGCCCGGCTCGGTGCCCCAGGCCTCGTGCACCAGCCGGTTCCGGTCGCGGTTTGCCTCCCGGCAAGTGCGGAGCGCGGCCCGGATTCTGTCCCGCTGGTCGGCCGGGATGACCTCGTGTCTGCGGGCGACCTCGTCGCAGTTCTCAGTGAGCCAGTGCGTTTCCTGATCGACCGCGACAACTGCGGCGTACGGGCCGCCAATCAGCGCGCAGAAGGCCATCCGCAAGGCGATCTCCATGACGGCCGCGCGCTCGACCACCTGCCCAAGCGCATAGAACCGCTCGTCCTCGGGATCGGTGCGGGGCGGAGTCATAGGCCGCAGCTTAGGTCCTGTTGCGAACCTGCCCGGCCTGGTTGGCCGGGCGCCGTGCAGGGGCATCACGTGTAGCATCGCGGCGGACGCTATAGCGAGCGGCGGACGATATAGCCAGCGACGGACGATATAGCGACCAAAAACGCCATCCGAAACCGACAATCGGGACAGGATTTTGACGTTTTCGGTCGCCATGCCGAAGCCCATGACGTTTTCGGTCGCTAAGCCCTTTCGTGACCCTGATTCCGGAGCCGCCGTAGGCAGGTAATCGAAACTGTGTTCTAATATACAGATGAGCTCGGTTGTCCGCCCGGACTGGTGGTGTTATCCGCTGCAGTGCCCCGCGGGGCATCCATGGGCGCCGGGGCGCATAACAGTCGGCTGGATGCCCTGTGATTGCCGCAACGCTCAGGCCAACAACGTCCTCGGGCACCTGTGGGTCCGCTGTCGGGCCGGAAGCTGCACGGCGATCTGGTACCGCCCGCGCCACCGGCCTGAAGACCATGGGTTAGCCGAGCTCGGGCGGATCATGCTGGTGGCCGCCTGGTGCGGCGGGTGCCGTGCCCAGGCCGCCTTCCGGCTAGTAACGCAGGTCCGCCAGGACGCCATAGTGATCGGATAGCTGCGGCTGGTCGGCGGGGAGTACCCCGAGACGCTCGCAGTGTGTTGGGTGGCCGACCGCGCCGAGCCGTGGCCAGGCGGACAGCACATAGTCGAACCGGCGGTCGGGATACATCGCGACCGCGGCCAGTGGGTTTCGGTTGGACCACGTATAGCCGGGTGTTCCGTCGCCCGCGATCTCCCAGGCGTCGTAGAAAACCAGACCGGGCACTGCGGTCGCGGTCTGACCGGTCAGCATCCTGATCTCGTCCGCGTCGGGGCCCGCGTTGAAGTCACCGCAGACGATGACCGGGTGCCGGCGGCTGGTCACCTCCTGGATGAACTCCGTCAGATGTCGCACCTGAGCCTGGCGCACATCGCTCGCCCCGAGGGGGTAGTCCAGCGTCACGATAAACAGCTGGATCGGACCGCGACTGCCCTCGATGACGGCGTAGAGCGCGTCTCCGACACCGGCTCCGTCCTGACCGCGCAGAGCACGGCGTTGGTGTGATGTCACCGGCCAGCGCGAGACCAGGCTCATTCCGGACAGCCAATCTTCTTGCTGCCAGTCACCTACGAAAAGGCTGTGATCGAACCCGAGCCGCCTGGCGACAAGCTCAGGCTGATCGGCATCGGGGTGTGACCAGGATTCCACCAGGCAGACGATGTCCGGTGCGGCAGCGGCCAGCGCATACTCGATCCCGGCCTGACGGTCACGCCAGCGCCCGTACCGTCCCCAGACGTTCCAGGTGACGACTCGGATCGTGGACTGGACGACCGGACCATACGGCTCGTACTGGTTGAAGCTCACTCTGCCAGTGTCGCGCGGACTCGCATCCGGCGAGATGCCGACGCTGCTCGGGGGCGGTGATGTTGGCGCGCTTAGTCCGCGGCAGCAGTCACCAGGTCGGGCGGTGCGGCCTTTGTCAGATCGAGGTAAAGGTCATCCTCCGGCTCCGGCAGCGCCATCGCGCCCGCGGTCGGTGCCGGCCGGGGCCGCCGCGGCTTCCCGGATGCCGACGTGCCGCCGCGGCCGCGGTAGATGAGCAGCCCGTTGACGGGGTCGGGAACGGCGTCGAGCGCCGCGCGGACCACCGGCAGGTCGCGGAATGCTTCCCATTCCTCGGCCGTGTTAAAGCAGACCTCAAATGCGACGCCCCATTTGTCGGCGTGCCAGGTCCCGTCGAGGGCGCCATTGGTAAGCGCAGCCTCGATCAGCTCCGAATCGTAGGCCTGCTGCCATTGGAAAGCCGAGAACTCCCCGTGCAGGACCTCGATCGACCACCACTCAGCCATAATGTTGAGATAGTACGTCTTTGCCACGCGAGGCGGAAGGGCTTACCGCTGGCGGTTAGCCCTGCCGGGTAGCCACTGCTGGGTAGCCGTGCTGGTTAGCGGTCGGCCGCGCGCACGTCGGCAGTGAGCTGGCTGACTGGCAGCCAGCCGTCGTGTTTCCAGAGGATCTTGCCAGTGGCCGAGGTAAGAACGAACCACGGCTGATCCTGAACGCCGTAACCGTCAGCGAGGCGACCGGTCGGGTCGAGAGCGACCGGGTAACCGAGCGGCCTGCCGATGCTCGCCAGGTAACCGCGAACCGCGGCGAGCGATGGCTCGGTCGACTCCTCGTCGACCGCTGCGAGCGCCGGCAGCCCGGCCGTCGTCGCTGCTCGGGAGTATTCCCTGAGGCCAAGCAGCCGCGCCCGCAGGTCGGACGTCTGATCCAGCCAGGTCGCAAAGAACATGACAAGGTGAGCCTTGCCAGGCCCGAGCACCAGCGACCCCGAGGGCAGGGTGCTGAGCCTGACCGATGTGCGCGGCGACAGCCCGGTGATGTAGGCGAGCGAGCGCACGCTGGCCAGCGGGGGATGGCTGGGCAGCAAGCTCGAGGCCTCCTGCGCCATGACCTGCGCCGCCTGCGTGATGCTCGCGTACGCCATCGTGGTCATGTAGAGCTTCTGCTCGCGGCCCCTGGCGTCGATGATGAAGACCGCCGGGGTGTGGTCGACTTGCCCCATCTCGATCTGAACGTAGATGTCGTAGGCCTTCCACACCTTCGCTAGCTGGGCGGGCGAGCCGGTCAGGAAGTCCCAGTGGTTCACCATGCCGTGTGCACGTGAGTAAGCCAGGACGTCGGAGACCTTGGTGGCGGCCGGGTTAGCGTCCACGCCGAGGAGCTGAACCTGGCTGCCTGCCGCGCCGAGTAGTTGCTTGGCCGCCAGCATGCTCTGGCTCGTCAGCGGGCAGACGGTCGTGCATTCCGAGTCGGTGAATGCGAGGATCACTACCTTGCCACGGAAATCGCTGAGCGACATTCGCTGGCCGAACTGGTCCACGAGCGAGAAGTTCGGCGCCGGGATGCCACTCAGGGAACTGCCGGGATCGAGGTCCGGGTTGGCGTCAGCAGCTCGCATTCCGGCTGGCGTACCAGCCATTGTCGCGCCACCTGGCTTGCCGGCCGGGCTGACGGCTGCGCTGCACCCGGCCACCGCCAGGGTGGCGACGGCCGTTCCGGCCATAAGCAGCCTGGTCAGCCCGCGGTGGCCGGCTCTGGCCCGCGCCCCTGACGACAGGGTGTAGTGGGAAAGTCGCACGGCTCGATACTGCCACCTGGTCCGGACTACTGGGACCAACGGGTCTAGCTGCCGTCCGGGTAACCGCCACGGTGCAGCACCATCGGATAGTGCGGGAGCGTCACCGGCCGGGAGACGGCCGCCCGCCAGCCAGACGGGTCAGGCTCCAGGCCGGCGAACAGCGGAGATCCCAGTCCGCCTGCCCCGGTGAGTCGCTCGAGCGCTGCTCGCAGCCCGGCGACGGTTTCCGGGCCGAACCGTACTTGCCAGCCGTCCTCTATCTCGCCGGTCAGGTTGAAGTAGCGCTGCCTGGCGGTCTCGCCGGTCGGCGTCAGCTTCGCGATCTTCCACTTGCTGTCGGCCGAGCCTGCCTCAACGACAGTCAGCCCGCGCGAGCCGGTAAAGCCGGTCGCCATCGCCAGGCCCTCGGCTGAGACGCCGCTGAGCCTAGGCAGGTCACGGATACGGACGCCGTCCCGATCAAGAACGCGCAGCAGGCCGGCAGAAATCGCCAGCGAGAGCTTGGCTGTGCGTTCGTACTCGATGGCGAAGGCGAGCAGGACTCTTGCCAGCAGCCATGGCAGCGGTGCCCCGGACTCATCCCTGCTGCCGCCAGTGGCCAGCACACCTTCGTACCGCTCCGTGCTGGGGCCGCTGCCAGTGCTGAGCAGGCCGTATCCGAGTATCGGCAGGCAGTCTGGCAGCCAGTTGCCGAGCTGACCTGCCACGCTCCGAAGCGGCGCGGTCAGCTGGGCGAGGTCGCCAGCGCCGAAGCGGTCGCGCCACCGTTGCTCGATGACGTCCGTTAGCGGCGCCCATACTTCCGCGGCTCGCAGTCCCTTAGCGGTAGCCCGAGCCAGCAGATCCTTATCCGGCGGCTTCCGCCTGCTGTCTGCCGGGTCCGGCGCCAGGGCGATGTAGCCCCAGCGGCGCATGCCGTCCACGTTCGTGCCGCACCTGGCGAGCCTGGCGATCTCGCTGACTCTGATCGGCTCAGCGCCGACGTAACGCATGCAGTTCAGCCACATCGCCATCGAGACGAGCCAGACACCGCCACGCGTTCCGCCGTGGCGGGTGGTGCGGTGCTGGATCTGCCGCTCAGCCTCGTTGTCGAACTCAATCGTGAACGCGACGAGGGCCTGGGACAGCAGAGCCGATAGCGGCAGGCGCTCTGAGGCGCTGCTGATAGGGGGCATGGCGGCAACCTACGTCGTCGCCGCGCGAGCGCAAAGGAGAAACTGCTCCGGCAGAAACCTACTTGACGGCCGGTTAACGAGTTGCTTAGCCTAAGCAAATATGGCAGTGACTGACCGGCCGGTAGGTGGGCGTGATCGGGGTGCTCCGCGAAGTGGGCGTGACCGGGGCTCTCCGCTAGTGAAAAGTGGCTGGGGTGCTCAGCGAACCCGGCGGGCGTTGAGCTGGACGCTTGGCATCGCGGGCCTGGCTGCCTACAACTGGTGGCTGCTGGTCCCGCTGAAGCCCGGCCTCATGACTTCGCCCGACGAGCTTTTCAGCAATCTGGAAGTGAGCGGGCAGCCTTATGCGGCGCTCATGCAACACGCCGACGTCGCCGCGGGCGTGCTGCTGCTGGCGGCCTTCTTGATGGCCAGGCATCGCCGCTCAGCCTCTGACCGCCGGGAATGGGTAGCGATGCTGGCCTTCGCCGCCGCCGGAGCTCTGGGCGGCCTGTTCCCCGAGGTCTGCGCGGACGGCATCAGCGCGGTCTGCCGGCGGATGGAGTGGCGATTCCAGTTGCCGGCCACCCAGTACGTGCACGACGTCGCCGGCATACTCGAGTTCGCCGCCATCACGATCGCCCTCGTCTACGCCGTAAGCCGGACGCGGCGGCAGCGCACCCGCACGGCACGGTCGTATCGCGCCCTAGGGGTGGGAGCTCTGATCGCCTACCCGCTGCTCGGAGCGGCCTATCTAGTCAACCGGATGGGCGGGGTAATGGAAGGCGTGTTCTTCGCGGGTTTCACGATCATGGTGGTGACCGTGCTTGCCGACTGGACGAAGCTGCCGGATGGGGGCGAGCCGGACCAGGCAGTTGTAGGTCACCACCGCGATGGCGACGTGCATGACCATCAGCACGGCGACCGCATCGGCCGGCGCGCCGCCATGCAGGATGTAGAGGTCGGGCAGCCAGAGCACTAGCGTGACCAGGATTGCACTGCGGAAGAACACCCAGCGTGGCTGCGAGCTCACCCTGGTCACGATGGGCCAGCCCACGCAGGCGATGATGACGCCGATCACAGTGAGCTTGCCGTAATCGCTGAACTGGAAGTGCGGATAGCCCTTGGTGGACGGGAACACCGCCTTGCCGATCACGACGAGCAGCGCGTCCGCGACGAGCGAGCCCGCGATGGCGGCCATGGAGGCGAGCAGTACGCGCGTCCAGGAAGGCTGACGAAGCCGTGGCGCGAAATCGATATGCAGCAGCGAAGCGGCCTGATTCGGCATGACGGCGACAATATCCGGGAACGGGCTGTGCCCAGGCTGGTCGGTTGGCTTGTTTGACCTCGTTTTGGCCTGGTCGTTGCCCAGTCTTAGCCGGACCTGGCTGGCCAGCTTGCAGTGTCCCAGCGCCCTTGCACCGCGCAAAGATACGATGATCAGAGCCGGGTCCATGGCGGGTGATTTGCGGGAGCGAAAGAAGGTTGCGGCGATCAGTACTGCATCCGTGAAAGCGAGCGCGACCAGCCTGACCAGGGGCGAGCCGGCGGCGGTGATTCACACCGAGGACCTCACGAAGGTCTACCCCGGCACAGATTTCGCCGCCGTCGACAAGCTGAATCTCGACGTCCAGGCCGGCGAGATCTTCGGCTTGCTCGGACCCAACGGAGCCGGCAAGACCACGACGGCAGGGATGCTGACGACCAGGGTCGTGCCGACCTCGGGGCGGGCACTGCTCGCCGGGGTGGACGTGGCCGCGCACCCGGCGCTGGCCAAGCAGCTCAGCGGGATCGTGTCCCAGCAGAACACCCTGGACCGCCAGCTGACGGTCTGGGAGAACCTGTACTTCCACGGCCGGCTCTTCGGCATCAGCGCTCGCGAGTCCCGCCGGATCGCCGATGAGCTGCTCGAGCAATTCCAGCTATCCCGGTGGGCTAAGGCCTCGGTGTACGCGCTGTCCGGCGGCATGGCGCAGCGGCTGATGGTGGCACGCGCGATCTTCCACCGGCCGTCGGTGCTGTTCCTCGATGAGCCGACCGCGGGCCTGGACCCGCAGAGCCGGCTGGCGCTCTGGGATCTGCTGGGCGAGCTCCACCGGGCCGGGCAGACGATCCTGCTCACCACGCACTACATGGAGGAAGCCGATCAGCTCTGTGACCGGGTGGCGATCATGGATCATGGCAAGATCCTGGCCCTGGACACCCCGGCTGCCCTGAAGCAATCGATCGGTGCCGACAACGTCGTCACCGTGAAGGCAGTCGGCGACATCGCCAGGCTCGCCGAGCTGCTGACCGCTGACATCGAGGGCGTGACCCGTACCCGCCTCATCGACGGCGGGCTTGAGCTGCACGTCAAGGGCCGAGACCGGCTGATCCCGCGAATCGTCCTTGCGGCCGAGCGCGGTGGCTTCGACCTGGCCGACCTGTCGGTGGCCGAGCCAAGCCTGGAGACGGTCTTCATCAACCTGACCGGCAAGGAACTGAGGGACTGATGGCAACCTCCGTGACGCCGAAGGCGCCGCCGCAGGCGACACTGATTGGCGGCGGTCCGACACGTTCCGTTGCTGCCGCGAGCTGGACAGCACTCGGCGCACTGATGCTGCGTGACCTAGTCGTACTCCGCAAGCATCTATGGGAGTTCGTGCTGCGGACGGTTATCCAGCCGTTCCTGCTGTGCTTTGTGTTCTTGTATGTCTTCCCGAAGATCGGCCAGAGCATCGGCGGCCATGGCCCAGGTGCCGAGTCCGCCTTCGCGACGATCCTGGTCCCTGCTGTCGTGGGCCTCTCGGTCATGTTCCAGGGCGTCCAGTCGATTGCGCTGGCGATGGCGCAGGAGTTCGGCTTCACCAGGGAGATCGAGGACCGGGTCCAGGCCCCGTGCCCGATCTGGCTGGTCGCTATCGCGAAGGTGCTGTCCGGCGCCGCGCAGGGCATCCTGTCGGCGATCATCGTGCTGCCGATCGCCTCCGTCGTGCACGCGCCCGGCGTGAACGCGCATCTGACGCTGCACTGGCTGCTGATCCTGACGTTCGTGCCGCTGACTTGTGTGGCGATGGCAGGACTAGGCCTGGTGCTCGGAACCAGCTTCGAGCCGCGGAACATCGGCCTGATGTTCGGCTTCATCATTTTGCCGATCACGTTCCTCGGCGGCACCTACTATTCCTTCAACAAGCTCGCACCTATCACTGTCGGCGGCTGGCACTGGCTGCAGACGATCGTGCTGATCAACCCGCTCATCTACGTCAATGAGGGCATGCGAGCCGCCTTCACCACCGCGCCGCACATGCGCCTCTACGTCATCTACCCCGTAGTCGTCGGCTTCGCCGTGGTGTTCCTGACGATCGGCCTGCGCAAATTCCGCCGCCGGGTGCTGTCCTAGCGCCGCCGGGCGGGCTGGCCGCTACTGGGCGATAGCGACGTGCCTGCGGATCGTCGCTGGAT
>Ga0335073_10016485_pt1 | contig 10318 bp, 11 predicted proteins | sample Lox_Sample_22_FD_207093 | JGI IMG/M metagenome (GOLD analysis project Ga0335073, IMG submission 207093) | Soil microbial communities from Loxahatchee National Wildlife Refuge, Florida, United States - Lox_Sample_2.2 | ecosystem: Environmental > Terrestrial > Soil > Wetlands | place: USA... | reverse complement strand
TAAAACTCTTTTTATTTCCTCGAGTTATTCGGGAAATACTGAAGAAACTTTGTCTGCACTAAGTGAGGCAGAAGGCAAGGGAGCACAGATAGTTGTTATTACCGCTGGCGGCAAACTAGAAGAAATTGCCAAAGAGAAAAACTATCTAACATATAAAATCCCTGGTGGCATTCAACCTAGGATGTCTTCGTTCTATTTCCTGAGCGCTTTCATTAGTCTTTTAGAGCCACTGGGTCTTGTTGACGCTGGTTCTAGGAAAGAATTAAAAGCTGCTAGTGACTGGCTTAAGGATCAGCTGGCAAATTGGAAGCCAGAAATCCCATCGAGCAGTAACCCGGCCAAGCAACTTGCGCTTGAGCTTATTGGTAAATCCGTAGTTGTCTATAGCGGTCCGAAACTGTTCCCAGCGGCGAATAAGTTTAAAATCTGCCTTAATGAGAATGCTAAAAATATAGCTTGGGTAAATCAATATCCAGAGTTTAACCACAATGAATTTATTGGTTGGTCATCACATCCGACCGAAAAACCATATGCGGTTGTAGAGATTAGGTCAGACCTAGAAAATGATCGTATAAAAAAGCGCTTTGAGATTAGTGAACAGCTGCTTTCTGGTAAAAGGCCCAGCCCTGAGGTCATTAAGCCACAGGGAGACAATCTAATTAAGCAGCTTCTATGGACATCTAACTTTGCGGATTTTGTAAGTCTTTATGTGGCGCTGCTGAATGGTCTAAACCCAACCCCAGTTGATCTTGTTGAGAAGCTTAAGGTAATGCTAAACCAGTAATATTTTGCTTTTAACGTTATACTACTAAGGTGGAAAAAGCGTGGTCATCGCCGAGAGCTAAATTTATTTTGGCCTTAGTCATATCTTCGCTAGTGAGTATTCTTTTGTTTGCCTATAGAGCAGTACATGATCATAGCCTCTACTTTGATTACTTATCTTGGAATTTAATACTTGCCTGGCTGCCGTTAGTTTTTGCGGTGCGCTTAAGTCTGGTACTTAAGCATAAACTTTGGTCGAGTTGGGAAGCACTAATTCTTAGCTTCCTATGGCTTATATTTCTGCCTAATAGCTTCTACATGATTAGTGACTTTATTCATATCCAGGACTTTGCTCAAGTAGACCTAATTTACGATACCACTATGATTACATCCTTTATCTATACCGGCGTTGCCCTAGGCTTCAGTAGTTTGTATTTAATTCATCTGGACCTAAAGAAGCGATTTAGTCCTAGAGCGAGTGCCGAATTTATTGCCCTAACCCTATTTATATCCAGCGTGGCTATGTATTTCGGCAGAGATTTGCGATGGACTAGCTGGAATGTTTTCACTAACCCGGGAGGACTGCTTTTTGACCTCTCAAACCGCATAACACATGTATTTTCCTATCCAGACATGGTAATTGAAGTTATTGGTTTCTTTGTTTTGCTTTGCGCTATCTACAATCTAATCTGGCAGGCAGCTAATTTGCTGGCTCACCGCCGGGGAATAGGTCCGTTACTAGATTCAGACTAGGCCACATCTGTTAAACTTGTTTTAGATGAAAGAGGAAATAGAAAAATATATTAGCGATGTAGTGCGTGAACTTTATGCGCAAGAGGTAAAACCTGAAGTTAGCCGCCCTGATCCGAAGTTTGGCGAATACTCGACTAACGTTGCGCTTAGCTTAGCTTCCAAGTTGTCTAAGAGCCCGAGCGAGGTAGCTAGCGAAATAGTAGAAAAGTTAAAAACTAAAAACATTGAGCCGATTCAAGATATATCTATTGCCGGATCCGGATTCATTAACTTTCTCTTGACTGATTCAGCACTGCTAAAAGTTACTAAAGATGGACCAAAAAAGGCATTTGAGGGCCAAGAGATTGTAGTTGAGTTTGGTAACGCTAATCCCTTCAAAGAAATGCACTTAGGCCACTTATATATGACGATTGTTGGCGATACCATAGCCAAGCTATTTGAACGTAGCGGCGCAAAAGTTGAACGAGTGTCTTATCACGGAGATGTCGGGCTACACGTTGCAAAAGCTATCTGGGCCATCAAAAAGTATTTGAGCGCTCATCCCGAGACTGATGTAGAGGAGCTGCTTGGCTCCGGTCAAAAAATTGGACAGTTTTATGCCGAGGGAAGCCAAACATATGAGGATAATGAAACATCTAGGGAAGAAATAAAGAAAATTAATGAGCTTGTATATTCCAAGCAGGACGCACAAATAAATGAAATATACGATAAAGGCTCTCAGCTAAGCTTTGCTAGCTTCGATAAAGTCTTCCAAGTTTTTAACATACATTTTAATAAGCGTTATCTTGAGAGTCAGACAAGCGAGATCGGCCTAAAGACAGTTAGAGAAAACATTGGCAAAGTTTTTAAGGAGAGCGACGGGGCAGTTGTATTTGATGGTGAAAGCAAGGGTCTACACACCAGGGTATTTATTAACTCGCAAGGACTGCCGACTTATGAAGCCAAAGACCTTGGTCTGGCTGAGCTAAAAAACCAAGACTTTCCAAATGCTTCTAAATCCATAATTATTACGGACACCCAGCAGCTGGAATACTTTAGAGTCATGCTAGCCGCCTTAAAGGAAATCGATAGCGCGCTTGCGCAAAAAACAATTCACTTAACACACGGACACCTAGGTTTAAGCAGCGGCAAAATGAGTAGTCGAAGCGGTGAAGTCTACAGCGCGGAAAGATTCAGCGAAGATATAAAGCAGGCAGTTGAAAAGAATTTTCCTGATTCAAGCGTTAAAGATCAGGTCTACATGGGAGCCCTTAGATACACCCTACTAAAGCATAAACTAGGCAGCGACATCCTCATCGACGTTGGTGAATCTGTTGCTCTAGAAGGCAATAGCGGACCTTATTTGCAGTACTCGCATGCCAGGGCGATGTCGATTATTCAAAGGGCAGGAGCTGGCAATGCCGATGCCCAATTCGATCTGGACGACGAAGAAAGAAAACTGGCCAGCAAACTAAGTGAATATCCGGATGTGGTGGGCACGGCAGTTGACCAACTGATGCCGCACATAATATGTACCTATTTATATGAGTTAGCTCAGGTATTTAACCACTTCTACGAAAAATGCCGAGTCGTCGGGGACGAACGACAAACCGTAAGACTCAGCTTAGTTTCACTTTACGGTGATACACTAAAAGATGGATTAAATATGGTGGGAATTTCAGCACCTGATAAAATGTGAAAGGTAATAATTATGCCAAGAAAAAAATCCCAACCAGTAGTGACCACAGCCGGTAACATTAGGTTCGAATCAACCCCGAAAGACAGAACACATAAGCCAACAAGGTCTAAAGCTGCCGTAGGTATCGCTAGCCACATAAGACCAGGGCATGGATTCTTTGATTTCCTAAGGGAACACGCAGTAGTAGGGTTAGTTATTGGTTTTGTTTTGGGTACCCAGGTACAGGTACTAGTTAAACAACTAGTACAAAGTTTTATTGATCCACTAACACAGCTGGTCTTCGGGACTGCCGTTAGTGCCAAATCTTTTACCCTGCATTTTAACGGTCGTAGCGCACAGTTTCAGTGGGGCGCCTTAGTCTACTCACTAGTGATCTTCCTGTTTGTCTTGCTGACACTATATATACTTCTAAAAATGTTAAGGTTAGATAAATTCGACAAGAAAAATGATGAATCTAAGTGACGAGGACTGGAAGAAAAAGCTTACTAAGGAGCAGTACCATATCTTAAGAGAGCAGGGAACTGAGGCACCGTTTACCGGCAAGCTACTAAATAACAAAAAGACAGGCGATTATGTTTGTGCTGCCTGCGGACAAGTAGTATTTGATAGCTCAACTAAGTTTGACAGCGGCACTGGCTGGCCAAGTTTTAATGACCCAGCAAACGTTGAAGCCGTCAAACTAGTAGAAGATAACAGTCTCGGCATGAGAAGAGTTGAAGTCGCGTGTTCTAACTGTGGGAGTCACTTAGGACATGTCTTTAACGATGCACCCAGTCAACCTACTGGAATGCGCTTTTGCATTAACTCAGCAGCGCTGGACTTCAAAGACAAGGCTTAAATTTAGGAGTATTTAGTACCCCAAGCTGCCATTTGTTCCAAGAGTGGCAAAAGATCTTCACCTTTCTTAGTCAATGCGTACTCAACCTTTGGTGGTACTTCGTTATAGCTCTTTTTAGTCACTATGCCGTTATCCTCAAGTGCATCTAGGCGCTGTGAAAGCGTTCTTGGATTAATGTTGCCCACTGAACTTTCCAGCTGACAGAACCTTTTTGGCCCGCTGAAAAGATCTCGCAAAATGAGGGCAGTCCATTTGCTTCCGATTACCTCCATAGCCGAAGCTATACAGCCGACATGTGGTTCTAGAGGTTTCTTGGTAGTTAATGAAGCCATTGCTTTACAAAGTATAGTATTAGTACTAATATTTATGTATACTATATAAAATATAGCATAAAAGGAGATAACATGAAACTAGCAGTTATAGTAGGGTCAACCAGACCAAATAGACAAACGCCTAAACAAGCAAAGTGGGCTGTGAACAGTGCTAAAGAAATTGAAGGCATTGAAGCTGAACTTGTAGACCTAATCGACTACCCAATGCCCTTCTTCAACGAACCTATATCGCCAAGATACAACACTGAGAGAAAGATTGATCCAGATGTTAAAAAATGGCTGGATAAGCTAACCGAATTTGATGCCTATCTTTTTGTTACTCCAGAATATAACCACTCTATAACGGGTGTATTAAAAAACGCACTTGATTACGTTACCTGGGAGATACAAAGGAAACCTGCGGCCGTGATTTCCCACGGATCTAACGGTGGGGCTAGAGCAGCCACAGACTTAAAAGAAATTCTTAGCGAGAGCCAAGCAGCGGTAGTACCAGCTTCTTCAGCACTGTCCATTAGCGGAATGAGCGATAAGATCGATGAGGACGGTAACTTGGATACCGAGATTAAGGCCAATGCATACGGACCGCAAGGCGCACTAACCAGGCTACTTAATGATTTAAAGTGGTATTCTGACGCATTAGCTCCAGCGAGAGCCAAGCTAAAACCAGGGTTCTAACTTTTTCATAGAAAATATAAAAGTTTGTTATTATCTTTAGATAAATGGCGAACACACAACCGGCACCGACTAAACTACTTTGGATAGACCTTGAAATGACAGGGCTGGACCCAATCGAGGATGTCATTTTAGAAGTGGCAGCAGAGATTACAGATTTTAACTTCACAACCTTAGCAACATATGAGGCGATGGTTAAGCAACCCAAAGAGGTGGTTGTCGAGCGTATGCGCAAAAACACTTGGTGGGCAGACTTCCCAGAGAACAGGGATGAGTTCATAAACAAATTAGACGCAGGAAAAGACGAGAAACAAGTGGAAAGTGAGTTAATAAAGTTTGTAGGTGATAATTTTGGTGACGAACCGGCTGTAATTGCCGGCAATAGCATCCACAACGATCGTAACTTTATTAAAAGTAAATGGCCAGAGCTAGATTTGAAGCTGTTCTACCGGATGCTTGACGTTAGCTCGCTTGACCTTCTAATGCAAGGCAAATTCGGCGTAAATTATGAGAAGAAGAAAGCCCACCGAGCCTTTGACGATATCCAAGCCAGTATTGCTGAGCTACAATATTACTTGGAGTGGTTTAAATCTAACAACTAAGAGGAAATGCAGCACAAAGAGTTAGAGGACTACATACTCTCAATGCCAAACGCCTGGCTGGACTACCCATTTGGGGAGGGAGTTGCCGTGTATAAGGTCGGTCCTAATCCCGACCCTGACAGTAAAAGCAAAATGTTTGCCCTCATTGAGGAGGGAAAAGAGCCTTTAAGAGTTAGTCTCAAATGCGACCCACAGCTATCTGGTCTACTTAGAGAGAAATACGAAGAAGTAATGCCTGGGTATCACCTAAATAAGAAGCACTGGAACACCGTTGTGTTGACTGGGCAACTGGGCATCGACGAGGTAGAGGGTCTAGTCAGACACAGTTACGAGTTGGCGTCTACGGGGTAGAAGCTTGATCTAGCTGAGTATTCAGCAGCACAGCCTGATTATAAAAGTTTGCGAGTAAGGCTCGTCCATGTACCCCTTTGGTTGCTTTATAGGCAGTACGCAAGTTGGAAGCGTAATTGTTAATTTGAGACTGCATGGTTTGGTCAAACACTTGCGAGTAGTTGCCATTAGCTTGCGCTGCACTTAGGCTTTGGCTGATCGATGAGCTTTCACCCATAACCAGCTTCTTAGCGGAGATTTTTTGCCCATTTATTGCTAAATAGTGCTCAAGTTGGTTGGTTGAACTGCTTAGCGTTAACTCAGACGTCACCACAAAGTTTGAATAATTCGGCGACAAAGACTGCGATTCATTTGCTTCACTAGATAAGTGAGCCATTTCCGTTTGATCCTGTGCCACCGCCGTCATCTCAGGTAAATTGCCCGGGGATTTAAGGACGTTTACTATAACCGCCAAGACAATTACTCCCGCAAATGCTGAGCCCGCTATTAGTAGTAATCTACTTGCGCTGAAGCTTAAACCGGGCAAGCGGGCAGTTGGAGATTTATGGTGTTTTGACTGCGGATTCAAAATAAAGTCGTACGGTTCTTGAGAGCTGGGCTGTTCACTTGGAGCGTCGCTTGTAAAAAGTTGATCAGTTTGTTTCGGCAAAGAGTCTAGCGAGACACTGTGCTGACTAACCGTGGCTATGGAATGGTCTCGTTTCAAAGCGTCTGGCACAGGTGGATGAGCTCCAGAGCTTAAAGAACCCCTGTCTCTTAGCATTGGGGTAGCAATACTTTGTTCAAGATAGGCATCAGAATATCCTTGCAAGTGTGCAGGGAGATCTTTCTTTAGTTGGCTAGAAAGTGTAGTCTTCATGCCTTCTGGCATATAGCCCGTGGTATTGCTGGACACATAGCTTTTAAGGTGGGAGGGCATGGTTTGATCGTAGTGCTGCGAGATGGCTTTACTAACCTCAGGGGGAATGTAGGTATTTCTATTAGCCTCAGTTTGTCGAAAAGAGTCAGGCATAGGTTCATTAAAACATAAGCATATCTTATTAGAAAAGTGTTAAAAATTGATATAAAACATATTTTAGGAATAATTTCTAGGTTACAATAAGGGTATATGGATGCAGTTGAAGAGGTTAGAAGCCGCGTTATTATTGAAGATGTTATTGGCGAGTATGTTCCACTAAAACGCAGTGGACGTAACTGGAAAGGCCTTAGTCCCTTTACTAGCGAAAAGACACCGAGCTTCATTGTCAGTCCGGAAAAGCAAATCTGGAAAGACTTTTCTTCTGGTAAAGGAGGCAGCGTCTTTGACTTTATTATGGAAGTTGAGGGCACCGATTTTAAGGGTGCTCTGGAGATTCTGGCTAGAAAAACTGGAGTGGATTTAGACCAGTATCGTTCGTCTTCTGGTGGTAATAGCAAGCAAAAGGAAAGACTCTATGAGCTTTTAGATCTAAGTGCCAAGTTTTATCAGGTTCAGTTGTCAAAGAACATGGACGTACTCAATTACGTCTCTAAGGAAAGACGCTTCAACAAGGAGAGTATAGTTCTTTGGCGTCTTGGGTACTCGCCCAATACTGGCGACGCTCTATCTAGTTTCTGTAAGAAGCAGGGATATAGCGAGAGCGAGCTTAAAAATGCCGGTCTAACCAGTCAATCGTACAGAAATAAGACCGCAGACATGTTTAGGGGCAGACTCATGATCCCGCTTCAGGACGTTCAAGGTCGAGTCATTGGCTTTACGGCTAGAACCCTGGAAGCCGATACAAACCAGCCCAAGTACATAAATACTCCCCAGACTATTCTTTACGATAAAAGTCGACATGTTTATGGACTAAATAACGCTAAAACGGCAATAAGAAAGAGTAACTTTGCAGTTTTAACGGAGGGGAATCTAGATGTTATTGCATCTCATCAGGCTGGTGTCAGCGAAGCAGTAGCTACGGCCGGCACTGCTATTACCGAGCACCAACTAAAAGCACTAAGCCGGTTCAGTGGGGACATCAGGCTTTGTTTTGATAGTGATAAAGCTGGTTTAAATGCGACAGAGAGAGCAATTCCGCTGGCTGCAAAAGCCAAAGTCTCTCTCAGCATTATTAATCTGTCTTCAGGAAAAGACCCCGACGAGCTTATCCGGGAAAATCCTAAGTTATGGCAGGAGGCTATAACTAAGCCACAATATGCCCTGGATTGGCTAATTGCTCGCTACACGGAACTACTGGATGTAACTAGCGCTAGAGGCAAAAGGGAATTTAGTGACAAAATGCTGAGCGTTATAAATGGACTAGATGATCCTGTAGAAAAAGACCACTACTTAAATGTAATCGCTAAGGTACTAAACGTTAGAGTTAGTGCACTCAGTGAAAAGTTTAGCAAAGGTCAGGTAGAGGAACCTAAGAGAATAAAAGTTATTAAGAACATCAATGAGCCCATGGATAAAAACCAAGCCGAGTACATAAAGACTCAGGACAAGTTTTTGGCTCTAATGCTAAAACGTACAACCCTCCGAGAGTTTATTTCCGGATCTTTAACAAAAGATATGCTGCCAAGCGAAAACGGCAAGAAATTATATGAGGCAATTTCTAAGCAAAAAGATGTTAGCGTCGACAAACTCAAGGTGAAAAACATCGAAGATTATGTTAAAATAGAAGTATTACTCTATGAGGAGCTTTACCAAGGCCTAGAGCTCGACGAGCTGCATGATGAAGCAGCCAGACTCCAAGCTGACCTGGTACACAAGTTTGTTAAAAAGCAAAAAGACAAAATTGCAGTAGATCAAAAACAGGTCTCTAGTGAGAGTGATCGACGACTGCTACTTGAAAAAGATAAAGAATTAAACCTACTATTAACCAAAGTTAAAGGAGAAATCTAAGTTATGCCCAGAAAAAAAGCTAAGGCAAAGGACGACGCGAACGATGATCTTGAAGTGAAGAAAGATCAGCTCGTAGCAAAAGCAAAAAAAGATAAACATATTGATCAAAGGGAGATATTTAAATCTATTCCAGAAACCGTTGAAAATGCGGATATTTTGGACCAACTCTATACTGAACTAGCTGATCTCAACATTGAAATTACTGCTAGCGAACCAAACCCAGAGAATTTTACTGATGAGTGGGAAGAAGAAGATGATGAGGAAGAGACCAACGAAAAAGCCAGCGCATATATTGATGATGATGTCGCAGACGACTCTGTTCGTTTGTACTTAAGAGAGATTGGCAAAATTCCTCTGCTTAGCTCTGAAGAGGAGTTGGCTCTAGCCCAGCGCGTGGTTGCTGGAGACAAAGAGGCTAAAGATCAAATGGCGGAAGCCAACATGCGACTAGTCGTTTCAATTGCTAAGAGGTATGTTGGTCGTGGACTTGATCTACTTGATTTAATTCAAGAAGGCAACACAGGGCTACTTCGAGCTGTTGAAAAATTTGATCCAGACAAGGGCTTTAAGTTTTCTACCTATGCCACTTGGTGGATTAGACAAGCTATTACTAGAGCAATAGCCGATCAAGCTAGGACAATCCGTATTCCGGTGCACATGGTTGAGACCATTAATAAACTACTTAGAACACAAAGAAGACTAACCCAGGAGCTTAACCGTGAACCAACTAACGATGAAATAGCTAAAGAAATGGATATCGATGTCGACAAGGTTGAACACATCATGAAGATAAAGCAGGATATTTCTTCTCTAGACGCATCAATTCGCGACGATGAGGAAGATAGCGTACTGGCAGATTTTATTGAAGACGAGGACACTATATCCCCTGAAGAATCTGCTACCGGTCAACTTCTAAAAGAGCAGGTCAAGGATATGCTGGGTGCATTAACTGAACGTGAGCAAAAGATTCTAAAACTTAGGTTTGGTCTAGAGGACGGTAAAAGCCACACACTCGAAGAGGTTGGTCAGGAGTTTTCAGTAACAAGAGAGCGAATAAGGCAGATTGAAGCCAAGGCTCTAGCCAAACTAAGGAAGCACCGAGACGCGAAAAAACTTCACGACTACATTAAATAGAATGAATAATAAGATCATTGGTCTGTCTGGTACTAACGGCAGCGGCAAGGACACAGTTGGCGAACTTCTTGCTAAAAACTTTGGCTATCTCTTTATTTCAGTTACGAACCTCTTGAGGGAGGAAGCTAGAAGACGCGGCGAACCAGAAGAGAGGCGTGTTACTAGGACAATAAGCGCTGAATGGCGAAGAGAGAGTGGGCTTGCTGTTCTGGTAGATAAGGCCATTGAGCAGTATGAGAGGTCCAAGGATAAATACTATGGCATTGTAATGTCTAGTTTAAGAAACCCGGGCGAAGCTGATCGAATCCATGAACTTGGCGGCATAATGGT